>Ga0183260_10001122_pt1 | contig 22735 bp, 21 predicted proteins | sample AntDrymUQ4972206_2_FD_129768 | JGI IMG/M metagenome (GOLD analysis project Ga0183260, IMG submission 129768) | Polar desert sand microbial communities from Dry Valleys, Antarctica - metaG UQ497 (22.06) (version 2) (version 2) | ecosystem: Environmental > Terrestrial > Soil > Desert | place... | reverse complement strand
CGTGCACCGCGTGCACCGCGTGCACCGCGTGCACCGCGTGCACCGCGTGCACCAGGGGTTTTTCAGAGGGCTATCGAGGGCCGCCCTAGACCTCTTGGATCACCGGGAGGATCACCGGGCGGCGGCGGGTTTCGCGCCACACGAACTCGCCCAGGGAGCGCCGGCAGACCTTCTTGATCGCGCCCCAGTCGGTGACGTGCTCCGCCTCGAGCGCCTCGAGAGCGTCCTGGACCCGGTCGGTGGCATCCTCGAGCAACTCCCGGGACTCATCGATGTGGACGAAGCCGCGGCTGATGAGGTCGGGGCCGGCCAGCAGCTCCCCCGACTGGGCATCGATCGTAACGACGCAGATGAGGATGCCGTCCTCGGCCAGATGCTTGCGGTCGCGCAACACGACAGGGCCCACATCGCCGACGCCGAGGCCATCGACGAGCACCATCCCGGCCCGTACGCGCTCGCCCCTGATCGTCACGCCGTTCCTGAGCTCGAGAGTGTCGCCGTCCTCGACGATGGTTATCTGATCGCTGGCGAAACCAACGGCCTCGGCGAGCTTCCTGTGGGTAGCGAGTTGCCTGTACTCGCCGTGCACGGGAACGAGATGTCGCGGCCGGATGAGCGAGGCCATCTCCTGGAGCTCCTCGGAGGCGCCATGACCGGATACATGGACGCGCGCGATGCCCGAGTGATAGACGTCGGCCCCGACGCGAAACAGCTCGTTGAGAACACGATGAACAGCGCTTTCATTGCCAGGGATGGGACTGGCCGACAGGATGACGGTGTCGTTGGAGCGCAAGCGGATGTGTTTGTGCTCGCCCGAGGCGATCAGTGACAAAGCGGACAGTGGCTCGCCTTGCGATCCCGTGCAGATGATCGTGATCTCTTCCGGGCGGTACTGCTCTATCTTGTCGAGCTCGACGATCGTCTTGGGATCGACGCGCAGATGTCCAAGCTCCTGCCCCACGTCGGCGTTGGCAAGCATCGAGCGGCCGACGAAGGCGACCTTGCGGTCGTTCGACTCCGAGAGTTCGCAGACCTGTTGGATGCGATGCAGGTTGGATGCGAAGCACGCAACGATGATCCGGCCGGAACTCCCGGTGAACACATCACGCAACGCGTCCCCCACGATCGATTCGGAAGGTGTTCGTCCGGGTGTTTCGGCGTTGGTCGAATCCGACAACATGAGGTCGACGCCTTCGCGCCCCATCTCGGCCAGCCCCTCGAGATCCGTGTGTCTCCCGTCGATCGGCGACGGATCCAGCTTGAAGTCTCCCGTGTAGAAGATGCGACCCCCCGGCGTATCCAGAGCGACCGCCATGGCATCGGGGATCGAGTGGGACACGGTGAAGAAGCGGCACTTGAATGGCCCCAGCTCGAGGGACCCGGGCGCGGCCACCGCCCTCATATCGGCTTTCACATCGAACTCGCTCAACCGCCGCCCAGCGATCCCGAGCGTCAGCGGCGTCCCGTAGACCGGGACGTCTACTTGCTGCAGGAACCAAGACAGCGCGCCCACATGATCCTCGTGTCCGTGCGTGAGGAGGACGGCTTCGACGCGATCCGCCCGCTCGACGACCCACGTGAAGTCCGGCAGGACGAGGTCGACGCCGAGCATCTCCTCGTTCGGGAACGAGAGACCGCAGTCAACGACAAGGATCCTGCCGGCTGCCTCGATCGCCATCATGTTGCGGCCGACCTCCCCGAGGCCCCCCAAGAAGACGACCCGGACGGAACCGTTCGAACGAGCCGCGCTCACAGAAGGCCGTGCTTCTCCAGAACCGAACGGATGCTGTTGCTCTCGTCCTCGGTCGCGGGAACCAGCGGAAGCCGAGGCTCTCCCACCTCGAGACCCAGCATCGCCGAGGCGGTCTTGATCGGGATGGGGCTGGCGGTAAGAGTCATCATCGTCGTCATCAAGGGCAAGAGCTCGATGTACGTCCGCCGGGCTTCGTCGGCGTTGCCCTTATTCCAGGCGGTAAAGATGCTCTTGATCTGCGGCCCGATGATGTGGGAGCACACGCTGATGATGCCGACCGCACCCGCCGCGACGTGCGGGAGCAGCAAGACGTCGTCTCCCGAATAGATCTCGAAGTCGGTCACACCCGCTGCGTCGAGGTCCGCGCGCAACGACGCGGTTTCCGTCGCGTCGCCCACCGCGTCTTTGACCCCTGCGATCCGTTCGTGCTGAGCCAGGGCCACCATCGTGGGCCGTTCGACCCGCCGGCCGGTACGGCTCGGGATGTCGTAGATGATCAGGGGCAGCTCGGAGGCGTCGGCTACTGCGCGGAAGTGAGCGAGGAGACCGTTCTGCGGAGGCTTCGAGTAGTAGGGGGTCACGACGAGGCAGGCATCCACGCCGGTGCCGACTGCCTCCTTCGTCAGCTCGATGGTCTCCGCCGTGTCGTACGACCCGGTCCCCGCGATGATCTTCGCCCGGTCGCCGACCTCCTCGACGACGTTCTCGAAGAGCGCGATCTTCTCGTCGTGGGTCAGCGTCGGTGATTCGCCTGTGGTGCCGCATACGACTAAACCGTCCGAACCATGGTCGACGAGGTGTGCCGCAAGCGAACGCGCCGCTTTGACGTCAAGTGAGCCATCGGCCCCGAACGGCGTCAGCATCGCCGTGATGACCTCTCCGTATGTCGCCATCTTGTTTACCTCCCCATCCGGGCGCTCACCCGGGTTGCTCGAACCATTCGCTCCGTCTCACGCTACCGCCTGCGACGCGACGCAACGTCTCACCGTGCACTGGCTTCGACCTCGGTCTTGACCAGGACGCCCCGGGCACGAGTGGGATCCCGCCCGTCGTAGGTGGTCACGGAGTTCGCCAGGAGCCCGAGGCGGTCGGGAATCTTGACCCTGAACGTCAACGAGGTCGAGTCTCCCTCGGCCAGGAACGGGGCGGGTGAGGTCCCGGGATCGGGGTCGCCGAAGACGTAGATCGTGCCGTCGTCGGATACCGATTCGGGTTCCGGATCGATCCCAACCACCGATGCGCTCCCACCCTCCGCTCCAGGCTGCACCAGGGGGTCGGGAAGCTCCCGCTCCCCCGCCACTCCCACCAGGGTGAAACTGACGTTGAGAACCGACACGTCTCCGGGTCCCGGGTTATCGACCGTAACTTGCATGTCCTGCACCGAACCCGGCGCAACGACGGCCGGGAACTCCACGGCCACCGTGGGGCGGCCCTGACCGCTCTCCGTCAGGTTGGGATCTGGATCGGTACACGCCGCGGCGAGCGCGGTCACCCCGACGAGGATCGCTTCGCGCCACACCTAGAGGTCGAGCAGATGCTCGAGACCGACAGTGGGACCGTCGAGCGTCGCCACCTTCTTGATCGCCAGCAGAACGCCCGGCATGAACGACGTTCGATCCAGGGAATCGTGACGGATCGTCAGAGTCTCGCCGGGCGAGCCCAGCACGACCTCTTGATGGGCGACGGAGCCTGCGCTCCGGATCGAATGGACGCGGATGCCGGACACATCGCCTCCGCGACTCCCCGGCAGCGTCTCGTTCTCCGTCTGAGTCACGTGCCATGGTCCATCACGTGCTTCGTTCATGAGCTCCGCCGTTCGCAGGCTAGTGCCCGAAGGTGCATCCAACTTCTTCTCGTGATGTCGTTCAACGATCTCGGCGGTGTCGAATAGGGGGGCCGCTTCGGCGGCGAAGCGCATCATCAGGACCGCACCCATCGCGAAGTTCGGAGCGACGAATAGTCGAGCCGTTCCCCCCCGAGCGCGCGTTCCTAGCTCCTCGATGTCCTCGGGCGACAGACCCGTTGCCCCGACCACCGCGTGGATGCCCTTGTCCAGGACGAACTCGACGTTGGCCCGCACTGCGTCTGGCGTGGTGAAGTCGACAGCCACCTCAGCGCCGTTCTCGACCAGGACCTCGAGCGAGTCGGACCGACCGACCTTCGCCACGAGCTTGAGCTCGTCGTCCGCGTCGACCGCCCCGCACGTGGCCGACCCCATCCGACCCTCGGCGCCGATCACCCCTACACGGGTCGAGGGTGCCATCAGGCAGCGTAGGAGTCGAAGGCGTCCTCTTCGAAGGGGCCGACGATGGTCGTCTTGAACCCGCCGCTGCCCAGGACATCGGCGCCGACCCGCCCGATGTCATCCATCGTGAGCGCATCGAATCGTTCGATCAACTCGTCGATCGACTGGATCTCGCCGGTGGTGAGCTGTTGGCGGCCCAGCCGGTTCATCCTGCTGCCCGGGTCCTCCGACGACAGGACGAGAGATCCCTTCACGTGACCCTTCGCTTTCGCCAGCTCGACCTCGGTGATGCCCTCGGTCAGGATCGAATCGATCTCGGTGTGCACGATATCCATGACCGTCTCGGCATTCTGGGGAGTGGTGCCCGCGTAGACGGCAAAGGTTCCCGTGTCCGCGAACAAGGAACGGTACGAGAAGACCGAATACGCTAGGCCGCGCCTCTCGCGTATCTCTTGGAAGAGACGCGAGGACATGCCCCCTCCGAGGATCGTGTCGAGCACGGTCAGGGCGTGACGGTCGGGGTGTCCGTGATGCAGGCCTTCGGTGCCGATCACGATGTGGGCCTGCTCGGTCGGCCTCTTGTGCACCCTGATGCCCAGCCCGGGCGTCGGCGCGGAGCCGGTCCTGAGCGTGCGTTTGCCGCCCCGCGAGTCGAACAGTTCGTCCACCCGCGCGACCAGAGCGGCGTGGTCAAGATTGCCTGCGGCGGCCACGACCAGGTTGCTCGTTCCATACCGCTCACGCCAGTAGTCGGCCACGCGATCCCGCTGCACCTCCGAGATGGTCTCGTTGTATCCGAGGACCGGCCGGCCGAGAGCGTGTCCGTCGTACATCTCGCGATAGAAGAGGTCGTGAACCAGTTCATCGGGGGCGTCCTCATGCATCGCGATCTCTTCGAGGATGACCCTGCGCTCCGACTCGAGCTCGTCCGGATCCAGCACCGAACTGGTGATCATGTCCGCTAAGACATCGAGCGCCATCGGTAGATCGTCATCGATGACACGCGAGTAGTAGCACGTGTACTCCTTGCCGGTGAACGCATTGACGTCTCCGCCGACGGCATCGAATGCATCGGCTATGTCCTTGGCCGATCGGGTCGGCGTGCCCTTGAACAACAGATGCTCGAGGAAATGCGAGGTTCCCGCCATCGCATCCGGTTCGTCCCGAGCCCCCACGTCGAACCAGAAGCCGACCGAGACAGAGCGCACCTCGGACATCGTCTCGGTCACCACTGTCGCCCCCGAATCGAGGGTGGTCTGCTCGAACCTCACGTAGGCATTCTCCCGATCATCGTGCTCGGACTATCCCGAGACTTAGGTGTCGCCCTCGCGGCGAGGGGCTCTTTCGCGACGCGGACCGCCCGGCCCGCGCCCGCCTCGACTGTCGCCACGATCGCGTCCTCCGCGCTCGCGTCCCCTGTCGCCGTCGCGCCGTGGACCCCGGCTGCCACCACCGCCACCGCTGGCGGCCGCAGCGCGCGCCTCGTCGAGCGTCTTACCCTGCGCAACTTGACGCTCGAGCCACGCGACCGGCGTGAGCGATATCTTGCCCTGACTGTCGATGTCGGTGACCTCGACCTCGATCGATTCGCCTTCCTTGACCGCGTCCTCGACGCGGTCGATGCGGCCCTCACCAAGCTTGCTGATGTGAACCAGGCCATCGCGTCCCGGCGAGATGTTTACGAAGGCCCCGAAGGTCGTGGTCTTTACCACCGAGCCGTTGATGCGCTCGTTGATCTCGGGGATCCGGGGGTTAGCGATCTCATCGATGATGCTGGCCGCGCGCTCGGCGGATTCCTGGTCGGTGGATCCGATCCGGATCGTGCCGTCGTCCTCGATGTCGATCTCGACGCCGGTCGTCTGCGTGATCATGTTGATGTTCTTGCCCTTCGGGCCGATGACCTCGCCGATCTTGTCGACAGGCACCTTCATCGCGATAACTCGTGGCGCCGTGGGCGCAAGCTCTTCGCGAGGGGCGGTGAGGCTTTCGTTCATCTTCTCGATTATCTGCAGACGAGCTTTCTTCGCCGCCATCAACGCGTCTCGCAACACCTGGGCGGGGACGCCAGAGATCTTGGTGTCGAGCTGAAGGGCCGTCACCATGTTCTCGGGGCCGGCGACCTTGAAGTCCATGTCGCCGAAGGCATCTTCGTCGCCGAGGATGTCCGTCAGCGGGACGAAGCGATCGCCGTCCGCCACCAGACCCATCGCCACGCCACCGACGTGCTTACCGCCGCGCAGGGGAACGCCTGCATCCATGAGCGATAGAGACGACCCGCACACGCTGGCCATCGAGGTGGAACCGTTCGAGGAGAGGATCTCGGAAACGACGCGGATCGCATAGGGAAACTCGTCGCTCGTAGGGATCACCGGCAGGATGGCTTTCTCGGACAGCGCGCCGTGACCGATCTCGCGGCGCTTCGGCCCCCGCATGAACCCCGCCTCACCCGTCGAGTAGGGGGGGAAGTTGTAGTGGTGCATGTAGCGCTTGCTCTCCTGCGGGGAAAGGTCGTCGATCATCTGCTCCAGACGCTGCATCCCGAGGGTGGTCATAGACAGCGCTTGGGTCTCGCCACGCGTGAAGAGGCCGGAGCCGTGGACACGCGGGATGACGCCCACCTGGGTCCAGATGGGGCGGACCTCGTCGGTCCGACGACCGTCCAGGCGGACGTTCTCGTCCAGGATCCGACGACGGACCAGAGACTTCGTCAGAGATCGCAGGGCCGCCTTGACGGCCGTCTCTTGCTCGGGGAAATCCACCGCAAGTTTCTCGATCGCGCGGTCTCCGAGGTCGCTCAACCTCGCACGACGCTCGGCCTTGACCGTGATCGCTACCGCATCCCGCAGCTCGTTCTCGACCTCGGACTTCACACGCTCCATGATGTCGTCGCTGTAGTCGACGAACAGGGGGAAGTCGGGGTTCTCACCCGAGATGGACCCCTTGGGCTTGCCGACTTGCTCGACGATCTCGTTCTGAAGAGCGATCGTGTCGGCGATGTAGGCCTTCGAGAACTCGATGCCGTCGGCCAGTAGCTCCTCATCAGGGGGCGTGGCGCCGTCCGCTACGAGATCGAACAAGCGCTCGGAAGCGCCGGCCTCGATCATCATGATGTCGACCTCGCCGGCATCGTTGACCCGGCCGGCTACGACGACCTCGATCGTGGCTCTTTCCTGCTCCTCGTAGCCGGGATTCGCAACCCAGTCCCCGTCGATGTGCGAGACCCGTGCGCAACCCACGGGGCCCTCGAACGGGAGGTCGGACAGCGCGAGCGCTGCAGATGCGGCGTTCACGCTGAGGATGTCCACCGGGTTCTCGTCATCGACCGCAAGAACGGTGACGACACAGTGGACCTCATGCCGAAAACCATCGGGGAACGATGGGCGCAGCGGTCGGTCGATCAAGCGGGCGTTGAGGATGGCCTTCTCGCTGGCACGCCCTTCGCGGCGGAAGAAGCTGCCGGGGATCTTGCCTGCGGCGTACATACGTTCCTCGACGTCGATGGTCAACGGGAAGAAGTCGCCGGCCCCTCTGGGGTCGGACGAAGTGGCGGCGGCGATGACCGTCGTCTCGCCCACGCAGGCAAGCACTGCGCCGTTCGCCTGACCGGCGATGCGGCCGGTCTCGATTCGGAATACCTCGTCGCCGATCTTTCGTTCGACGAATGTGCCTTCCGGATTCATATGTAAATCCCTCCTTGGGATCTGGCCCGGAGCCGCCAGGCACCGGACTTCGTGTCCAAGGAGAGGAGCCGGGTGGGCCGATTCTCAGTTGCAAGCCCGCTCGTTCGGGCGAGCTTGCAACTGATAACCGACCCCTGAGGCGCCTCTCCTTGCGTCTTCATTGGTTCACGTGGGGACCGCCTGGCGGCCTCACGTTCCTGCTTATCTGCGGAGACCGAGCTTTGAGATCAGCGTCCGGTAGCGCTCGACGTCTTCCCGGCGTAGATAGTCCAGCAGGCGACGACGCCGGCCCACCATCACCAGCAACCCTCTGCGGGAGTGGTGGTCCTTCGAGTGGATCTTGAGGTGTTCGGTCAGATCGGAGATCCGCTTGGTAAGGACCGCCACCTGCACCTCGGGGGAGCCTGTGTCCCCGTCGCTGCGGGCGTTGTCCGCCATGATGTTCTGTTTCTCTTCCTTCACAAGGCCCATGGGCGTGTTCCGTGCTCCTCTTGGTAGATGCCATCTGTGGACGCTCTTCTAGATGCCGTGCTGGGAGGGCCCGGGCGGAGACTTCTCGCCACACGGGCCCGCTCATGGTAGCAGGTCAGACGGCCTCCGGGCGGTCGTGAAGCCGCCGGGTGGCGGTCACGTCCCGGTCCATCTGGGCCACCAACTCGTCCACGCTGTCGAACTTGAGCTCATCCCTCAGCCGCTCGAGGAACTCGATCCGCAGATCGGCCCCGTAGAGGTCACCCACGAAGTCGAGCAAGAAGGCCTCCAGCACCAGTGGCGACCGATCCGGGTCGCCTCCGAAGGTGGGCTTGACACCGAGGCTTATGGCGGCGGGATAGACCTGGTCCTCGACCCACGCTCGACCCGCGTAGATGCCGCGAGGAGGCGCCGCGATCGCCGGATCCAGAGTCACGTTGGCGGTCGGATATCCCAGCGAAGCACCCCGGTCGTCGCCCGGAACCACGCGGCCCTCGAGCGCGAACGGACGCCCTAGAAGTGCCCGCGTCAACACCATGTCCCCAGCGGAGATGCAACCGCGCACCCGACTGGAAGACGCGGGCTCCCCGGCCACCGTTACCAACGGCAACCCTTCGGCATCGAACCCCATGTCCCCGCCGAGCTCCGATAACAGGGCGACATCGCCGGCGGCCCTGTGCCCGAAGCGCCACCCCTGGCCGACGACGACCGCTCGCGCTGCAAGCCCGTTCACGAGGGCGTCACGAACGAATCTTTCGGGGGGCCACTGCGACAACTCGCGGTCGAACGGGAGGACAAGAAGGATGTCCACTCCCAGCTCCTCGATCAGCTGTACCTTGCGTTCCGGCGTCGACAGCAATAGCGGAACCGCATCGGGCCGAAGCGTCGCGTTCGGGTGTCGATCCCAGGTGACGACCGCAGAAACCAGACCGCGCCGCCTGGCCTCGTCCTTCGTGCGGGCGATGAGGGCCCGATGACCCAGATGCATGCCATCGAACGTGCCGATCGTCACCACGGACCCCTCGGGCTTAGAGAGGGCGTCGAGCCCGACGGCCGTGATCACTCGGGCACCACGCGATCGGCGACCAACCTGTCCCCCTCGGGCCGGTACACCGCGAGCAGACGTCCATCGCGCATGACCGCGACGGGGGCTCGAACCGGCCCGTCCGGCTGGGCGAGGGGGCGTCCGTGGCCGACCGCCAACGCGTCCTCTTCGGAGATCTCGAGCCGGTCGAGCTGGCGCACGACCTCCGCCATCGGCAACACCGTCTCTGCAGTCACGGACGCAAGCGGTACCGCGTCGGCCTCCTTGAAGCCGCCCGCTTCGGTCCGGCGCAGCGATGCCATGTGGGCTCCGCACCCGAGGCTCTGCCCCAGGTCATGGATCAGCGTCCGCACGTAGGTACCCCCGGAACACACGATGTCGAGCGTTGCCTCCGGCGGCTCGCCCGGCGCGAAGTCCAGGAGAACGAGAGATTCGACTTCGATCGACCGTGGGTCCCGCTCCACGTTCTCTCCCCGGCGAGCCTTCTTGTAGAGGCGTTCGCCCCCGACCTTCACGGCCGACACCATGGGGGGGATCTGCTGTAAGGATCCCGTGAAGCCCGGCAATGCATCCTCGACGTCCTTCTGCGTGACGTCTGCGCGCTTCTCCTGGAGCACCTCACCGGCGGCATCTTGCGTTGTCGTGGTGGAGCCGAATCGGGCCACTGCCAGGTAGCGCTTGTGCGACGCCTGTGCATAGGAGAGGAAGCGCGTCGCCTTCCCGATCCCGAGGATGAGGATGCCGGTCGCGTCCGGATCCAGTGTTCCCGCGTGTCCCACCCTGCGCTCGTGCAGCCTCCGTCGCACCTCGTCGACGACATCGTGTGAGGTCATGCCGGCAGGCTTGTCGACCACCACCACCCCGTCGGTCACGCTGCTCCGCGAAGCTCGTCGAGCAGGGAGGCCACGGTGGCCTCTAGATCGGGTGCGGTGAAACCGGCGGCCAGCTCGTGACCGCCCCCTCCCCGCGCGCGCGCCAGGGCCCCCACGCTCACTCCGCTCTTGGACCTCATGCTCACCCTCCAGCGGCCATCTGGCTGTTCCTTGAACATCGCGGCCACGTCCGCGTCTCGCGTCGAACGCACGAGATCGATGAGCTTCTCGGTCTCATCCATATCGACCCCCGATTCCTCGAGATCGCTTCGGGTGAACCACGAATAAACGAAGCTGGCATCTGGATGGAGAACCGCCCGCTCCAGAACGTGCCCGACGAGCTTCAGGTACGCGAAGGGTGACGACTCGAACACCTCCTGCGCGATCGCCGGAGCAGGTACGTCGTACTCGAGCAGATCCGCCGCCAGCCGAAGGGTCGCAGGGGTGGAGTTCGAATACTGGAAGCGCCCGGTGTCGGTGACTATGCCCGCGTACAAGCACGTCGCGATGTCCCGGTCGAACTCGACCCCTGCATCCTGCAGCAGGCCCGCCACCAGCTCGGCGGTCGAGGATGCGTCCGGCACCACGACGTTGAGGTGGCCGAAGTTCTCATTCCCCGGGTGATGGTCCACGTTGATCAGTCGTTTCGAGGCGTGCGCAGGACCTTCTAGATCGCCAAGCCGATCGGCAGCGCCGCAATCGAGAGCGATGAACACCTCAGCGGCCGGCGCATCCTCGGGTTGCACGATGTCCTGCGCGCCCGGGATCCACGTGTAGGCGAAGGGGATCTTCGCCGGGCTCGTTCCCCAGGTAGGCGTCGAACCGACTCCCATCTTCTTCAGGCCCAGGTGAGTGGCGAGAAGCGACCCGAGGGCATCGCCGTCGGGGTTCACGTGACAGGCGAGCGTCGCTGCCTTCGCCGACCGCAGAGTCTCAACCGTGGCATCCCAATCGTCGACGTTCCAGCGCATCTCTTCGCCCTTTCGTTCGCGTTCGATCTCGTGCAAGAGCCTCTCGACGCGCTCCGCCGTCTCCGTTCCCCGGTCGAGCTCGAAGATAAGCTCCGGAAGGTATTTCATCCGCACCTGTCGACCGAGCTCCGCCCGCAGTACGGGTTTCGCGCTATTGAGGCCTGCGATCGTGGCATCCTGCTCGGATTCGTCCCCCAGGACGCTCACGAGCACGCGGGCGTGGCGAAGATCCGCTGTGATCCGAACCCGCGTGACGGTGGCGAAACCGATCCGGGGATCTTTCAGCTCACTGATCGATTCGCCCAGCACCTGGCGTGCCAGTTTCTCGACTCTCTCGGTTCGTTGACTCATCTCGCTCTCTTCGCTGTCAGGGCTCGAGATCCTCGAACGAGAGGACCTCGATGGAACGGCCAACGATCTCGGCTCCATCCAATGAGGAACGCGCGATCGCCTTCTCGACTTCCTGAAGCACCCGACGACAGTGCCCTCCCGATTCGGCCACGCAGCTGACCCCGAAGGCCGCTCGCTGCCAGAGGTCCTGGTAGTCGACCTCGGCTATGGCCACGTTGAACGTGTTGCGAACCGCGCTGGAGATCGCTCTCAGGACTTGACGCTTGTCTTTCAGGGAGCCGCTCGCGGGGATGAATATCTCGTATCGCGCCACCCCGATGAACATGGGAAAAGTCGGTCTACCTCGGGACTTCCTGGATCTCGAAGGCTTGGATGATGTCTCCCTCCTTAACGTCCTGGTAACCGTCTATGCCGATCCCGCACTCGTAGCCGGTCGCGACCTCGCGGACGTCGTCCTTGAACCGGCGGAGGGAGCCGATATTGCTCTCATACACGACAGTGCCGTCGCGCACGAGCCGGGCGCGCGCGTTCCTTCGAATGACGCCGTCGGTCACCATGCAGCCGGCCACGACGCCCATCCGGGGGACGCGGAAGGTGGCCCGCACCTCGGCCTGGCCCAGGGACACCTCGCGAGTCTCCGGTCCGAGCATGCCCGTGGCGGCCGACTCGATCTCCTGGATGGCTTGGTAGATGACCCGGTAGGTCCGTATATCGACGCCGGAGTCCTCGGCGAGCTGACGTGCCTGGCCCGTGGGAACCACGCCCAATCCGATGACTATGGCTTCGGATGCCTGAGCCAGGGTGACATCGTTCTCGGTGATGGCGCCTGCTCCGCGTCGCAGAACGTTGATCTTGACGAGCGATTGATCGAGCTTGGCCAGCTGATCGTCGAGCGCCTCCACGGTCCCCTGCATGTCGGCCTTCAGCACGAGGTTCAACTCTGGGACTTCGCCCTGTTGGGTGGCGACGAGCAACTGGGTCAAAGAAGCACCCTTATGGGCGACCAGCTCGGCGGCGCGCCGGTGCTGCTCGCGCTCGGACGCGAACTGTCGCGCCTCTTTCTCGTCGTCCATCACTCGGAACTCATCGCCGGCCTGAGGCATCGATTGCCAGCCGAGAACCTGCACGGGCTGACCCGGTCCCGCCTCATCGATCTGTTCGCCGCGCTCATCGAGCATGGCCCGTACCCGGCCCCACGCGACGCCCGCAAGCAACGGGTCCCCCGGCAGCAGGGTGCCCCGCTTAACGAGCACGGTTGCGACGGGTCCCCGGCCTTTGTCGAGGTGCGCTTCGATGACGTTCCCGCTCGCCAACGCATTCGGGTTCGCGCGGAGATCCAATCCGACGTCGGCCGCCAGCAGGATCATTTCGATAAGACCATCGAGATTGGTTCGCTGCTTCGCGGAGACATCCACGAACACGGTGTCGCCCCCCCATTCCTCGGGAAGCAACCCATGGTCGGAGAGCTGTTGGCGAACGCGCGTGGGATCCGCCTCCGGGCGATCGATCTTGTTCACCGCGACGACGATGGGGACGCCTGCGGCTTTGGCGTGGTCGATCGCCTCGACCGTCTGAGGCATGACCCCGTCATCGGCGGCGACCACCAATACGGCGACGTCGGTGACCTGGGCCCCGCGGGCCCTCATGGCTGTGAAAGCCTCGTGACCCGGGGTGTCGATGAAGGTCACCTCGCGGGAGTTGTGCCGAACGCGATACGCGCCGATGTGCTGCGTGATGCCGCCAGCTTCGCCACCGGCGACGTCGGCGCTGCGGATGCCGTCGAGGATCGAGGTCTTGCCGTGGTCGACGTGCCCCATAACGGTCACGACCGGAGGACGTACGACCAATTCGGACTCGTCGACGTCCTCGTCCTCGTCCTCGACGCCGGCCGCCGCCGCCAGCTCCTCCAGAGCCGGATCGACGACCGCAACTGAGATACCGAGCTCCTCGGCGACCAGCTCGACCGCATCATCGCTCATCGACTGCGTGACAGTCATCATCTCGCCGAGGCCCACCAACACCTTCACGATCTCGGCCGGTGAGCGATCCACCTTGCCTGCGAAATCTTGTACGGAGATCCCCCGATGCACGGTGATCGGAGCGGACACCGAGGGAACTTCTGTCTCGACGGCGGCCGGCGCCGGCGTTACCGGACGGCCGGGCTCCCCAGCGACGGGGGCTTCGGCGGGGACCGGCTCCGGCACGGTGGTCGCGGGGACCGGCTCCGGCACGGTGGTCGCGGCCGTCGACTTCTCTGCAGGGGCCTTGGTGCTCGGTTCCTTCGCGGTGGTCTTCTTCGCCGCCGTCTTCGGCGGCGCTGCGGGCTTGGCCGTCGACTTCTTCTTAGCGGTGGTCTTCGTGCCCGGTGCCTTGGACCCATTGCCCAGGTCCGCTCGCACGCGATCTGCCACTTCCTCTTCGATGGTCGAGGAATGGCTCTTCGCCGGATTTCCGATCTCGTCGAGGTGCGCGAGCACCTCCTTGGAGGAGAGCCCGAGCTCTTTAGCGACCTCGTGCACCCTAGGCTTTGCCATCCGTTCCTTTCATTCTTCCTAAACTCGGTTCTTCGTCGCCGCTCTGAGGTCCTGGGCCACCTCGGGTCCGTGCGGTCCCAGCGCTCGCACCAAGGCGCCCGTCCGGAGGGCACGCTCGACGCACGAACCGTCAGCGCAGACGTACGCACCTCGTCCGGGAGCCCGCCCGGTGACGGACGCTCCCGATGATCCCCGATCGGCGTCGTCGTGATCCAGACTCACGACCCCGTCCGGCCCCCGGACCACCCGGATCAGTTCGGGCTGCGGGCGCCTGCGCCGGCAACCGGCACAGGTCCGGATCGGAGCGTTGCCCATCTTAGTCCCGCTCCCACCGGGGGATTTAAGACTTTGCCTCCTCTTCCGCAACGACGACCTCGTCGGCTGCGGCCGCGGGTTCCTGCCCCGCGGGCGCCGCCTCGGGTGGTTCCGTGGTCTCCGGCGCGTCCTCGGGTGATTCCGCGGTCTCCGGCGCGTCCTCGTCGGCTGACCCTTCGGTCGCAGCGTCGGCCTGTGCCGCCGAGCGAGCCGCGGCTTCCTCGCCGGCCCTGATCTGAGACTCGGACTTGATGTCGACCCGCAGGCCCGTTAGTCGCGCTGCAAGTCGGGCGTTCTGACCCTCTTTGCCGATCGCGAGCGACAGCTGATAGTCCGGCACGATGACGAGAGCCGTCTGGCCCGCATCTTGGATGCGCACCTCTTTCACCTTTGCCGGCGACAGTGCATTGGCAACGAACTCTTCAACCGCCTCCGTCCACTTGATGATGTCGATCTTCTCGCCGCGCAACTCGTTCATGACCATGCGGACGCGCGAACCCTTGGAGCCGACACATGCGCCCACGGGGTCGACGTTCCGATCGAGCGACACCACGGCGATCTTCGACCGGTGTCCCGGTTCGCGCGCGACGGCCCGGATCTCGACCACACCGTCGAGGATCTCCGGAACTTCGAGCTCGAAGAGCCTCTTGATCAGCCCCGGGTGGGTTCGGGACACGATGATCTGAGGACCGCGCGCCGACTTTCGAACCTCGACGATGTAGGCCTTGAGGCGCATCCCGTGCTCGTAGCGCTCGTGAGGGATCTGCTCGGCGGGAGGCATAAGGGCTTCGGTCTTTCCGAGATCGAGGATCGTGTACCGGTGGTCCTGCTGTTGCACGATCCCCGTAACGATGTCGCCCTCGCGACCGGAGTACTCGCCGAACGTTTGGTCGCGCTCCGCCTCGCGCAGGCTCTGAAGGATGACCTGCTTGAACGTCTGGGCGGCGATGCGTCCGAAGTCACCGGGAGTGTCCTCCCATTCCTTCAGGACGGTGTAGTCGTCGCCGTCGTCATCGAGCTCGACGTCCTGTGCGAACACCGTGATGTCGCCCGTCTCGGGATCGATGATCGCGCGGGCTCGCCGAGTGTCATCGGCGTTGGTCATGCGTAGGTAAGCGGACGCGAGGCCTCTCTCCATGGCCTCAACGAGTGCTTCCTCCGCTATGCCTCGCTCCCTGACGACGTCGCGCAGCGAGTCCATTGGGATCTTCATGTCAACTCCATTCGAATACCGTTCTTGCTGATCTGATCGAGTCGTACGGCACGTCCACTTCCCGGTCGGCCGCTGCGATCACGACCACGGCCTCCTCGGCCCCCACGATCACACCGTCGATCCGGTGGCTGTCGCCGACCAGCTTCTCCCTCGTTTTGACCACGACGGTCCGACCGACGGAGCGGGCGAAATGATCGGGGCGTCGCAAGGTTCGTTCCAGCCCCGGGGATGAAACTTCCAGCGTGTACCGGCCGGGGATCGGGTCGCGTAGGTCAAGACCCCGCGAGATCTCGTTGGAGACGAGCGCGACTGTGTCGAGATCCACGGCGCCCTCCTCTCCGTCCACGAACACGCGGACGATCGTGCGGCCCGGCTGGCCTCCCAGCTCGACGTCCCAGAGACGAAGGGAGCGGCGGCGCGCCACGGCCTCTGCGAGGTCGATGACCTCCTCGAGCGCCCCCATGCCACGTCTCCTTCAAAGAACAAGCCCCTCGCTAGAGGGGCTTTAACCTAAGCCTCGGTCCCACCGCCCGAGCAGCAGCGAAAACCCTGCTCAGAGCGGCTTTTTGAGTTTAGCACAGGGGGTTGGTGACCCTGAAAGCATGTTAAGAAAGCGTCGGTCCAACCCCGTTGGGCACGAGGATCGAAAGACGAAAGGGCGTCAATGGCCAAGCGAGCACGCAAGCGGCGCACGAAGCGGAAGAACAAGGCGAACCACGGCAAGCGCCCCAACGCGGGCCGCAGATAGGCGCTAAGCCTCGTCGGTCGGGGTCATCCCGATCGACATGAGGGCCTGGCGACGACCGGCTCCCTTCAGCACCTGAACGTCGCCTACCTCGGACCCACCCTTGGCCCTGATCTCATCGGCGACCTTCTGCGCCTGCTCGAGTAGCGCCTCGACCAGCTTGTCGTGCGGCACCCACCCGATCTGCTTCCCTTTGGCGAACAGAAGGCCACGACCCGGGCCGGCCGCTATCCCGATGTCGGCGTCCCGAGCCTCGCCGGGCCCGTTCACCTCGCAGCCCATGACGGCGATCTGCATCGGGGGAAGATCCATCTTCTCGATCGCCGCCTCGACCTCGTTCGCCAGCTTGAACACGTCGAGCTCGGCCCGTCCGCAGGAGGGGCAGGCGACCAGGTCGAAGCCGACCTCGCGGAGTCCGAGAGTCTGGAGGATCTGCTTACCCAGCTTGACCTCCTCGACCGGTTCGGCGGTGAGCGAGACCCTGATCGTGTCCCCGATCCCCTCCGCGAGAAGCGTGCCGAGGCCGATCGCGGACTTCACGACCCCCTGCTTGGGGGTGCCGGCCTCCGTGACGCCGAGGTGCAGCGGAACGTCCGTCAGCTCCGCCAGCTGTCGGTATGCGGCGATCATCTCGGGCACGTTCTGATGTTTCACGGACACCTTGATGTCCCGGAAACCGTGTTCTTCGAGTAGCCCGATCTCGTACAGGGCGCTTTCGACCAGGGCCTCGGAGGTGGGTCGTCCGTACTTCGCAACGAGTTTCTTGTCGAGAGACCCGGCGTTGACTCCGATGCGGATGGGGATGTTGCGTTCCTTGGCCGCGTCGGCCACCTCTTTGATGTGAGCTGGGTTGCGCATGTTGCCGGGGTTAAGCCGGAGCCCGTGAACGCCCGCCTCGATCGCGAGCATCGCCAACCGGACCGAGAAGTGGATGTCTGCGATGATCGGCACCCCGCCCTGCTCCACGATCGTGGGCAGCGCCAGCGCGTCGGCTTCGTGAGGTACTGCGACGCGCACGATGTCCGCCCCCTGCGTGGCCAGTTCGTGCACCTGGATCAGAGTCGCCTCGACGTTGTCGGTCTTCGTGACGGTCATGGACTGGATCGACACGGGGGCACCGCCGCCGACCGCGACCTTCCCGACGTAGATGCGTCTGCTCTTACGTTTCTCGTACATGACTTTCAGTGTAGGGGGGCCGGGGACTCTGGACCTCTAGCCCGAAACCGCCGGCCTAGAACGGCACCTTGATGGGACGAGCGATGTCGAGGTACAGCACCGCGATGAAGATGATCACGAAGAACGAGATAACGGCGGCGGCGACGGGAATGAGCTTGCGCACGTCCACCTTGCGACCCGTGACCGATTCCCAGGCAACAACCGCCAAGTGCCCACCGTCCAGGGGCGGGAGCGGCAGCAGGTTCATCAGTCCGATGAAGATCGTGAAGCTCACGATGAAGCCGATGAAGTTCAGGTACTGACCGCTCGCAACGATCTCGCTGGCGATCCGGCTTGCGCCGACGACCCCGACGGGGCTCTCGCCGTCGGCCTCGCGCGTGCCCTCGCCCGTTAGCGCGTCGATGAGCCGGCCGCCGAAGATCATGCTTCCCACGTCTCCGACGCCTTTGACGGCCTCGACGGTGGCACGACCCGTGTAAACGGCCGCGGTTCCGATCGCCTGGGGGAACGGTTCCGTCTCGTAGCGGATCGACGGCTCCACTCCGAAGAACCCGACGACCTCCTCGCCCTCCTTCAAGGGGCGGAGCTGCTCTCCGGGCTCGGCTTCATCGACGATCAATCCGTCTTCGTTGGAGATCCCGCGCGACAGGGTCGTCGTGAAGGTACGCGTCTCGCCGTCGCGCAGTACGGTGAACTCGGCACGTTCTCCCCCGTGATCGCGTATGAACTCGCGGATCACGTTCCAGGATTGCGTTTCGGTGCCATCCACGGCGACGATCTCGTCCCCGGCGAGGAGCCCGCCTTCGTCCGCGGCGCTGGCGACGGTAACCGCCTCGAGCCGGTTGCTCAATCCCGCCGGAAATCCGATCGCAAGCGCTGCGAACAGCAGGAGCAGGAAGGCGACCACCCAGTGTGTAGCCGACCCCGCCACGAGCACGATGGCGCGCTGCCAGGCAGGTTTGTTCTCGTAGGAACGTACCCGGTCCTCGGGCGGCACGTCCTCGTAGGGGTTCATGCCGACGATCTTCACGAAGCCGCCCGCGGGGATGGCCTTCACCCCGTACTCGGTCTCGCCTTTCGTGAACGACCACAAGGTGGGACCGAAGCCCAAGAAGAACTTCGTTGCCTTGAAGTTAAAGAGTTTCGCCATAGCGAAGTGACCGGCCTCATGGATCATGATGACGACCAGCAGGGCGAGGATGAACAGCCAGATGCCTAAGCTCACGACTTCATTCCTAACGCTTTCTTGTGGTTACCTATTTCCAGTCTTATCGGCCGCCGGGGCCTCACCTATTAGAACGCGAGCGAGCGTTCGGGCGCGTTCGTCTGCTTCCAGCACCGCATCCAGCTCGTTCGCCTCGCCGCCTTCGTGCCGGTCGAGGACGGTTTCGACGATCTCCGGGATGGCGGTGAACGGGATCGAGCGCTCGAGGAACGCCTGGACCGCGACTTCGTTCGCCGCGTTCAGGGCGCACGGATAGGTACCCCCGGCGGTTCCTGCGCGATAGGCGAGCTCGAGGGCGGGAAAACGTTCGTGGTCGACGGGCTCGAAGCGCAGTTCCCTCAGAGCGGCGAGGTCGACCGGCACGTGTCCGGCGGGAACGATATCGGGCGCCGAGAGAGCGCCCAGGATCGGGATGCGCATGTCCGTCGGCGCCGCCTGCAGGACGGTCGATCCGTCCACTAAATCGACGAGACCGTGCACGATGCTTTGCGGATGAACGACGACCCCGATGTCTGAGAAGTCGAAGCCGAACAGGTGATGCGCCTCGATCACCTCGAGCGCCTTGTTCATGAGGGTGGCCGAATCGACGGTGACCTTCGGTCCCATCGACCACGTTGGATGGGCCAGGGCCTCCTCCGGAGTCACCTCGGAGAGATCGGCGCGCGTTCGGAACGGACCTCCGGAAGCCGTGAGCACGATACGCGCAACCGCCTCCCTCTCGAGTCCTCGCAAACATTGAGCGAGAGCCGCATGCTCCGAATCGACCGGAACGACGCGGCCGCCACCGCGTACCGTTGCGTCCGCGCAAGCCGCGCCCCCCGCGACCAGGCTCTCTTTGTTCGCGAGCGCTAGCGTCTTCCCGGCCTCGAGCGCGGCGATCGAGGCCGGGAGTCCGGCGGCCCCCACGATCGCGTTCAGCACCACGTCGGCGTCGGGCAGACGCGCCAGGTCAAGCGCGGCCTGGGCGCCGAGGCCCACTCGTTCGACATGAAGATCCGCCGCTTGCCGGTGAAGGAGGTCTTCGTTCGAACCCGAAACGAGCCCGACCACCTCGAACCTGTCGGGGTGCGACGCCATGACCTGGATCGCCTGCGTCCCGATCGACCCGGTCGATCCCAAGATGACGACGCGTCTGCGTGAGGGCATCTGCGGTCCGCTAGAAGACAACGAAGCGCAGGAAGATGAACGCTGCCGGCGTCGTAAAGACGATCGCGTCCAACCGATCGAGGAACCCGCCGTGTCCAGGCAGCAGGCGTCCCGAGTCCTTGATCCCGATCTCTCTTTTGAAACGCGACTCGACGAGATCGCCGACGGGGACGGTGATGCTTGCCATCGCGCCGAGCGCCAAGCCCTCGACCACGTTGAGTTCATTGAGAAGCCAGCCAAACAACGCACCGGCCAGCAGAGCCCCCACGACTCCTCCGGCGAAACCCTCCCAGGATTTCGCCGGCGAGATCGAGGGGGCCATCTTGTGGCGTCCGAAGCGCGTGCCGACGAAGTAGGCGGTGACATCATCACCGGCAACCGTGAGGATGGTAGCGATGAGCAACGCCATCCCACCCGGTTCCAACATGAGGATCGAGACGGCGGCCGCCCCGCCGCCGGCGATCCACGCGAGCCCCAGGACACCCCACGCGACATCGCTCCCCGCCGCTCGTGCCTTGCCCGGCAGGAGAGCGAGGGTAAAGCCACCAAAGGTCGCCACCGCGAGGACGATCGAGTAGTAGGCGGGGCGTTCCAGATACGCCACGATCAACATCGTGGCTCCGCAGAGCAGGATGAAGGGGGTGTTCGGCGCGCGGTTCGCATGACGAAGTCCATCGAGGAACTCGAACAGCGCCAGCATCACCACGGTGAAGACCAGAACGAAGAAGGCCACCGTTCCCACGAGGTAGGCGGTGCCGATGAGCCCGACCAGGATCAGCGCGGTGACGAACGCCTGCTTGAGAGAGCGGCCCCCGGTGGGGATCGGCTCGTTCTCGTTGTGCGGCTCGTCGCTCGGGAGCGGTCGCGCCGCCTCCGCCATGGTGGCTCCTCTTGTCCGGCCTAGACCTCTGACAGTTCCTTCTCTTTGCGCTCCAGATTCTCATCGACCTCGGCGACGTGCTTGTCGGTCAGCTTCTGGAGCGCCCCCTCTGCACCGCGTTCCTCGTCCTCGGACATCGTTCCGTCCTTCTTCATCTTCTCGAGCTCCTGCTTCGCGTGTCTGCGGATCGCGCGGATCGCCACGCGTCCTTCCTCGGCGCGCGTGTGTGCCAGACGGATGAGCTCCATGCGGCGCTCCTCCGTTAGTTGGGGAAACACCAGGCGGATGACCGAGCCGTCACTGTTGGGCGTGAGACCGAGGTCCGAGGACTGGATTGCCTTTTCGAGGGCGCTCAAGGAGTTCGGATCGTAGGGGGTGATCATCAACATCCGCGGCTCGGGCACCGAGAGGTTGGCGATCTGGTTGAGCGGAACCTTCGTCCCGTAGTAATCGACGACGATCCGGTTCAACAGTGATGGGCTGGCCCTCCCGGAGCGGATCGTTGACAGATCCTCGAGGTTGACCGAGACAGCCTTCATCATCTTTTCGTCGGCCTCCCTGAGCGTCCCCTCTTTGCTATCCGCCATCGCTTTCCCTTCTACGCGGTCGACTCGGAGTGCACCAGGGTCCCGACTTCTTCGCCCGAGAGAACCCTCACGACGTTTCCCGGCTTGAGGTTGAAGACGATGATCGGCAAACGGTTGTCCATACACAAGGAGATGGCCGTCGAGTCCATGACCTTCAGCCCACGATTAAGGACCTCTATGTAATCGAGCGAATGGAACATCTTCGCGTCCGGGTTCACGAGCGGGTCCGAATCGTAGACGCCGTCGACGCGCGTTCCCTTGAGGATGGCGTCGGCGTTCATCTCGAGGGCGCGCAGGGCGGCCGTCGTGTCCGTCGAGAAGTAAGGGTTACCGGTACCGCCGGCCAGGATCACCACGCGTCCCTTCTCGAGGTGGCGGATAGCGCGACGCCTGATGTAGGGCTCCGCTATCTCTTGCATCCAGATCGCGCTCAGGACGCGCGTCTGCACCCCCTCTTTCTCGAGGGCATCCTGCAGTGCCAGCGCATTGATGACGGTCGCAAGCATCCCCATGTAGTCGGCGGTGGTGCGGTCCGTTCCCTGTGCCGACGCAGAGAGGCCGCGGATGATGTTTCCGCCTCCCACCGTGACGCCGAGCTCGGTCCCCAGGTTCTGAGCCTCGGCAACCTGCCGCGCGATCGAAGCGACGATCCTCGGATCGATGCCGAACCCTTGCTGCGGGTCCGCGAACGCCTCGCCGGACAGCTTGAGTAAGGCCCTCCTGAACTTCGGCGTCGCCCTCAGGTCGTCGGACATATATGGCTAGGCCTTGGTCCCCTCGCCCACTCGGATGCGGCAGAAGCTTCCGATCGAGATGTTCTCGCTCATCGACGCTTTCGCCTCGTCGATCAACGTGGCGATCGTCTTGCTCTTGTCCTGGATCCATTCCTGGTCCAGGAGCACGGTCTCTTTGTAGAAGGACTCGAGCTTGCCGCTCACGATCTTCTCGACCACCGGTTCGGGCTTGCCGGAATCCTTCGCCTGCTTGGCGTAGATGGCCGACTCCTCGTCGATGACCTGCTGGGGGACCTGGTCGCGCGTCGTCCACGACGGGTCCGCGAACGAGATGTGCATCGCGATGTCCTTGGCCACACGCTCGAACCCTTCGGTCTTCGCAACGAAGTCAGTCTCGCAGTTGAGCTCCACGAGGACGCCCAGCTTGGGCGGGTAGTTCGGGTCGGGGCGGTGCAGGTAGGTGTAAACGATCCCCTCGGACGCCGACCGCCCGGTGCGCTTCGCGGCATCGGCCAGGCCCTTCTCGCGCAGGATCCTCTTGGCTGCCTCGAGATCCCCACCGGCCTCCGTCAGCGCCTTCTTGCAATCCATCATCCCGGCGCCGGTTGTATCCCGCAGCGCCTTTACGTCTTTTGCGTTGATGTCAGCCATCGTCTTGCCTCCATTAGGTCGTTCGTCGTGTCGTCGTCGTTCGTTCGCCTACGCCTTGGTAGCGGGCTCCGCCGGAGCGGGCTCCGGGGCGGTAGCGGTGTCCGGGGCGGTAGCGGTGTCCGGGGCGGTAGCGGTGTCCGG
>Ga0183260_10001120_pt1 | contig 22761 bp, 27 predicted proteins | sample AntDrymUQ4972206_2_FD_129768 | JGI IMG/M metagenome (GOLD analysis project Ga0183260, IMG submission 129768) | Polar desert sand microbial communities from Dry Valleys, Antarctica - metaG UQ497 (22.06) (version 2) (version 2) | ecosystem: Environmental > Terrestrial > Soil > Desert | place... | reverse complement strand
GGGGATCACGTCGTGTATCCGCACCACGGGGCGGGAAAGGTCCTGAAGAAGGAGAAGAAGGAGGTGCTGGGGGAGAAGCGCCAGTATTTGACGATTCAGATCCTCCACAACGACATGACCGTCATGGTCCCGTGTGAGAATGCAGGCCGGGCCGGCCTCAGGCGCGTGATCGGGGAGGAGGCCGTGGCAAAGGTGCTGTCGGTCCTGCGCGATGACGTCAGCCAGATGCCCAAGAACTGGAACCGCCGCTTCAAGCACAACCGCGAGAAGATCAAGACGGGTGACGTGTTCGAGTTGGCCGAGGTGGTCCGCAACCTGGCCATCCGCGAGTCCGAGAAGGGGCTCTCGACCGGTGAGAAGCAGATGTACACGCGCGCCAAGAAGATCTTGGCCTCAGAGCTGATGTACGCGCTCGAGATGGAGGAGGACGAGTCAGAGGACCATCTCGACTCGCTGATCGAGGACGCGCACGTCGGGCGAAACGGCGCGGCGGCGACCGCGTAGGCATCTAGGCGGCGATTTCCTTGGGGACGGTCGTCGGGATCGTCCCCGCCGGTGGAGGCGGCGAGCGCCTCGGGGCTGAGTGCCCAAAGGCGTTCGTCCTCCTCGCGGGCCGCCCGCTGCTCGACTGGAGCGTGGACGTGCTCGCGTCGGTCTGCGACCGGGTTGTGGTGGCGGTGCCGGCCGGTCACGAGGCGCCACCGGATCGGGTGAGGGGAGGCGAGTCCAGGTCGGCGTCCGTGCGCGCGGCGCTGGCGGCGGCGCCCGAGGCCGGGATCGCCGTGGTGCACGACGCAGCCCGCCCGCTGGTCACGAGCGAGCTCGTGGTGCGCTGCCTGGCCGCCCTTCGCGAAGGGGAGGCGGACGGCGTGATCGCCGCGGCGCCGGTCACGGACACGATCAAGGAGGCCGACGGCGGCCGGCGGGTGCTTCGCACGCTGGAGCGATCGGCGCTGTGGGCGGCCCAGACCCCGCAGGTGTTCCGCGCCGAGGCGCTGCGTCGGGCGCTCGAGGTGGACGCCGCCACGCTCGCCGGCGCGACCGATGACGCCTCGCTGGTGGAGGCGGCGGGGGGCACGGTGGCGGTCGTGGATTCCTCGCCCGCGAACTTGAAGGTCACGACACCCCTTGACCTCGAGCTTGCAGAGAGGCTCTTGAGCGTTCGTATCGGGCCATGCTGACCGATTACCACGTGCATCTTCGCCCGGACGAGGAGCAAGCCACCGCGTCCGATTACTTCACCGCCGCCAACGCCGAGCGCTACCGCGAGGCCGCCTCCGAGCGTGGGATTCAGGAGCTCGGGGTCTCAGAGCACGTGCACCGCTTCGTGCAGGCCCTCGACGTCTGGACCCATCCGTTCTGGCGCCAGAACGCTCACGACGACATCGACGCCTACTGCGCCTTCGTCCGCGAGGAGACCGACCTCAGGCTGGGGATCGAGGCCGACTTCGTCGGGGGGCACGAGGACCGGATGGCGAACCTCCTCGATGCCCGCGAATGGGACTACGTCGTGGGCTCGGTCCACTTTCTGCGCGAGCAGGCAGTCGACATGCGCGGGAGCCCGTGGGACATCTGGCGCTCGACCGACCCGGAGCAGGTGTGGCGCCGCTACTTCGAGACCCTGGGTGAGGCGGCGCGCACCGGCATGTTCGACATTCTCGCCCACCCGGATCTGGTGAAGGTGTGGGGACCGGGGGCACCACCGCCCGCCGGGGACCTGCGCCGCTTCTACGAGCTCGCCATGGACGGGATCGCCGAGTCCGACGTGGCGATCGAGGTCTCCACCGCCGGCCTGCGTAAACCTGCCGAGGAGATCTACCCGGCCGCCGGCTTTCTCGAGATGTGCCTCGAGGCCGGGCGGCCGGTGGCGCTCTCGAGTGACGCTCACGTCCCAGCCGAGCTTGGCCACGAGTACGAAAGGGCGGTGAGCTGGCTCGGCGAGCTCGGCGTGACCGAGCTGGCGGTGTTCGAGCGGCGCGAGCGCCGCCTCGAGGCCCTCGGATAGCGTGGTCTCATGAGCGCCCGCTCCGGGATCGGCTACGACTCGCACCGCTTCGCCGAGGGGCGGCGACTGGTGCTGGGCGGGGTCGAGGTGCCCGGTGCCGAGCGTGGGCTGATCGGTCACTCCGACGCCGACGCGCTCACCCACGCGGTGATCGATGCGCTGCTGGGAGCAACCGGCCTTGGTGACATCGGGCAGCACTTCCCCGACACCGATGAGCGCTGGCGCGACGCGGACTCGATCGCTCTGCTCCGCGAGGTCTGCGGCTCTCTCGGCGAGCACGGATGGACTGTGCTGCACGTCGACTCAACAGTTATCTGCGAGGCGCCCAAGCTCGCGCCGCACCGTGACGCCATGCGCGCACGGCTGGCCGAGACGATCGGGATCGCCCCGCTCGACGTGAACGTGAAGTTCACGACGAACGAGGGCATGGGGTTCGTCGGCCGCGGTGAGGGAATCGCCGCGCTGGCGAATGCGACGATTGAGCGCCGCTGAAGTGGCTCGCAGCTGGAGGGCTGAGCCGCTCTTGCCATGGCGTCCAGTTCGGTGACATAGCCTGCGCCCGTGCGCGAGATCCGCCTCCACGACACGCTGACGGGAGATCGCCTCCGGCTCCTTCCGCGCGAGCCCGGCAAGGTGGGCATCTACGTCTGCGGTCCCACCGTGTACGCCCGCGTGCACGTTGGCAACGCACGCCCGTTCGTGGTCTTCGCGCTGCTCAAGCGCTTCCTCGAGCACGAGGGGCTGGAGGTAACGCTGGTCGAGAACATCACCGACGTCAACGACAAGATCTATGACGCCGCGGGCGCCGCCGGTGTGCCGAGCGGGGAGCTGGCGCAGACGATGACCGCGCACTACGTGGAGGACATCGACCGCCTCGGGCTCGGCCGGCCCGACCACCGGCCGAGAGCCGCCGAGACGATAGAAGCCATTGTTGATCTGATCCAGGCGCTGATCGACTCGGAGCACGCCTACGCGGCAAGGGGAGACGTGTACTTCAGGGTGGGCAGCTTCGAGGGTTACGGAAAGCTCTCGAACCGCCCCCGCGAGGAGATGGCCCAGGGAGAGGGTGACGATGCCGCGGAGCTCAAGGAGAGCCCCGCGGACTTCGCTCTCTGGAAGGCCCGGAAGGAGGGGGAGGACACCGCCTGGGCCGCTCCATGGGGGGAGGGACGCCCGGGCTGGCACATCGAGTGCTCTGCGATGGCAGAGGGTCTGCTCGGCACGGACTTCGAGATCCACGGGGGCGGCTCGGACCTGGTGTTCCCCCATCACGAGAACGAGATTGCGCAGACCGAGGCGGCGCGCGGTCGCCCGCTCGCGCGGATCTGGATGCACAACGGGATGGTCCAGATGGGCGACGAGAAGATGGCCAAGTCCGTCGGCAACATCAGCCTGCTGCACGGGGCGCTGGACGGGCACGGCCGCGACACGCTCGTCATGTACTTCGTGACCGGCCACTGGCGGCAGCCGCTCGCCTTCTCCGGCGACGCCCTCGCCGCGGCGGGGCAGGCCGTCGAGCGGATTCGGGAGCTCTGCCGGCGGCTCGACGGTGAGGCGCCGGACCCCGAGGGTATCGATGGGTACGTCGAGCGTTTCTTCGACGAGCTGGCTGACGACTTCAACACACCCGCCGCCCGGGCTGTCCTGTCCGATTGGATCACGGAGGCGAACCGCCGGCTTGACGCCGGGGAGCGCCTTGGGCCCGGGAGGCTGGGGGAGATGCTCTACGCGCTGGGCCTCGAGGGCCTGCTCGAGGCGGCCGACTGCGGGGAGGCCGAGCCGGAAGCTGCGAGGCTGCTTGCAGAGCGCGAAACCGCGCGTGCGGCACGTGACTTCGACCGGGCGGATCGGATGCGGGACGAGCTGGCCGCGTTGGGCTATGAGGTCCGTGACGGGCCCGAGGGCCCGCGCCTCGTGCGCCGCGGGTGATCATCTACGGCCGCAATCCCGTTCGTGAGGCGCTGCGGGGACGGCGGAAGGTCGAGCGGGTGTGGGCGAGCACCGGGGCGGGGCGAGAAGACTGGCTGACCGGGGCGCGGGTCGAGCGCGCCGAGGCCGGGGAGCTCGAGCGGCTGTGCGGGTCATCCGAGCACCAGGGGGTGTGCGCGGAGACCGGGCCCTACCCCTACGCCGACGCCGGGGCGCTGCTTGATGCAGAGGATGCCCTGGTGCTCTGCCTCGATCAGATTCAGGATCCCCACAACCTTGGGGCGGTGTGCCGCGTGGCGGAGTCCGCCGGCGTGGCCGGCGTGGTCCTGCCGACCCGGCGGGCCGCGGAGGTCACACCTTCGGCATGCAAGGCCTCGGCCGGGGCGGTGGAGCATCTGGCAGTGGCCCGCGTTCCCAACCTGGCCGACTGGCTGGCCGAGGCCAAGGAGGCCGACGCGTGGGTCTACGGTGCGGCGGCGTCCCCCGAGGCGATCCCCTACGGCCGGCCGGACTACCGAGGCAGGGTCGTGCTCGTGCTGGGCTCGGAGGGTCGTGGCCTTCGTCCGCGGGTGGCCTCCTCCTGCGACGCGCTCGTGGCGCTGCCCCAGTACGGGCACGTGGGCTCGCTCAACGTGTCGACCGCCGCGGCCGCCCTCGTGTACGGAATCTTGCAGCTTCGGGGCAAGGGGGTTGACGGAGGGACATAACATGCCATACTCGTCCCAACAAATAACGCTGGAGTAGAGCCTTAGGGTCAGCTCCGGTTTCCAGGCGCCGCCAGGGGAGGTAGCGCGCCATGAGCTTCGGGGCTCCTCAAGGGGGGCTCGAAAGGAGCATTCGTGGCTGCATCGATCTCCAGATCTCCCCTAGCAGGATCGCAGGCTCAAGGTGAGCTTGAGGACAGTTATCTGATCGCCCTCGCAAAGCAGGGGCGGCCGGACGCCTACGACCGCATCGTCAAGCGGTACTACGGCTTCGTCCGTCTCAAGGCAAGCTCCTACTTCCTGATCGGTGGCGACGCCGATGATCTGATCCAGGAGGGACTCGTGGGCCTCTACAAGGCGGTACGTGACTTCCGAACCGATCGCGAATCGAGCTTTCGAAACTTCGCGGAGCTGTGCATCACCCGCCAGATCATCACCGCGGTCAAGACCTCCACCCGCAACAAGCACACCCCGCTGAACGCCTATGTCTCGTTCTCCCAGACGCCCACGGCCGCCGGCGGCGACGGCGAGCCTACACTCGACGAGATGCTCCCGGGCCCGAAGGTGCACGACCCGGTGAACCAGGCGATCTCGGCCGAGGAGCTCCACAGCCTCGTGGACTGTCTCTCGAGCGTGCTCTCGGAGCTCGAGAGCTCGGTGCTGTCGTTGTACCTCGACGGGTATTCCTACGAGGTCGTCGCAGAGCGGCTCGAGTGTGACACCAAGACGGTCGACAACGCGCTCCAGCGGGTAAAGCGCAAGGTCGGAGCACACCTTGCCTCCCGCGAGGTACTCGCCTGAGCCCTGCTCGTGCGGTTTGGATCGATCTCGGTGCGGGTATCTCCAGCGGTAGTCACCCAATCAAGGAGGATTAAGTGATCGGTCTCATCATCACACTGCTCGTTGCGGTTCTGGCGTATCTGCTGCTCGCGTCCCTCATCTCGCCGATCGTCGGCATCGTGGCGGCGATACTCATTCTGCTCGCCGGGATTCCCAGCGGCGGGTTCGGCTTCGGCAGCCGGTTCGGCGGCACGAGGGGCACGAGGGGCCCGAGGGGCACGAGGGCCTGACGCCCAGCAGCCCGGCGCCCTGCGGGAGGGGCGCCGTGTTCGCTCGACCCTAGACTCCGCTGAGTGCCGGAGTAGCTCAGTTGGCAGAGCATCGCTCTTGTAAAGCGAAGGTCGTCGGTTCGAGCCCGACCTCCGGCTCTACGCCAGCTCGGCCACGGCCTCCACGGTCCCGTGCCCGTTCGAGGATGCTGGGACCGCCGCCGCCGGCTCCTCTTCGGCGGCACCGGAATTGAGCCGCCGCTCGAGCTCCCCCAGCACCAGCCCGAAGATCGCGTGCCGCCAAGTGGCCTGCCAGAAGGCACGCCTGTTCCCTTTCAGCGGCGAGAGCTCCTTCCGCCGCGGATGGAGCCGATCCACGAGTCCCCCCAGCGGCCAGGTGGCCAGGTGCTCGGCCATCGCTGCCCCCAGCGCCAGGAGCACTGGAGGGCCAGGAAGAAAGCGCCGCAACTGCGCGTAGACCGCGCCAAAAGCGGCGCCATTCTGGACGTGGAGGACAACACCGGGAAGTGGCCAGGCGTCTCCCCGTGTCACCAGTCTCCCGAGCAGCTCCACGTCATCCATGGGAGAGCCGAACGCGCGCTTGTCGGCCGGCTGCTGGGCAGCCCAGGCCGCAGCGGCGACACCACCCGCAATCGCTCCGTTCACGCTGCGCCGTAAATCCACTGATCGGGCAGCGTAACGGCGAAGGTCCGCGCGGGTAACGAGGTCATGCCGGTTTCTGAGCAAGACACGCTCGCGCGCCACCACGAGCGCATCCGCCGTCGCGGGGTGAACCGGATCGTCTACTGGCCCGTCCGCGCCTTCGTCCAGCCGGCGCTGCTCCTCTACTTCCGCGTTCGGCGCGCCGGGCGCCACCACATCCCCGCGGGCAGGGTGATCCTCGCTGCCAACCACCGCAGCTTTCTGGACCCATTCGTCATCGGCATCTGCATCCGGCGGCCGATCTACTTCGTGGCCAAGAGTGAGATCTTCCACAACCGCCCGGTGGGATGGCTTCTGAACTGCCTGGGCGCCTTCCCGGTCAGGCGGGGAGAGGCCGATGAGGAATCCATGGCAACCGCACTGGCCCTGCTTGCGCGGGGCGAGGCGGTCGTGATCTTCCCGGAGGGCACCCGCCGCCGGACGGGCCCGCTGCAGGAGCCCAAGCGCGGGGTCGGGCGTCTCGCGCTCGAAAGCGGTGCGCCAGTAGTGCCTATCGCGGTGGCGGGGACCGAGCGAGCGCGCCGCGGATGGAGGATTCGCCCGGTACGGGTGAACATCCGCTGCGGCCGGCCGCTCAGCTATCCGCGCATCGAGTCGCCCTCCCCGCTCCTGGCCACTGAGGTCACGGCCCGCATCTGGCCGTGCGTCGACCTGCAGTGGGCTTGGCTAGGGGGCCCGATGCGGGCCGAGGCAGAGCCCAAGGAGCAGGAGGCGGAGAGCTTCGCGGCCTGACCGTCGCCGTGGATCTCCCGAGTAGGCTGCCCGATGAGTGGAGGAGGACCCCGACAAGCGACGACGGGACCGCGAGTTCACCGAGCTCTACCGCGCACATCTCCGGGACGTGTACAGCTACTCGTACTACCGCGTCGGCAACCACCACGACGCCGAGGACCTGACCGAGCAGACCTTCCTTCAGGCATATCGGCACTTCGAGCGAGCCCAGCGCGAGTCGCACGGCAGACCGTTACGGCCGTGGCTCATCCGCATCGCCCACAACCTCGCCGCCAACTACTATCGCGACCGCTCCCGGCGCCCACAGACCCAACTGGAAGACGCCGCCGTGGTCTCCGCGCCCCACACGACGGCGGACCTCGCGGAGGGACGCGAGGAGCTCCAGGATGTCCTGGAGGGCGTGGCGAAGCTGCCGCAGGACCGCCGCGAGGCTCTCATCATGCGCTTCGCGCTGGGAATGGACAACCGCGAGATAGCGCGCGCCATCGACCGCTCCGAGGGAGCCACGAAGGTGTTGATACACCGGGCGATAAGGCAATTGGAGCAGGGCCTGAAGGAGCAGGACGATGAGTGACGCACTCGACATGGAAGCTCTGCTGCGCTCCGCGCTGGTGCCGGTCGAGCCCTCGGAGGCGATGGGCGACCGGCTGGAACGTGGGCTTTCCGAGCTCACCGGTGCCGCTGCGGGCGAGCTTGCCGACTGGGAGCTCGGCGCGATGCGGGACCCGCGCAACTGGGCGCGCCCGGCCGCCGCCGTCGTGGTGGGAGGCGCGGCGGCCGGCGCACTCGTCCTCGTGCGGGCGCGCAAGCACCACAGGAGCCGTCCCGCGCGCGGGCTCTCTGCGCTCGGGCACGGCCTTCGCGGTGCCGCCGACCGCCTTGGCAGGCGCCTCGGCGCCTAGCCGCAGGTCCCGCCGCGCCATAAATACTCGGTCGTCGTGATCCGCGCCGGGGGCTTGGGCGAAGTAGAGGTAGCTTGAGCCAGAGGGACGACATCCACCGCCTTGCCGACGAAGAGATGATGCACCTGGTGCAGGAGGGCGATGCGCGCGCGTTCGAGGTCCTGTACGAGCGCCATGGGGGGGCGGCCTTCTCGCTTGCTTACCGGATGCTCGGAAACCGCGTCAACGCCGAGGACGTGTCCCAGGAGGCGTTCCTGTCGATCTGGAGAAGCCGGCTGCGTTATCAGGCCGACCGAGGCAGCGTACGTACCTGGGTGCTTGGCATCGTGCACCACCGAGCGATCGACGCGCTGCGGCGCAACTTGGTCCACGATCGCCGGCGTGGAAGCGCCGAGGGCATAGAGGAGCGCTTCGAGGCGCGCGAGCTCACAGACGTGGAGGTGGTGCGCCGCGAGGATGCGCGCAGCGTCCGCGCCGCGCTCCAGACGCTGCCGGCCGAGCAGTCACGGGTCATAGAGCTGGCCTACTTCGGGGGCTACAGCCACAGCAAGATCGCGGATATGCTCGACACTCCGATCGGTACCGTGAAGGGTCGTATGCGACTCGGTTTGGACAAGCTTCGTCATGAGCTGGCTGAGGTGCCCCTATGAGCGTCGAGCGCCACGACATCCAGGAAGAGAACGTTGGTGCCTACCTGCTGGGCGCGCTCACAGGGGTCGAGGAGCGCGTCTTCGAGCGCCACCTCGAGGAGTGCCCGGTGTGCAGCGACGAGGTCTCCCGCCTGCGTCCGGCCGCCGACGCGCTGCCTCGCTCGGTCACGCCGGTGAGCCCTCCGCCCACCCTCAAGACTTCACTGATGAAGATCGTCGAGGCCGACGCTCGCGAGCGTTCGCGAGTCGCCCGCTCGCGAGGCGCCTCAGGACGTCCGCGCCCGCTCGCGGCCCTACGCGAACGGCTCGCCGCGACCGGCGAAGCCCTCACCACGATCCGTCCTCAGGTCGCCTGGGTAGGTGTGTCCCTCGTGCTGGTGGTCGGGATCGTGACCGGCTATGCCGCTACGCGGGTCAGCTCGGAGAGCGGTAGCTCGGGAGCTCTCGCGGCAAAGGTGGACAAGGAGCGCGTGCCGGGCGCCACCGGCAGCCTGACGGTGTCAGGTGGTGACTCAAAGAGCGGGGTCCTGCGGGTGCACGGCATGCCGGCGCTCGAGAACGACTCCGTCTACCAGGTGTGGGTGCTGCGCAAGGGCGAGACGATCTCGCAGTCGCTGTTCCACGTTGGCCGAGACGGTGAGGGCTTGGGCGCGGTCTCGAACGACATCGACGGGGCCGACGCCGTGCTGGTGACACGTGAGCAGGCGGGCGGAGCGCGCGCACCGAGCGGAGATCCCGTTCTCTCGGTCTCGCTGTAAGAGCGCCGAGTACCACTAGTCTCCGGGCTCGTGCAGACCTGCTATCGCCATTCGGGCCGCGAGACCGGCGTCTCCTGCTCGAACTGCGGACGGGCGATCTGCCCCGACTGCATGACCACGACCTCGGTCGGAATGCGCTGCCCGGAGTGCTCGAAGCAGAAGACGAAGGTGAAGTCGATCGGCACGGGCAGCGACCCCGTGCTCACGTACATCCTGATCGGGATCAACGTGGCGATCGCGCTCGGAGCAACGCTCAGCGGAGCCAGCGCGACGGGCGGCGGCGGTGCCGGCAGCTCCACGCTGCTTTCAGAGGGCTCGGTGTCCCGCCTGACGGTCGAAGGTGGCGAGTACTGGCGCATCCTCACCGCGGGATTCCTTCATGTGGGCTTCCTGCACCTCCTCTTCAACATGTTCAGCCTCTACATCCTCGGGGGGATGCTCGAGCCTGCCATCGGACGGATGCGCTTCGCGGTGATCTACTTCGTCTCGCTGTTGGCGGGCTCCTTCGGCGCCCTCCTGCTCACCACTGACCCGACGGTGGGGGCCTCGGGGGCGATCTTCGGGCTGATGGGCGCTGCGGTGGTCGTGATGCGAAACCGGGGCGTCGATCCGATGGAAAGCGGGCTCGGGGTGTGGATCGGGCTGAACCTCCTGATCACGTTCACGATCCCGAACATCTCCATCGGCGGCCACATCGGCGGCCTCCTCGGTGGGGCGGTGGCCGCGCTGCTGATGTTCGAGCTGCCCGACCGCGTCCGGATGCCGGCGGTCGCTCCTACGCTGCTCGCCTGCGCTGTCGGTGCGGCCGCGATCATCGGGTCGATCGCGGTGGCCTCGTCGGCGTCGGCGGTGTGAGATCTCGTGCGGCCCGACTCGCGGCCAGCCGGTCATAGGCGTCCTGTAGCTCGTCGAGCATCCTCGCCAGGCCAAAGCGCTCCGCCACATCCTTGCGGCCGGCCTCGCCCATCGCTGCGGCTGAGGCCGGGTCCTCGGCGAGCGCCCTGAGAGCCGCGGAGAGCGCGCGCGGGTTTCGCGGGGGCACCAGCCGGCCGCTCTCGTGGTCTCTCACGATCTCGGTGACCCCGCCGTGGGCCGAGGCCACCACGGGCAGGCCTGCGGCTGCGCCCTCGAGCGCCACCAGGCCGAGCGGCTCGGGGCGCTTCGACGGTACGGCCAGGGCATTTGCAGCGCCGAGCACCACTTCCACGTCCTGGCGAAACCCAAGCCGCAGCAGCCGGTCCCCCACGCCGAGCGCCCCCGCGAGGCGGTCGAGCCGGTTCGCCTCGTCCGCGGCTCCGGGAGCGGTGTCCCCGGCCACCAGCCCCACCGCGCCGATCGAGGCAAGCGCCGGCTCGGCGAGTGCGCGCGCCAGCACGTCCTGGCCCTTCCAGTCACTCACGCGGCCGATCAGCGCCACCACGAACCGGTCCGCCGGCACGCCGAGCAGGTCGCGGGCGGCGGCCCGCGCCATTGGCGCCGGCGACCGCGGGAGGCCGTCGTAGAGGACGAAGGCCTTCGGAGAGCCGGTGAACTGCGCGGCCACGGCGGCCGAGATACAGGCCAACGCGCCCGCTCGGAGCATCCCGCCCCGGAACGCGGGCCACAGCGCGGCGCTCATACGGCCCGCGGCGCCCTCGTAGATCTCCCGCACGTGCAGCAGATGCCTCACCCCCGCCGCGCGCGCGATCGGTCCTCCCGAGAGGATGACCGACGTGTTCGAGTGCACGAGCGCCACGTCGCGGTCGCGGGCGATCGCCCCGATCGCTCGGCGATCCGCTGCTGCGGCGCGGACCAGCCGCGCCGTGCCCGAGGGCGTGAGGAGGCGGCGCCTCAGCACCGCCAGGGGGTGCACCACTACCTCCACGCCGGCCTGCTCGAGGAGAGCACCCAGTTCCCCCCGCTCGGGAAGCACGCAGACCGGCTGCCAGCGGGCGGGGTCGAGGCCTCCGGCGATCGCAAGTAGCTGAAGATCCGCCCCGTACCGGCCGGCGGAGGAGTGCAGGATCAGGACCCTCCGGGCCACCCGCGGCCCTACGAGCCGGTCTCGACGCGCGCCTTGAGGTCCTCGACCGAGTGCTTCATCACCTGGTCGTTCAGGGCCGAGCCGATCTCCTTCGGCATCGACGCGCCCGGCTCGATCCGCAGCGCGTAGGTGGCCAGCGTCGTGCCGTCGCCCCGGTCCTCCAGGACGAGCTCCCCGTTGACCTCCCTCACGTCTCCTTCCACGAACTCCCACGTGATGAGGTGGGGGGACTCATAGGAGTAATCGAGCGTGAACGAGAGCAGCCGCACGCGCGCGTCGACCTCGAAGCACACCCGCCTGCCGCGTCCGTCGCGGTCGCGCGACTGCACCTCGCACGCCTTCACCGCCCGCAGCCAGCTCGGATAGGACTGGAAGTCCACGAGTGTGTCGAAGCACTCCTGCGGGCTGCGTCCCACCACGATCTGCCGCTCGGCGTGTCTCCTTTTCACGTGCCGCTATATACAACCGGGGCCGGGCCGTCCAAGTCAAGCTCGGCGGCGCGACCCGGCGGTGGCTCGGGTACCCGCCCCGGATGGAGCAGGTGGGCCAACAGCTCGATTCCCTCCACCAGTCGCGGGCCCGGGCGAGAGAAGTAGGAGGAGGCGTCCACGGCCAGCACGCGTGCGCCCAACCGCGCGAGGCGATCGCGTTGCAGCAGCGTCTCACGCGCCGCCTGCTCGGCCCCGTAGCCACATGGGATCGAGAGGATGACCTCGGGCCGGGCGGCCTTGACCTCTGCCCACTCGGCCGTGTGCGATCGCTTCCCTGCCCGACCGAGCACATCCTCTCCGCCGGCAAGCTGGATCATCTCCGGAACCCAGTGGCCTCCCACGAACACCGGGTCGAGCCACTCGAGTGCGGCCACTCGGATCCGTGGTTCGCTTGCCACCGCCTCCGCCACGGCGGAGATCCGCCTCGTGGACCGATCCGCCAGCTCAGCGCCCGCCTCGCGCGCCCCTCCGGCCTCGGAAAGGCGCGGCATGTCGGCCAGCACGTCGGCGAGGGTCGCCGGATCGAGCGAGATCACCTGCGGCCGTGCGGGCAGGCTGGCCGCCAGAGCCTGGACCTCCTCGAACGCGACGGCGCAGACCTCACATACCGCCTGGGTCACGATGAGCTCAGGCGCCAGCTCGGCCAGCAGGGATGCGTCGAGCTCGTAGAGGGGCTCGCCGGCCTCGGTGCGCTGCCTCACCGCGCGGTCGATCTCGCGCGTCGTGAGGCCTTCCGGGATAACGGTGCGGGTGAGGTGGGGGAGAGCAGCGGCCTCGGGGGGATGATCGCACTCGTGGGTCACCGCGACTACGCTGTCCCCGAGACGGAGGGCAAACAGCATCTCGGTCGCAGAAGGCACCAGGGAAGCGATCCTCATGAGGGGAACGATGGCACGTCTGGACGAAGACGAGATAGCGCGACGGCTTTCCGCCCTCGAGGGCTGGGCGCTCGAGGGGAACGCGATCACCAAGCAGTTCACCGGCGCCGATTTTGCGGGTTCGGTGGAGTTTGTGAACCGGCTCGCCCCGATCGCCGAGGATATGAACCACCACCCGGACCTCGCCATCGCGTGGAACACCGTGACCGTGACGATCTCGACCCATTCCGAGGGTGGCCTCACGGCCCTGGACTTCGAGCTCGCCGGCAGAATCGACGCGTCGGCTGGATGATGCCGGCGCGGGTGATGGCCTCTGCTAGCGTTCGCCCGAGTCACTCGCATGAGCGACGACGAACCTCCTCGAAGTAGGCCGCAGGTAGGCCTCCAACCAGCCCCTGAGGGCCCTCCATGACCGAGCTTCTGCTCCTGGTCGGCGTCGCCGTGCTCGTCGCCGCCAACGGATTCTTCGTCGCGGCCGAGTTCGCGCTGGTCCGTGCTCGCGACGGAAAGCTTCAGCAGATGGAGAACGATGGTGCTCGCGGAGCGGCGCTCGCGGGGCACCAGCTCGAGCGGATCGACGAGTACCTGTCCGCCTGCCAGCTGGGCATCACGATGGCGTCGATCGGCATCGGGTTCATGGGCGAGCCGGCGATAGCGAGCCTGCTCGAGGAGCCGCTCGGGGGCGTGGTGGGCCACGCCGCGGCGGTCGCGATCTCGTTCGGAGTGGCCTACCTGCTCGTCACGGCGGCGCACATCACCGTCGGCGAGCAGGTGCCGAAGATCTACGCGATCACGCACGCAGAGGAGACCGCTCGCCGGGCGGCAAGGCTGCTGCAGGCGTTCCGAGTGACCTTCAAGCCCTTCATCTGGGCGCTCAACACCACGTCGAACGCGATGCTGCGCACGATCGGGGTGAACCCGCAGGCGGAGTTCGAGGAGATCTCCTCCTCCGACGACCTCAAGATGATCATCGCCCGCAGCGCCACGGGCGGCAAGCTCGACCCGGGAGAGGCCGGGATGCTGCGTGGCGTCTTTCACCTGCACGAGCAGGAGGCGAGGCAGGTGATGACCCCGATTCCGGCCGTCGTCACGGTGGACGTGTCGGAGACCGCCGAGGCGGCGCTACGGCGCTGCGTGGACTCCGGGCACACGCGCCTGGTGGTGACCGAGGACGGCAACAACGACCGCATCCGCGGGATAGTCCACAACAACTCGCTGGCGCGGCGCCTGATGAACGAGGGCCCCGACGCCTCGATCAAGCCGAGCGTGAAGGACGCTCTCATCGTCCCCGAAACCAAGCCCCTCGATGACCTGCTGGCCGACCTCCAGCGCGAGCGCGCCTCGCTCGCGGTCGTGATCGACGAGTACGGGCGCACGGCCGGGATCGTCTCGATCGAGGACATCGTGGAGGAGGTCGTGGGCGAGATCGCCGACGAGACCGACCCGGCTGTCGCCGGCATCCGACGCCTCGGAAACGGCGACTGGTGGGTGCGCGGGCACGTCCCGATCACCGACCTCACCGACTACGGAGTCGACCTTCCGGTGGACTCCGACGCCTTCAACTCGGTCGGCGGCTTCGTCTTCGGCGAGCTCGGCCGGCTGCCCAAGCGCGGCGACATGGTGCGCTCTGACGGCTACTCGCTGAGGGTCGAATCCGTGCGTGAGAACCGCATCGAGGCGGTGCGCATCCGCCATCACGAAGGCTCCGGCCTGAAGGGGACCGAGGCTGGTGGCAGGCAGGCCGACCCCAAACCGCGCGAGGCCACCGAGGGCGCCTGACGCAGTACTACTCGTATACGTAGAAGCCTGCGCCCGACTTGCGACCAAGGCGGCCCGCGGCGATCATCTCGCGGACCCGTTCGGGCACCTCGACGTCAATCGACTCCGCAATCGCAACGGCCACGTCGAGGCCCACGAAGTCGAGCAGCCTGAGCGGCCCCATCGGGTGCCCGGCCCCGAGCTTCATGCAGGTGTCGAGCGCCTTTGGCTCGAGCCCCGTTCGCTCGCCCAACTCGACTGCGTCGAAGAGGTATGGGAAGAGCAGTCGGTTGACCACGAATCCCGGGACGTCCGGCACCTCGACGACCGTCTTGTCGAGGTGCTCGCAGAGGTCACGGAAGCGGCTGCGGGTGTCCTCGGTGGCCTCGTCCGGGAAGGCAAGCTCGACCAGGTCCATTTTCTCGACGGGGTTGAACACGTGCAGGCCCGCGAAGCGGTCCGGGCGGCCACCGGCCTCGGCGATCTCCGCCACCGAGAGGGAGGAGGTCGTGGTGGCAACCAGGACGGGCTCCGGGAGCAGGTCCGCCAGCAGCGCGTGCACTTCCTTTTTCACGGCGATGTCCTCGGTCACGGCCTCGACCACCACCGTGCTGTCGCGCAAGGCCTCCAGCTCGGTCACGACGGCCGCCACGTCCTCGATGACGGTCGAGGCCCGCTTCGCGGACGCATCGCTGCGGGCCCACAGGACGACGTCGCCGCGCTCGGCGGCCAGCCGTGCCAGGCCGGTGGCGATCGCCCCTGCGCCGACGATCCCGATGCGCTCTGTTGCGGTTGGCTGACTCACGGGTCAGCTCGGTACCCTAACCAGAGCGACCCGCCGGCGCCGAGCCGGCGAACCTCCCACGGAGGCCCACATTGCGCCCGGAGGGCACATCGCACCGATAGGGCACCATGCACCCGGAGGGCACCCTGCACCCAGAGGGCACGATGCAGAACGGAAATCGCGAGGTTGTGATCGTCGAGGCCGTGCGGACGCCGATCGGCCGCGGCCACGAGGAGCAGGGCTACTACCGGGACACCCACCCGAGCAGCCTCCTCGCCAGGATCTACGCCGAGCTCCTCGAGCGCGCGGGCGTTCCCGGCTCGGAGGTGGAGGACGTGATTGCCGGCTGCGTGCAGCAGTTCGGTGAGCAGGGCTTCAATATCGGGCGCAACGCCTGGCTGGAGGCGGGTCTGCCGATCGAGACTCCGGCCACCACGATCGATCGCCAGTGCGGCTCCGCCCAGCAGGCCGTGAACTTCGCGGCCGCGCAGATAGGGGCGGGCGTGCTGGACTGCGCGATCGGCTCGGGGGTCGAGCACATGGGCCACATCTCCTTTGCCGACGGCATGCAGGTGGCCGCCGAGCACGGCGCCCCCTTCTCCCCGGGGCTGCTCGAGCGCTACGCCCTGGTCCCCCAGGGCCTCTCGGCAGAGATGATCGCCGAAAGGTGGGAGATCCCCCGTTCAGAGCTCGACGAGTTGGCCGTCCGCTCGCACCGGCGCGCCCACCGGGCCACCGAGGAGGGACGCTTTGAGCGCGAGATCCTTCCGTTCCAAGTGAACGGGGAGACCTTCGTCACCGACCAGGGCATCCGTCCCGACTCCACGATCGAGAAGCTGGCCGCCCTCCAGCCGGCCTTCAAGGAGCACGGAAAGATCACCGCGGGCAACTCGTCGCAGATCTCGGATGGTGCGGCGGCCGTGCTGCTGATGGAGCGGGGGAAGGCGGAGGCGCTGGGGCTCGAGGCACGCGCGAGGGTCCTGGACCAGACCACGGTGGGCGTTGACCCCGTGATTATGCTCACCGGTCCGATTCCGGCTACCCGCAAGCTGCTCGCCCGCAACGGCATGACGATGGGGGACATCGACCTCGTGGAAGTCAACGAGGCCTTTGCGCCCGTCGTGGCGGCCTGGCAGCGTGAGCTGGACGCCGACATGGACAAGGTCAACGTGAACGGGGGCGCGATGGCGCTCGGGCACCCCGTCGGTTCCACGGGCGCGCGCCTGATCACCACCCTGTTGCACGAGCTCGAGCGGTCGGACGGTCAGGTGGGCCTTGTGACCATGTGCTGCGGCGGCGGCCTGGGCACGGGCACGCTGATCGAGCGCATCTGAGCCGGTCCGCGGCCGTTTCCACGCGCAGCGGTGCGGGTAAGTCGCAGAGATGGCCCTCGATACGCCTGGCTTGCTCGCCGGCCGCTACCGCAAGTTGGAGACCCTCGGGGTGGGTGGCATGGCGCGCGTCTTCTTGGCCGAGGACGAGCGGCTGGGCCGACGGGTGGCGGTTAAGCAGCTGCACGCAGAGAGCCCGGCTGCCACGGCCGAGCGCTTCGAGCGCGAGGCAAAGCTCGGGGCGCTGCTGAACCACCCTAATCTCGTCTCGGTCTACGACATCACCGCGGACTCCGAGACGGTCCTGATCGTCATGGAGTACGTGGACGGTGAGACCCTCGGCGATGCGATCGCCGAGGGCCCGCTAAACCCGGCCAGAATGGTCGCGATAGTCCACGATGTGGCGGCCGCCCTGAACCATGCGCACTCCCACGGAGTCGTGCACCGCGACGTGAAGCCGGCCAATATCCTGCTCCGCCGAGATCGTGTGACCAAGCTCGCCGACCTCGGAATCGCGACGGCCGCCCAGAGCACCAGCCTCACGAAGAGCGGCATGGTGCTGGGCACCGCCGCCTACCTTGCCCCCGAGCAGCTCGACGGGGAGAGGGCGGGGCCGGCTGCGGACATCTATGCGCTCGGGGCGGTGGCCTTCGAGGCCGCCTCGGGCCGCAAGGCCCGTACCGGGGAGACCCCGATGGAGATCGCCCACGCGGTGGTCTCGGGGCCTCCCCCCGATCTGAGGGAGGCCTGGCCGCAGGCGCCCGCCGGCGCGGCCGAGGCTATCGCCCGCGCCATGGCCATCCGTCCGGAGGACCGGCCGGCCTCCGCCGGAGAGTTTGCCACGGCCCTGCAGCGGGGGCTGCGGGAGGAGGGGGCCGCCCCGTCGACGATGGTGTCGCCTCCGACAGCCCTGCCAGAGTCGCCGCCTGCGGCAACGCCAGGGGAATCGCCGCCGCCGCCGCGGGAGGCAATCCAGCGGCGGCAGGAGTCCCTGCCGCCCGCAGGCCCACGCCGTCGACCCCCCTCCTGGCTTCCTGCCACCCTCGCGCTGGTGGCCCTCTGTGTGCTGGCCGTCGTGGGTATCGCGGCGCTCGGCGGTGGCGGGGACGATGACGGCGCAGATGCCGACAGGGCCGGGCAGGCGGCCAGCGGAAAGCGGGTGGGCTCCGGCGACAGCGGTAAGGACGGTGCCGGGTCGGGCTCGAGCTCGGGTCCGGGGGCCGGGTCGGACTCGGGGTCCGGCGCTCCTGCACCGGCGCCCGGCAGCCCTTCGGGAGGGGCCCCCGCCGGCAACCCGGCCGCGCTCAACAGCCAGGGCTTCAAGCTCATGGGGCAGGGACGCTACGAGGAGGCCATACCCCTGCTCCAGCGGGCGGTCGCCGCATACCCCAGCGGCTCGAAGGAGCTGACCTACGCGTTTTCCCTTTACAACCTCGGCAAGTCGTTGCGGCTGGCGGGCCGGCCGCGTGAGGCGGTGCCGATCCTCGAGCGGCGCCTGCGCATCCCCAACCAGACCGAAACCGTCAGGCGCGAGCTGGAGGCGGCCCGCCGGGCGGCCGGCTGAGGCGGGGCCGGCGCCGACCCATCGAAGCTCGGGCCCGTTAGGGGGAGGGTCGCCTGCGCCTCTTGGCCCTCAGGCGCTCGCGCAGCGCTGCGCGGACGTCAGGCCACTCCGGTGCGATCACGCTGTACCAGGCCGTGTCGCGCCACCCGTCCTGGATCCTCATGTGGCGCCGATGGATGCCCTCGAATTGGGCGGGTAGCGCCTCCAGGGCGGCACGCGAGCGGGCGTTGCGCGCGTCGGTCTTGAGCTCCACCCGCTCGCAGCCGAGCTTTTCGAATGCCCGCCCGAGTAGGAGGAGCTTGGTCTCGACATTCGCCCCGGTGCGCCACCAGGGGCGGCCCAGCCAGGTCCATCCGATCTCCAGCCCGCGGTGCTCGGGACGGAGGGCCATGTAGCGCGTGCTACCGATCGGCGTGCCGGTCGCCCGGTCGCGAATCGCGAAAGCACCCTCGGTGCCGCTCGCCGAAGCCGACAGGGCCTCCTGCATCCAACGGTGGAAGCGCTCGGCGGACTCGGCGGCGAACGGGAAGGACGTGAGGTAGGGCCAGACCTCGGGGTCGCGGCCGGCGGCGAGCAGTCCGGCCTCGTGCTCGGCGGCGAGCGGCTCCACCACGACCATCTCGCCCACCATCCGGCCGGTCAACTCGGCCCACGGGTCCATCGCCGGGGGGTCCCGCCCGGCCTAGACCTGCGGGGGCCGGTCCCGCGCCGGCTCGCCGGGACCCGGCTCACCGGAGGGACGAGTACCGGCCTGTAGCCGCTCGACCAGCTCGTCAAGCCTCAGCTCCTCGAGCCCCTGCCCCACCGCCTCGAGCTCACCGGCACACCACTCCACGAGCTCCCGGCCCTCCCTCACCAGGTCGAGTGTCTCCCGCAGGCCCGCCTCACCGGAGTCGAGACGCTTGATGATCGCCTCGATCCGCTCGGCGGCACTCTCGTAGGTGCGGGGCTCCTGCTCGGTCACGGCTCCGGATCGCTCCTTGCGATTCGGGCCCCCACACGGTCGTCGTGGAAGCGGAGGGAGACCTCGCGCTCGGCGCGTGCCGCCCGGGCACTGGTCACGAGCTCGCCATCGGCATTCTCCACAAGCGCATAACCGCGCTCGAGCGTGCGCTCCGGGTCGTGTGCGGCCAGTGCGAGGCGCAGCCGCTCGAGGTCCCGTGTGCGGCGGGCGAGACCGAGATCGCGGGAGGCACGCAGATGGCCCCCGGCGGTGGCGAGCGAGATCGCGGAGCGGTCGCGCTCGCCGGCGGTGGCGGAGGCCTTTCGCCCCAGGACGACAAGCTGGCGCTCCGCGCTGCCCTGCCGGTGATCGATTCCCCGGCGCCCGGACGCACGCAGCTCGCGCAGCTTCTGGTGAAGCCACGCGCGGTGGCGCGCCACGTGCTCGTCGGGTGCGCGGGAGAGGGCGGCCAGTCGCCTGGCGCGCTCCACCACCGCGCGGTTGCCGCAATGGCGCAGGCGGCCGGCGGCGCCGGCGATCGCCATCCGCGCCTCGGCGCCGTGTATTCGCACGGCCGTCTCGGCGGCGTGCGTGGGCGTGGAGCAGCTGACCGCCGCGACGTCATCGATCAGGGTGCGGTCGGTGTGGTGGCCCACAGAGGCGATCACCGGCACTGCGAGCAGCGCGACGGTGCGGCAGAGGGTCTCATCCGAGAACGCCATCAGGTCCATCACAGAGCCGCCCCCGCGAGCCACGATGATCACGTCGACCCCCCCGACTGCGGCGAGGTCCTGGAGTGCGCGTGCGATGCGAGGGGCCGCCCGACGGTCCTGCACCGGAACGAAGGCCCAGACCAGACGGCCCATCCAGCCGCGGCGGCGCAGCCCCGCGAGCACGTCGTCGCGCGCCTTGCCGCCCTCCCCCGTGACGACGCCGATCGAGCGGGGAAGGGCCGCGCGCGGTAGGGATCGCTGCGGAAGGAACAGGCCCTCGGCGTCGAGCCTTCGCCGCAGCCGCTCGATCTGGGCGAGCAGCTCTCCCTCGCCTGCGAGGCGCACCGCGGTGGCGCGGAAGGAGAACGATGGCGACGAGGTGGCGCTGCCGGGGTAGTAGTCACAGCCGCCCGCGAGCACCACCTGGGCGCCGTTCTCGAGTTCGACACCGGCTCGGTCGTAGTCGTCGCGCCACATGGAGCAGGGCAGGGCCCCGCGGGGATCGCGCAGCTCGAAGTAGACCGCCTTGGGACGGATGCCCAGGTTCGACACCTCTCCGAACACCTGAACGCGCGCCATCTCCCGCAGGCGGGAACGCAGTGCCTCGGCGTACTCCCCTACGGGAAAGGGGCCTTTGAAGGCGCTGCCATCGATCCCCGCGGGGCGGTCGGCGTGGGGGCGGGAGCCTTCCATCCGGACGATCTTGGCAGCAGCCCCGGCGCCGCCGCGTGCCGCCCGGGGCGGATCCGCTCATTCGCGGGTGGACCCGCTCCCTCGCGGGTGCTACTCCCCCGGCGAACCATCCCGGAGGCTCGGCAGGGCGGGCTCGTCCATTCCCTCCTTGCCCCGGCGCTCACCACCGAGGGCCACCTCGTCGAGCCGCTCGATCTCCCGCTCTCCCTCGGCTCGGGCCGGATGGCCCGCCGGCAATCCCGAGATCAGCGTCGCTATGCGGTTACGCAGGTGCATCGCGAAGTGCGGAGTGGAGGCGCCCATGAGCTGACGCACGTCCTCGACAGTCGGCTCGCGCTCCAGACGCCCGGGCTGCTCGTACTCGCTCATGCTTGCGCGGAGGTTAGTAGAGCGGCCTCAGGGTGCGTTGGGCTGGACCGGAACGAGCTCGGTGATCTGGTCGAGCCGGGCCTGAGCGGGCACGGATACCTGCTTGTCGTCCCCGAGAATCCAGACGCGGTTGTAGACGGCCTGCCCCGGGTCATCCTCGAAGCCGGGCTGGATGCTCAGCAAGTACGCCTCGAGCGCCCTCGGAAGCTCCGCGGCTTCGTCGGTCAGAAGGAGCGGGGCGAACACGCCCTTGGTCGCGAGCGCCGCGGAGGCGGCGGCGTCGAGCGGTCGGGAGGTGCCCGCCAGCGTGAGGTTGTAGCCGGGCACGACCACACCCCAGCCGAAGCCGCCCCGCTCGTAGCGGGCGAAGGCGATCGCGTTCTCCACCGGGGTCGTGCCCTGGATGCGGTTGACCTTCCCGAGCTTGCCCAGCTCCCGCTCGACCTTCGGGGAGATGACCGTCTTTGGGCCCAAAATGAAGATGTTGGGCCTCTTGTGCTCCTTGAGCGCCTTTATCGTCGGGGCGGGCAGGGAGCTCCTGCGGGTGAGCAGCACCGAGTCGCCGGAGCGAGCCGCCCAGGCGGCCGCCGGCATGGCGAACTCGGCGCGCTCTCCGGAGGCCACCACGACGTCGGCCGAGGGCTTGCCCTTCGCCGCGGAGAAGAAGCGGTCGATTGCGGCGGCGCGCTCGAAGGGATCCCGGCCCTCGATCACGGCGGTCTTGAAGCCTCCCGGCCGGGCGGGCTTGTCGCCGATGCGGATCACCTGCGCGTCCTTGGACAGGTCTGACCCCTTTGGCTTCAGACGGCCGAGAGTGTCCTTGGTCACGGACGAGAGCTCGTCGCCATCCGAGATCAGAAGTGGCGCTCCGATCGGGCGAGCGGCAAGCACGGAGGCCGTGACCCCCGCCTGCCAGTCGTCCTTGTCCACCAGCACCACGGCGGTCGGACGCGCGCTGTCGCTCGTGCCGGGAAAGACGGCGCTGGCCACTCCGGCCGCGTCGGTTGCCGCGTCGCCGCCACCGACGCGGATCGTGTTCTTCGTGGCCGTGGACGGGAAGCCCAGCTTCGCGACGGCATCCTCGTCACCCGAGCGGGTTCCAAGCTGTGGCGGCTTGCTCGGCTCGTCCCCGAGGCTGCAGCCCGAGAGAGCCAAGAGGGAGAGCGTCGCGGCGAGCGTCAGGGTCTTCATGCGCAAGGGCCGCACGATAGCCGTCGCGGTTGGGCGGGGGGTGAGCAGGGGCCGTCGGCCCCGCCCGCAGCTACAATTCCTGTTGGTTGACTGGTCAGTCAATGGTCGTGACCGGTCAAGTTTGGCCCGCCTGAGGGGCACGGACGCGCCCCTCACAAGTATTGGAGGCAGACAGAGTGGATTTCAGGCTCACCGACGAACAGCTGGAGTTCCAGCAGCAGTGCCGAAGCTTCGCGGCCGAGGTGATCCGCCCGCTCGCCGAGAGGTACGACCGCGAGCAGACCGTGCCCTGGGAGGCAATCCGGGCGGCGCGGGAGTGGGGCCTTCACGGGGTCGACCATCTCATGCGCATGGGCAGCGATCCCGATGGCATGTTCGGCGTGATCTATGCCGAGGAGCTGCACTGGGGGTGTGCCGGGATCGCGCTGGCGATCACCGCCTCCAACCTGGCCGCGGCCGGCATAGCCGCCTCCGGTACCCCTGAGCAGGTTGCCAGATGGGTCCCCGAATGCTTCGGTGAGGGTGACGAGATCAAGCTCGCGGCGTACGCCGTGACCGAGGCGGGCGCCGG
>Ga0183260_10001119_pt1 | contig 22763 bp, 15 predicted proteins | sample AntDrymUQ4972206_2_FD_129768 | JGI IMG/M metagenome (GOLD analysis project Ga0183260, IMG submission 129768) | Polar desert sand microbial communities from Dry Valleys, Antarctica - metaG UQ497 (22.06) (version 2) (version 2) | ecosystem: Environmental > Terrestrial > Soil > Desert | place... | reverse complement strand
GCTGGCCAAGGCGCAGGTTGCCCGCGACTGCGCGATCGATTTCTTCGCGGGGCCGAGCGAGATCGTGATCGTCGCGCGCACCGGAAACCCGGCCTGGATTGCCGCCGATCTGCTGGCGCAGGCCGAGCACGACGTCGATGCACGGGCGATCTTCCTGACGCCGTCCCGCCGCCTGGCGCAGCAGGTGGCGCGGGCGTTGAAGGCACAAGTGCCCGAGCAGGGCCCGGCCCGGGAGTCGCTGGCGCGCAACGGGGCGATCGTCGTGACGAAGACGATTGCCGAGGCGGCGGCGCTGGCCAACCGGATTGCGCCCGAGCATCTGGTGGTGGATGCGGCCGACGTCGCGACGATGATCCCGGTGGCCGGAGCGGTGTTCGTGGGCGAGTGGACCGCGCAGGCGGCCGGCGATTACGCGATCGGCTCCAATCACGTGCTGCCAACCAGCGGCGCCGCGCGCTTCCGCGGCGGGCTGCACGCCTCGGACTTCGTGCGGGTGTCGAGCGTGCAGACGTTGACCAGGGCGGGCATCCGTCGGGTCGGCCCGACCGCCGCGACGCTGGCCGACGCCGAGGGGCTGACGCTGCACGCCGCGTCGATCCGCGCCCGGCTCGGCGTGCCGCTGCCGGGGACGCGATGAACGCCACGCCGAACGGGTACGAGTACGACCGCGCCGACGCGCCGGCCGATGCGCTGCGGCTGCACCTGAACGAAAACACCGGCGGTTGCTCGCCGGCGGTGATCGCGCGGGTGGCAGCGGTGTCGAGCACCACGCTGGCGCAGTATCCCGACTACGCCGCGGTGACCCGCACCGTCGCCGGTCACATCGGGATCGCCGCGTCGCGGGTGCTGCTGACCAACGGCCTGGACGAGGGGATCCTGGCGGTGGCGCTGGCGCAACTACGGAACCCGTACAACCCACCACGGGCACCGGACGGGGAGGACGCCGACCGGGCAACCGGGCACCGGGCATCGGGCACCAGCGAGGTGTCGCGCACCGAGGCGGTGATCCTCGAGCCGGCGTTCGGGATGTATGCCGACAGCGTCGAGGCGGTCGGCGGGCAGGTCGTGCAGGTGATGCCGGGTCCGGACCTGACCCTCGACCGCGCGGCGATCGCGACGGCGGTGACGCCGCGCACCGGCGTGCTGTTCGTGGCCAGTCCGGGCAACCCCAGTGGCCGATCGCTGACCAGCGACGAAATCGCCTGGCTGGCGTCGCTGCTGCCGGAAGGGGCGCTGCTGCTGCTCGACGAAGCGTACGTCGAGTTCGCGCCGGGCAGCTTCCTGCCGCATTTGTCGGATCACCCGAACGTGGTGATCGGGCGGACCTTTGCCAAGGCCTACGGACTGGCCGGCCTGCGGGCCGGGGCGGTGATCGCCGACGACGCCGTGATCGACCGGTTGCGCCGGGTGATCCCGCCGTACAGCCTGAACGTCTTCGTGGTCGCGGCGCTCGAGGCCGCGCTCAGCGACCGCGCCTACATGCTGCAGTACCTCGACCAGGTGCGCGAGTCCAAGCAGCGGCTGTACGCGGCCTGCGATCGCTGGGGCCTGCCCTACCTGACGAGCGACGCCAACTTCGTGCTGGTGCGTGCCGACGACCGTCGTCAGGCGCTGCTCGACGGCTTGCAGGCGCGCCACATCTACATCCGTGACCGCGACCGCCAGCCGGGCTGCGCCGGGTGCGTCCGGGTGACCACCGGGCTGGTGGCCCACACCCAGGCGTGCATCGACGCCATCGAGGAGATCCTGTGCGCAAGGGCGTGATTGCCAGACATACCCGCGAGACGATGGTCGACATCGTGTTGCGTCTTGAAGGCAAGGGGCGCTATCAGGTCAGCAGCGGCATCCGCTTCTTCGACCACATGCTGGAGCTGTTCACGCGGCACGGCGCCTTCGACCTGACCCTGACGGCCAACGGCGACCTCGATGTCGATCAGCACCACACCGTGGAGGACGTCGGCATCGCCCTCGGCGAGGCGTTCACACAGGCGCTCGGCAACAAGGTCGGCATCAACCGCGCCGGGTATTTCCTGATGCCGATGGACGAGACGCTGGCGATCGCCGCGGTCGACCTGAGCGGCCGGCCGCACGCGGTCGTCGACCTCGGCGTGCGGGTGCGGCTGGTCGGCGACCTCCAGGTCGAACTGTTGCAGGACTTCTTCGAGGGCTTCGCCCAGGGCGCGCGTGCCAACGTCCACGTCAAGGTGCTGTACGGACGATCGAGCCATCATCGGATCGAGGCGGTCTTCAAGGCGTTCGCGCGAGCGATGCGGGTGGCCTGCGCGAAGGACAAGCAGTTGGCGCGGATGCTGCCGAGCACCAAGGGGCTGCTGTGATCGTCGCGCTGGTGGACTACAGGGCCGGCAACCTGACGTCGGTGCGCAAGGCGCTGGCCACGCTCGGGGCCACCGTGATGACGCCCGAAGGCCCTGACGACCTGAGGCAGGCCGCCGCGGTGATCGTGCCCGGTGTCGGCCACTTCGAGACGACCGCGGCGCTGGACGCCGGCTGGCACCACGCGATCCGGGCGCGGCTCGACGCCGGCATCCCGCTGCTCGGCATCTGCCTCGGTCAGCAGTGGCTCTTCGAGGGCAGCGAGGAGGCGTCCGGCGTGCCGGGCCTCGGCGTGCTGCCGGGTCGCTGCATCAAGCTGAGCCCCGGAACGCCCGCCGGGCAGCCCGGCGCCCGGGCGGACACCCCGCCCTACCACCTCAAGATTCCCCATGTCGGCTGGAACGCGTTGCGGATCATCCGGCAGGATTCGGTCCTGCTGCGCGGCGTACCGGACCACGCGCAGGCGTACTTCACCCACTCGTACGTCGCCCCGGACAGCAGCGCCACGATCGCGACCACCGAGCACGGAGTGGCCTTCCCGAGCGTGGTCGAACAGGGCCTGGTGTTCGGCGCGCAGTTCCATCCGGAGAAGTCCAGCGAGGTCGGCCTGCTGCTGCTCCGCAACTTCCTGGCGGCGGCACAGGCGGCCTGACCCATGCTCTCCAAGCGGATCATCGCCTGCCTCGACGTCCGCGATGGCCAGGTCGTCAAAGGCGTCAACTTCGAAGGGCTGCGCAACGCCGGCGACCCCGCGGAGCTTGCCCGCCGCTACAACCTCGAGGGCATCGACGAACTGGTCATCCTCGACGTCACCGCGACGCTCGAGAAACGCCGCACCATGGCGCGCACGGTGGCCGCGGTGGCGCGCGAGTTGTTCATCCCGCTGGCGGTCGGGGGCGGGATCGCCTCGGACGCCGATGCGGCCGCCGCCGTAGAGGCCGGTGCCGACAAGGTCAGCCTGAACAGCGCCGCCGTCGCCGATCCGACCCTGATCACCAGCCTGGCGCGGCGCTACGGCAGTCAGGCGGTGGTGGTGGCGATCGACGCCCGCTGGGAGGTCGACCGGTTCGCGGTCTACGTGCGCAGTGGCTCGACGCCGACCGGGCGTGACGCGGTGGAGTGGGCCCGCGAAGCCGCCGACCGTGGCGCCGGCGAGATCCTGCTGACCTCGATCGACAAGGACGGCACGCGCAGTGGCTTCGACCTGCCGATGACCGCGGCGGTGTCGCAGGCTGTCGGCATTCCGGTGATTGCCTCCGGAGGCGCCGGCACCTTCGCCCACTTCGCCGACGTCTTCACCGAGGGCAGGGCCGACGCCGCGCTGGCCGCCTCGGTGTTCCATTTCAGCGAACACGCCGTGTCCGACCTCAAGGATCACCTTGCCAAGGCCGGGATCCCGGTACGGAGGCTCTGATGCTGATCCCTTCGATCGATCTGCGCGACGGACAGGTGGTGCAACTGGTCCAGGGCAAGCGGCTGGCGCTGGCCACCGACGACTGGCAGGGATGGGTCGAGCGATTCCGCCCGTTTCCGAAGGTCCAGCTGATCGACCTCGACGCGGCGATGGAACGCGGCGCGAACGAGGCGCTGATGGCGACGATCTGCGCCGCCAGGGCCTGCCGTGTCGGCGGCGGGATCCGCTCGATCGCGCGCGCTCGTCTGGTGCTCGATCTCGGCGCCACCCACGTCATCGTCAGCTCGGCGCTGTTCCGGGACGGACAGATCGACCTCGAGTTTGCCGCCAGCCTGGCCGAGGCGATCGGACGCGAGCGGATCATCGCCGCGGTCGACAGCTCGGCCGGCGTGGTGACGATCCGCGGTTGGCAGGAACGCACCCGGGTCACCGCCGTTGAGGCCGCGCGCGCGCTCGAGCCGTACTGCGACGAGTTCCTCTACACCAACGTCGACACCGAAGGGCTGATGCAGGGCATTCCGATCGACGCGGTCCGCGCGGTACGCGCCGCCACCAGCCGCACCGTCGTCGCGGCCGGCGGCATCACCACCTACGAGGATATCGCCGCGCTCGAGGCGATCGGCGTCGACGCCGTGGTCGGGATGGCGATCTACACCGGACGCCTGGCGCTGACGCCACCGGGCGCGTAAGTCGATCTGCTACCCTCTGCCGCATGATTCGGACCCTGCGGCAGCGTGGCTGGCCGCTGCATCCGTCCACGCTGGCCGCGGTCGCGTCGGCGGTGCTGGCTCTGGCCGTCAGCGGCTGCGATCGCAACGAACGCTTCAACGTCGGCAACGCCCGCGCCCACGTCGAGCGGCTGGCCGGTGCGATCGGCAGCCGTCCGGCCGGGTCGTCCGCCAACGAGAAAGCGCGCGCCTACCTGATTGAGACCCTGCAACTGTACGGCTTCGACGTCCGGGTGCAGGAGGCCGACGCGGTCTGGCCCGAGGCCGGCGTCACGGCCAGGGTCGCCAACATCATCGCGGTGCGGCGCGGCGCGGACACCGACGCGGTCGGCCTGATCGCCCACTACGACTCGGTCCGTAACGGGCCAGGCGCCGGCGACGATGCGATGGGGACGGCGGTGGTCCTGGAGGCCGCGCGGGTGCTGGCGGCGCGGCCGTCGCCGCGCTACTCGCTGATGGTCGTGCTCACCGACGCCGAGGAGCTCGGCATGATGGGCGCGCGGGCGCTGATCGACGATCCGGAGATCAGGGCCCGGCTCAAGACCTACATCAATGTCGACTCGGTCGGCACCGGCGAGCCGGTGGTGCTGTTCGAGACCGGCCCGGGCACCAGCCCGGCGCTGCGTGCCTGGGCGCGCGGGTCGCGGCCACGCGGCGGCTCGTACATGCAGTCGATCTACGACGTCCTGCCCAACGACACCGACTTCACCGTGCTGCGCCGCCTGCCCGGATCGTCGGGCATCAACCTGGCGGCGGTTGGCGACAGCTACGCCTACCACACCGATCGCGATCGGCCCGATCGTGTCGCCAGTGGCACGCTCGCCCATGCCGGCACCGTCGTGCTCGACGTGGTCGAGGGTCTCGACGCGCAGACATCGCTGGCACCGCAGCCCGCCCCGTCGATGTACTTCTCGGTGATGAACCGCACCGCGTTCGTCTGGCGGCTCGGCGCTGCGGTGGTCGCCGGCGGCCTGTTCGCGCTGCTCGGACTGGCGGTGTGGGTGGTGCTGATCCGCCGCGTGGCCAGCATCGACGGCTGGATGCGGGTGGTGATGACGCTGGTGTGGGCGACCATCGCCTCGGGCGCGGTGCTCGGCGCGCTCCTCGCCGCGGCGTGGCTGGTCCGCCTGCCTCGTGCCGAACTGCACCCGTGGTACGCGTCGCCGATGCGGTTGTTCGTGTTCATGACCGTGATGATGGTGGCGGTGACCTGGGTGGTGCGGCGCTTTGCCGCGGCGGTGCCGGCAGGGCTCGCGCCGGGGGCGAGCCCGCTCGGCGTCTGGGTGGCGACGTTGCCGGTGTGGGTGGTGCTGTCGGTGGCCGGCGTGCTCTACGCGCCAGCGGCAGCCTACCTGGTGTGGCTGCCGCTGGCGACCGCGGTGGTGCTGTTGCCGCTGGCGCTGTGGCTGCCCGCGGCGGCGCGCCTGGTCAGCGCGGTCGTGCTGATCGTCGCATGGACGCTGTGGATCCCCGACCTGCTGGCGCTGCTGCCGTTCGCGGTCGCCGTGCTCGGACGACTGCCGATCGTCACGCCGCTGTTTGCGTACCCCGCGCTGCTGATGGCCGCGGGCCTGGTGATCTGGCCGCCGGTGCTCGCGGTGCTGGTCGGGCGCCTGCAGTGGCGGATGCGGCACGGGCTGGCCGGCGCGGTGCTGGCGGCGTCGCTGGCCGCGACCGGCGCGTTGGCCGTCACCGGCGCCGCCTATTCGCCCGAGCGACCGCTGCGCCGCTCGGCCACCTTCGTCGACGACCGGGTCCGCGGCACCGCGACGTGGGAGCTCTCCAGCAACGAGCCCGGCGTCGACATCGCCGCGGGCGCGCCGCCGAACGTCCAGTGGCGACCGCGCACCGGGGTCGGCCTGGCGCAGCGCGTCGGCGCGTTGCCGCACGCCTTCACCTTCGCCGGGCAGGTCAGCGTGCCGGGGACGCCGCTGCCGTTCACGGTGTCTGCCTCGGTGGTGCGCCGGTCCGGCGACGCAGACGTCGAGGTCACCGTCACGCCGACCGACGAGGACTGGCCGGGCGTGGCGTTCGTGCTGCCCGACGCGGTGGTGCCGACGCGCTCGTCACTCGCCGGACGAACGCGCTTCGGGCGATGGCAGGCGTGGCACCCGAACCTGCCGCGGGCCGGCCTGACCTGGCGAGCCACGGTGCCGGCAAGCCAGGCCGACCGGCTGGCCTCGGCCGAGGTCTGGGTCACCGGCTCGCGGCTGCCGGGCAACGTGCCCGGAAGCGTGCTGCCGGCGTGGCTGTCGACGCCCCGCACCGCCTGGTCGACCAGCCACACGATCATGACCGGGATCACGCCGAGCGACGTCACGCAGGCGCAACCGCTGGAACTCGGCACCTCGCAGTACGCCGCCACCCCGCTGGGCAAGGTGCACTACCTCGATCGCGGCGCCGGCGGGCGCGCGGTGGTCTTCCTGCACGGCTGGGGCGGCGCGGCCGCGTTGTGGCGCGAGCAGCTGCCCGTCGTCCACGACCGGCGCGCGCTGTTCGTCGATCTGCCAGGACATGGACGCAGCGAAGCTCCGGACGCGCGCTACGACATGGCCAGCCAGGCGACTGCCGTCGGCGCCGTGCTCGACGCCGCCGGCGTGCAGCAGGCCGTGATCGTCGGACACAGCATGGGCGCGCTGATCGGCTGGCATCTCGCCGTCCGGGATCCGGCACGCGTCGTCGGACTGGTCTCGGTCCACGGATCGTTGCTGCGGCCGGCAGGTCGCAGCGCCGAGTCGGACACGTATCTGCAGGGATTGCAGGCTGCGGACTACGACGCGCTGATCAGCGCGACGCTGCAGACCTTGTTCACGCCGGCCACACCGGCGCCGCTGCGCGACGAAGTCACCGGCCTGGTCCGCCGGACCCCAGCGCTGGCGCTGGTGCGGGCCCTGCAGGATCTCGGCATCGGGGAGCCGTACGCGCCCGGGGTGTATGCGGGCCCCGTGCTGGCGCTGACCGCTCGGACCGCCGCCTCGCCCGGCAACGAGGAGAGCCTGTTGCGCCAGCGCTTCGACCAACTCGATTACCGGACGTTCGCGGACGCCGGGCACTACCTGATGCTCGAGCGGGCGCGCGAGGTCAACGACGCCATCGCCGGCTTCCTGCTCGGGCGCGGGTTGCTGCGATGAGCCACACGCCGGATGGCTGGCTGCAGCGGCTCGGCCTGGGCCGCCCGGAACTGCGGGCCTGGGCGATGTACGACTGGGCCAACTCCGCCTTCCTCACGACCATCGTCGCGGCGGTGTTTCCCATCTACTACAACAACGTCGCGGCGCGCGGCATGGCCCCGCAGGACGCCGCGTTCCGGTTCAGCCTCGCGACGACGGCGGCGCTGGTGGTCAGCGCGTTGCTCGCACCAGTGCTGGGCGCGATTGCCGACCACCGCCGCGCGAAGAAGGCCTTTCTCGGAGGCTTCATGCTGCTCGGCGTGCTCGCCACCGCACTGATGGCGTTGATCGAGCAAGGTGACTGGGCGCTGGCGCTCGGGTTGTTCATGGCCGGCAATATCGCGGCGAGTGGGTCGATTGCCTTCTACGACTCGCTGCTGCCGCACATCGCGGCGCCAGACGAGCTCGATCGGGTGTCGTCGTCCGGCTTCGCGCTCGGCTACCTGGGCGGCGGACTGCTGCTGGCGATCAACCTCGCGTGGATCCTGCAGCCGCGGCTGTTCGGGCTGCCGGACGCGGGCGTGGCGACCCGGCTGGCCTTCTTCAGCGTGGCGGTCTGGTGGTTCGCGTTCTCGCTGCCGCTGTTCCGACGCGTGCCGGAGCCGGCCATCCCGGGCGGCGGCGAGGCGACGCTGGCGGCCGCCACGCGTCGCGCGCTCGGCGATCTGCGCCAGACGTTCGCCCGCCTGCGCCGCTACCGGCAGGCCTTCCTGATGCTGCTGGCGTTCCTGATCTACAACGACGGCATCGGCACGATCATCCGGATGGCCTCGCTGTACGGCGCGCAGCTGGGCATCGCCGAGCAGCACCTGATCGGGGCCTTGCTGCTGGTGCAGTTCGTCGGCGTGCCGTGCGCGTTCCTGTTCGGCTGGCTGGCCGGGCGGATTGGTGCCAAGCGCTCGATCTTCCTGGCGCTGACCGTCTACGCCGGCATCAGCGTGCTCGGCTACTTCATGACCAGCGCGGTGCACTTCTACGCCCTGGCGATCCTGGTCGGGATGGTCCAGGGCGGCAGCCAGGCGTTGTCGCGCTCGCTGTTCGCCAGCATGATCCCGCGCGAGCGGTCGTCGGAGTTCTTCGGCTTCTTCGCGGTCACCGAGCGCACCGCCGGGATCCTCGGCCCGCTGACCTTTGCCGCGGCGATTGCCCTGACCGGCTCGAGCCGTGCCGCGATCCTCTCGGTGATCGCCTTCTTCGTGATCGGCGCGCTGGTGCTCTCGCGAGTCGACGTCGCGGCCGGGCAGCAGGCCGCGAAATCGGTCAACGCGTAAGTGGCTCGCGCACCAATCACGTAGGCGCGGGACTTCGTAGGCGCCGGACTTCGTAGGCGCCCCGGATCTCGTAGGCGCCGGACTTGTCCGGCGCACGCGTCGGGCGGAACGTGTATGACGGCCGGACCGCCGGACAAGTCCGGCGGCTACGGCCGGCGCTGCGTTCGGCGTTGACCGCCGGAGGGGTGCCGCCGGACAAGTCCGGCGGCTACGAGTGCGGCGGCTACTGCTGCTGCTGCTGCTCGTCCTCGTCCGGCAACAGCGGCGCCAGGTCGGGTTCCGGCGCAGCCCAGTACAGCGCCGGCATGACGTCGGACGGCTCGATTGGCGCATCGGTCGTCTGGACGCGGACGGCGACGCCGAGTTCACTGCGGGTCTTGCCCTTGTAGCCGCCGCGGGTCGGCGGCACGTCGGCGTAGTCGCGGCCCACCGCCACCCGGATGTGCCGATCGGTGGCCAGCGTGTTGTTGGTCGGATCGAAGCCGACCCAGCCAAGATCGGGCAGCCACGCCTCGACCCAGGCGTGCGAGGCGCCGTCGGTCGACCGCTCGTCGCCGCCGTGCTTGTGGAACAGGTAGCCGCTGACGTACCGGCAGGGGATGTGCAGACCGCGAACCAGCGCGATCATCACGTGCGCGAAGTCCTGGCAGACTCCGCCACGCGCCGCCAGCGCCTCGTCGATTGGCGAGTCCACCCGCGTGCTCTTGGGTGCGTACTCGAACGCACGATACATCTGGCCGTTGAGTTCGCGCACCACCGACAGCGGGTCGGCATGCCGGGTCAGCTGCAACTCCTCGCGAAGCGCCTGCAGCGGCTCGGTCTGGACTGCGAACACCGACGGCTGCAGCAATTCGTAGAAGCGCTCGGAGGTCGCCTCGTTGTCCAGCGTTGCCCACGTGTCGGCGCCGACGCGATCGGGCACGGTGATGCCGGACACGAACTCGACCACCGACTCGGCGACAATCCGCAGTTCGCGATGCCGCGCCGGGATGTCGAAGTGGTGGACGATGTTGCCCTCGGTGTCCTGGTAGGCGAACGCGCGCGCGCGCGGCGAGGTGGTCAGCTCGAAGCGCAGGCAGCGTTGCATGCTCTCGGTACGCGGCTGCATGCGCACCTCCATCACGCTCTCGCTGACCGGCGCGTCGTATCGGAAATGCGTCAGGTGGTAGACGGTGTAGCGCATGCGGGCTCAGGGCTCACGGGACAGGGGAGGGCCGGACCAGTCCGGCGGCTACAGCTTGGGGCTCGGGGCTCACGCCGTCTCGCTCTCGAGCTGGTAGCTGATGTAACTCTGGTACGTGGCGTGGTGGATCAGGCGGCACTGTCGACGGACATGTTCGAGGGTCTGCGAGATGTCGCCGTCGATCAACTCCTCGATCTGGACGAACTGCAGCGAGGCACGCAGCAGACCGGCCAGGCGTTCGACGCGCGCGGCCTGGGTCCGCCCCGAGAGGCGCGACAGCGCGCGCAGGCAGTCCTCGATGCGATCAGCGCCGAACCGCAGCGAACGCGGGAAGTCGGGGTTCAGGCAGAGGAAGTCGAGTACGTGCAGCCGACGAATCGCCGCGGTGTAGGCCCGTGTGTAGGCGTCGAACGAGGCGCAGCCGCGCAACAGCGACAGCCACTCGACGAAGTCCGCGGTCTCGACGGTGCCGCACAGGCCGTCCTGGAACTCGCGCAGGTGCACGTCGAGCAGCACCGAGGTGTTGATCACCCGCTCGAGGAAGCGCGCCAGCTCCATGTACTGCCAGCCCTCGCCGCGCTCCATCGTGGAGCTGGTCATGCCCTTGAACAGATAGACCGAATGACGGACCTCGCGAAACAGATCCTCGGGCTGTTCCTGCCAGCCGTGGTCCTCGCGCGCCGCCTGCAGCCGCAGATACAGCCGGTTGAGCTCCTCCCACATGTCGACGCTGATCTGCTCGCGCACCTGGCGGGCGTTGTCGCGGGCCAGCGAGACGCACTCGAGCAGCGACTCGTCGCGGTCGCCGACCGCGAGGTCGACGGCCAGTTGCCGGAACTCGTCGAGGCCGGCCTTGGCCGCATCCGGCGCCTGTAGTGCGCTCAGTAAGCGGATACCGTGGCGGGCGCCTGATTCCGGTGTGCGATCGGGCGCCAGCGTCACGCTGGTCTCCAGTTGCCTGGCGGTGTGCTCGGCACGTTCGAGGTAGCGACTGAGCCAGTACAGGTGGTCAGCGACCCGTGACAGCATGCGCCACCTCCAGTCGACGTCCGCCGTGTGCGATCCCGGACTCGGCGTTCGGCGTGCGGCGTTCGGCGTTCATTCCAGCACCCACGTGTCCTTGCTGCCGCCGCCCTGCGAGGAGTTGACCACCAGCGACCCGCGCCGCAAGGCGACCCGGGTCAGCCCGCCCGGCACGATCACCACCTGCTGTCCCGACAGGATGTATGGCCGCAGGTCGATGTGGCGCGGCTCGATCCGGTCCTCGACGAAGCACGGGGCCACCGACAGGTCGAGCGTCGGCTGCGCGATGTAGTTGCGCGGGTTGGCCAGGATGCGGCCGCGAAAGGTGGCGCGTTGCTCGGCAGTGCTGTGCGGGCCGATCAGCATGCCGTAGCCGCCAGACTCGCCCACCGCCTTGACCACCAGGGAGCCGAGGTTCTGCAGCACGTGCTCGCGCTGCACCCGGTCGTCGAGCAGGAAGGTCTCGACGTTGCGCAGGACCGGATCCTCGTCCAGATAAAAGCGGATCATCGCCGGAACGTAGGCGTAGACCGCCTTGTCATCGGCCACGCCGGTGCCGAGCGCGTTGGCCAGCGAGACGTTGCCGGCGCGATAGGCGTTGAACAGGCCGGTCACCCCGAGCTGCGACTCGCGGCGAAATCCGATCGGATCGACGAAGTCATCGTCGATCCGCCGGTAGATGACGTCGACGCGCTGCGCGCCGGACGTCGTCCGCATGTAGATGATGTTGTCGTGCACGAACAGATCGCGACCTTCGACCAGTTCGATGCCCATCTGTCGCGCCAAAAAGGCGTGCTCGAAGTACGCCGAGTTGTAGACCCCCGGCGTCAGCAGCACCACGGTCGGACTGGCGCGCCCGGGCGGCGCCAGATCACGCAGGGTGCGCAGCAGCGTCTGCGCGTAGTGATCGATCGGCCGGACGCTGTGGCGGCCGAGCAGCCGCGAGAACGTCCGCTTCATCACCGCGCGGTTCGCCAGCATGTAGGAGACGCCGCTCGGCACCCGCAGGTTGTCCTCGAGGACCGCGAAGCTGCCGTCGGTCAGGCGCACCAGATCGGTGCCCGCCACCGACACGTAGCGGTCGCCGACCACGCGCACGCCACGCATCTCGCGGCGGTAGTGCGCGCAGCTGTAGATCAACTCGCGCGGCACCACCCCGGCGCGCAGGATGCGGCCCTCGTGGTAGATGTCGCGCAGGAACAGGTTGAGCGCGGTGATCCGCTGCGTCAGGCCGCGTTCGAGCTGAGCCCACTCCTCGCTGGTGATGATCCGCGGCAGCAGGTCGTACGGGAAGATCCGCTCGGTGCCGCGGCTGTCGCCGTAGACCGTGAAAGTGATGCCCTGGTGCAGGAAGGCGCGGTCGGCCACCTGCTGGCGGCGTTGCAGTTCGGCGATCGGCAGCTGGTGCAGCTGCTCGAACAGCGGAGCGTACTGCGGGCGCGCCTCGTGTGGCGCGCTGAACATCTCGTCGTACGCGCGGCCAAGCGCGTAGTCGTCGAACGTCGGTGCTCCGGGAAGGGGCCCGTCGCCCGGCTCGGCGGTCAGCATGTGTCAGTAGACGGAAGCCGCCCGGGTGCTGTCAAGGAAAACAGCTCAGTCAGTCGGCGACCTTGGTGCCCGCCAGAATGATGTCGCCGGTCGGTGCCGGGACGCCGCCGTCCGGCTCCACCGACACCGCCATCCCGGTCGGTGCCGGCAGCGAGACCGGGGTCTCGAACACCACCGAAACGCCGCCCGACGCATCGGGCGTGAACAACCCGGCGCTCACCGGTGCGCCGCTGGTCAGCACCCACAACTGGTACGTGCGGCCACGCGGCAGGTCTGGCAATCGCGCGCCGGTGAGGACCAGGCCCTGGGCACGGCTCCAGAAGGCGCGGGCAATCGCGCCGGGCGCGGTCTTCTGGCCGGCCAGGTCGACCCGCGCCAGATCCGGCGCGGACAGGATCGAGGTCTCGGCCCGGGCGCGCACCAGGCGGGCCCGGCCGGTGCGGATCTCGGCGTCGGCGTTGGCCAGCCGGATGCTGGTCTCGTTGAGACTGGATTCGAGTGTGCCGACGCGTCCGCGCAGCTGCCAGGCGTACGCGCCGAGACCAATCGCCAGCAGCGCCGAGGCCGCCGCCAGCCACCACGCCGGCCAGGCGAGCCGCGACGGCGCAACCGGAGCGGCATGCGGCGGCCGCGGCGCGAACGGCGTGACCTCTCCCACCGGCTGCCCGGTCACTGCCAGCACCCGGGCGCGCAGCGACGACGGCGGGTCGACTTGCGGCGGCATCAACCCGAACGCCGCCACCGATTCGCGCAGCGCCTGCAACTCGGCCCGGGCCACCGCATCGGTGGCCAGCCACGACGCCATCGCGGCCCGTTCGTCGTCCGGCAGCGTGCCGAGTGCGAGGGCGGCCAGCGCCTCCTGCCTCGGATCGGACGTGGGGGTCGTCATGCGCCTGCCTCTCCGATCGCGGCACGCAGCCTCAGCAGGCCCAGCCGAATGCGGGTCTTGACAGTGCCCAGCGGCTGTTCCAGCCGTTCGGCAACCTCGGTGTGTGTGAGTCCCTCGTAAAACGCCAGCTCGATTGCCAGCCGCTGCGACTCCGGCAAGGCATCCAGTGCTGCACGCAGCGACGCCACTTGTTCGGCCGACAACATCAGCACGTCGGCCGGCACACTGCGATCGGACAGGTCGCGCAGCAGCGCCGGATCATCTTCCTGCAATGGCGGGCGGCCACGCCGCATCCGCAGCCGATCGATGGCGCGACTGCGCGTCATCATCAACAGCCACGCCACCACCACACCCCGCGCCGTCTCGTAGCGCGACGCCTGACGCCAGGCCTGCGCGAAGACGTCCTGCACCACTTCCTCGGCGTCGCCCTGATCGCGAACGATCCGGAAGGCGAGCGAGAACATCACCCGGCCATGACGGTCGTACAGCTCCGCCAGGCCGGCGGCTTCGCCCGATCCCATGCGACGCATGGCGTCGAGGTCGGCCTCCCGCTGGTGCGGCGGCGCGCCGCCGTCATCAGCGGCAAGTGCGAACAGCAGCCACATCAGCGCGTTCTCCAGGTTCTACGCACAGTGCAAGAGTTTAGATTGATCGGCAGCCGTCCGGCAAAAAGGGCGGTCGCGGACGCGCCCCACGCCGACGCTTACAGGAAGCTCAGACCGGGGCTGCGGAAGTCGCCGCCGAGCACGGTGGTCGAACTGGTGCCGAGCCACTGATCGAGGACGCGGGCATAGACCGAGCGGAAATCGGTCTGGTAGCGGATGTCGCCGTTGCTGCTCTCGAGGGTCGGATTGCCCGGGGTGTTGCGCAGATCCGGCGCGGTGCCGAACAGCCCGCCCTGGATCGCGCCGCCGAGCAGCATCATCGTGCTGCCGGCGCCGTGATCGGTGCCGTTGCTGCCGTTCTCGTAGACGCGGCGGCCGAACTCGGAGAACTGCAGCACCAGCGTGTCCTGCAACAGCGCCTGGTTGCGCATGTCCTGGTAGAACGCCAGCAGCGAGTCGTTCAGCGTCGCCATCAACCGGTAGTACGCGCCCGTGTCCTGGTTCGGATTCTGCGACGCGTGGGTGTCGAAGCCGCCGGTCTGGACCCAGAACACCTTGGTGCCGATACCGCGCACAATCGAGCCGGCGACCGCACGCAGGGCGCTGCCCAGCCCGTTGTTCGGATAGGCGACGGTCGGCTGGTACTGGGCCACCGACGCCACCCGGTCGAGGGTCTGGAAGGCGGCCTGCGCGGTGCCGGCGACGAACGACAGGTGGGGCCGATCGACAGGGATGTGCGAGGCGATCCTGGTCGCGGCCTGCCGGGAGTACGTGGCCTCGGCGCCGCCGTTCGGGCTCGAGAACGCGTACGTGCGCGGGTCGGGAATCGCCGGCACGCCGACAAATCGCGACTGCAGCGTCCTGGGGGTCTCGCGGACCGTGTTCCAGGCGGTCAACGGATCGAGCGGCTGCGGCATCAACTCGAGATAGCGCCCGAGCCAGCCAGGCCCCGACGGGTTCGACGGATCGGCGGTGGACCAGATGTCGGTGCCGAGGAAGTGCGATCGGCTCGAATTGGGGTAGCCGCTGCGCTGGATCACCGCCAGCCTGCCCTCGTCGAAGATCTGCTTCAGTCCGGTCAGCCGCGGGTGCAGGCCGACGCCGGTGCCGCTGGCGTCGGTGCCGATCTGCAGCACGTTGCCGGCCGGAATGGCAATTGTCGGCCGCCGCTCGTAGTAGCCGGAATTGGTGTAGGGCACCACCATGCTCAAGGCGTCGTTGCCGCCGTTGAGATACAGCACCACCAGGTTGCGCGCCGTGGCGCCCTGCGCCCGCGCGATGTCGCTCAGGAACGCGGGGGCGGCAAAGCTGACGGTGAAGGCGGCGACGCCTCCCTTGACGAACTGCCTGCGGTTGGGAGTCATGGAGGGATGCCTGATGCCTGATGCCGTTAAACGAACTGATACTGCGGCGAGGCCAGCACCAGGTGCGTCACCCCGGCGGTCTTGGCCAGCAGCTCGGCGTCCGATCCGGTCCAGCTCGTGCCAGCCCTCAGGTACGCGAGCAGCTCGTCGTACGGCGCGTTCTCGAACGGCGACGGCGACAAGCGCTCGAGCGCAAACGACAGCACCGATTGCGGCGACGCCTTGGACGGCCGCGCCGCCTCGCGCAGGTTGAACCGCTGGTTGCCGGTCAAGGTTGCGGCGAAATTCATGCGCGCCAGCATCGCGCCGGTGGAGAACCAGCCCGGCCCGGTGTCCCAGCCGTTGACGTCCGGCGGCTCGAACAACTGCTGCCCCATCGCCAGCAACGGCGACAGCGCGCCGTCGACCGAGAACCCCGCCCACCCGGTCTCCTTGATCGCCTTGACGACGAACTCGACCGGCCATGCGTAGCGGGCGAAGTAGGCGCTGTCGTCCTGGAACTCCGGCGACAGGAACAGCTGCAGCAGGACCCGCTGCATGTCGAAGTTCGAGTCGTAGAAGGTGCGTGACACGCGGTCGACGAAGGCCTGCGGCGCCGGCTGCAGTTCGCTGACGAAGAACGCATACAGCTTGCGCACCAGGCGCGGCCCGGTCGCCGGATGGCGGCAGCAGGCCAGCAGGAAATCGAGGCCCTCCTGCTCGCCGCTGGCCGCAATCGTGCGGCCGCCGCCCGGATAGATGTCGAACGAGAACGTCTTGCTGGTGGTGTCGTGGCGGTCGGCGCGATAGAGGTAGCTGTAGGCGAGCGTCGGGTCGTTGGCGTTGTTGGTGCCGCGGGCGCCCACCGCCAGGTTCCAGCCTGTGAACACCCGCGCCGCGGCCTTGACGTCGTCCTCGGTGAAGTTGTTCGGCGCGGAGTCGGACGGGCGGATGCCCATCGTGAACAGCTCCATCACCTCGCGAGCGAAATTCTCCTGCGGCGTACCGCGGACGTTGAGGCGGCCGTCGAGCCAGACCAGCATCGCCGGGTCGCGGGCCATCGAGACCAGCAGATCGTAGAAGTTGCCGAGCGCCCTGTTGCGAAAGACCTCGATCTGGCCCCGCGGACTGCCGGTCGGCAGGTTGTAGCCGGCCGACGCCCCGAGCATCCGGGTCGCCACGGCGCCGCCGTAGATGTCGGCGATCTTGCTGTACGCGGTGGCGAAATGATGGTGCCAGAACAGCGCCATCTTCTCCTGCAGCGGCCGGCGCGTGTGCACCATTCGGAACAGCCAGCGCTGTCGCGCGTCGGTGATCGATAGGTCAGGCCGGAACTGGGTCCGCGTCGTCACGCCGGCATGGCCCGGCGTGCCAATCCGCTGGTCTGCGTCGTCTGGCGTCTGATCGAAGAAGACGAGCAGGTCCAGGGCGGCGTGGTAGCCGAGTTCGGACAGCTCGGCTACTTCGTCGGGACTGCCACCGAACCCGGCGCGGCGGAGAAGGTGCTCGATCCGCTGTTCTCGTCTTGCCATAGGGCGCGCTCCCCGACCTGTCGTGCGCAGGAACGTACCTGACGCTAGCAAACGCGGTGCCGCAACGACCTGCGCCAACGCCCAGTTGCTGGCCACCCCGAAGCGTCGGCTCCGGACCAGAACTGTCGGCTTGTCGTCACTTCCGGCCCAGGCTCAGCAGGTTCGCAACCAGAGCATACGCGCCGTCGGTGCCGGCCGGCAACTGACGCCACAGGTTCAGGCCGACGTAAATCCAGCGGCCCTCGCCGACTCTGGCTTCGACCAGGGCGCCGCGCTTGGGGCCAGGGTTGTTGGGGAACGGATCGGTCATCTCGAGCAGGTCGACGTAGCGCGGGTCGGCCTTCTCGGCGTTGAAGAAGTAGAGCCCGCGCTCCTGAACCCACCCCTTCCAGGTCGCCTCGGTGATTAGGTTCGGCGTGGTGAACACCGGATGGTCTGGCACCAGAATCCTGACCCGCGCGGTCTCGTCGGTGACCCGGTTGCTGCTCACCTGCCCGGGAAACGGGCCGTACTGCGCCTGGTTGAACTCGAACTTGTTGTACTGGACGATGACCGTGCCGCCCTTGGCCGCGTAGTCGAGCAGCCGCTGGTTGTAGGCGCGCAGGTCGTCGCGCCGCTCGTAGGCGCGCACGCCGGTCATCACCACCTGGTACCGCGACAGGTCGGCCGAGGCGAGTTGATCGGGCGAGAGCAACTCCACGGTGGCGCCGAGCTGCTCGAGGGCAGGCGGCACCTGATCGCCGACACCCATGATGTAGCCGACCGTGACGCCGGTCACCGGCTGCAGATCGAGCACCGTGAGTGTGCCCGACGCATCGGACACCAGGTGGCGACGCGTGATGTGCGGATACTCGACCACCTCGTAGCCCTTCTCGAAGGTCTGGCCATCGCGGCTGGCGATTGCCTTGACGTCGTAGCGGCCAGCGGTGGTGCCGGCCGGCGGCGTGATCGCGAACCGGACCACGCGGGCCTCGTCCTCACGCGCGAACGTCACGTCTTCGCGCTCGGGGCGTGCCGTCCAGCCGCGCGGCAACTCGAGCCGCACGGTCGCCTTGCCGCCAGCCTTGGCGTGATTGGTCACGGTGACGGCGATGTCGCGGGTCTGCCCGCCACCGGGGAAGGCGACGACGTCGGCGCCGAGCCTGACGGCCACGCCCGGGACCACCAGCAATTCCTGCCGCTTCTCGCCGCTGAACACGTTGCCCTCGTGGCGGAACAGCACCGGATAGCTGACGGTCTGGTCGAGACCGCCGATTGTGTAGGTCACCTCGGCGGTGAACGGCGTCGGCTGGAACGGCAGGCCGAACGGCGCCGCGGGATCGAAGTCGTAGTAATCGCGGTCCGGTAGCCGCGTCCAGTACGCCGTCGTCAGCGTCGCGGCGGTCGGCACGGTCAGGGTGGCCTCGCAGCGGTACGGCCGGCCCGCGGCAATCGGCGCGGCGACGCAGGGGGCCGCGCCCTCGAGCCCCTTGATCGCCACCGCCTTGACCGCCACCCCGTCGCCGGCACCCGCGAAGGCGTGCAGTGTCACCGTGGTCGGTTGCCCGCCGACCACGAGGCCGTCGTCGGCCAGCACGTCGACGCGCAGCCCCGACGCGAGGCGCAGCGCCTCCTCGGCCTGACGCTCTTTCTGTTCGAGCCGGAAATCGACCTCGAAGCGCGACGCCTCGTCTGGCTGCATGGTCGGCAACTGCGCCCGCAGTGCGCGGATCGTCGTCAGCACCTGCGGCAGCACCGCGCGTACGGCCGCGGCGCCCTTGGACTCGAACGCGGCTTGCGCCTGTCGGACCTGGCCGTCGAGCGCCTCGATCGCCAGGCCGAGCGCCGGGGATCCGCCGCGGCCGAAACGCGCCAGGCTGCGCAACGCGGTGTCGACGCCGGCCATGATGTCGGTGTTCAGTTCGACCGGCGTGCCCTCGAGCACCGTGTCCTGCAACACGTAGGTCCGCTCCTGCGGGCCAGGTAGTGCGTACAACTGCGACATCCCCTGGCACATGTGCATGCTGCGGGCCTCGGCGCCGAGTTCGTTGTAGGTCCGTCCGACCAGCGGGTCGAACTGGTTGGCGTCGGTGGCGCAGATCTGTTCGGCTGGCGCATCGACCGTCATGCCCGGGAAGAAGCCGCCGGTGTAGTAGAACTTCGCGGCCTGCCACGGCCGCAGCCCGGCACTGATCTGATCGGGGAACTGCGCGGGATCGGCCGCGGCCCGGAACGCGTCGGCGCTGATGTGGGCCGAGGCCTGGTGGTGCTGGCCCCCACCGCGCGTGTGATCCCAGAGGAAACCGATGATCACGTCGGGGCGAATCCGTCGGATCCAGTAGACGTGGTCCTCGAGGATCTTGTCGCGGTGCCAGCGCGCGAACGTCTCGTCGAGGCTGAACGAGTAGCCGAAATCGACCGCCCGGGTGAAGTACTGCTCGGCACCGTCGACGCGATGCGCGGCCAGTAACTCCTCGGTGCGCAACACGGCCAGCGCCTCGAACATCTCCGGGCCGATCTCGTTCTGCCCGCCGTTGCCACGCGTCGCTGTCACCAGCGTGGTGCGCAGCCCGTGCTGGTAGCGATAGCGCGCGAGCAACGCGTTGTTCTCGTCGTCGGGGTGCGCCGTGGTCATCATCAGCGTGCCGGCGCTGCCGAGCCGACGCAGCACCAGACCGAGCGCCTCCTGGTTGGGCCGTTCGGCCACCGGCTGGAGCCGATACTGCGTGTGAACGGGTGCGGTCAGTGCCAGTACCAGGCCAACGCCGGAGAGCCCCGCGATGGTCCGCATGGCACGTGTCAGTGAATCGCGCATGTGGCCAGTAGTCTGCAGCTTCTAAAAATAAAACTTGAACCCGAGCTGGAACTGGCGCTGCTCGTAGCCGGCGGTCGGCTGCAGCGCGCTGCTGTCGTCGGGGATGGCGGCCAGCGCCTCGCCGATCGCGTTGGTCGTGATGACGCGGTTCACCGCCGACGTCTGTACGGTGTTGAACAGGTTCTTGAACTCGGCGGCGACCTCGAGCCGGGCGCTGCCGCGAAACGGGATGAAGCGCGAGAATCGCGCGTCGACGTTGTAGCGGGCCGGCAAGTACAGCGAGTTGCGGCCGATGAACAGCGGACGGTCGGCGAGCACGCCGTCGCCGTTCAGGTCGAGGTTGCTGCGCAAGTTGACCGGAAGGCCGGAGTTCAACTGCAGCATCAGGCCGATCTGGTTGCCGTTGAGCAGCGCGGAGGCGATGCCGTTGCCGACATCGAAGACCGGCATCGCGACGATGCTGCCGGCGAAGCTGTGACGGGTGTCGAGCAGGTTCGGCCCCTCGTCGCGATCGAGGTTGGTCGGGTCGCTCACGCCGTCGTCGCCCTGCACCGACAGCACGGTGGTCAGCGGCGCGTTGTCGGTGCCCTTGCCGAGCGTGTAGGTCAGGTCGAACTGGATGCCGCGGCTGAGTCGCTTGCCGAACTGCAGCGTCATCGAGTTGTAGGTCGACTCGCCGGCCGACTGCACGACGTTGATCTGGTTGAAGCGCGAATCGAGACGGGTCGTGTCGTTGATGGTCGAACTGAACACCGGCCGACCGTCCGCCAGCGAGCTGGCGGCGTTGATCGGGTTGATGTTGACGATCACCGGCAGCAGGTTGCCGCGCACGAACGCGTAGCCGACCGAGCCGTAGAAGTTCTGCCCGAACGCCCGCTCGTACTGGACGTTGTTCTGCCAGGTACGCGCGACCTCGAAGTCGGGGTCGACGGTGGTGATCGACTGCCGCGGCAGCGTGAATCCCGCCGGCAGGTCGGCCAGCGATCCGGGGAAGGCCGGCGAGTTGGCGGCGGCGCCGGTGAGGGTCACGTTGAACCGCTCCGGATTGCCGTTGGCCTGAATGGCGGTCTCGTAGGCTCCGAGCAGCATCTGGTCGTACATGATGCCGGTGCTGGCGCGCACCACCTGACGGCGGTCGGCGCCGAAGGTGTACGCCAGCCCGAAGCGAGGGCCGACGTTGTTGCCGTCGTCGTTGTACCGCTGCGAGAACGCGAACGGCGCGGTCGGGTCGCCCTCGGGGTAGTTGTAGTAGTCGTAGCGCAGGCCGTAGATGAACTTCAGGTCCGGGGTCACGCGCCAGTCGTCCTGCACGAAGAAGCTGTATGCCGACGACTTCATCTCGAAGTCGGGATTGCCGAACAGCTGCGTGAAGTTGGTGTAGCCGCGCGGGTTGGCGCCGCTCCTGGCCGCCAGGTAGGCGTCGATGGTCGGGAAGGTGTAGAGCTGCAGCAGCGTCGACGTCCTGGTGTCTTTGATCAACTGGAAGTCGCCGCCGAACTTGTAGCTGTGGTTGCCGCGGATATGGGTGAAGTTGTTGATCACCTGGAAAATACCCTGGCTGAATCCAAAGCCGGCATCTGCCGCACCCGCGATCGGTCCGCCGAAGTTGGCCACGCCCGGGATGTTGATCGCCGGGCCGGTCGCCGACAACTCGTTGCCCTCGCGGCCCTGGACGCGCCGGGCGTACTGGACGCGGAACTCGTTGAGCATGCTGCTGCCGAACGACGACACCAGCTGGCCCGACGAGCTCTCCATCGCGTCGAGGAAGTCGGTGGTCCGTTCGATCGTCGTCAGGCCGCCGGTGATGTTGTTCGGCGAGTCGTTGCGGAAGACGAGGCTGCGCGCGGTCAGGCGATGACTCGGGGCGAGCTGGTAGTCGCCCTTGCCGATGAAGAACCGGCCGGTCTGTTCGCGGGGGACCACACCGGGCTGCGCCGCCAGGCCGATGCGAGCGGCGTTGTCGGGCAAAACCGTGATGACGCTCTGCCCCGAGAGATCCCGATAGGTGTTCTCGAAGCCGAAGAAGTAGTGCAGCTTGTCCTTGACGACCGGCCCGCCCACTTCGGCGGTGAAGGTGTCGACCTTGGTGTCGGGCCGCCTGTCGTCCGTGCGTGGGCCGGCGAAGAAGAACGGGAAGGCGCTGAACGACTTGCGGCGGAAGCGGTAAGCCCCCGCGCCACGGATGCGGTTGGTACCCGACGGCGTGATCGCGTTGTAGACCAGCCCGGTGGTCTGGCCGAATTCCGGCGCGTAGCCGCTGGTGATGACCTTCACCTCGCGCACGAACACCTCGGACACCGGCAGCAGGCGCAGGCCGGCGCGGTCCTTCTGGGTGTTGGTGTTGCCGTCGATCTGGTAGTTGATGCGCAGCAGCGTGCCGTTGGCACTGAAGCGCGGCACGCCGAACTCCGAGTTCTCGAAGCCGGTCACCCCGGGCTGCAGCAGCGCGAAGTTGTAGGGATTGCGCGAGACCAGCGGCAGGTTCTTGATCTCGTTCTCGTTCAGGGTGCGACCGGTGTCGACCTTGGCGGTGTCGACGACCGGAGCGTCGGCGGTTACCGAGATGGTCTCGGTGAGGGCGCCGACCTGCAGCGCCACGTCGACCGTGGCGGTCTGTCCGGCGCCGACGTTGATGCCGGTCTGCTCGAACTTCTTGAACCCCTGCAGCTCGGCCACGACGCGGTACCCGCCGAGCGGCAGCAGCGTGGCCCGATAGAGGCCGCTCTCGTTGGTGACGGCAACGCGCTCGGCCCCGGTGTCCGGGCTGGTCACCGTGACGGTGACGCCGGGGAGCACCGCGCCGGTGTTGTCGGTGACGGTGCCTTCGATGGTGCCGTTGACCGCCGTGGACTGGGCCAGCGCTGGCCCGGCCAGGCCAAGCTGCAAGAGCATGGCCAGTGCAGCGCGGCACACGCGTCGCGATGGCGTG
>Ga0183260_10001118_pt1 | contig 22768 bp, 20 predicted proteins | sample AntDrymUQ4972206_2_FD_129768 | JGI IMG/M metagenome (GOLD analysis project Ga0183260, IMG submission 129768) | Polar desert sand microbial communities from Dry Valleys, Antarctica - metaG UQ497 (22.06) (version 2) (version 2) | ecosystem: Environmental > Terrestrial > Soil > Desert | place... | reverse complement strand
TTCTGGCCCTGCGTGTGGTAGGCGTAGATCGCTCGCACGATTCCCGGCGACTCACGCGGCGAGTAGTCGTTGGAGTTGACGGTGTGGTGGACGAAGACCATCTTGGCGGTGAGCCCGTAGCGCGGCGACGAGCACGACTCGGTCAGCGAGGGGTCGGCGCCCCACTGCTTGCGGGTGATGATCCGCGGGCGGTTCGGGAAGTCCACCGGACCACTGATCGGGCTGCCACTGTGCGGTCGCGGTCCGGCCACGCCGCCCCGCGCGGCCGGCTCGGCGCCCGGGTCGACGGTGACGACCTCGAGACCTGTCGGTGCAGTGCCGCTGGGCGTCCGCACCCGCACCGCGAGCCCGTCGGCTCTGCCGACCCACAGCGGTCCCGTGCCCTCCCGGACGGACGAGTCCTCGCCGGCATCCGGCCCCTCCGACGGCTCCCAGTGCAGCGCCTCCCAGCCGCCCCAGCCCGTGCCGTCGTGCAGCCGCACGTCAATCCGGGTGCCCTCCGGGGCGGTCCCGACGTCCCAGGTGACCCCCGTCAGCCCAAACGGCGCGACGCGGGTCGGGGCGAGCTCGGCTGCCGTGCCCGTGGCACGCGCGGCGGCCGGAACGACCGGGACGTCGAGTGTGTCGACGGTCGGGGTCGGGGCCGTCGACACTCGCGGGGCCGGCGGCATCGGTGCTGCCGAGGCGGAGGTGCTGGCACCCGCCGCCACGTCGAGTCCGACCAGCAGCAGGAGAACGACGCCGTTCGCCGTCGCGATGGTGCAGCCGCGCGCGAACCGACCTCGAACCCCGTACACCATGTTTGTCCTCACGCCCTGGTAACCACTGGGACTGCGTATAACTTCTGTGACTGAGGGTGCGATTATGAACACAGTGCGCTTGGGCTTGCCAACCGCTTGTGACGAGAAACCGTCGCCGAGCTTGAATTACAATGGCGTGATTTCAGCGCCGGGCTTTAGGCTCGGTGCAACCGCCGCGCCGCCTCGGCAATAGACCCGGTCATGGACGGATAGACCGTGAACGCGTGCGCCACCTGGTCGACGGTGAGTCGGCAGGCGACCGCGATCGACACCGCGTGGATGAGCTCACTGGCAGCGGGCGCCACGACGACTCCGCCCTCGACCGTGCCGGTGCCGGGTCTGCAGAACAGCTTGACGAACCCGTCGCTGACGCCCTGCATCTTGGCCCGGGCGTTGCCGTCGAGCGGCAAGCAGGCGACCGACGCGACGACCTCGCCGTCGTCGACGGCGCGCTGGGTCCACCCGACGGTGGCGATCTCGGGGGCGGTGAACACGTTGGACGACACCTCGGCCAGGTCGAGTGGCTGGACCGCGTCACCGAGCGCGTGCCACATGGCGATCCGGCCCTGCATCGCGGCCACCGATGCGAGCATCAGCACTCCGGTGCAGTCGCCGGCGGCATAGACCCCGCGCGCCGACGTACGCGACACCCGGTCGACCTCGACAAACCCACGACCGTCGAGCCGCACCCCCGCCTCGGCGAGACCGACGTCCGCGGTGTTGGGCACCGAGCCGAGCGCGAGCAGGCAGTGCGAACCGTTCACCGTGGCGCCGCCGACGAGCCGCACGCGGACGCGGTCGCCGACTCGCTCGACCGACTCCATCCGGGCGCGCGGCAGTACGCTCATGCCACGTCGGCGGGCCACGTCCTCGATCACCCGGGCGGCGTCGGCGTCCTCGCCGGGCAGGACCCGGTCGCGGCTGGACACGAGGACCACGTCGCTACCGAGCGCGTGGTAGGCCCCCGCGAACTCGGCACCGGTGACCCCCGAGCCCACGACTACAAGCCGCTCGGGCAGCTCGCCCAGGTCATAGACCTGCTGCCAGGTGAGGATTCGCTCGCCATCGGGCTGGGCGGACTCGAGGACCCGGGGGTGGGCACCGGTGGCGACCAGCAGGACGTCTGCCTCGAGGCGCTCCTCGCCGACCGCGGTGTCGACAACGACTGCCTGCGGGCCGTCGAGTCGGCCGGTGCCGCGCACGACCCGGACGCGTTCGCGGCCCAGACGCTCGCCGATGTCGGCCGACTGAGCCCGCGCAAGGTCCTTGACCCGGATGTTGACTCGGCCGAGGTCCACCCGGGCGCTCTCGCCCGCTGCGCCAGCACGACCCAGCTCAACACCGAGCTCCGCCGCACCCTCGACCGCGGTCATCAGCTCGGCGGTAGCGATCAGCGTCTTGCTGGGTACGCAGTCGGTCAGCACCGTGGAGCCGCCCAACCCGTCGCGGTCGACGACGACCACCTCGGCGCCAAGCTGCGCCGCGACCAGCGCGGCCTCGTAGCCACCGGGTCCACCACCCACGATCGCCACCCGCGCCACGCAGTCCATCATCACCGATAGGCTCACCACCCGTGCTGTACGCCGCCTACGGCTCCAACCTGGACCCCGCCCGGATGGGCGAGCGATGCCCACATTCGCCGCTGCGCGAAACCGGGTGGCTGGACGGCTGGCGCCTCACGTTCGGCGGTGAGGAGCGGGGCTGGGACGGCGCGCTCGGCACGGTCGTGGAGGCCTGCGGTAGCCAGGTGTTCGTGGCGATCTACGACGTCACCGACGAGGACGCTGCCACGCTGGACGCCTGGGAGGGTGTCGACATCGAGCTGTTTCGCAAGACCCGGGTGCGCGTGCACACGCTCGCTGGTCAGGACAGTGCCTGGCTCTATGTGCTCGACGACTACGAGGGCGGGTTGCCCTCGGCCAGCCACCTCGGCGTGCTCGCCGACGCCGCCGAGGCAGCCGGCGCCCCCGACGACTACGTAGCCGACCTGCGCGCCCGCCCCTGCCGCTCGATCGGTCACTAGCACACCCCTTAGGCTCCCCGCCGTGACCCAGTCCCCTCCGTACGCTCGAGCGACCGAGGCCGCCGCCCGGCTCGCTCGGCTCACCGGCGCCGACAAGCACCAGGTGGGGCTGGTGCTGGGATCCGGCTGGCTGCCGGCCGTCGACGCTCTGGGGCGCACCGTCGCCGAGCTGGCGACCACCGACCTGCCGGGATTCGCGGCGCCGGGCGTCGAGGGCCACGCCGGTCGGGTGCGGTCGGTCGAGATCGGCGGCACTGGGGGCAGCGGCCGGCGGGCGCTGGTCTTTGTCGGGCGTACGCACCTGTACGAGGGGCACGGCGTCGAGCCGGTGGTGCACGGCGTAAGGACAGCCGTGGCCGCCGGGTGCGAGACGATCGTGCTCACCAACGGCTGCGGTGGGCTCGACCCGGCGTGGTCGCCCGGCACCGCAGTGCTGATCAGCGACCACATCAACCTGACCGCGACGTCACCGCTGGCCGGGCCACGGTTCGTCGACCTCACCGATCTCTACTCCCGCCGGCTGCGCGAGGTGGCCCACGAGGTCGAGCCCGACCTGGTCGAGGGTGTCTACGTGCAGTTCCCCGGGCCGCACTACGAGACGCCGGCCGAGATCGCGATGGTGCGGGCGATGGGCGGCACCCTGGTCGGGATGTCCACGGCGCTGGAAGCCATCGCGTCCCGCGAGATGGGAGCCGAGGTGCTCGGCCTGTCACTGGTCACGAATCATGCCGCCGGTGTCGACGACCGGCCCCTGGACCACGACGGGGTGCTGGCCACCGGGCAGGCGTCGGCGCACCGGATGGGCGGACTGCTCGGCCGGCTGCTGCCGCGGCTGTGACCCGCCAATGATCGGCCCGGTGGCCGGCGACCTGCGGCCCCGCGCCCGCGACTGGATCGCTCAGGACCCTGACCCGCAGACCCGCGCCGAGCTGGAGTCGCTGCTCGCGGCCCCCGCCTCCGACGAGCGCGCGGCCGCCGACCTCGCGAACCGGTTCGCAGGCAGGCTCGAGTTCGGTACGGCGGGTCTGCGCGGCGCACTCGGCGCCGGACCCAACCGGATGAACCGGGTCGTCGTCGCCCAGGCCGCCGCCGGGTTGGCGGCACACCTGCTGGTGCGGGCCACGACCGGCAGCAGGCCCCGGGTGGTGGTCGGGTTCGACGCCCGACACAACTCCGACGTGTTCGCCCGGGACACCGCGCAGATCATCGCGGGCGCCGGCTGTGTCGCCCTGCTGCTGCCGGAGCCGCTGCCGACACCCGTGCTGGCGTTCGCGATTCGTCGGCTCGGCTGCGCCGCCGGCGTGATGGTGACCGCTTCCCACAACCCGCCGCAGGACAACGGGTACAAGGTCTATCTCGGCGACGGGTGTCAGATCGTGCCGCCCGCCGACACCCAGATCGCCGCCGCCATTGCCGACGTCGGTCCAGTTGACCGGCTGCCTCGCGGGGCGTACCAGCCGCTGGAGGACGAGGTGCGGGCTGAGTATGTCGCTGCCGTCTGCGAGACGGTCCCGGCTGGCCCGCGCGCTCTGACGATCGTGCACACCGCCTTGCACGGGGTGGGTTCCGCGGTTGTTTCCGAGGTGCTCGCCGGCGCCGGCTTCACCGACGTGCACCTCGTCGCGGAGCAGCAGGCGCCCGACCCCGACTTCCCGACCGTCGCCTTCCCCAACCCCGAGGAGCCTGGCGCGATGGACCTTGCACTCGCGCTGGCCGCGCGCGTCGACGCCGACGTCGTCGTCGCCAACGATCCCGACGCCGACCGGTGCGCGGTCGCGGTGCCCGCTGCGGGCCGGGCTCCCGGTCAGGCGCAGGGGTGGCGCATGCTCAGCGGCGACGAGGTGGGCGTGCTGCTGGCCGACGCCCTGCTCGCCCGCGACCGCATGGGCACGTACGCCACGACGATCGTGTCCGCGTCGCTGCTCGCCGCGCTGGCGCCGGCACGCGGCGCCCACTACGCCGAGACGCTCACCGGCTTCAAGTGGCTCACCCGCCCTGGCGGTCTGGACTACGCCTACGAGGAGGCGCTCGGCTACTGCGTCGCGCCGGACCTGGTGCGCGACAAGGACGGCATCTCGGCGCTGCTGCTCCTCTGCGACGTCGCGGCCAGGCTGAGCGCCGACGGCAGGTCGCTGCTCGACCGGCTGGACGAGCTGGCGACCGAGTTCGGGCTGCACGCCACCGCGCAGCTGTCCGTACGCGTCGACGACGTGTCGCTGATCGCCGGGGCCATGGCCAGGCTGCGCTCAGGCCCGCCCACGGCGCTGGGTGGACTCGCAGTCGAGCGGATGGACGATCTGGCCGCCGGGTCGGTGGGGACCACCGGACTGCCGCCGACGGACGGCCTGCGGCTGCACCTGGCCGGAGGCGGCCGGGTGGTCGTGCGCCCGTCCGGAACCGAGCCCAAGCTGAAGTGCTATCTCGAGCTCGTGGTCGCCGTGGAGTCCGACGGGCGAGCGCTCTCGAACGAGGTGGCCGTCGGGGCCGCCCGCGTCGCGGCTGCCGGCCGGCTGGACGCCGTCACCGCGGACGTGTCGGCCGCGCTAGGTCTCGGCTAGGTGCCGGCCCAGACGACGACGAGCGTCGTCGCCGCCGCGGTGAGCGCCGCAAAGACCACCGTCTCGACGACCGCCCACCGCTGGGTCACCCCTGAACGGTGCTGTGACGCGTCGGACCGGTCCGACGCAAGGTCGCGCAGTCGCGTCTCGACGTCCACGGCCGGGTGCACCCTCCTGCCCGCCTCGACACCACCCGGGACGAGGCCCTGAACCCTGTCCTGCAGACCCAGAGCGTCGCGACCGACCGCTCGGCGCCCCGAGCGCAGCCCGCCCGACACCGCCGCGCTCTGCAGCACCCGGCCATCGGTGTGTACGCGCAGGCTCTGGCGCACCGCGACGCCGTCGATCAGGTGCCACGGCAGCTCGCTGTCGCGAAAGGAGCCACGCAGCAGCAGGTGATCGGGGTAGGCCACCACCTGGGGTCGCACCAGGCCGAGATAGAGCACCAGCGCACCCCACGCAAGCCCGAGGGCGCCCACGGCCGTCCCGAGCGACGGATCCTCCAGTGCCCGGACCACCGCCAGCACGCCCAGCCCGACCGTGCCGGCCCAGCCGAGTCCCGCACCGGTCCCGAAGCGCTCGGCGGCGTCGTCGTCCGTGCGGGCTGCCATCGCCACATTGTTCCGCACCCGGACGCGATCCCTACACTGCCGAGGTGACGACGACGTCCGTGCCCACCGGCGCCTCGGCCACGCCCTCCCGCGGGCTCGCCGAGGTGACCGCCTCGGAGGCGTCGCTGCGGCGCTTCCTGGCCGGGCTGCCCGGGGTGGACCAGGTCGGTGCGGAGGCGAGGGCGGCGACGCTGGCCACCCGCTCGATCAAGACCACCGCCAAGGCGACGGCGATCGACCTGGCGATCCGCATGATCGACCTGACCACGCTGGAGGGCACCGACACCGAGGGCAAGGTGCGCACGCTGGTCGCCAAGGCGCTGCGTCCCGACCCGCTCGACCCCGGTTGCCCTTCGGTGGCTGCGGTCTGCGTCTATCCCGATCGGGTCGGGCTGGCGCGGCAGGCTCTCGGTGCCGCCTCGCTGCACGTAGCGAGCGTCGCGACCGCCTTCCCCGCGGGCAGGTCGTCGCTCGTCGTCAAGCTGCGTGACACGGCCGACGCCGTCGAGGCCGGTGCCGACGAGATCGACATGGTGATCGACCGCGGGGCGTTCCTGTCGGGCCGGGCGATGGCAGTGCTCGACGAGATCGTGGCCGTCAAGCAGGCGTGCGGGCGAGCACATCTCAAGGTGATCCTCGAGACCGGCGAGCTGGTCACCTACGACAACGTACGCCGCGCCGCATGGCTGGCGATGCTCGCCGGCGCCGACTTCGTCAAGACGTCGACGGGCAAGGTGCAACCCGCGGCGACGATGCCGGTCACGCTGGTCATGCTCGAGGCCGTCCGTGACTTCCGCGCCGCCACCGGGCGCCAGGTCGGCGTCAAGGCGGCCGGGGGCATCAGGTCGAGCAAGGACGCGATTCGCTACCTGGTCATGACGGGCGAGGTCGCCGGGAACGACTGGCTCGACCCGGACTGGTTCCGGTTCGGCGCGTCCAGCCTGCTGAACGACCTGCTGCTGCAACGGCAGCGGATGGCGACCGGTCACTACTCCGGACCTGACTACGTCACGCTCGACTGAGGCGATGCTGATGACTGGGCCGATGAGCTTCGACTACGCACCTGCGCCGGAATCAAGGTCGGTCGTCGACCTGCGCTCGTCGTACGGGCTGTTCATTGACGGGAAGTTCGCCGACCCCGCCGACGCGCGCAGCTTCAAGACGGTCAACCCGGCCACCGAGGAGGTGCTCGCCGAGGTGGGCGAGGCCGGCCCCGCCGACGTCGACCGTGCAGTGACGGCCGCCCGCCGCGCTCACACCAAGGTGTGGGGCCCGATGCCGGGTCGCGAGCGGGCCAAATACCTGTTCCGGATTGCGCGGATCGTGCAAGAGCGCTCGCGTGAGCTCGCGGTCGCCGAGACCCTCGACAACGGCAAGCCGATCCGCGAGAGCCGAGACTCCGACCTGCCCCTGGTCGCCGCGTGGTTCTTCTACTACGCCGGGTGGGCCGACAAGCTCGAGCATGCAGGTCTGGGGGCCGACCCGCGACCGCTCGGCGTCGCCGGCCAGGTGATCCCGTGGAACTTCCCGCTGATGATGCTGGCCTGGAAGATCGCCCCAGCGCTGGCGTGCGGCAACACCGTGGTGCTCAAGCCCGCCGAGACCACGCCCCTGACCGCCCTGCTGTTCGCCGACGTCTGCCGGCAGGCCGACCTGCCGCCCGGGGTGGTCAACATCGTGACCGGCGCCGGCGCGACCGGGCAGGCGCTGGTCGAGCACCCCGACGTTGACAAGGTGGCGTTCACCGGGTCGACGCCGGTGGGACGCCAGATCGCCCGCGCGGTCGCGGGTTCGACCAAGCGGGTCACCCTCGAGCTGGGCGGCAAGGCCGCCAACGTCGTGTTCGACGACGCACCGCTCGACCAGGCGGTCGAGGGCATCGTCAACGGCATCTTCTTCAACCAGGGCCACGTGTGCTGCGCCGGGTCCCGGCTGCTGGTGCAGGAGAACGTGCACGACGAGGTGCTCGAGCGGCTGAAGCGGCGGATGGCCACGCTGCGGGTCGGCGACCCGCTGGACAAGAACACCGACGTGGGCGCGATCAACTCGGCCGAGCAGCTCGCACGCATCCGCGCCCTCACCGACGTGGGCGACGCCGAGGGCGCCGAACGGTGGTCGGCGCCGTGCGAGCTGCCCGCGCACGGCTACTGGTTCGCCCCGACGCTGTTCACCGGCGTCAGCCAGGCGCATCGGATCGCCCGCGAGGAGATCTTCGGTCCGGTGCTGTCGGTGCTGACGTTCCGAACGCCGCACGAGGCCGTCGCCAAGGCCAACAACACGCCGTACGGGCTGTCGGCGGGTGTCTGGACCGAGAAGGGTTCACGGATCCTCTGGATGGCCGAGCGGTTGCGGGCCGGAGTGGTCTGGGCCAACACGTTCAACCAGTTCGACCCGGCCAGTCCGTTCGGGGGATACCGCGAGTCCGGCTATGGGCGCGAGGGCGGCCGGCAGGGGCTGGCGGGGTACCTCGCATGAGCGAGCGGCTCGACGTGCGCAAGACGTACAAGCTCTTCATCGGTGGCGCATTCCCGCGCAGCGAATCGGGGCGGTCGTACGTCGTCAACGACGCGAAGGGACGCTTCTGGGCCAACGCGGCGCTCGCGTCCCGCAAGGACGCGCGCGACGCCGTGGTGGCTGCTCGCAACGCCCAGCCCGGCTGGGCGGGACGCACGGGCTACAACCGCGGCCAGGTGCTCTACCGCGTGGCCGAGCTGCTGGAGGGGCGGCGCGGGCAGTTCGTCGCTGAGGTGTCGCGTGGCGAGGGACTGTCGACGCGCAAGGCCGAGGCGGTCGTCGACGCAAGCATCGACCGCTGGGTCTGGTACGCCGGGTGGACCGACAAGGTCGCTCAGGTGCTGGGCAACGCCAACCCGGTCGCAGGCCCGTACTTCAACCTCTCCACTCCCGAGCCCACGGGGGTCGTCGCGGTGGTGGCGCCGCAGGACTCGTCACTGCTCGGGCTGGTCAGCGTGGCAGCGCCCGTCGTGGCCACCGGCAGCACCGTGGTCGTGCTGGCCAGCGAGACCGCCCCGCTGCCGGCGATCACGCTCGCCGAGGTGCTGGCCACCTCGGACCTGCCCGGCGGGGTCGTCAACATGCTTACCGGACGGGCGGCCGAGGTCGCGCCGTGGCTGGCGACGCACGCCGACGTCAACGCGATCGACCTGACGGGCGTGGGCGACGCCGACCTCGCCGGCGACCTGGAGGCCGACGCGGCCGGAACCCTCAAACGGGTCCGCCGCCCGGCAGGCGCTAAGACCGCCGACTGGACCGACGGCCCAGGTACGGATCGACTGGGCTGGACCATGGAGATCAAGACCGTCTGGCACCCGATGGGGGTCTGAGCCCGCCTCGACCACGGTGCCCCGCCGTCGCCTGCCAGTGCCGGCCCGAACGAGGTTGCGCTGCTCTCCAACACCGCCGGCACGTTGACGCGCTCCGCGACGCTGCCCGCCGGTGGCAACACCACCGACCTCGTCGGGCTGGATCTCGTCGGCGACTGGCGCGCTGAGCTGGTCGAGCTCAATGCCACCAACCCCGAACAGCTTGTCCTGCTGGCGAACCGGGGCCCCCTGGATGCGAGCCTGCCTCGCCTCGTCGCGACCGAGCCGCATTCGCCGCTAGGGTGCCCCGGTGGCGACCGAGGGAGGCACCCGCGCGATCGTCGCCGCCCTGGTGGCCAACTTCGGCATCGCGGTCACCAAGTTCGTCGCGTTCGTGCTCACCAGCTCGTCGTCGATGCTCGCCGAGTCGATCCACTCGCTGGCCGACGCGGGCAACCAGCTGCTGCTGTTGGTGGGCGGCAAGCGGTCACAGCGCGACGCGACGCCGTTGCACCCGTTCGGCTACGGCCGGGAGCGGTATCTGTACGCCTTCATCGTCTCGATCGTGCTCTTCAACCTCGGTGGCATGTTCGCGCTGTACGAGGCGTACCACAAGTGGCAGCACCCGGAGCCGATCGACACGTGGCAGTGGGTCCCCGTGGTGGTGCTGGTGGTCGCGATCGGGTTGGAGTCGTTCTCGCTGCGCACCGCCGTGGTCGAGTCCAATCGCGAGCGCGGTGGGCAGTCGTGGGTGCGCTTCGTACGCAGTGCCAAGGCGCCCGAGCTGCCGGTCGTGCTGCTGGAAGACATCGGTGCCCTGCTCGGGCTGATCTTCGCGCTGTTCGGCGTATCGATGACGCTGGCGACCCAGGACGGGCGATGGGATGCCCTCGGCACGGCGATGATCGGCGTGCTCCTGGTGCTGATCGCGGTCGTCCTCGCCATCGAGATGCGGTCGTTGCTGCTGGGCGAGAGCGCGACGCCAGACGCGGTGTCCAGGATCGAGCGCGCACTGGTCGGCGAGGGCGTCTCGTCGGTGATCCACATGCGCACCCAGCACCTCGGCCCTGACGAGCTGCTGGTCGCGGCCAAGATCGAGATCGACGGCACCGGCTCGGCCGCCGACGTCGCTCTCGCGATCAACGCGGCCGAGCAGCGCGTGCGGGCGGCCGAGCCCGTTGCGCGCGTGATCTATCTCGAGCCGGCACTGCGCAACAAGGACTGACCCGGTGCGCGTCTTTGCCGCTCCGGGCGACGTGCTCGCAGCCGTCGGCGAGCGCTTGGGACCGGGCGAGTGGCTCGAGGTGGACCAGCAGCGGGTCGATGCGTTCGTCGACGCGACCGGCGACCGCCAGTGGGTGCGCGGCGTGCCCGGCTACCTCGCGCTGGCGCTGATCCCGACCCTGGCGGCCGGCGTGGTCACGTACGAGGGCTGCGCGGCCAGGGTCAACTACGGCGCCGACAAGGTCCGGCTCGGTCCGCCGCTGCCCGTAGGGGCGCGAATCCGTGTCTGGGGCGAGATCGTCGACGCGGCACGGACTGCCGGTGGCGTGCGCGTAGTCGTCCGCTGGACGCTGGAGACCGAGGACACCGCCTCCGCCTCCGGCGTGTGCCCCACGCCCGCCTGCGTCGCCGACACCGTCGTCCTGCTGGCCGTGCACCCCTGACCGCACGTCGCACCCAAATTGCGTCTTCGGTCACATCCTGTTAGGCCTGACTCACGGCGCGCCATCCTTCGGCGTGCCACCAAACCTTGAGAGGGAGTCCATCTGATGCGCATGCCCCCCATCCTCGCCGGCGCCGTGCGGCAGTGTCCGCCGCCGCGCTCGTACCACCGCCTGCGACCGCCTCCGCACCCGCCAGCGCGGCGACCGATGCCGCCGCGTCCGCAGACTCCCGGGCAGCCGGTGAGTTAACCTCGAAGGTACGCGGCACTTACCCAGAAGGCGTTGTCCGTGGCACCTTCACACCCGACCGCTTCTTCAACAAGAAGGGCGAGGTGTACGCCGAGGGGACCTTGCGTGCGGTCCTCAAGAACGACGACGGGACCCAGCAGAAGACAAGCCGGGAGATCCGAATCCCGGTCAAGGCCGCAACCGTATCGGCCGCCCGCGCCGAGTGCGACATCCTCAACCTGGTGCTCGGCCCGCTGGACCTCAACCTGCTCGGCCTCGAGGTCCACCTGAACCGGGTCGTGCTCGACATCGTCGCCGTGCCGGGCGCGGGCAACCTGCTCGGCAACCTGCTGTGCGCCGTCGCTGGTCTGCTCGACGGCACCGACCTCAACCTGCTGGAGCGGCTGAAGCTGGCGAACCTGCTCAACCGCATCCTCAACCTGCTCGGCTGACCCACGGCGCACGACCGCCCCCGCGCGAACGATCCGACGGCACGCCTGCCAAGGACCCGCAGCAGGTCGGATCGTTTCGCGGGGGCGCGCCGGCCGTCAGCCGCCGACGCGTTCCAGGACCGGGTCAGTCCGGTCGGGCGCGCTGGCGCCGACGGACCACGACCCCGCCAGGGCATCCTCGGCGCGGTCGAAGCGGTCGGGGGTGTCGGTGTGCAGGGTGAGCAGCGGTTGACCGGCGCGCACGGTGTCGCCGGGCTTGGCGTGCAGCACGACGCCTGCGCCCGCCTGCACGGGCTCGCCCTGGCGGGCCCGCCCGGCGCCGAGCCGCCAGGCAGCGACACCGACGGCCAGCGCGTCGAGACGCTGGAGCACCCCGTCGTCGGCGGCGGTCACGTCGAGCGTCTCGCGCGACCACGGGAGGTCGCCATCCGGGTCGCCGCCCTGGGCGGCGATCATCCGCCGCCAGACGTCCATCGCCGACCCGTCGGCGAGCCGGTCGGCCGGATCGACGCCGTCGACGCCGGCGGCCGTGAGCATCTCGCGCGCCAGCGCCAGGGTCAGCTCCACCACGTCGACCGGCCCACCGCCCGCGAGCACCTCCACCGACTCCCGCACCTCGAGCGCGTTGCCGGCGGTCAGCCCCAGCGGGGTCGACATGTCGGTCAGCAGGGCGAGCGTACGCAACCCCGCGTCGACGCCGAGCATGACCATCGTCTCGGCCAGCTCGCGGGCCGCGTCGATGTTCTTCATGAACGCGCCCGACCCGACCTTGACGTCCAGCACGAGGGCACCGGTGCCCTCGGCGATCTTCTTGCTCATGATCGAGCTGGCGATCAGCGGGATCGACTCGACCGTGGCCGTGACGTCGCGCAACGCATAGAGCTTCCTGTCCGCCGGCGCCAGCCCGCTACCCGCCGCACACACCACGGCGCCGACCTCGTCGAGCTGGGTCAGCAGGTCGGCGTTGGACAGCTCCGCCCGCCAGCCGGCGATGGACTCCAGCTTGTCCAGCGTGCCGCCGGTGTGGCCCAGGCCGCGCCCGGACAGCTGCGGCACTGCCACCCCGCACGCGGCCACCAGCGGGGCCAGCGGGAGGGTGACCTTATCGCCCACCCCTCCGGTCGAGTGCTTGTCTGCTGTTGGCCGCGACAGGGCCGCGAAGTCCATCCGTTCGCCGCTCGCGATCATCGCCCCGGTCCACCGCGCCACCTCACGACGGGTCATGCCGTTGAGCACGATCGCCATCGCCAACGCCGACATCTGCTCGTCGGCGACGACACCCCGTGTGTACGCGTCGACGACCCAGTCGACCTGCTCGTCGGTCAGCTCACCGCCGTCCCGCTTGGTGGCGATGACATCGACGGCATCGTGTCCCTCGGTCATGGCGTCGCTCCCAGCTCGACCTGGATCTCGCGGTAGCCACGCAGCACGAACGTCGGCCGACGCACCGGTTCACCGACCAGCGCCAGGGTCGGCCAGCGGGCGAGCAACCGCTCGACCGCGATCGCCAGCTCCATCCGCGCCAACGGGGCGCCAAGGCAGAAGTGCACGCCCATGCCGAACCCCACATGAGGGTTGGGATCCCGACCGACGTCGAACAAGTCGGCGTCGACGAACACCTCAGCATCGCGGTTGGCCGAGCCGAGCAGGGCGGCAACCTTGTTCCCGGCCCCCACCGGGATGTCCCCGAGCGCGAGGTCGTCGATCGCCGTGCGCTCGAACAGCTGCAGCGGTGCGTCGTGCCGCAGCATCTCCTCGGTCGCCACGGCAACGCGCACCTCCCCCGACACCAGCCGGGCCAGCTGGTCGCGGTGCCGCAGGAGCGAGACGAGGCCGTTGCCGAGAGTGTTCACCGAGGCCTCGTGGCCGGCGTTGAGCAGCAGCACGACCGAGGCGACCAGCTCGTCGTCGCTGAGCGGTGCGGCACTCTGCCCGCGGTCGCCGGGCGCGACGAGGTCGCTGAGCAAGTCGGCGCCAGGGTGCTCGCGCCGTTCGTCGACCAGGTTCCGCACGTACGCCGCGAAGTCGGTGCTCGCGCGCAGCGCGGCCCGCTCGACGGCAGCGCCGAGGCCGTACTCGTACATCCGCACGATCGCCTGGGACCAGTCCCGCAGCTGGCTGCGGTCGCGAGCCGGCACCCCCAGCAGGTCGGCGATCACGGCGACCGGCAGCGGCTCGGCGTAGCCGGCCAAGAGGTCGACCTTGCCGTCCGGGCATGCAGCCAGCCGGTCGAGCAGGTCATCGGCGATGGCCTCGATCCGTGGCCGCATCCGCTCGACGTGCCCTCGCCCGAATGCGCCGGCGACGAGTCGCCGCAACCGTGAGTGCGACGGCGGCTCGTGCTCCATCATCTGGTTGCGGTGCAGGGTGTTGAACGGCTCGTAGGTCTCCGCCGGCTCGCGGTCCCGCCAGATCCGCCCGAGCCCACGGTGGCGCAGCGCCTGCGACACCGCCGCGTGGGTGGTGGCGAGCAGCAGCCCGGTCGGCTCGTGCCGTACGACCGGTCCGAGCGCGCGCAGCCGGGCAAGCTCGGGGTAGGGGTCGGCAACGAAGGTTGGGTCGCTCAGGTCGAGGACCGTCGACGGGGCGGCTGTGACAGTCACGCCCGGTCCAGGTCGTCGGCCCCGAACGCGTCCGGGAGCACCTCGGTCATCGGTCGCACGCCCGTCGCCGTGTCGATCAGGCAGGTCGGGCCACCGTTCTCCCACAGCAGCTGCCGGCACCGCCCGCACGGCATCAGCGCACGACCCTGCCCGTCGACGCAAGCGACGGCGACAAGCCTTCCGCCGCCGGAGGCATGCAGAGCCGACACCATCCCGCACTCGGCGCAAAGCCCGACGCCGTAGGCGGCGTTCTCGACGTTGCAACCGACGACTATACGGCCGTCGTCGACGAGGCCTGCGACGCCGACCGGGAAGCGCGAGTACGGGGCGTACGCGCGCTGCATCACCGTGACCGCCTGCTCGCGCAGCCCGTCCCAGTCGATCGTCATCCGGCCTGACCTCGTCGATAGGGCTGCCCGTCGGCGGCAGGCATGCGTAGTCGCTGGGCGAACAAGGCAAGCACCAGCAGCGTGGTGACGTAGGGCGTCATCTCGGTGAACGGGTCGGGGATCGTCTCGGTGGCGAGGTACCACCACAGCGATCCGGCCCCGACCAGCGCAGCCAGCAGCGCCGCGGCGCGGTGGCCGCGATAGAGCTGCCAGCCCGCGAGCAGGACCAGCGCGACACCGGTCAGGAGCAGCAGGGCGTGGACCGACTCGCCGCCCTGGCGCAACCGCGCACCCTCGGTGAATCCGAACAGCAACGACCCGGTGAGCAGCCCGCCCGGTCGCCAGTTGCCGAAGATCATGGCAGCGAGCCCGATGTAGCCGCGGCCACCGGTCTGGCCGTTGGCGTAGCCGGACGACGCCACCAGCGCCAGGAAGCAACCCGCGAAGCCGGCAAAGACGCCCGACATCGTCACCGCGAGGAACTTGTAGCGATAGACGTTGACACCGAGCGTCTCGGCCGACGAGGGCGACTCGCCACAGGATCGGAGCCGAAGCCCGAACGGCGTGTACCACAACAGCCAACCGGTTCCGACGATCGCGACCAGGCCGAGGATAGTGAACGACGACATGGTCTCGGTCAGTGCGTTGACGACCCCCGCCAGATCGGAGACCAGGAACCAGCCCCGCTCGGCGAGGTCGCCCGACCAGTCCGAGATGCCGGGGACGGTGATCGTGGGCGGTCGGTCGAGCGACGGCGACTGCGTCGGGCCGCCACCCTCGAGCTCACCGAAGAAGACCTCGGCCAGGAAGCCTGCGCCCCCCGCGGCGATGATGTTGATCGCGACCCCGGACACGATCTGGTCGACCGCGAACACGACTGTTGCCAGGGCGTGGAGGGCGCCCCCGATGGCGCCGAACAGCATGGCGCCGGCCAGGCCTACCCACACGCCCTGGTAGTACGTGTAATAGCCGGCGCCCAGCGTGCCGAGGATCATCATGCCCTCGAGACCGATGTTGACGACCCCGGCCCGCTCCGACCACAGGCCGCCGAGGCCGGCCAGTGCGATCGGGATGGCGGCGATGATCGCGGCCCGCATCGTCCCGGCAGACGTGAGGTCGTCGGCGCCACTCAGCACCCGCACGATCGACAGCGCGACCAGGATGGCGAGCGCGTACAGCCACAACCGGCCGCCCCGGCTGACGCTGCGGTCGTCGGAGGCGGCCGCGGTCACCTGACCGGGACCGCTGACCACGCTCACGCGGCCACCCCCTGCTCCTTGCGCTGCTGCCGCAGGGCACGCGCTACCTCGGTCTGCTCGAGCCGGACCCGGTAGCGACGGACCACCTCGTAGACGATGACCACCGAGAGGACGACCACGCCCTGGGTGACGGCGATGATCTCGGTCGAGATGTCCGCCTCGATGCTGAGCGGGCTGGCCTGCTGGTTCAGATATGCGAAGACCATCGCCGCGAACGCGATCCCCCATGCGTTGTTACGACCGAGAAGTGCGACGGCGATGCCGGTGAAGCCGATCCCGGTCTGGATGGTCGAGCCGTAGGCGTGCGAGGCACCGAAGAGCTCGGGCATGCCGATCAGCCCGGCCAGGGCACCGGACAACAGCATCGCCCACACGACCATCCGCTTGACGTCGACCCCACTCGCGACGGCTGCCGACTCGGACTCGCCGGTGGCACGCAGGTCGAAACCGAACCGCGAGCGACGCAATAGCACCGAGAACCCGACGCCCGCGACCAGGGCCAGCAGCGCCAGGCCGTAGACCTGCGAGATCTCACCCGGAATCAACGGGATGCTGGGAACCCACGCCGACCTCGGGATCGCGTCGGTGACGTAGGTCTGGCCCTCCCGGCTGCCGACCTTCTGCAACAGGTACGCCACCAGCGACAGCGCGATCGCGTTCAGCATGATCGTCGAGATGACCTCGCTGACCCCGCGGGTCACGCGCAACAGCGCGGCGATGCCAGCCCACGCGGCTCCCGCCGCCATCGCGACCAGGATGGCCGCCACCGTGTTGAGGGGGCCCGGCAGGACGGCCCAACCCGCGAACACCGCCCCCGCGAAGGTCGCGACCCGGTACTGGCCCTCGACACCGATGTTGAACAGGTTCATCCGGAAGCCGATTGCCGCGGCGAGCCCGGACAGATACAGCACCGCCGCACTGTTGACGATCGACACGTAGTAGCGCGCCTCCGGTGCCGACAGCAGGACCTGCCAGAACTCGCCGGGCGAGGCGCCCGCCCCCACGATGACTACCGTCGTGACGAGGGCCGCCACGGCGAACGCGAGCACCGGTGCCGTCGCGCCGAGCAGGACCCTGCGCGCCAAGCTCATCCGCGCGTGTCCGCAGCGGCGCCGGTCATCGCCGACCCGAGTTGCTGGGGCTGAACGTCCTGCGGGTCGAACTCGTCGCCGAGCCGGCCGCGCAGGACCACCCGGATGGTGTCCGACAAGCCGATCAGCTCGTCGAGGTCGGCGGAGACCAGGAGCACGGCGAGGCCACGGCGCCGGGCTTCTCGGATGTGGTCCCAGATCGCGGCCTGCGCGCCGACATCGACCCCTCGGGTCGGGTGCGCCGCGACGAGCAGCATCGGGTCGCCGCTCATCTCCCGTCCGACGATGAACTTCTGCTGGTTTCCGCCCGACAGCGAGCGCGCGCTGGTGTCGACTCCTGGCGTCCGCACGTCGTAGCTCTCGACGATGCGGGCCGCGTCGGCACGGGCGCCCGCCGGGTCGAGCCAGACACCGTTGGCGCTCGGTGGGCGGGTCTGGTGTCCGAGCATGCGGTTCTCCCACAACGGGAAGCCGAGCAGCAGGCCGTGCCGTTGCCGGTCCTCGGGGATGTACCCGACGCCGGCGGCGCGACGTTCCCGGGTCCCCCAGCGGGTGACGTCGGTGCCGCCGAGTGCTACCGAGCCCGCCGCGGCGGGTCGCATGCCGATCACGGCCTCGACCAGCTCGGTCTGACCGTTGCCCTCCACCCCGGCTATGCCCAGCACCTCGCCCGCCCGGATCACCAGGTCGACGTCGTCGAGCAGCACCCGACCGGACGGACCCTCGACCCGCAGGCCCCGGACCTCCAGCACCGTCCGATCGGTCACGGTCGAGTCGCCCCTGCTGGGGCTCGGCAGCTCGGCGCCGACCATCAGCTCGGCCAGGTCGTGCGGTGTGACATCCGCGGGCGGCACGGTTGCGACCGTTGTGCCACGCCGCAGGACGGTGATCTCGTCGGCGATGGCGAGAACCTCGTCGAGCTTGTGCGAGATGAAGACCAGCGTGTGCCCCTCGCGCTTGAGCTCGCGCAGGTTGGCGAACAGGGCGTCCACCTCCTGCGGCACCAGCACCGCGGTGGGCTCGTCGAGGATGATGATGCGCGCCCCGCGATAGAGCACCTTGAGGATCTCGACCCGCTGCCGCTCCCCCACCCCGAGCGTCTCGACCAGCTCGTCGGCATCGAGGTCGAAACCGTAGACCTGCGAGATCCGCATGATCTCGCGGCGCGCCCCAGCACCGATCCCGTGCCGCCGCTCGGCGCCCAGGACCACGTTCTCCAGCACCGTCAGGTTGTCGGCGAGCTGGAAGTGCTGAAACACCATGCCGATGCCGCAGGCGATGGCGTCTCCCGGGGAGGAGAAGGTCACCGCCCCGCCGTCGACGGTGATCATGCCCTCGTCGGGCTTCTGCACCCCGTAGAGGATCTTCATCAGGGTCGACTTGCCCGCGCCGTTCTCACCCACGAGCGCGTGCACGGTTCCGGGCCAGATCTCGACGTCCACGTCGTGGTTGGCCACTACGCCGGGAAAGCGCTTCGCGATGCCGGCCAGCTGGACCGCCGGCACCGGGCCGTCACTCGCGCCCGGCTCGGTCACAGCTCGCTCGGAACCTCGATCTCGTCGTCGATGATCTGCTGCTTGAACTGGTCGACCTGCTCGATGACCTCCGTCGGCAGCGCGTCGTTGGATGTCGAGTAGTCGACGCCGCCGCTGGCCAGGTCGTAGGTGACGTAGCCCGACGGGGGATTGCCTTCGGCGACGCCCTGGGCGAACTCGAAGACACCGGTGTCCACCCGCTTGAGCATCGAGGTGAGGATGTACGGCTGCTGGTCGGGGTCTGCGGTGAGGTACTGGTCGGAGTCGACCCCGATGGCCCAATTGCCCTCGCCCGCCTGGACGACCGCGTCGAACAGCCCCAGCCCGGACTTGCCCGCCGCGTGATAGATCACGTCCGCGCCGTTCTCGTACATGCCTGTCGCCGCGGTCTCGCCCCCGGCGGGGTTCTCGAAGCCCTTCACCGGGTCGTCCTGGCTCAGGTACTGGCTCTGGATCTCGATCTGCGGGTCGACCTCCTCGACGCCGGCGTTGAAGCCGGCCTCGAAGGCCTGGATCAGCGGGGTGTTGGTGCCCCCGATGAAGCCGACGTTGTCGGACTCGGTTGTCAGCGCGGCGGCGGCACCGACCAGGAACGATCCCTCGTTGGCGGCGAAGCCGATGTTCGCGACGTTGGGCAGATCCTTCTGCGACTCGGTGGGGTTGAAGCCGTCGATGATGCCGAAGTACACCTCGGGGAAGTCGGGCGCGACGTTGTACACCGCGACCGAGTAGACGAAGCCGACACCGATGATGGTGTCGTACCCGCCGTCGATGAGGGTGCGGAGCCGCTCCTCGCGGTCGGCGTCGTTCTCGCCCGCCTGGGCCGCGGCCTGGGCGCAGGTCGCGTCGAGCTCCTCGACCGCGCGCGACAGCCCGGCATAGGCGGAGTCGTTGAACGACTGGTCGCCTACGCCCCCGACGTCGTAGGCCAGGCCGATGGCAGGCCCATCGCCGTCGGCCGACTCGCAGACGTCCTCGCTCGCCGCTGTCTCCTCGTCACTGGCGCTGGTGTCGTCGCCACCGCTCGCGCACCCGCTGAGGACGAGGGCCGCGGAGGCGACCACGCCTGCCGCCAAGCGTGCCGGGTTCCGCACAGTGCCTCCTCGCTCGCACGCCCCCCTCGGGCGCGGTCGGGTCGCATCCTAGACAGTGTGGGGCGCCGTATCGCGCCGCGGGGCGTTCTGCGGAAGGGTCGTTACGTGATCGCAAGCCGGGAGAGCCCGGCCGTCACCGCGGCCACGGCCAGCACCTTGGCGGCGACGACGGTGGCGCGGTCGTCAATGCGCAGGTTGCCCTGGTGCAGCTCGTAGGTCGCACCGCCCGGGGTCCGGGTCCCGAGCCGGCCCATCGCGCCGGGCACGTTGGCCACGTACCAGGCAAAGTCCTCGCCACCGAGGCTCTGCCGGGTCGGCACCAGGGCGGCGGGGCCGAGCGTGTCGGTGACCGCCTGCCCCAGCTCCTCGGTGGCCACCGGGTGGTTGACCACGGGCGGGACGCCGCGTACGTAGTCGACCGACGCGGTCACGCCATAGGGCACCAGCAGGTCGCGGACGAGCTGGCGCACCAGGTGCTCGGCGTCGTGCCAGGCGGTGGCGTCGAGCATCCGCAGTGTGCCGCCGAGCCGACCGCGCGAGGGGATCACGTTGAGCGCGTCACCTGTCCGGACCATCCCCCACACCAGGCTGGCGCCGGCCCGCGGGTCGAGCCGCCGCGAGAGCGCGGACGGCAGCTGGGTGACGAGCACCCCGAGCGCGAACGTGAGGTCCTCGGTGAGCTGTGGCCGCGACGTGTGTCCACCACGACCGGACAGCGTGATGGTGATGGCGTCGGACGCCCCGGTGAGCGGCCCCTCGCGCAGCCCGATCCTGCCGACGTCGAGGGTGGGGTCGCAATGCAGGGCAAAGATCCGTTCGACGTCGGTGAGCGCACCGGCGGCGATCAGGGTCTGCGCGCCGCCGGGCATGATCTCCTCGGCCGGCTGGAACAGCAGCCGAACCCGGTTCGACAGCGGCCGGGCGCGGTGCAGCCGGGCCAGGGCCTGACCCGCCCCGGTCAGCGCGGCGGCGTGGGAGTCGTGCCCGCACGCGTGCGCGACGCCATCGATGGTCGACCGCCACGGATCGCTGATCTCGTCGCGGACGGGCAGCGCGTCCAGGTCGGCGCGCAGCGCGACCGCCGCGCCTGCCTCGGGACCCACCTCGGCGACCAGCCCGGTCGTGTCCAGCCGCTTGACCGCGACGTCCTCGGCCTCCAGCCGGGCCGCGATGACGTCGGTGGTGCGTCCCTCCTGCCAGGCGAGCTCGGGATGGGCGTGCAGGTCGCGTCGCAGGTCGACCAGCTCGCGCGCGTGCGCATCCACCAGGCGCACCACCTCGGACCGGACGGCAGTGGGTGGCGGATGGTCGGGCACGCCCGGAGCCTACGCGAGCCTGACCGCGGTGCCGGGAGGTCAGCGCGGCAGCCGCCGGTTGATGTCCTCGCTCATCCGGACAATGGCGAAGTAGAACTCCAGCGTCATCCGGATCAGGGCCAGGTAGACCAGGAACGGGATCCAGCCGAGCAGCAGGACCACGACCCCCACGGCCGGCTGATCGCCGACGAAGCCCACGATCACGACCACCAGGTAGACCAGGCCCAGGGCGACCGTGGCCAGCACGTAGACGAGCTTGACGATCTTCGGCGTGACGAAGCTGGTGAACGAGAAGTCGAACAACGCGCCGAAGAAGCCCTTCGCGTCGGTCGACCCGCCCGGGCCGCCCGGACCGCCGCCCGGAAAGGCGCCGTAGGACCCCTGGGTCGGAGGGCTGGCTCCTGAAGGTCCGCCATGGGTGGGCGGCTGTCCATAGGAAGGCGGCTGCCCGTACGAAGGCTGGTCGGGGGCAGGCTGACTGTACGAGGACGGCTCGCCGTACGGGTCCTGGGACGGCGGCGGCTGGCCGGGGTCTCGGGGTGGGGGTTGGTCGCTCATCACTTCTCCCTGGTCGCTCGGCGTCACTGCTGCTGCACGGTACGAGGTCCAGTGCCCGAAGCCCCGTGCGCCACACCGTGGACAGCTCAGTAGGCGTCGGGCGGCTGGTAGACGCCCCACACGTCGCGCAGCGCGTCGCACACCTCGCCGAGGGTGGCGCGGGCGCGCAACGCGTCCTTCATGGCGGGCAGCACGTTGACGTGCTCGGCACCGGTGGTCTCGGCTGCGGCGCGGACGTCGCCAAGCAGCCGTTGCACGTCTGCGCTGTCGCGGTCCCGGCGCAGGCGCCCCAGCCGATCGGCCTGCTGCTGCTCGATCGTGGGGTCGACCTGCAACGGCTCGTACGGGTCCTCCTGGTCGGAGCGATATCGGTTGAGTCCGACGACGGTCCGCTCGCCGGAGTCGATCTGGCGGGCGATCCGGTAGGCAGACTTCTCGATCTCCTCCTTCTGGAAGCCGCGCTCGATGGCCGCCACCGCGCCGCCGAGGTCGTCGACCCGGGCCATCAGCCGGCGGGTCTCGTCCTCCACCCCGTCCGTCAAGGCTTCCACTGCGTACGAGCCGGCGAACGGGTCGACGGTCTTGGTCACGTCGGTCTCGTAGGCCAGCACCTGCTGGGTGCGCAGCGCAAGCCTGGCCGCCCGTTCGGTCGGCAGGCCGATAGCCTCGTCGTAGGCATTGGTGTGCAACGACTGCGTGCCACCGAGCACCGCGGCCAGTCCCTGCACCGCAACCCGGACGAGGTTGACCTCGGGCTGCTGCGCGGTGAGCTGCACACCGGCGGTCTGGGTGTGGAAGCGCAGCATCATCGACTTGGGGTTCTGGGCGCCGAAGCCGTCGCGCATCTGCTGCGCCCAGATCCGGCGTGCGGCGCGGAACTTCGCGACCTCCTCGAGCAGCGTGGTGCGAGACACGAAGAAGAAGGCCAGCCGGGGCGCGAACTGGTCGACGTCCTGCCCCGCGGCCAGCGCGGCCCGGACGTACTCGATTCCGTTGCAGAGCGTGAACGCCACCTCCTCGGCGGGCGTGGCTCCCGCCTCGGCCATGTGGTAGCCGGAGATGGAGATCGTGTTGAACCGTGGCAGGCGCTCGCCGCAGTAGCCGAAGATGTCCGTGATCAGCCGCAGCGACTCCTGCGGCGGGTAGATGTAGGTTCCGCGGGCGATGTACTCCTTGAGCACGTCGTTTTGGAGGGTCCCTGTGAGCTGTGCTGGGCAGACGCCCTGCTCCTCGGCTACGAGCTCATAGAGCAGCATCAGGA
>Ga0183260_10001117_pt1 | contig 22781 bp, 18 predicted proteins | sample AntDrymUQ4972206_2_FD_129768 | JGI IMG/M metagenome (GOLD analysis project Ga0183260, IMG submission 129768) | Polar desert sand microbial communities from Dry Valleys, Antarctica - metaG UQ497 (22.06) (version 2) (version 2) | ecosystem: Environmental > Terrestrial > Soil > Desert | place... | reverse complement strand
CGCGAGTTCGGTCGCGAGATCCAGCTGGGGGCCAATTCAGACGGAGGACGCCGGCTGCTCTGGTCTCCATCGAACCCCAACCTGATCGACGCCGAAGTCGTCCTCGAGGACCGCGATGGCCGAACGCTGGATGCGATCGCCAGCTACGTCGGGCTGCGTTCCGTGGAGGCGGCGGACGGTCTGTACCTGATCAACGGGCGCCCGAGATATTTGCGCCTGGTGCTGGCCCAGAACTACTGGCCCGAGTCGCACCTCGCCGCGCCCAGTGACGACGCGCTGCGGCGCGAGGTTGAGCTCATCAAGTCACTCGGTTTCAACGGTGTACGGATCCACCAGAAGGTGGAGGACGAGCGCTTCCTCTACTGGTGCGACCGGCTTGGGCTGTTGGTCTGGGCCGAGATGGCCAACGCCTATGAGTTCACCGAAACCGCCATATCGCGCTTCACGAGCGAGTGGATGGAGGTCGTTCGACGCCAGTACAGCCACCCTTCGATCATCACGTGGGTGCCGTTCAACGAGAGCTGGGGCGTTCCCGACCTGCCCGGTGACCCAGCTCAGCGTGACTTTGTGCGCGGCATCTACCACCTGACCAAGTCGATCGATCCCACGCGCCCGGTCATCGGCAACGACGGCTGGGAGAACGTCTGTGGCGACATCCTCGGAATTCACGACTACGCCCTGGACGGCAACGCCCTACGTGAGCGCTACGGCACAGCAGATACTGTCGCGGCTGCGTTGCGTGGCCGCCCGCAGCATCAGCGTGCGATGCTCGAGGACGCGCCCCAGGGCGGCCGCCCGATCATCCTCTCTGAATTCGGCGGAATCTCTTACGAGCCGGAGCCCGGAAAGCCATGGTTCGGGTACGGCTCGGTCAGGAGCGACGCGGAGCTGCTGAAGAAGTACGAGGAGTTGGTGAGCGCCGTCCTGGACAGTCCCTCGCTGGCGGGGTTCTGCTACACCCAACTGACCGACACCGAGCAGGAAACCAATGGCCTGCTACGGGCCGACCGGTCTCCGAAACTCGACCCCGCCGCTGTGCATGCCATCACGTCACGTCCGTCGAAGGCCATCCCGGGCGACTTCATTGCCGCTGCCCAGGAACAGGGCATCCAGACCGCGGGCGTCGACGACGGTCACAACGAGGGCGAGTTCGTTGAACGCGAACCTGCCCACGTTGAGCGGGAGACGTTCTAGGGGCTGGGGCTCAGTCAAGCGTCGTAGTCAGGACGTGTTGCGCGCCTGACGGATCGAGGTAGAGCGTTTCCTCGCGCTTGAAGCCGACGGCTGAGGGGTTCCACGCGAAGGCCATCCCACGCAGGATCGGCGTCTGGTCACCCGGCGTGGCGATCCGCTCGCGCGCCTGATAGCCGATCGTTCCGCCCTGGTGGTGGAGCGTCCATTCCTTCTCCAGCCCGTGTGCCGTGTACGCCTGTCGAGCCGCGCCGAGAACGTCGCCGAGCGTGTTGCCGGGAATCGTGGCGGCGCGCATGGCGCTCAACACTTCGCCCAACTTCTCGGATTGATCGTCGATCTCGGGCCCGCGCTCACGCAGCTCGCGGAAATGCGTGTGCGCCACATGGAGGCCCCAGCGCTCGGCGACGACGACGAGCATGACCCGCTTCTCGATTGGCTTCGTGGCGGGCAGTGGGTGGCGGTAGCGGACGATCCGTTCATCGCTCGCGGTCAGCACCACCGGAAGACGAACGGCCGCGGCGGAGACGGCCCTGGAGGCGCGCGCGACGATCTCGTCCTCGAGCGTGCCCGGTTCGATGTCGGCGACCGCCGCCGCGACGACTTCGAGCACGAGCCTGGCGAGCCATTCCATCCGTGCGTGCTCGGTTGGGGTCAGGATGGACCGCAGGTCCCGGAGATCGTCCTCGACATCGTAGGCGGTGAGCAACGTGCCATTGCCGACGGCATGGCGAGCAAGCTCCAGCGCGGCACCTGGCTCCCACCATGGCGTCGACTCGAGGCGCAGCGGAAGCCCCGCCATTTCCTCTTCGGCTATGCGTTCGAACTCGTTGACCGGCGCGAGCACGACCGCGTCGTCGTGCGTGACGAGGATCGGCGCGACCCCGGTCTCTGATGTGTACAGGATGTGGTTCTGGCCGCCCAGTGTCAGCCAGGCGAAGTCGGCGCGCGAGTCGAGCAGGATGCCTGCGGCGTCATGGCGCTCGATCATCGTTCTGAGGTCGCGGATGCGGCTTTGAACGAGCGTCGTGCGGTCCTGCGGCAGCAGAAAGGGCTCGGGAAGCGTGCTCACCGGCTGTCCCGTGAGATGAGGCCTGCCCCATCGACGGCATTTACGACGTAGAAGCCGGCCTCGCGGCCAGAGCGTGGCGGGTATTCCGCTTCGACGGCCGCGCGGAGGGCGTCGACGGCGTCGTCGCGGACGAAGTTCACGGTGCAGCCCCCGAAGCCGGCGCCGGTCATCCGTGCGCCGACGACCCCGGGAACGGCGGCGGCGATCTCCACGAGCGCGTCGAGCTCTGCGGAGCTGACCTCGTACAGGTCGCGCAACGAGGCGTGCGACTCTGCGAACAGGCGGCCGACCGTGTCGAGATCGCCAGAGTCCAACGCGGCCGCAGCCTGGAGCACGCGCTCATTCTCGCGAACGACGTGCTCGCAACGGCGCATCGTCTCCTCATCGAGCAGATCGGCGGCGGCGCGCAGCATCTCAATCGTCACGTCACGCAGTGAGCGAATCCCGGGATGGCGGGCGGCCAGGGCGGCCACGCCACGCTCGCATTGGGCGCGTCGCGCGTTGTATTGCGACGCTCCAAGGCGATGCGGTGATTTAGTGTCGAGGGCGACCAGCGTAAAGCCGGCGGGCAGGCTGACCGGTCGATACTCCAGCGTACGGCAGTCGAGCATGAGCGCCTTGCCCTGTTGGCCCTGCGAGGCGGCGAACTGGTCCATCAGGCCGGATTTGACGCCGACGTATTCGTTCTCGGCGTGCTGGGCCGCTTTCGCCATCTCCATCGGCGGAAGCGGCGGCGGCACGCTCGCGGCGAGCGTCCACGCCGCCGCCAGCTCAAGAGCCGCAGATGACGACAGGCCGGCTCCGATCGGGATCGCGGAGTCGATCACCGCACTCACCGCGCGCAGCTCAACGCCGTCGCGGGAGAGGCTCCACGCGACCCCGGCAACGTAGTCGCTCCACGCGCCGCGGGCCGGGCCCGGATCGCCGATCTGGAACTCGGCTGACTCACCCTCCTGGAGCGACACGAGTCGGACGATTCCGTCTTCGCTCGGCCACGACGCGATCCATGTATCGAGGCTGATCGCCACCGGGAGCACGAACCCGAGGTTGTAATCGGTGTGCTCACCGATCAGGTTCACCCGCCCCGGCGCCCGCACCACTCGTGCGGCGGCCGGAGTGCCGCGGCAGCTCGGTTCGAGCTCAGAGAGCCGCTCGAGCAGGCGATCCAGACGCGGCGCGCCCGCAGCGCCGTCCAGATCGAGCGGCTGCACCGGTGGTTACGGCACGGCTTGCGGCGCGGCATCTGGACCGAGCACACGGGCCTTGCCGTTTTCGAAGACGAGCTCGTCAATCCACATCGCCCTCCGGCCTTGCGGATAGCCGATGAAGGAATAGTCCCAAGCGTGGTAGGTCATCCACAGGTCGCCGTCATCGTCGGTGACGATGGACTGGTGTCCAGGACCAGCGGCCGGTGGCTTCGTTCGCAGAATCGGGTTTTCGGGAGCGTCCGCATACGGTCCGAGGACCTCTGTCGACGTCGCGTAACCGACCGCGTAGTCGGCGCTGGCGAAGTCGTTCCCGGAGTAGAAGAGGTAGTACGTGTCCTCGTGCTTCCAGAGCGTCGGCGCCTCGATGACGAACCGCTCCCACAGCAGGTCGTTGCTGATGCCCATGTCGGTTGACTCGCCGGCGAGCTCCAGGCCATCGTCGTTGAGCTGCTGGATATAGAACCTCGTGGGTATGCCGCAACAGTTGCCGTCGTTCTTCCAGAGCAGGTACTGCGTGCCGTCCTCGTCCGCGAAGTGAGTCGCGTCGATCGATCCGCCGAGGTCGGACTGGCAGACGATGGGACCCTCGCTCGAGTCGACGAACGGGCCGTCCGGGCTTTCACTGGTTGCGACGCCGATGCACTGGCTGGGCTTCCCATCCGGGCGCGGCATCTCCAGCGCCGGTGTCGTGTAGTACATGACGAAGCCATCACCAACCTCGGCCACCGCGGGCGCCCATGTCGCCTCGTGCGGCGAGCTGCCGAAGAGCGGCGTCAGCCCGCTCCACAAGGCGAGCTCAGGTAGTGCCTCGCCGACGATCTCCCACTCCACGAGATCTGTCGAACGTGCGTACCTGATGTTTATCCCTGCACTGGTCGTGGAGTACGCGAAGTACAGGTCGTTCGCCCGGATGACGTGCGGGTCGGGGAAGTTCCGGCCGATTACCGGATTGGTGAACCAGTCGCCAGCGATGGACGGGGGTGCTTCTGAGGGCGTGGCCGAGGGAGTGGCAGGTGGCGTGGCCGATGGAGACGCCAGGGCACTCGTTGAAGTGGCGGTCGCGGCCGCGGGCGAAGGCGTGCTGGCGGAGGTCGCACCGGGGGTCTGATCGCCGCCCGAGCATGCACCGAGCAGCACAGCCGCTGCCAGGAGCGCGGCGGGCTTGCGGGACGCGTGCGCCGTTTTCATCCTCGCCGTGTCGGTCGGACGGCGCTCAGCCCTTTAGCCCGGTCGTGGCGATGCTCTTGATGATGTACCGCTGCGAGAGCACATATAGCAGCAGCACCGGCAGCGTGAGCACCAGCGCGCCGGCCATCAACTTTCCGTAATCGAACGTGTACTGGCCCTGCAGGGTCGCCAGTCCAACGGGCAACGTCTGCATCTCGCGGACGGGGCTGGTCATCAGCAGCGGCCACAGGAAGTCGTTCCAGGAAGTCAGGAACGTGATCACGGCCAGGGTCGCGATGGCACCTCCGGAGAGCGGAAGCACGATCCGGAAGAATGTCTGAAACGTGTTTGCGCCGTCTACGTAGGCGGCCTCTTCCAGCTCCTTCGGGATGCTTAGGAAAAACTGCCGCAGGAAAAAGACTCCGAAGACGCCAGATAGGCCGGGCGCGATGATGCCCTGATACGAACCGATCCAACCGAGCTCGGCGATGGTGATGTAGTTGGGGATCAGGAACATGATCCCGGGCATCACCAGCGTCGTCAGCATGAGCGCGAAAAGGAACTTCCGGCCGCGGAACTCCATGCGCGCATAGGCATATGCCGCGAGCGAATCGATGACCACGATCAGCACCGTGAACATCGTGGCAATGATGAAGCTGTTGAAGAACCACCGCGCAACGGGCAGCGTCGGATCGTTGAAGATCGACGTGAAATTGTTCAGCGTCGGGTTGATCGGGATGAAGTTCGGCGTCAGCCATTCATTGAAGGGCTTGATAGCCGTGATGCCCATCCAGATGATCGGCAACGCGAAGAAGATCGTGAACAGGAACAGCAGTCCATAAAGCAGGACGCGGTAGACAGGGCTCGTCGAGACGGGCATACCGCCCTGGTCCTCGTCCGATCTTTCAGCCATTCAGTCAGTCCTCGTCAGGTCCTATTCGGTTTCGCTCTTCCCGAAGAACTTGAAATTCAGCGCAGTGAGAACCAGCAGTATCCCCGCGACGATGATGGACATCGCCGCCGCACTCCCCATCTGACCGCGCCGGATTCCCTCGTTGTAGATCTGGAATATCACCGTCTCCGTCTGCTGCGTGGGGCCGCCGGCGGTCATGATGTAGGGCTGGCCGAAGAGGTTGGCCGAGGCGAGCAGCGTGATCGTGATCACCAGCACGAGCACAGGACGAAGCATCGGCAGAGTGATGTGCCAGAACCGCCGTGCGGGACTCGCACCGTCGATCGCGGCGGCCTCGTAGAGGGAAGCCGGTATCTCCTGCAGGGCGGCGAGGATGATCACGGTGTTGAACCCGATCGTCCACCATACCGTCGCGATGGTGATAGCGATCCAGGCCTCGGGCATCGAGCTCAGCCACTGCTCCCCGCCGAGTCCGAGCGCCCTCAAAGCCTGGTTGACGAGACCCTGGTTCTGGAACAGCCACCACCAGATCACGGCCGCCGCGGTGACCGACAGCGTGTACGGCGCGAAGAAGACCATCCGGAAGAAGTTCCGGCCGCCGAACCGGTTGTTCAGCAGTACTGCCAGGAAGACCGCGAAGATCACGAGCGGCGGGACGCTCACGATCATGAACGTGACCGTGGCCCGCATGGAGCGCCAGAAGTTGGCGGCCTGGATGGCCGCCGGATCAAACAGCCTCGTGTAGTTGTCGAGACCAACGAAGGGCCTGTTCTCGGGGCGCAGGAAGTCGAACTGGAACAGGCTCGTATATGCGCCGAAGAAGAAGGGCCACGCCAGGAAGGCCGCGAAGAATAGAAGGTGCGGGAGGATGAAAAGGTAGGGCGCGATGTTGAAACCGCGCCGCTGAACGGCTGCGACGGTTGCGAGGGACTTGGCTGCCGCCACCTCCGAAGTCACCGGTTGGTCTCCCTCACCGCGGGTCTAAGCCCAGGCATTTGTGGAGTACGGACGGGCAGGGTTGGAACCCTGCCCGTCCGTGGAAGGCAACGCTAGGGGGCTGGCGAAGCTCCAGACCCAAACTGCTGGGCGTTCTGGTCGATGACTTGCTGCGACGCCGCCGCCTGGGTGTCGAGTGCGGCCTGGATGTCGGTCTCTTCGCCAAGAAGGATCCTGTCGACGGCTGGTTCGAAGCCCTGTGGCCACAGGGCGCCTTCCAGGCCCGGCACCTGCGGCAGGACTACGACGCCCTCACCGGCACTGGGTGCGATGGCAGCGATACCTGGCGCCCGTGTTGCGAGCTCCGGGTTCTCACGTGCAGGCGTGTACGCCGGGATCTGCCCCGCCGCGGCCCAGTCGAGAGAGTTCTGCAGGAACCAGGAAGTCCAGCATCCGGCGGCGGCCTGGATGGCCGGATCCTCGGAGTGCAAGGCCAACTGGTGCGACCCGCCCCAGACGGCAAACTGCTCGCCGACCTGCGGGATGGGCGCGAACCCGACGAAGTCGTTCTGCGCCAGGTTGCTGATGTGCCACGGACCGTGGATCACGATCGCGGCCTGTTCAGCCGTGAAAGGCTGGACCTCGGGGTCACCGGTCCCGCTGGCGCCTGTGCCGTGGGCGTCGCGAAGATTCTTGATGTAAGTAAGGGCTTCCACACCTTCGGCGCTGTTGAACGTCGCCGTGGTCCCGTCCTCGCTCACGACCGAGCCGCCGAACTGGACTATGAAGCTCTGGAACAGCGTCGCCGAGTTGAACAGCGTGCCGACGGAGATCGCCTGAACGCCGCTGTCGTCGAGGGCCGTCAAGGCGTCCTCGAATTCCTGACGGGTCCACGGCTCGGTACCAGGCTCCGCAACGTTGGCAGCCGCGAACATGTCCTTGTTGTAGTACATGACCAGCGCAGAAATATCGAACGGCACCGAGTAGCGTTCACCGTTGTACTCGCCGCGCTCCCATGGGAGCTGGGCCAACTGGCTTGGGTCGCCGACGATCCCCAGGGCTTCGTCTGTCCACGGCTTGATGATGTTGCGCACGGCGAGCTCGGCGACGTTGATGACACGTACGATCGTCGCCTCGGGCAGCTGATCCGGCGAGGCCGCGGCCGTCGTCAGTGCCACCAGATAGTCAGGCGTCGGCACGTGACTGACCGTGATGCCCCACTCGTTCTCGGCCGAGAAACGCTGAGCAAGAGCGCTCATCTCGTCACCGTCCGGACCAGTGAGCGGCGACCACATCTCAATGGTCTGATCGCGGGCGGAGTCGGGGCACGTGACCGCGCTCGGCGATCCGCCGGGGCCCATTGTCGCTGTGGCACCTGGGCCGGTCGTCGCGGTCGCGCCGGGACCCGCAGTCGCGGTAGCAGCTGGGCCGGTCGGGGTGCCGGCCGTGCCGGTCGGGCTCGTCGCTGGGCCAGACGGCCTGGTGGTTGCCCCGCCGGGACCGCAGGCGCTTAACACAAGGGCGGCCACCGCGAGCATTGCCCACGCCCCGCCGTACGTCTTCTTCATTGCTCCTCCTCCAAACTGTTCCACGGGCGCTAAAGACCACATAAACGAACAGGTTTCGACGCATTGTCCGAGGCATGAGTCGCCAGTGTCAATAGCGTGGTCCTTCCGGGTCCGCTCCGTGATGAATTTTGTTGACTATCGTTGGATTGAGGGCAATATCATGTAATGCGTACCGTCGTTCGCCACTACGAGGACTGCATGCCGCCAGACAGCCCCGAGGGTACGATCGAGACCGTGAACGAGCCGGGCGAGCGACGGCGGCCGGCCCTCGCGCGCCAGCGTCAGAACTACATCCTCGGCCGCATCCGCGACGAGGGCGGCGTCCGGGTAGCGGATCTTGTCAATTCGCTCGGCGTTTCGGACATGACGATCCGGCGTGACCTGGGAACGCTTCAGAAGCGGGGCTTGCTCGAGAAGACGCATGGCGGTGCCTCCGCGCTGCCGGGAAGCGCGCTGTACGAGCCCGGCTTCCACGCAAAGTCCGCCTTGATGCAGGCGGAGAAGGATGCGATCGCGTCGGCCGCGATGAGACTCGTCGAGCCAGGTTCGGCGATCGGAGTGTCCGCCGGAACGACGACTTACTCGTTGGCCCTCAGGCTCATCGACGTGCCCGGGCTGACGGTGATCACCAACTCCATACCGGCGGCCGATGTGCTGCACACGAGAGGTCGACCCGACCAGACAGTCATCCTGACCGGTGGCGTCCGCACACCGTCCGACGCCCTCGTCGGGCCCCTGGCCGTGACCTCATTTGCGTCGGTCCACGTGGACATAGTCTTCATGGGCGTCCACGGGATGTATCCACGCGGGTTCACAACCCCCAACATCCTCGAGGCCGAGACGAACCGCGCGCTGGTGGACGCCGGCAGACGATTGGTCGTGCTGGCGGACCACACCAAATGGGGTGTCATCGGCATCAGGGCAATCGCCCGTCTCGACGAGGCGGATACGTTGATCACCGACGACGGCCTGGAGCCGACCGCCCGCGAGTTGCTAGGGGAGGCCCTGCGGCTGGTAGTGGTCGCGCCGGCGGGGATCACCCAGATGGCGGGACAGACAGCGTGATCACGACTGACCCTGCCTCCCGACCGGCCAGTCCGCTTCTGGACGAACCGCACCGGCGATACGACGCCCTGACCGACGAGTGGCTGCTGGTCTCTGCCGGTCGGACCCTGCGGCCATGGGACGGACGCAGGGAGAAGCCTTCGCCGGAGGCACTGCCCGCGTATGACCCAGAGTGCTACCTGTGTCCAGGCAATACGCGGGCGAGTGGCGAGCGCAATCCGGACTATGCCTCGACCTTCGTGTTCACCAACGACTTCGCGGCGCTGCGGCCCGACTCCTCCGACGATCACATGGAGGATGGCTTATTGGTGGCCCGCGGCGAGCGGGGCACGTGCCTGGTGCTCTGCTTTGCTCCGCGGCACGACCTGACCCTGCCGAACATGGAGCTGCGTGACGTGCGGCACGTCATAGACACCTGGGCAGATCTTTCCGCCTCATTGGGCGAAAAGTTCGCGTGGGTGCAGGTTTTCGAGAACCGGGGGGCGGCGATGGGCGCTTCCAACCCGCACCCCCACGGCCAGGTCTGGGCGGGCACCGAGATCCCGTCCCGGGCCGTACGCGAGGATGCCACGCAGCGCCGTCACTTCGAGTCCTCGGGCAACCGACTGCTGCTCGACTACGCAGCCCAAGAGGCGGGCGGTCCGCGCGAGATCGAAGGTGACGACGAATGGCTCGTGGTCGTCCCGTTCTGGGCCGCGTGGCCATATGAAACACTGATCATTCCCCGGCGTCCTGTTGCGCGGCTGCCTGACCTCGACGATGGTCAGCGCGATGCGCTCACCGAACGGCTGGGCGGGCTGCTGCGCCGCTACGACGCCCTCTTCGGGATCCCGTTCCCCTATTCGATGGGCTGGCACCAGGCGCCATTCGACGGCGGCGATCGCCCTCATTGGCAGCTCCATGCTCACGTCTATCCGCCGCTCCTGCGCGCGGATGTGCGCAAGTTCATGGTCGGCTACGAGCTGTTGTCAGAGCTCCAGCGGGACATCACGCCGGAGGACGCCGCCGAACAGCTGCGCGCCGCCGACGGGTGGTGAGTACTTCCGCCGCGCCCTCGCTCGAGCTAGACGAGGGCTTCGTCGTCGCCACCGGGTTCGAGTGCTCGGCACCGGTCGTCCGGGGCGGGATTCGTCAGGACGAGCTGCTCAAAACGGGCCACTGGGACCGATACGAGGAGGACTTCGCCCTGGCGGCGTCCTTCGGTATCCGCTACGTGCGCTCGGGCGTGCCATTCCATGTCGTCGCACCGTCCGACCGGCTCTCGGAATTCGACTGGCGCTGGACCGACGCCGCGCTTGCGGCCATGCGCGACCGCGGCCTCGAGCCCATCCTCGACCTCTTCCATTTTGGCCTGCCGGACGACATTAAGGCCGTCGGCGATCCTCGGATGGTGACGCGATTCGAGGTCTACGCGCGGGCCGTCGCGGAGCGTTACCCCTGGGTTCGCTACTACACGCCTGTCAACGAGCCGCTCGTGACTGCGATTCTCTCGGCGGAGGCCGGCCTGTGGAATGAACGCGCGCGGGACCAGCGCTCGTTCGTCGCCGCGATTGACAATGTCGTGACCTGTGCGGTCCGCGGGATGGATATCATCCGCGAGCGGCGGCCAGACGCGATCTTCCTGCAGAGCGATGCGTGCTCGAGCTACCAGGCAGTCGACCCCGCCGGTGAGGAGCGCGCCAGGTTCCTGAACGAACAGGCTTTCGTCGCTTGGGACCTGACATACGGGCGCCGGCCCGAGGACCAGATTGTGGATTGGCTGACGTCCAACGGCATGTCTGAAGATCGCCTCGCCTGGTTCGCCGAGCACGGCTCAGGCGCGGGCTGCATCGTTGGCCACGACTACTACCGTGGCAACGAATGGATCGTCGGGCCGGGCGCGAAAACGCGTCGCGCGGGCAGCCGGCGCCGGGGATATCTGTCGCTCGCGCGTGAGTACTGGGCGCGCTTTGGGCTGCCGTTCATGATCAGCGAGACGAATATCGCCGGTGACCTGGCACCTCGATGGCTGGCGGAGGTATGGAACGATGCCCTGACGCTGCGGGCAGAGGGCGCTCCCATCCGCGGCATCACGTGGTACGGATTCGTCGACCACGTCGACTGGGACAGCGGCCTCGTTCGCAATCGAGGCCAGGTGAATCACTGTGGGCTGGTGAGCCTTGATCGGGAGCCGCACCGCGTCGGCCGTCTCTACCGTGACCTGGCCCACGCGGCCCTGGCGGGGCGCTTCGAGAAATTGAAGGTCAGCCCTCGCGACATGCCGGAACTCGACCCGGAGCTCGACGCCGCCTAGGCGGATTCGCCGGGCCACCCTTGGGCCCTCTTGCAGTGCTCGCTTTCCCGGGCCAAACACCTGGAGTCATACGATGACCGCATGACAGCAGAGACGATGCAGGGGGCGGTCCTCCCGGGCGGCCGACAGGTGGAGCTACGAACCTTTCCGGTTCCTGATCCCGGCCACGGCCAGGTGCTTCTGCGCATGCGTGCCTCGACCATCTGTGGCAGTGACATCCGCGCCATCTATCGCGAGCACCTTGGAACGGGCGCCGAGGCATACCAGGGAGTGATCGCCGGACACGAACCGAGCGGTGAGGTAATCGCGACGGGCCCAGGCACGCGCCGGCTGGCTCCAGGGGACCGGGTGGTCGTCTACCACATTTGCGGCTGCGGCCAATGCGACGAGTGCCGTCGGGGCTATGAGATCGGGTGTCACCAGCCGGCGCGCGCGGCATATGGCTGGCAGCGCGACGGCGGCCATGCGCCGTACCTGATGGCCGAGGAGCGGTCCTGCCTGCGCCTCCCCGACGAGCTGAGCTTTGTCGATGGCGCGTGCGTCGCGTGCGGATTCGGCACGGCCTACGAAGCGCTGCTGCGCGCGCAAGTCAGCGGTAATGATCGGCTGCTGGTGACCGGTCTCGGCCCTGTCGGGCTGGCGGTCGCGATGCTCGGGCGCGCCATGGGCTCGACGACCGTCGTCGGCACTGATCCGTCGCCTGGGAGACGAGGGTTGGGAATGGAGCTTGGCCTGGTCGATCACGCAGCGGACGTTGACGAGGCCGGTCTGGCGCAGGTACGGGAGCTGTCCGATGGGCGCGGCTATGAGGTGACGATCGACTGCTCCGGCTCAGTCGCCGCGCGAGTGACCGCGCTCGAGAACACGCGTGATTGGGGGCGTTGCGTTCTTGTCGGTGAAGGTGGACGGGTCGACTTCGAGGTCTCCCGTCTGCTCATCCACCGCCAGCTCACCGTGCACGGATCGTGGGTCACGTCGCTGGGCCACATGGAGCAGCTGCTCGACAGGCTCGTGCGCTGGAAGCTGCGCCCGGAGCGCGTAGTCACCAACCGCTTCGCGCTCGAGCACGCCGCAGAGGCTTACCAGCTGGCCGACTCGGGGTCGGCTGGAAAGGTCGCGATCGTCTTCGATTAGGCCGCCCGACTGATGCCGTCACGGATCTGCGAACGTGGCCAATGCCTGACCCACACATCGGTCCATGTTTGGCACGCCACGCGCCAGCATCGGTGGCACCTGGATCCTTTGCGGGTCATGACAAACGCGAATTGCAACGTCTTCGTTAGCCTCGGGGGGTCAGTTCGGTACTTCCCCGGAGGCTGACCGGCGGCTACTATGCTCTAGACACTACTAAGAGTGGTGTCACGAGACGAAGCTACACGACACAGAAAGATAGACGACACAGATAGAGGAAAGCCATCGCTCCAGGGGGGAGCGTTCGACGTAGCTCTGTTCCGCGCGTTGTGGGCGCGCTGATAGGCGCCCTGGCTCTCGCGGAGTCGACCTTCGAGCGCAACGCGATGGTTGGCCACATGTTCGCCAAACGCGGTTCATTGGTAGGGGCTCGCTATGAGCGCCACCCGGTTTCATTCGCCCACTCCACCGCGTGGGTCAGCATGCGATCGACGAACGGGCCCTTCGCGTCCGTATAGGTGATTCGATCGTCGCGGTGATCCGCGGCAAGTCTCCATTTCAACGCTTCGTACGCGGCCGCGGCTTCGGGGTGCGCCCGAACGTAATCGCGGAACAGCAGGTGAACACGCTCCCATTCGCTACCGGCCGAGCAGACGTGGACGTGCCACAGACGTGGCAGGGCTGGCGGCGGGCGGAAGTAGCGATGAACGGGCTCGATCCAGCGTAGCTCGAGGCCCTGCGCCTCGATCGCGTCCTTGTATGAGGCTTCGTCCTCGACGTCGGCAACTGAGACCTGGATGTCGATGATCGGTTTCGCCGAGAGGCCCGGGATGGCGGTCGAGCCGACGTGATCGATTCTCAGCGCGCTCGGGCCGAGCGCCCCGGCCAGCCGTGTGCGCATCTCCTCGAACCGCGCCGGCCAGGCGGCGTCGTACGGCTCGATCGCGATTGGCTCATTGCGCTCGCTACCTACCGCGTGGCCGCCGGCGGCGACAGAATCGGCGAAGGTGGGCATCAGGACGCGTCGGCCTGTGCTGCCTCGTGCATCCAGGGGGTGTGCGAGATACCGACGAGGAGGCCCTCGGGACTGAGCAGCCGAGCGGTGGTCTGTTGCCACTCCTCGAGTCGGGCGGCGCGCAGGATTCGGTAACCCTTGGCCTCGAACTCGGCAGCCGCCTCGGCCACCGCCTCGTGGCTCTCGACGTCGAACTCGATGCCGGCCTGGGGCACCGGTATGTCTTGTGGCCACTCGGGGGTGCCGAAGGTGTTTTCGGCCGCCTCCGATAGCGGCCAGAGACTGAAATGCTTCACCCCGTCGACGTGGTCAGTTGCGTAGTAGCCCGGGGACAGCTCGCTCATCTCGATGCCCAGCGCGTCCGACCAGAATCTGTGGCTCGCTTCGACGTCGCGCACGATCGGGCCGAAGCCGGCCACGAAGCTGATCTTCACTGCTGCACCTGCTGGTCCTGTTTGACCTGCCCGATCGCGGCGGCGAAGCCTGGGACTCCACGCTCGACCATCTCATCCGAAGCGGTCAGGCTCGCGCGGAACCAGCCCGGCGTTTCGACGATCGTGCCGGGAAGGACCAGAACCTTGTGCTCGTTCAGGATGCGCGCGAACGCCTGATCGTCGTCGATGGGTGAACGGATCATCACGTAGAACGTGCCTTCCGGCCAGGTTGCCTCATATCCCATTCCACGGAGCTTGCCGACCAGGCGAGCGCGCCGTCGTTCCAGGATGCTCAGGTCGACACAGATGGGCTCGAGGTCCTCGATGGAGTGCTGCAGGAGGGCGTTCGGAAAGGCGTAGCCGGCGGCCAGCTGGTTGACGAACGTGTCATCGCGTAGTCGTTCGCGGTCGGGCATCGTCGGCGGGAAGGTCAGGTAGCCGATGCGCATGCCGGGCGCCAGCAGCTGTTTGCCGTAGGAGTAGGTCACGACCGTGTGCGGATACACCTCAGCCGGAGAATGGACCTCGCGTCCGTCGAACGCGATCCGGCGGTAAGGCTCGTCGCTGACCAGGTAGATCGGGTGCCCGATCTTCTCGGACGCAGAGGTCAGGAGGTCGGCTAGCGCGCGCAGCTCGTCGATGGGCACGATGCGCCCGCTCGGGTTGTGCGGCGAGTTCAGCACGAGGACGCGCGTGCGCGGCGTGATGGCGGCCTCGATGCGTTGGAGGTCGAGGCGGCAGGTGGGCATCTCGAGTCGGACGCGCACCGCAACGCCATCCGCGGCCAGGATGAGCTGCTCGTAGAAGAACCAGGGCGGTGACAGGAAGATCGCCTCGTCCCCGGGTTCGAGCAGCGTTCGGAACGCGACCGCCAGGGCGGCGAATCCGCCGTTGGTCATGTGAACGTCGTTGGGGTCCCAGTCGAGTCCGGTGAGCGCGCTCATCGTCCGCGCGACGGTCCGCTGCGCGTTCGGCTCGCTCATCTTGTAGGCGAACCAGTTCTTGTCCTGCGGCTGCAGGTGCCTGCGGATCGCGTCCACGTAGGCCGGCATGGCAATCTCGTGGGGATTCCCGACGGCGAAGTTGGCGACCTCAGGATCAGGTTCGAGCTCTGCGTACGGCCCGGTGAAGAAACCCAGGAACGGCGCAATCGCCTGGCGCAGCAGATCGGCGCGGCGGAGGGCAGTCACGGCCATCGCCCGATCTTACCCGGACGTGTACGAAGCCTGAGTCAAGCCGACGACAGACCGGCGCCAAGCTTGGCCGCCACGTCGGCATAGCCGCGATGGCGCGGCTCGGCCGTGGGCTTCATCGAGTCCGACAAAGGACCGCTGCCGCCCCACAGCAACCGGATCGAGCACGATCATGGACGAGGTGATGCCTACGCGCGCCGCATCACCCCGCCACCAGCCGGCGAATACGTCTGCGGGGTCCGGGCAGAGAGATCTAAAGGATTCCTGACGCATCCGGAGAGCGTGGTAGCTGCCGCCATCTCCTGTCCGGAGAGCCGCGCGGCAGGCCTTGGGCTAGGGGCGGACGAGGTCCTGGTATGCGTCCGGCCGGCGGTCGCGGAAGAACTGCCACGTCTGGCGCACTTCCTGGATCAAGTCCAGGTCCATGTCGCGCACGAGGAGCTCTTCCTTGTACGCATCGCCGAGATCACCGATGAACTGGCCGCGCGGGTTAACGAAGTAGGACTGCCCGTAGAAGTCGTCCTCGCCGAGGTCCTTCTCGATGCCCACGCGGTTGATCGTCCCGACGAAGTAGCCGTTGGCGACGGCATGTGAGACCTGCTCGATGCGCCACAGGTATTCCGACAACCCACGTGAAGTGGCCGAAGGGATGAAGACCATCTCGGCCCCGTTCAGGCCCAGCGCCCGGGCGCCCTCGGGGAAGTGGCGGTCGTAGCAGATGTACACGCCGACCTTGCCGACCGCGGTCTCGAACACGGGATAGCCCATGTTCCCGGGCCGGAAATAGAACTTCTCCCAGAAGCCCTTGACGTGCGGGATGTGCGTCTTGCGGTACTTGCCGAGGTATTTGCCATCGGCGTCGATGACGGCGGCGGTGTTGTAGTAGATCCCGCTGGCCTGCTCGTCTTCCTCGTACATGGGAACGATCAGGACCATGCCCGTTTCCTTGGCCAGGGCCTGCATTCGGATCGTGGTCGGGCCGTCGGGGATCTTCTCCGTGTAGGAGTAGTACTGCGGGTCCTGCACCTGGCAGAAGTAGGGCCCGTAGAAGAGCTCCTGGTAGAGCATCACCTGGGCGCCTTCTTTGGCCGCCTTGAGTGAATACTCTTCGTGCTTCTGGATCATCGTTTCCTTGTCGCCCGTCCACTCCGCCTGGAGCAGGGCGCCACGCACGATTCGGGCCATTCCTCGGTCAACCTCGATGATGTGTGAGAGTCTGGAAATCAAGCCTACACCGGAGTGCAGGGATGGACCCTATGAAGCCCGATGATCGCTGGGACGCCGAAACGGCCGACCTCCTGACGACGACGGCCGACCACGCGATCGACTTTCTGGGGACGCTCCCCGATCGACACGTTTACGCGCAAGCCACCCTCCAAGAGTTGCGTGCAAAGATGGGCGGCGACCTTCCCGAGGTGGGTGAGTCGGATCACGACGTGGTCCACGGTCTGGCGAGCGCGGCGGAACCGGGGCTGGTCGCGAGCGTCGGCCCGCGGTACTTCGGCTTCGTCATTGGTGGGTCCCTGCCCGCCGCCCTGGCGGCCGACTGGCTGACCTCCGCCTGGGATCAGAACGCAGTGTTATTCACGGTAAGTCCTGCGGCGGCCGTGGCCGAGGAAGTCGTCGCGGGCTGGTTGCTCGACCTGTTCGATCTGCCGCGCCATTCGGGCGTGGGTTTCACCAGCGGCTGCCAGATGGCCAACTTCGTCGGCCTCGCCGCCGCGCGCCACGCCGTCCTGCAACGCCGAGGCTGGGACGTTGAACAGCAGGGTCTCCAGGGCGCGCCGCGCGTCCGCGTGATCGTCGGCGCCGAGGCTCACGTGACAGCGACCGTCGCGCTCCAGATGCTCGGTTTCGGAACACAGACACTGGAGCGGGTTCCGGCTGACGACCAGGGTCGGATGCGCCCCGATGCTCTCGCGGATGTCCTGGCCGCCGGCGATGACGATGCCCCGACCATCGTCTCCGCCCAGATCGGTAACGTGAACACGGGCGCGTTCGATGACGTCGCGTCCATCGCTGACATGGTCCATGCACGGGACGCGGCCTGGCTTCACATCGATGGCGCGTTCGGTCTCTGGGCGCGTGCCGACGCGGAGCTCCATCATCTGGTCTATGGGTTGGAGCGCGCAGACTCCTGGGCGAGCGACCTGCACAAGTGGCTCAACGTTCCCTATGACTCCGGAATCGTCATCGTCCGCGATGTCGAGGCCCATCGCGCGTCGATGATCCTGTCGGCGAGCTACCTGATCGCGGCCTCAGGCGACGAGCGCGATCCGCAGCAGTACGTGCCCGAGTCGTCACGACGCGCGCGCGGCTTCGCGGTCTACGCCGCGCTGCGCAGTCTGGGACGCAACGGAGTCGAGGGTCTGGTCCGACGTTGCTGCCAGCTCTCTGCGCGCATGGCATCCGCCCTGAGGCGTGAACCTGGGGTGGAGATCCTCAACGACGTCGTGCTCAACCAGGTGCTGGTCCGATTTGATGACGACGACGAGCTCACGCGCGACGTCGTGCGGCGCGTGCAGGAGGACGGCACGTGCTGGCTCGGCGGCAGCACCTGGCGGGGCAAGGCCGTCATGCGCATCTCGGTTTCGAACTGGGCCACGACCGAGCACGACGCCGACATCAGCGTGGACGCCATCCTGCGCTGTTACCGCGCGGCCCGAGAGGCACACGGGTCCACGGCCTAGGGTCAGAGGACGAGGGTCGACCCGTGGTCCGTTGCCGACGGCCCCGGGAGGAATTTCCTAGGGGACGACGATTCCCGCGGTCTCGAGTGCAGTCGCGAGGCCGCCCGTCGACGAGCCGAAGTAGCCCGAGCCATCGACTGTTCCGGCTGGTGAGCCGTCGACCCATTGGCCATTGCCCAGCAGCTGCGGCCGCGATCCGGCTTCCGGTTCGGTCGAAGCGGCCGTCTGCGGGACGGCCGTCAGCGGGACGGCCTTCTGCGGGTCGGCCGTCTGCGCATCTGTCGGCTGCGTTGAACTGCCGGTCGCACTGCTACCACCGACGAGCTCCAGCCCCGGCCCGTAGTAGGCACGCAGGATCTGCTGCCAGCCGTGGCCCTTGTACGCGCACTGGGTCGCGCTACGGGCGAAGAGCTTGTACCCCGTGGCGTCGCGGCCGCAGCGCACCTTGTCGCCGCGGCGATAGCCGGTCATGAAGAATCGGCCGCTCTTGCGCAGGCTGACACCCCACGTGGCATCGAGCGCCCGATAGTGATCGGGCCGGATGCGGGAGCGATTGGGCTTGTAGAGCTGATCGCTCGTTCCGTCCCTGACGTCGAAGCAACGGCCGTCCGCGCTCCGGCTCGAGTAGACGGCGTGGTACCAGGCGTACTGCTTGACGGCAATGGCGCCGGCCTCGATCACGGGCATCGGCAGATAACCGGGCCACTCCTTGCCCATCACGGTCACGACGTACTTGCTGAAGTCGACGACCTCGATGCGGCCGGTCTTGCGGCGCAGTACCCGGATCGAGTCCGGCGGCCGGGTCAGGCTGGAGTGGCTCGAACAGCTCGGGCCGGCCCTGCCGGCGACTGACGCTGGAGCAGCCGCGGCGAACGACGCTGCAATGGGCAGCGCCAAAAGCACTACGAGGGCCTTGTAGAAACGGGGTCCGCGGCGACGGGCGCGCGGCTCCGGACATATAGGCGGCTGCTCCGAAGCAGCCGGGATTGCAGTGGGCACGAACTGCTCCTCCGCCAGCGGCGCGCGGTCACGGCTCGCGCGTCCTCGCCGGACATGTGAGGCCACCCAGAAAACAACAGGACACAAAGATCTCGAACGCGTGCGTAGGAGTGACACGCACCTCGGAATCCGCACCGCTGCGGGTCCGTTTCGAGCAGTCGGTCACCGGGGCATGGTGTAGCCGACGCTGCTGCCGCTGGGGCGGCGATGTATTGGATCTCCTATCGACGGGTGAATTTCACCCGGCCCGAGTATGCAGGATGGGTAGGGTTAGGTAGGTTGCAGGCACGCTCCGAGCCCACGAGGGTTGTGCGCCGGCAAGTCTTGCAGCGGTGTTTCAGACTCGGGGCACGCGGCGATCAATCGTGCTTAGAAGGGATGTACGTGGACGCAGTCGTCCAAACCGAGAAGCTGACCAAGTTTTACGGCCAACACCGCGGCGTTGCCGACGTTGACCTGTCCGTTATGCAGGGCGAGGTGTTCGGCTTCCTCGGCCCCAACGGTGCCGGAAAGACGACGACAATCCGACTCCTGCTCGATCACATCCGGCCGAGCAGCGGGCGGGCGACCATTTTTGGCATCGAGACAACAGCAGATCCGGTAGCGATACACCGTCGCGTCGGCTACCTGCCCGGCGAGTTCAACCTCTACGACCGACTTACCGGCGCTCAAACGATCGAATACTTCGCCAACCTGCGCGGTGGTGTGGATGCCGGCTACCAGAAGGCGCTGATCGAGCGACTGGACCTGGACCCGACGCGCCGCTACCGCGAGTACTCACGGGGCAACAAGCAAAAGGTCGCGCTGGTCTGCGCCCTCCATCATCGGCCCGAACTTCTAGTCCTCGACGAGCCGACGGCCGGTCTTGACCCACTCGTCCAGCAGAGCTTCTTCGAGCTGCTGCACGAAGCCACCTCGGCCGGACGCACGGTGTTCTTCTCCAGCCACATCATCAGCGAGGTCGAGCGCGTCTGCGACCGCGTGGCCATCATCCGTGAGGGGCGGATCGCAGAGATCGATGATGTCCACGCTCTACGGGCGATGGCTGTGCACCACGTTGAGCTGCGCTTCGCAACCGCGCCGCCGGTCAGCGAGTTCGAAGGGCTCGAAGGTGTGTCCGACCTTGTCGCCGAAGAGGACGGCAGACTGGTGCGGATGCAGGTGGCCGGGCCGATCGGGCCGGTCATCAAGGCTGCCGCGCGGCACGATCTTGTCGACGTGATCAGCCGCGAGCCCAACCTGGAGGACATCTTCCTGGCTCAATACGGCCGGGCATGATCTCGCGCGTCTACGGCCTGGGGAGCGTCTTCGGCAAGACGCTCCGAGACTCGAGTCGGGTCGCGATCGGGCTGGGCCTGCTCGTCGGCTTCCTCAACGTGATCACTGCGGCCACGATCGCCGACCAGTTCGACACGGCCGCCGACCGGGCCCTCTTCGCCGCTCAGATGGAGGCGCTGCCGGCGATCTTCCAGGGCCTGATCGGCGAGCCGATCAACATCCTGACCCTGCCCGGGTTCATATCGTGGAGGCTGATCGGGTTCCTACCGATCATGATCGGGTTCTACTCGATCGTCGCCCTGACCGGGACTCTCGCTGGGGAGGCTGCCTCGGGGACGCTTGAGCTTATCCTGTCGACCCCGGTCAGCCGCGTCCGGCTTGCCCTTCAGAAGTACGGCGCGCACGCCGTCGCCATCGCGGTCCTGATTGCGCTCGTGGCGATCATCACGTGGGTCGGCAACGCGGTCTTCGCCACGCTGCCCGAGGACAACCTCTCGATCCTCGACGCGTTCGGCGAATTCGGTCTCGTCGCACTCCTCTCGTTGCTGGCCGGATCCGTGGGCTGCGCGCTGGCGCCGCTTCTCGGCCGAGGAGTCGCGGCTGGTGTCGCAGCGACCTACCTGTTCGGCTCGTATGCGGTCAACGGCTTCGCCGACCTGGTCCCTGGGTTCGACATCCTCCGCCTGGGCTCGATGTTCCACTGGACCGAGCACCACCGGCCCATGGCCGGGGTTTATGACTGGCCGGCAGTGGCCGTGGTCCTTGGCCTGGTAGTCGTGCTCGGGGCGATCGGGATCGTGCTCTTCCAACGGCGTGACCTGGCCGCGACCCTCTCGATCGGCGGCAGGCTCCAGCGTCCCAGCGTTGGGGCACCCGAGTCGTCCGGGCGACTGCCGATGCGCGTTCTGCGCCGGGCGTGGCGGTTGATCGGCAGCGCATCAGTCGGTCGCTGGAGCCTTCTTGGGCCGGGGTTGCGCTCGCTGGGCGAGCGGCTTCCTGCTGCTCTCGCCTGGGGGCTCGGGCTGGGTCTGTATGGATTTGCCATCGCCCTTTCGGCCGACCAGTTCTCGGCGTCGATCACGTCCGTGCCTCAGATCGCAGAGATGATTCGTCAGTTCTACCCGGACATCGATTTCTCGTCGGCAGGCGGCATCCTCCAGCTGGCGATCTTTGGGTTTGTCGCGCTCGTGGCTGGCGCGGCGACCAGCACGCTCGTGACCGGCTGGGCATCTGATGAGCGCGAGCGACGGCTGGAGGTGGTCCTCTCGACGCCGATCAAGCGCGTCTCCTGGTTCGTGCGCGGCGCGCTCGGGCTGCTGGTTGCCGTGTTCGCGATCGGCGTGGTCATCGGCCTGGCGGCCGGGCTCGGGGCGGCGCTCGCCGGAGATCCGGCGCTGGCCGTGGTCACCGGCGGGCTGGTGATCGGGCTCTACGCGGTCGCGCTCGCCGGCGTGGGCGTGCTGGTGTTCGGGCTGGGATGGCCGCAATTCGCCGGCGGCGCGGTGGCCGGGGTGACTGTCGCGTTCTATCTGATCGACCTGATCGGAGGCATCCTGCGCTTGCCCGACTACATCACCGACCTTGCCTTGACCCGCCACCTGGGCGAGCCGATGGCCGGCTCCTACGACTGGCCGGGGATGGCGTTGTGCGTTGGCGGGGTGGTCGTTGGCGTAGTGGTCGGGGCCTCGAGGTTCGCTCGGCGCGACCTCGGTTAGAGTCCCGCCCGTGCGTTGTTCTGTTGCTTCTGCCCTGGTCGCCTGCTTCCTCGTGGCCGCCTGCATCCTCGTAGCCGGCTGCGATAGCACCGTGCCGCCTCCGCCTAGCCAAAGCTCGCTGCCAACACCCGACCAGAGCGCTGCGGCCACGGCGTCGTTGGTGGCCAGCGCCGAGCCAACCCTTGCGGCGACTGCCTCGCCCACGCCCTCGCCGACGCCGATCTCGCCGGCACACACGGTCACCAGCGACGATGGCTTGTTGACCATCGACGTTCCGGAGGGGGCCCTGCCCGTGGGGCTCGGTTTGACCGCGCTGGCGCAGGGTGAGGAGGATCTGCCGCCGGAACTTTCCGGGCTGAGCGTGCGCTCGGCGTTCTACAGGCTGGAGCCGGACGGCACCGTGTTTGCCTCGCCGGTGATCATCACCCGACGAGTGGCGCTGAGGGACCTCGGCCTCGACCTCGACGAGGACGGCCTGCCGATCCTTGCGTTGGCGATGCGCTCCGAGGGCGGGACCTGGGAGTGGCTCGACGGTCAGCAGCTGACGCTGGATGGCGACTTCGTGGTCGTTTCTGGGTCGGCCACACACGCCAGCCACGTGTTCGCCTTCGGGGGCACGACCTTTACGCGCTTCTCATTCGACCCGGAGGCTTCACTTCCGCTCGGCGGATTGCTGACGCTCACCGCCACGCTGCTGGTTGCGGACGGCGCGGACGATCCGCCAACTCTGGGGACCGCGTTCGCGCCGATCGTGGCAAGTGACAACGTGGCTCTCGGTCTCAGCTCGGCGCCTGCTGACGGCTCGCTCAGCCAGGGATTTCGCTGCCTGCGCGACGGCATCTCGTTCGTCGGTGTCCGCTACTCCGTGCTGAATGTTGGCGCGGAGAGCGTTCTGTTCGCCCAGCTCGGCCTG
>Ga0183260_10001116_pt1 | contig 22796 bp, 22 predicted proteins | sample AntDrymUQ4972206_2_FD_129768 | JGI IMG/M metagenome (GOLD analysis project Ga0183260, IMG submission 129768) | Polar desert sand microbial communities from Dry Valleys, Antarctica - metaG UQ497 (22.06) (version 2) (version 2) | ecosystem: Environmental > Terrestrial > Soil > Desert | place... | reverse complement strand
CCGCCGCCGCACAGGAACACCATCACGCCGCCGTTCGTGTGACGCTCGCCGAGATGGATGTGGGCGAAGAGCACGTTGCCGCCCTCGAGCCCCTGGTACCGAAGCGTGAACTCGATCGCGCTCGAGCCGATCCGAGCGTCGAACGAGCCCCGGGCCGCGGTCGAGATCGACGGCACCTCCTGGTAGCCCTCGAGCCCGGCCGAGACCCTGCCGCCGCCGTCGTCTCCGCCACGGGCGAGCGAGACGCCTGCGAGGACGAGCCCCGCCGTCGCGATCGCGAAGAGCAGTACTACGAGCTTTCTCATCCGTTCCTCCCCTTCCTCCTTCGATCTCTGAACGGTACGCGCGCCAACCTCGTTCGGTTTCGCGGCCCAGGGTCTCTGGCTCGAGCCAGAGACCGACGGTGCGCCACGGGAGCTTGATCGGTCGCCGTACACTCAGCTCGTGGGCGGTTGGTACACGATCGGCCTCGCGGTCGGTCTCGGGCTCGCAGCAGGCCTGCTCTTCGCCGGCCTGCTCGCGGGACGCCCGTACGGGGTCGTCGTCGCGACGCTCGCGTCGGCCGCGGTCGGCGTTGTCGCGGGGATCGTCGTCGAGGGCTGGGTCGGGCTCGTCGCGGCGCTCGTCGGGGCCGTGATCGGCGCTGTCTCGGCGACGGTCGTCGCGAGCGGAGCCCTCCGTCGGGGAGCGACGAGGAGCGGGACGGCAATGCTCGTGGGAGCGGCGGCGCTCGTCGTCGCGCTGCTCGCGCTCGTGCCGATCGTGGGCTATGTCCTCGCGGTCGTCGTTCCTGCGCTCGCGGCGAGGCGCGCACGCCGTGAGCCCGAGCGCCACGCCGGGCTTCGCTCGCTTGCCCGCTGAGGGTCCTCCCGTGACCCCACCGCCTCGCAAGCTCGTACTCGTCGTGATCGACGGGCTGACGCCGACCATGCTGGAGGCGTCGCTCGGCGAGCGCTCGACGCCGACGCTTACCGCGCTCGCGGAGCTCGGGACGCTCGGCCGCGCGACGAGCACGTTCCCGTCGCTGACGCCCGTCTGTCTCTCCTCGATCGCGACGGGCGCGCACCCGGACGTGCACGAGATCCCGCATCTCGTCTGGTGGCACCGCGGTGAGCGGCGGATCGTCGAGTACGGCTCGTCCGCCAAGGCTGCTCGCGCGGCGGGCTTTGGCAAGACCCTGCGCGACACGCTCGTCGGACTGAACGCCGAGCACCTCGGTCGCTCGGCCGTAACGGTCTTCGAGGCGCTCGCCGACGCCGGCCTCAGCACCGCCGCCGTCAACTTCACCGCCTACCGGGGCCGCACGCGGCATCGGGCGAACGTTCCGTTTCTCGGGACCGTTCTCGGGCCGGAGCGGTTCTTCTTCTACAACCTGTTCCGCGGTGACCGGACAGGAGCGCCGCTCTCGTTCCGGAACCGCGCCGCGGGGACGATCGACGCGTACGCGGCCGCGGTGGGGCGCTGGCTCGTCACCCGCGACGGCTTCGACTTCCTCCTCTTCTACCTCTCCGATTACGACTACGCCTCGCACGCCCATGGCCCCGACAGCGCGGCCGAGGTGCTCGGCCAATGCGACGAGGCAATCGGTGACCTCGTGCGAGCCGCGGGCGGACTGGAGGCGTTCGTGGAGCGCTACGCGGTAATCGTGATGTCCGACCACGGCCAGTCCCGTGTGGAGCGGATCACCCGGCTCGGCGATCAGTTCCGGCACCTCGACGAGACGCTCGTCACTGCCTCGAACCGAGCCGCGCATGTCTACCGGCTCGGTGACGCCGCACCGACGGCACGGGAGCTCGCCGTCCGCCTCGACGGCGACCCGGCGGTCGACGTCGCGCTCTTCGCGGAGGACGACGCGGTGATTGCCCGGCGAGACGGGGTCGAGCTCCGGCTCGTCGAGGGGACGGATGGGCTCTCGACTGTGGGCGACGCATCGCTGCTCGACCATCCGGACGGCATCGCACGCGCGTTGGCCGCCGTCCGGTGTCGAAACGCCGGTGACGTCGTCGTCTCGGCCGTCGAGGGGTGGGAGTTTGCGGATCTCGGCGGTGGGCACCACCTCGGCGGTGGCTCGCACGGCGCGCTCGGATCGGCCGACTCGCTCGTTCCCGTGCTGACCGTGGGGGTGGCAGGCCCGGCGCCGAGGAGCATCGTCGACGTCGCCCCGCTCGTGCTCTCCCATTTCGGAGTGGAGGCGCCTTCATACGTCCTTCGGCGGGCAGCGTGACCGGCCTCGCACGAACATGGCGGACGGCGTCGCCGGCGCGCGACCGCGCACGGATGGTGTCGCGACAACTCCGTCGGCGCGGGATCCGCGACGAGCGGGTTCTCCGGGCGATGTCCACCGTGCCGCGCGAGGCGTTCGTCCCCCCGTCGCTCGTCCCGCGCGCCTACGAGGACGCGGCGCTCTCGATCGGCGAGGGCCAGACGATCTCGCAGCCGTACATCGTGGCGGCGATGTGCGAGCTACTCGAGCTCGACGGGTCGGAACGGGTGCTCGACGTCGGCACCGGCTCGGGGTACGCGGCCGCCGTGCTCGACGAGCTCGCCGCGAGCGTCGTCTCGATCGAGCGCGTCGCTTCGCTCGCCGGGCGTGCGCGCGACGCGCTCGCCGCCACCGGTCACGCGTCCGTCGAGGTCAGGATCGGGGACGGACGCCTCGGGGCTCCGGACACGGCCCCGCTCGATGCGATCGCGATCGCGGCGGCAACGCCAGAGATCCCCGAGGCGCTCGTCGACCAGCTGGCAATTGGAGGCCGGCTCGTCGCGCCGCGTGGAGATCGGGAGGCTCAGAGGCTCGTACGGCTCGTCAAGACCGAGGACGGCTTGGGCGAGACGGTGGGGCTGGGTTGCCGCTTCGTGCCGCTTGTCGGGGAATGATCCCGGGGACTGACCCCGAAGGGGTCTGTCCCCCGTGCGACACGAGTTGTCTGTCGGCAGGAGATCGCCTGTAGCACGGGGGTCCCCCTGCGGGGGACAGACCCCATAGCCGCTACGCTCGCCGGCGTGATGGACGAGCGGACCGCGCCGGCTGCGGCGCCGCCGAGGGGGCGCGTCGATGCGGCTCTCCGGCGGAGGGCGAACTGGGAGCAGCTCGTGAAGTTCTGCGTCGTCGGCGCGAGCGGCTACGTCGTCAACCTCGCCGTCTACGCGCTCCTCCTCCGCGGGCTCGATCTCCACTACCTCCCGGCCGCGATCGGGTCGTTCCTCGTTGCCATGACGAACAACTACCTCTGGAACCGGGTCTGGACGTTCCGCCGGCAGCGCGGGCATCTCGTGCACCAGGGGCTCCGGTTCTTCGTCGTCTCGTCGCTCGCGCTCGGGGCGAACCTCGTCGTGCTCCACCTGCTCGTGAGCGCCGGGGTGGGGGAGATCGTCGCGCAGGCGATCGCAATCGTCCTCGTGACCCCAGTGAACTTCGTCGGCAACAAGCTCTGGTCGTTCCGCCACCGACGGTGAGCCGCGCAGCGGCCGTCCTCGCCGCCGCTCTCGTCGCTTCCGTCGTCGCGCCCGCTGCGTTCTCGCAGACGACCTCGAACGCACCGGATCTGGGAGCGCGCGCGGGCGCTCCGAGCGCCGCGCCGCCGCGTCTCGCGGAGGCCGTCGTCGTCGAGGCGTTCGTCGCCCATCCGAAGGTCGCGGACTGGCTCGGACGCTACCCGCCAGACCCGCAGACCGACGCGACGTTCTCGCGCGAGAGCCGCTCGTGGACGGTGCACGTCTGGTCGGGAGCCGCGGGTGAGATCGCGCGTGGGGAGGTCGCCGATCCGTCAGGCCGTGTGACTGAATCCTGGACAGGCCCGCAGGTGGCGTGGCGGATGGCGCGCGGCCGACCCGGCGCTTTCGGTGGCAAGACGCTCACCTCCTGGCCGGTCTGGCTCGGGCTCTCCGTCCTCTTCCTCGTCGGCCTCGCCGATCGGCGACGCCCGTTCGCAATGCGAAACCTGGATCTGCTCGGCCTGCTCTCGTTCGGTGTCTCGCTCGCCTTCTTCAACCGGGGCGAGGTGTTCCAGAGCGCCGCGCTCGCCGTCCCGTCGCTCGTCTACCTGCTCGTTCGCATGATGACGATCGGCTTCCGGCGGCCCCCCGGCCGTCCCGTGCTCGCCTCGAGCTGGCCGGTGTGGAGTCTCGCGGTCGCGACCCTCTTCCTGCTCGGGTTCCGGATCGGGCTCAACGTCCAGGAGGGTCGACGGGTGATCGACGTCGGATACGCGGGCGTGATCGGCGCCGACCGGATCCTCGACGGGCGTGCACCCTACGGCGCGATGCCGGTGACCGCCGGGCTCGAGCCGTGCGGCGAGCCGAACTCGGAGGGCGAGATCCGCGAGCGCATTCAGGAGAACGGCCGCTGCGAGTCGGCCAACCCTCGCGGCGACACGTACGGCCCCGTCGCGTACCTCGCGTACGTCCCCTCCGTCCTTGCGTTCGGGTGGAGCGGTCGCTGGGACGAGCTGCCGGCGGCGCACGCGACCGCGATCGTCTTCGACCTGCTCGTCCTCGCCGGGCTCGTCCTCGTCGGGCGGCGCTTCGGCGGCAACCTGCTCGCCGCCGCGCTCGCGTTCGGGTGGGTCGCCTACCCGTTCACGAGCTACGTCCTCCTCGCGAACTCGAACGACGCGATCATGCCCGCCCTCCTCGTCTGGGGGTTCTGGCTCGTGTCCTCCGCGCCCGCCCGCGGGGCCGCTGTCGCGCTCGCCGCCTGGACGAAGTTCGCAGCGCTGCTCGTCGCACCGCTCTGGCTGACCTATCGATCGAGCTGGCGCCCGAGACGACCCCTCGCCTTCGCGGGCGCGTTCTTGCTCGCGACCGCTGCCGCGTTCGCGATCCTCCTCCTCGAGCCGTCCCTGCCCGACGCCGTGCGGACGTTCTCGGAGCGAACCTTCACCTTCCAGCTCGAGCGCGACTCGCCGTTCTCGATCTGGGACTGGGGCCAGTACCACGCGCGCGGCATTCCCGATCTCGCCTCGCTCCAGACGGTCGTTCAGCTCGGCGCGATCGCGCTCGCGGGCGTCGTCGCCGTCGTCCCGCGCGAGAAAGGCCCGATCGAGCTCGCCGCGCTGACCGCCGCCGTACTCGTCGCGTTCCAGCTCTCGCTGACGCACTGGTTCTACCTCTACCTTCCGTGGATGCTGCCGTTTGCGCTCCTGGCGCTCCTGCTGCCGCGAGCGGCGCGCCCGGCGCCGTGAGAGGACGGCCGTCGCTCGACGCGCTGCTCGCGGCAGGGGTGTTCGTCGCGACCGCGGCCGCCGTGACCGCCGCGTGGCAATGGAGCGGAAACGCGATCACGGATATCCCGCTCTACCGAACGTACGGAGAGCGGATCGAGAACGGGCTCGTCCCGTACCGCGACTTCGGGTTCGAGTACCCGCCGGGCGCTCTGCCGGCCCTCGTCATGCCCGCCCTCGTGACCGACTCGCTGACGGCGTACCGCGTCGTCTTCGCCGGTCAGCTCGCATTCGTGGGGGCTCTCGGGGTTCTCCTCTTCGCTGCGGCCCTCGACCGACTGGGACGCGCGACGGCCGAGCGGCGGACGGCGCTCGCGGTCGTCGCCCTCGCGCCGCTTCTGCTCGGCGGCGTCGTCCTCTCTCGGTTCGACCTGCTCCCGGCCGCGCTCGTCACAGGCGCGTTGCTCCTGCTCGTGACCGGTCGGCCCCGCGCCGGCGCGCTCGTCACCGGCCTCGGGGTTGCCGTGAAGCTCTATCCGGCGGTGCTCGTGCCGCTGCTCGCGCTGGCCGCGTTCCGGCGGGGCGGCCGACCCGAGCTCGGCAGGACGCTCGCACTCTCCGCCGCACCGGCTCTCGTCCTGTATCTCCCGTTCCTCGTCCTCTCGCCGGGCGGCGTGCTCGACTCGTTCGGGCGCCAGCTCGGGCGGCCGCTCCAGATCGAGAGCCTCGGCGCGGGAATCCTGCTCGTGTTGCATCAGGTCGCGGACACCTCGCTCGGCTGGGCCTCGGGCGCAGGCTCGCAGAACCTCACCGGCCCCGGTACGACGGGGCTCGCGGTCGCCCTCGGCGTCGCGCAGATCGCGGCGGTCGGCCTCGTCTGGCTCTCCTACGCGCGCGGGGGCGCTGCGACGAGCGAGCGGCTCGTTCGCCACGCGGCTGCGGCCGTCGTCGCGTTCGTTGCGCTCAGCAAGGTGCTCTCGCCGCAGTTCCTCGTCTGGCTCGTGCTGCTCGTACCGCTCGTCGGGCCACCACGGAGCCGGTCGGTGCTCTGGCTCACCGCGGTCGCGTGCGGCCTGACCGCCGCCTGGTTTCCGCTCCGCTACTGGGAGCTCGTCCGCGAGTTCGACTCGCTCGCCTCGTGGCTCGTCCTCGCGCGCGGGCTGGTTCTCCTCGCCCTCCTTGCCGTGCTCATTCGGGCCACGAAACGCGAACCGGCTCGATCGCCGTCGCCCGCCCCGTCGCCGGGTCGCACGTGACGAGTGCGCCCTCGAGGCGCACCCCGCCGGTGGCGGTCTCGAACCGCACGGGCATTCCGGTGCGCATCCGCCGGATCGCGAGCTCGGCCTCGACCCCGATCACGGAGTCGTGCGGGCCGGTCATCCCAACGTCGGTGAGCGCCGCCGTACCGCCCGGCAGCACCCTCGCGTCGGAGGTCTGCACGTGCGTATGAGTGCCGAGCACCGCGGTGACCCTGCCGTCGAGCCACGTTGCGAGCGCGACCTTCTCGCTCGTCGCCTCCGCGTGGATGTCGACGACGATCACGGGCGTCGACCGGCGCGCCTCGTCGACGAGCTCGTCGACGAGCTCCCACATGCTGTGCGGCGGCTCGAGGAAGAGGGAGCCGAGGACGTTCAGCACAGCGACCTTCGTGCCGTCGCGTGCCTCGACGACCGCGAGCCCACGACCTGGAGCCGATGTGGCCATGTTCGCTGGTCGGACAACAGTGGTCGACGATGCGAGGTAGGGTCCGATCTCCTCGCGCCGCCACGTGTGGTTCCCCAGAGTGATTGCATCCGCGCCCGCCTCACGCAGCACCTCGGCGAGCCGTGGGGTGATGCCGACCCCGTTCGCGACGTTCTCGCCGTTCACCACGCACGCGTCGACCTCGAGCCGCTCGCGGAGCGCGGGAAGAAGCGCGGTAACGGCGTCACGGCCCGGGCGCCCGACGACGTCCCCGACGAAGAGGATCCGCATCGCGGCGCCCGACTAGGGAAGCGAGCCGGGCGAGGGGTAGACCACGATCGAGACGTTGTTGCCGTCGTGCGGCGCATGCGCGGCGAGCGCTTGCTCCTCGACCGCCGCGACGTTCGCTGCCGTGCCGAGCTTCGAGGTGGCCGCGAGCACCGGCGTGCCCACGGCGATCGCCGGATCCGGCCGCACGTGGAGCACGGAGACCATCACCGACGGTGACTGCGAGGGCCGGAGGTCGATGCGTTTGCCGACGCTCTTGCCGCCGATCACGAGATCGCTGACCGCGACGACGGAGCCCTGCACGGGGGCGTAGACGTCCGTCCCGGGAGCGGTCCCGACATCGAGCTCGGCCGTCCCGGCCGGCCCGCCCTCGAGCTGGTACCAGCGCGGCGAGGCGCTGCTCGAGCTTGCGATCCGGTGCCAGAGACGCCCCAGAATCCCCTCGTTCGCCTGGCGGCCCACGGGCTGCAGGGAGAGCGCGCCGTCGCTGGAGCCGTGAAAGCCGATCGCGGTGAGCGAGCCGGCCGGGACGGGGAGCTGAACGCGGAGGTTCCCGACCGTCGCGAGCACCTGCGGTCGCGGCCGGACAGCGGCGGCCTCCTCCGACGAGACGGGGTCGGCGGCGAGGGGCGCGGTGACCGATGCCGAGCCACCCGAGCCGAAGGCCGTGAGGAGCAGCGTCACGAGCCCGAGCATCCCGACGACCGACAGAAGCACGAGCCGGCGGGCGCGGCGTTGTGAGCGTCGCCTGCGCTCACGCAGGCGCGCTGCTTGCCGGGAGCGCGGCGAAGCCATCGCGGCACCGTACCGCACTCGTGCGTCGGCTTCGACCTACCATCGAGGCGATGAGCGGGGAGACGACCATTCGGATCCCCCGCTGGGTGCAGCTCGTCGGGCTCCCCGTCCTCCTGCTCCTCGCGTTCCTGCTCGCCCGGGAGCTCGGGCACGTGCTCTTCCTCTTCCTCACCGCGTCGGTGATCGCGTTCACGCTGAACCCGCTCGTCCGCGAGCTCTCGCGCCTGCGGCTGCCGCGCGGGCTCTCCGTCTCGGTCGTCTCACTCGTCTTCGCGACGGTCGTCGTCGGAGTGCTCGTCGCGCTCGGCACCGTCGTCGTCTCGGAGACACGGTCCGCCGCCGACCGTGTCGACACCTACCTCACCGACGAGGACGCATCGGGTCAGACGGGAGCCGACCGCGACGTCGATCGGCTCCAGGCCTGGCTCGACGACCACGGCCTCGAGGGAGTCCGGGTCGAGCGCCAGCTCGACGACCTCACCGAGTCCGTCGGCGCGGGGGACGTCTCCGGGTACGTGCAGGACGCCATCTCGTTCGCGCAGGGCGCGGCGCTCTCGGTGATCATCCTGCTCTTCTCGATCGTCCTGATCGCCGTCATCGCGATCTACATGCTGCTCGACATGCCGCGGCTCGAGCGAGCGATCGACCGCCGCTTTCCACCCTACGGCGGGCTGCCGCTCACCCAGCGGATCGAGCGGGCGTTGTGGGGCTACGTGCGCGGCCAGGCGATTCTCTCCGTCGTGATCGGCTCGAGCGCCGGGATCGGCATGTGGATCCTCGGCGAGACGGGCGCGGTGGACGGCGCCGAGCGGTACGCGCTCCTCTTCGGCGTCTGGACGGCCTTCATCGAGGTGATCCCCTACATCGGGCCGTGGCTCTCGGCCGTGCCGCCGGCGATCTATGCCCTCGTCGTCGACCCGATCGGGTTCCTCTGGGTCGCCGTGCTCTTCGTCTTCATCTACCAGGTGGAGGGACACGTCGTCGTCCCGAACGTGATGGCGAACGCCCTGCGCCTGCATCCCCTGCTCGTCATCTTCGGCCTGCTTGCCGGCGGCGAGCTGTACGGGATCCCCGGGGTCCTCGTCGCACTCCCGACGATGGCGGCTGGTCGCGCGATCTGGGAGTTCTTCCACGAGCGGATCGATCTCGAGTCGTGGGAGGATGCGCAGGAGAGCAGGATCCCGGTCGAGGTCGAGCCGCGGGCTACAACACCTGGCAGCTGATCCCGAGCGCCGTTGCAGCGGCCTTCATGCGGTCGTCGTACGTCGCAAGACGAACCTCGAGTCGCTGCGCTCGAAGGTATTCGAGCGACGCAAGATGCAGAGCGTCGAGTGTGCGGACGGGCACGGGGAAGGGCTCGAGCGCCCGTTCGAGGACGATCGGCGACAGCTCGACGACAGAAAGGCGCCCGAGAAGCTCCCTCGCGGCCTCTCCGTGGGACGCCGCGCGCCGAAGCGCATGGAGCCTCACCCACGCTTCGTATTCCACGAGGCGGCTTCCGACCAACGACTCGTCCCACAGCGAGGGTGGTGGCCGCCGATCCTCCGCGAGGAGCTGGGCCAGAATGACCGACGTGTCGACGTAGATCACCGCTCGGACCGGTCGGCCGCCAACCCTTCGACGATCTCGGACAGAGGCGCGACCCCAGGTGCGTTCGGCAGCGGGCCGCCTGGAGCCAGCGCGGGCGTCACGAGCCCGTCGCGAACCGCCTGCGCGAGCAGCGCGTCCGGCAGCGACGCCGACCGGCCGGCGTGTGGCGGGACGAGCTCGGCTACCACGCGATCCCGATCGGCGATCAGGATCGTCTCGCCCGCTGCGGCCAGGCGGACGTACTCGCTCAGCCTGTTCTTCAGCACCTTGAGACCAACCGAGCGCATGGAAGATAAAGTAGCTTCTGGAAGCTACCTCGTCAATGGGGACACGTTGCGCACTACGCTTGGGCCGTGAGCTTCCCGGCGACCCGCCTCCGCCGCCTGCGCCGCACGGACACGCTGCGAGCGCTCGTCCGCGAGACGTCGCTCTCGCTCGACGACGTCGTGATGCCGCTCTTTGCCTGTCCCGGAGAAGGTGTCGTCCGTCCTGTCGCCGGGCTCCCCGGCATCGCGCAGCGCTCCGTCGACGAGCTCGCCCGGGAGGCCTCCGAGCTCGCGACGCGAGGCATCCGCGCCGTCCTCCTCTTCGGGATCCCCGAGTCGAAGGACGACGAGGGCTCCGGTGCGTGGGACGCGGATGGGATCGTGCAGCGCGCGCTCCGCGCGCTTCGCGCCGAGACGCCCGGACTGACGCTCCTCACCGACGTCTGCCTCTGCGAGTACACGGCGCACGGGCATTGCGGGACGCTGTGCGAAGCCGGCGACTCCGTCGCCAACGACGAGACGCTCGATCTGCTCGTGCGCACCGCCGTGAGCCACGTCGAGGCGGGTGCGGACGCGGTCTGCCCGAGCGACATGATGGACGGACGGGTCGGTGCGATCCGGGCCGCGCTCCCGGAGACGCCAATCGTCTCGTACGCGGCGAAGTACGCCTCGGCGTTCTACGGGCCGTTCCGCGAGGTCGCCGAGTCGACGCCGGCCCTCGGCGACCGGCGCGGCTACCAGATGGATCCGGCGAACGCTCGTGAGGCGCTCCGCGAGTGCGCGCTCGACCTCGACGAGGGAGCAGACGTCCTGATGGTCAAGCCGGCGCTGCCGTACCTCGACGTGATCCGCGCGGTGCGCGAGCGCTTCGACTGCCCGGTGTGGGCCTACCAGGTGTCGGGCGAGTACGCGATGATCCGGGCCGCCGCCGACGCTGGCCACCTCGAGGAGCGCCGCGCCGCGCTCGAGTCGCTCACCGCGATCAAGCGCGCGGGTGCCGGGACGGTCGTCACGTATTGGGCAAAGGAGCTCGGCGAGTGGCTGTGACGGAGCGCACCGAGCTCTGGCGGCGCGCGACGAGCCTCATCCCCGGCGGCGTGAACTCGCCGGTGCGGGCGATGCGCGCGGTTGGGCTCGACGAGCCGGTGTTCGTTCGGCGTGGGCTCGGTGCGGAGCTCGAGGACGTGCACGGCCGGCGCTACGTCGACTGGGTGCAGTCCTGGGGCCCGCTCGTCTTCGGGCACGCCGACGCCGAGACGCTCGCGGCCGTGCATGCGGCGGTCGACCGGGGGACGACGTTCGGTGCGGCAACCGAGGCCGAGGTCGAGCTGGCCGCCGAGATCGTCGACGCTGTCCCGTCGATCGAGATGGTGCGGCTCGTGAGCTCCGGGACGGAGGCTTCGATGAGCGCGCTCCGCCTCGCGCGGGCGGCCACGCGGCGCGACCGGGTGATCAAGTTCGCGGGCTGCTATCACGGTCACGTCGACGCGCTGCTCGCGAGCGCGGGCTCAGGGGTGATGACCCTCGGGCTGCCCTCGTCGCCGGGCGTCCCTGCGGCCGTCACGGCCGACACGATCGTCTGCCGCTTCAACGACGTCGACAGCGTCGCCGCTGCGTGCGAGCGCTACGGCGACGGGCTCGCCGCCATCCTCGTCGAGCCCGTGGCCGGGAACATGGGATGCGTCCCCCCGGCCCCCGGCTTCCTCGAGGCCCTCCGCTCGCTCGCCGACGCGACCGGCGCCCTGCTCGTCTTCGACGAGGTGATGACGGGGTTCCGCGTCGGGCGCGCAGGCGCCCAGGGGCGCTACGGCGTGACGCCCGACCTGACGGTGCTCGGGAAGATCGTCGGCGGCGGACTGCCCGCCGCGGCGTTCGGCGGCCCGGCCGAGCTGATGGAGCGCCTCGCCCCGGTGGGCGACGTCTACCAGGCGGGCACGCTCTCGGGGAACCCGCTCGCGACGGCTGCCGGCATCTCGGTGCTCCGTCGCTTGCGCGACCCCGCCGTCTACGAGGAGCTCGAGCGGCTGGGTGCGCGGCTCGAGGCGGGCCTCGCCCCGTTCGGCCGCGTCCAGCGCGTCGGGGGGATGCTGACGCTCTTCTGCCGCGACGACCCGGTCGAGCGCTACGAGGACGCGCTCGAGAGCGACACCGAGCGGTTCGCTGCCCTCTTCCGGCACCTGCTCGGCGTTGGCTTCTACCTGCCGCCGTCGCAGTTCGAGTGCCTCTTCCCGTCGCTCGCGCACACGGACGAGCACGTCGACGCGACGATCGCGGCCGTCGCCGCGTTCGCAGTGTGAGTCTCTTCCGCCGGATCGCCGACGAGACCGCCGCGGAGAGCCCCCTCTGGCGCGCTGCGCTCCTGCCCGAGGGCGAGCGCCTCGAGGAGCCCGTGTTCTCGCCACTCCTCCAAGACCAGCCGTTGGTGATCGGGCTCGAGACGATCTACGAGGGCTACCTCCTGCACTACGGGCGCTCGCGGCTCTTCGCCCCCGACGACGGGGATGTGGCGATCCTCCTCGGCGACGCACTCCTCGCCCACGGGCTCGTCCGGGTCGCTGCGACGGGCTTGCTCGGCGCGGTCACCGACCTCGCGGAGCTCCTCTCGCTTTGCGCCCAGGCCCGCGCCGACGGCCTGCCTGGCGACGGCCCCGCCTGGGCGGCGACGTCGGCGCTCCTCGGGCGTGACGGCCTCGCCGAGGCACGCGCCGCGCTCCGGAACGAGGGGGATCCGCAGCCGCTCGAGACGCTCGCAAGGAAGGCGGCGGGCGACACGGCGGTGGACGCCGCGCTCGCCGCGCACGACCGCCACGCGGTGGTCTAACATCGCGCTCGTGATCGCAGCGCTCTGGCTCGTGGCGGACGCCGCCGAGGAGGGGAGGAACGTCATCCTCTCGATGCTCGTCGTCGGGCTGATCTTTCTCGCAGCGATCGGCCTCGGCGAGCTGACGCACCACGCGGCCGCGAAGCGCAAGCGCACGAAGCTCGACCGCCCGCTCTGACGATCGCCGCGCTCCGCCCTCTCCGCGCGCTCCGAGCGCACGCCCGGCGGTAGCCGGGCACCCGCGTACCTACACTCGGGGCATGGCGAGCCCCGCAGCCGACCTGCGCGAGTGGATCGCGCTCCTCGAGCAGGAGGGCGAGCTCGTACGCGTCACAGCCGAGGTCGATCCCGACCTCGAGATCACGGAGATCGCCGACCGGATCGTGAAGACGCGCGGCCCGGCGCTCCTCTTCGAGAACGTCAAGGGCTCGCGGCTCCCCCTCCTCATCAACCAGTTCGGCACCGAGCGGCGGATGTGCCTGGCCTTCGGGGTCGAGCGCCTCGACGACGTCGCGGCGAAGCTCGGGGAGGTGCTCGAGCTCAGCCCGCCGCAGGGGCTTGTCGACAAGGTGCGAAAGCTCGGGACGCTGAAGTCGATCGCCGACTCGATGCCGAAGACGGTCTCGAAGGCGCCGTGCCAGGAGGTCGTGCTCGAAGGCGACGACGTGAACCTGGATCTGCTCCCGATCATGCGCTGCTGACCTCTCGATCCGGGACCCTTCATCACGCTGCCGGCCGTCATCACGAAAGACCGCGAGACCGGCGTGCGGAACGTCGGCATGTACCGGATGCAGAAGGTCGACCGGCGCTCGACGTTCATGCACTGGCAAATCCACAAGGACGGCCGTGCCGATCTGCTCGCCGCGCCCGACGGGCGGATCCCCGTCGCGGTCGCGCTCGGCCTCGACCCCGTCACCGCGTACTCCGCGAGCGCGCCGCTGCCGAAGCACGTCGGCGAGCTGATGGTCGCCGGGTTCCTGAAAGGCTCCGCCGTGGAGCTCGTCCGCTGCCGGACGGTCGACCTCGAGGTGCCGGCGAACGCCGAGATCGTGCTCGAGGGCTGGGTCGACGCGTCCGACACCGGGCTCGAGGGCCCTTTCGGCGACCACACCGGCTTCTACACGCCTCCGGAGGAGTTCCCGTACTTCCGCGTCTCCGCGATCACGATGCGACGCGACGCGATCTACCCGTCGATCGTGGTCGGCAAGCCGCCGGCCGAGGACGAGTGGCTCGCAAAGGCGACCGAGCGGATCTTCCTGCCCGCGATCCGGATGAGCGTCCCCGAGCTCGTCGACTACGACCTGCCGACCGCCGGGACGTTCCACAACTGCGTGATCGTCTCGATCCGCAAGCGCTACCCCGGCCACGCCCGGAAGGTGATGTACGCGGTCTGGGGGCTCGGGCTCCTGTCGCTTGCGAAGTCCGTCGTGGTCGTCGACGAGTCGGTCGACGTGCACGACTACGAGCAGGTCTTCTTCCGCGTCTGTGCAAACGTCGACCCGAAGCGGGACGTCGTCATCGCCGAAGGCCCGATCGACCAGCTCGACCACGCCTCTGTGCTGCCGAGCTACGGCGGCAAGATCGGCTTCGACGCGACGGCGAAAGGCCCTGACGAGGGCGCACGCGAGTGGCCGCCGGAGATCGAGATGACCGCGGAGATCCGGGCTGCGGTGGACGCGCGCTGGGCCGAGCTCGGGTTGCCTGCGCACGCCGACAGGCGTTCCATGCAGAATGGCGGTCGAGCGGCTCGTAGGCGGCGTCCGGCCCTCTGGCCGGGTCGTCGTTGACGGGAGCCGCCGGCGGCGATTGAATCACCACGAGTGAGCGAGCAAGAGCCAGACACACCGCACGTTCCGGCGCCGAGCCTTTGGCCGATCGGGTTCGCGATCGGTATCGCGTGCGTCCTCGTGGGCCTCGTCGTCAGTGTGCCCGTGCTCGTGATCGGCGTGATCCTCTCGCTCGTCTTCGCGGTGCTCTGGGTGCGCGATCTGAGCGGGAAGCGGCCTTCCCCCGCCGCGGCGACGCCGAAGCCCGCAGTCGCCACCGAGGCGGATCTCGGCGCCACGACCGACCGGGCGACGTTCCTCTCGCTCGCGACCATCGGTGTCGGCGGACTCATCGGCGCGGGCGTCACGCTGCCGGTGCTCGGCTTCGGTGTCCTGCCCTCGTTCGTCGGTGACGGGATCGAGTCGAAGGAGGTCGACCTCGGCCCCATCTCGAACTTCCCGGAGGGCGCGTACGTGATCGCGACCTACCTCGAGGATCCCGAGCAGGGCGAGGTCACCCGCCGTACCGCGTTCGTGCGCAACAACGGCCGCACGGAGTCCGGCGAGCCGAGCTTCACCACCCTCTTCAGCCGTTGCGTCCACCTCGGCTGCCCCGTGCAGCCGAACGGCCCGATCGACGAGGAGGCGCGACAGGAGGTCGGCGAGGTCGAGCTCAGGCCCGTGCTCGCCGCGAGCTTCGGCTGCCCGTGTCACGGCGGCCTGTACGACTCGGAGGGCAATCGCACTGCAGGCCCGCCCGTCCGCGCGCTCGACCGCTACGAGTTCTCGATCAAGAACGGCAACCTCGTTCTCGGCAAGCTCTTCAGCGTCGGTGACGTCGACGGCAACGGCGCCAAGGCGCGGCTCACGAAGTACTACCGCGCGTACCCGGGTGTCCACGTCGACGGGCTCGAGAAGTGGCTCTATCCGATTCCGACGCCGGGGTCGACGAACTGATGGCCAAGTCAGCCCGCCGCCGCCAGCTCGAGGCCGCCGCGCTCTACCCGGTCGACTGGGTCGAGGAGCGCTCGGGCCTCGTCGGCTACACGAAGTGGTTCCTCTTCCGGAAGGTGCCCCACGACATCAGCTGGGCGCAGACCCTCGGGGCCGCGACGCTGACCGCGTTCATCGTGCAAGCGGTGACGGGCGTCGTCCTCGCGTTCTACTACAAGCCCGACCCCGCGAACGCCTACGCGTCCGTCCAGAACATCACCGAGGAGGTGACGCTCGGTTGGCTCGTGCGCGGGATGCACAAGTGGGGCGCGAGCGTCTTCATCATCTTGATGTTCTTCCACATGGCGCGCACCTTCCTGTTCGGCGCCTACAAGTACCCGCGCGAGCTCAACTGGATCATCGGCGTGCTGCTCCTCGTGCTCGGGATGGCGGAGGGCTTCACGGGGTACCTGCTCCCGTGGGACAACACGGCGTACTGGGCGACGGTCGTCGGCATCAACATCAACGCGACCGGGCCGTTCGTCGGGCCGTTCCTCGCGCAGTTCCTCCAGGGCGGGCTCAACATCGGCCCGGACACGCTCTCGAAGTTCTACGCCCTTCACATGCTCCTGCTCCCGGGGGGGATCATGGCGCTCATCGGGCTGCACCTCTATCTCGTCGTGCGGCTCGGGGTCACCTCGCCGCCGTGGTCGAGCACCGCCGCCGGGCGTGCGCGCGCGGAGACGAACGGCCGCCAAGGGCTGATCCGCGACCCGCGCGCCTCCGAAGGAGGCCAGGAGTAGGTCATGGGAGTCCCGCTGAAGGAACGCAACCGCGCGGAGCACAAGCGGTACAAGGAGGACGTCGAGCGCGAGGGCAAGGCGTTCTTCCCGTACGCGATGTGGCACGACACGCTCATGTCGCTGCTCGTCGTGGCCGTGATCATCGGCCTCGCCTGCGTCTGGTACTACACCGCCGACGGCACCGAGGCCGGGGTCCTCGGCCCCTGGTACACCGACGAGGCCGACCCGGGCACGATCGAGTTCGTCCCGCGACCGGACTGGTTCTTCTACTTCCTCTTCTACCTGCTCCGCATCTTCAAGTGGCCGGAGTCGGTCATCCTTGGCACCGTTGGGATCCCGACGATCCTCCTGATCCTGCTCCTGAGCGTCCCGTTCTACGACCGTCGCCCGGAGCGCCGCCTGGGTCGCCGCCCGGTTGCGCTCGTCGGCGCGATCCTCGTCGTGATCTCGATGGGCGTGCTCACGTGGAAGGGCGCGACCGCCAAGGAGGCGCTCGGGTCGGAGATCGTCGCCGGAGGCGCGATCGGCGAGTGGGCCGAGACGCAGGGGTTCGTGAGTAACGACACCGCGGTCGAGGGCGCGACGCTTTTCGCCCAGTCGGGCTGCATGAACTGCCACGTCTATACGGGTGAGGGCAACGCAAACCTCGGCGCGCCCGAGCTCACCGACGTGGGGGCGACCGATCGAGGGGTCGAGTTCTTCAAGTCGTACGTGGGCAACCCGGCCCAGTACGGGAACAACGTGATGATCTCCTACGCCTACCTCGGCGAGGAGAACCTCACGAAGCTCGCAACCTTCCTCGACGTCTCCAAGGGCGGCGAGTAGAGCCCGCCGAGCGACGCGGTCGACGATGACCGGTCGTCTCACCCGGCGATGACTGCGACAGATCTCGCCGAGCTCGAGCGTCGGCTGTGGGCGGCTGCCGACGAGCTGCGGGCGAATTCGACGCTGACCGCGGCGCAGTACCGCGACCCCGTTCTCGGGCTGATCTTCCTCGCGTTCGCGGAGCACCGGTTCGACGCCGTCAGACCCGAGGTCGAGGCGAAGGCGACCGAGCGGAAGCCGGCGAGCGCCGACGAGTACCGGGCGAAGGGCGTCGTCTTCGTCCCCGAGAACGCCCGCCTCTCGTGGCTCGTCGACCGACCGGAGGGCGAGGACATCGGCCGGAGCGTCGACGCCGCGATGGATCTGATCGAGTCGACGAACCTCGATCTCGCGGGGGTGCTCCCGCGGGGGTACACGAAGCTCGAGAAGTCGACGCTGATCGAGCTGATCCGCCTTTTCGCCCCGCTCCCGCGGACGCTCTCGGGCGACGCGTTCGGGCTCATCTACGAGTACTTCCTCGCGAGCTTCGCCTCGGCCGAGGGGCGGCTCGGCGGTGAGTTCTTCACGCCGCAGTCGATCGTACACCTGATCGTCGAGGTGATCGAGCCGTTCCACGGCAAGGTCTACGACCCCGCCTGCGGCTCGGGCGGGATGTTCGTCCACTGCGCGAAGTTCGTCGCCGGTCACCAGGGCTCGCCGACGCGCGATCTCTCGGTCTACGGGCAGGAGCAAAAGGAGGCGACGATCCCGCTCGGCCGGATGAACCTCGCCCTGCACGGCCTCTCGGGCGACATCCGCCAGGCGAACAGCTACTACGCGGACCTCCACGACGCGGTTGGGCGATTCGACTTCGTGATGGCGAATCCGCCGTTCAACGTCGACAAGATCGACAAGACGAAGCTCGAAGGCGACACGCGCCGCTTCCCCTTCGGTCTGCCGCGTCCCGACAACGGCAACTACCTCTGGATCCAGCTCTTCCGCTCGGCGCTCTCGGAGACCGGGCGCGCCGGCTTCGTGATGGCGAACTCCGCCTCCGACGCCCGCGCAAGCGAGGCCGCGATCCGCCGGCAGCTGCTCGAGGAGCGCTCGGTCGACGTGATGATCGCGATCGGCTCGAACTTCTTCTACACCGTGACGCTCCCGGTGACGCTCTGGTTCCTCGACCGCGGCAAGCGCGGCACGCCGCGCGAGGACACCGTGCTCTTCCTCGACGCGCGCAACACGTTCCGGCAGATCGACCGCGCGCACCGCGACTTTCTCCCCGAGCAGATCGAGCTCCTGGCGAACGTCGTGCGGCTCTACCGCGGCGAGGAGCCCGAGACGGTTGCCGGGAGCGTCGAGCTCATGGCCGAGCGGTTCCCGGACGGCTCGTACGTCGACGTGCCGGGGTTCTGCAAGGTCGCCACGGTCGCCGAGATCGAGGCGCAGGGCTGGAGCCTCAACCCGGGTCGCTACGTCGGGGTCGCGGCCGGGGAGGACGACGACGGCGACTTCGCCGAGCGGCTTGCGGCGATGCACGCGGAGTTCACGGCGCTGTCGGACGAGGCGGACGTGTCGCGGCGGAAGGTGGACGCGGCTGTGCGGGGGATTCTCGGGGCGTGAGCGAGTGGCACGAAGTGTCCATCGCAGCCATCGCCAAGACTGTCGCTGGGGGCCCGTTCGGCAGCAGCCTGGGACGCAAGGACTATGTCGCCCACGGTGTCCCGGTCATCCGCGGTGCGCAGTTATCAAGCGATGCGCGATTCCGCCTGGATGACTTCGTTTTTGTCACCGAGGAAAAGGCCGAGCGGCATCGAGGAAACCTGGCATACCCAGGCGACGTAATCGTGACCCAGCGCGGGACGCTTGGACAGGTGGGAATGATCCCTTGGGATTGCCCCTATCCGCGGCTGCTGCTCTCGCAAAGCCAAATGAAAGTGACCCTTGATCGCTCGTTCGCAGACCCGCATTTCCTCTTCTACGCGCTTGCCGAGCCCGGAAATCGGCAGCGGCTCATCGAACATGCGATAACGGCCGGCGTCCCGCACATCAACCTTGCGACGTTACGCGAGTTCATGGTCAAGGTTCCCAATCTGCAGACCCAGCAAGCGTGCGTGTCTGTCCTCAGTGCGATCGACGACCTGATCGAGAACAACCGGCGGCGGATCGCGCTGCTCGAGCAGATGGCGCAGGCGATCTACCGGGAGTGGTTCGTGCGCTTCCGCTACCCCGGTCACGAGGACGACGAGCTGGTCGACTCGCCCCTCGGACCGATCCCCGCCGGGTGGCAATTATCGCCGCTGTTCGACGAGGCCGAAGTCAGTTTCGGGTTCCCTCTCAAATCGCAAGGGTTCGGCCCCTCGGGTGCGTTGCCGGTCATTCGGATTCGCGATATCCCGAAGGGCTCGACATCAACTCACACGGACGAGTTCCCGGGCGAGCGGTATGTAGTCGACACGGGAGATTCCTTAATCGGAATGGACGGCGACTTTCATATGTCTCGCTGGCCAGCTGGTCGTGCCCTTCTCAATCAGCGTGTGGCGCGCGTCCGTCCAACCGGGTGTCTCGGAGCGGAGGCGCTCCACTGGGCGCTCCAAGCACCGATCAAGGAGTGGAATCAGAGGATCGTAGGCACGACGGTAGCTCACCTGGGCAAGCGACATCTCGAGGAAATCGAGCTCGTCGTTCCCCTTCGCGACAAAGCGCAGGAGCTGAATCGAACACTTGATTCGCTCGGTGTGCTCTCGCTCGAGCTTCGCCGGTTGGTTGTGCTTCTCGAAAGCCTCCGTGACCTCCTTCTCCCGAAGCTCGTCACGGGGGCGATCGACGTCTCGCATCTCGACCTCGACGCGATGCTCGCCGACGAATCGGCAGGCTAGGAACCAGTTCATGCCCAACGTTCCCTCTCCAACTTCGGGTATGGAGCGGGCACGTAGCTCGAACATCGGCATCTCGGTCGGCCCGTGAAGCGACGGGTCATCAGCGGCGTCGCCGACGCTCGCCGATCCGCTCGGCGATCGCCGGATGCGTGATCCCGAGCAGACGATGTGCCTGCGTGACCTCGAGCAGCCCGATCGCGACCTGCTGCATCTCGTGAGGCGTGAGCTGATCCGCGACCTCGACGAGGTCGTCCTCGTGGAGCGAGGTGACCTCACCGCAGACCGCGATCGTCGGCGGCTTCGCGCGTAGGAGCGGGAAGCCGGGGCCCGGATCGCGGTTCGCGCTCGTCGTGAGACGGACGCCGATCACGGTCGAGAAGGTCTCGTTCCAGCCGTTCTCCGAGACGACCACGAAACGCTTGTGCTCGTCGAGCCCGAGGTCGACCCACCACACCTGGCTCCAGCGGGCCTTGCCCGCCACGCTAGTCCTCGTGGACGCCGCGCGCGGCGGCGCGGCGCGAAGCTGCTCTGGCGACTGTTCCGGCCTCAGGCGCGTCGGCCCAGGCGCGGTAGCTCGCAAGCCGGGCCTCGTCGAGCTCGCCCTCGAGTGTGTGCAGGTATCCGATGCGCACCCACGCGCGCAGCTTCTCGGCGTCGGCCGCGTCGTCGTCGATTCCGAGTCGCTCGGGTGCCTCCTCCAGGGCGTTCTCGAGCACCCGGTCCAGTGAGACCGTGATCCGGCGCATCATCCTGTGCATCACCTCCGATGCGGGTAGCGATGCACGTATGCTACCTCTCCGACTCAGCGAGGGCAACGGTTTGTCCCCGTTATCGTCAGCGCGTGTCGACGAAACCCGTCATAACGTGCGTCCCGTGAGGCGATCTGTGGACAAAACCACGGTTAGCGCCGATGTCTCCATGGTGAACAGCGAGACATGAGCCCCGACCGGCTGTCCGAGGACGCCCTGGTCGAGCGGCCGGCGCTCGAGCTGCTCGCGACGCTCGGCTGGGAGACCGTCGACGCCTTCGAGGAGCGCTTCGGGGAGTGCGGGACGCTCGGTCGCGACGACCGCCGCGACGTCGTCCTTCACCACCGACTGCGGCGTGCGCTGGCGCGACTGAATCCCGCTGTGCCCGTCGAGGCGCGGGAGGAGGCGCTCGCGGCGATGACCCGCGATCGGTCGTTGCTCGAGCCGACCCGGGCGAACCGCGAGGTGCACGACCTGCTCCGCGACGGGTACCTCGCGACGTGGCAGGAAGACGGGGAGGAGCTCTCGGCCCGGGTGACCTTCCTCGACTGGCGCGACCCCGGCCGGAACGAGTGGCTCGCGGCGAGCCAGGTGTGGCTCAAGCCCGACCTCTGGACGCGGCGGCTCGACCTCGTCCTCTACGTCAACGGGATTCCGCTCGTCCTGATGGAGTTCAAGCGGCGCTCGGTGCGGGCGGCCTACGACGACAACCTGCGCGACTACCGGAGCACGATCCCGCAGCTCTTCCTGCCGCTTGCGTTCGTCGTCCTCTCGAACGGCTCCGAGGCGCGCGTGGGAGCGCCGCTTGCCCCCTGGGGCCAGTTCGGGGCGTGGAAGCGGATTGACGCCGCCGGCACGCGCGGCCGGGTCGAGCTCGAGACGGCGATCCGCGGAGCCTGCGAGCCGGGACGACTGCTCGATCTCGTCGAGAGCTTCGTCGCCTACTCCGAGCAGCCGGGCGGGCTCGTCAAGTCCGTCGCGCGGTACCACCAGGTGATCGGCGTCAATGCCGCGATCGACGCGCTCGCGCGGATTCGCGAGACGGGGGAGAAGCGGCTCGGTGTCTTCTGGCACACGCAGGGCTCGGGCAAGAGCCTCTCGATGCTCTGGTTCTCGCAGAAGGTGCTGCGCCTCCTGGAGGGCGGCTGGACGTTCGTGATGGTCACCGACCGGGTCGAGCTCGACGAGCAGCTCCACGGTACGTTCGTCGACGCCGGCGCGGTCTCGCCGGAGGCGCAGGTGCACGCGGAGAACGGTGCGCACCTGCGGGAGCTGCTCGCGGCCGACCATCGCTACGTGTTCACGCTGATCCACAAGTTCCGGCTCCGGGCGGGGGAGAGCGAGATGCCGGTGCTGTCGGAGCGCGACGACGTGATCGTGATCACCGACGAGGCGCATCGCTCGCAGTACGACGTGCTCGCCCTGAACATGCGCATGGCGCTGCCGAACGCCTCGTTCATGGGCTTCACGGGGACGCCGCTCGTCGTCGGCGAGGAGGCCACGCGGCGGGAGTTCGGCGACTACGTCTCGATCTACAACTTCCGCGACGCGATCGCCGACGGAGCGACCGTGCCGCTCTACTACGAGAACCGGATCCCCGAGCTGCAGCTCGTCAACGAGGCGTTCGACGAGGAGCTGAACGCCCTTCTCGACGAGGCCGAGGTCGACGAGGAGGCCGAGGGTCTGCTCGTGCGCCGCTTCGCGCGCGAGGTGGCGCTGATCGCGCGACCGGAGCGCCTGCGGACGATTGCCCGCGACGTCGTCCGCCACTTCGTCGGTCGCGGCTTCGACGGGAAGGCGATGGTCGTCTCGATCGACAAAGCGACGGCGGTGCGCATGCACGACCTCGTCCGGGAGGAGTGGGCGACCTACCTCTCGGAATTACGAGCCGAGCACGACGCGCTCCCCGAGCTCGAGCGCCCCTGGCTCGCCTCGCGGATCGAGCTGCTCGAGTCGACCGACATGGCGGTCGTCCTGAGCCAGGGCCAGAACGAGGTGTCCGAGCTGGAGCGCGCCGGGCTCGACATCCGCCCGCATCGCGCCCGCATGCAGGCAGAAGCGCTCGACGAGCGGTTCAAGGATCCCGCCGATCCGCTGCGGCTCGTCTTCGTCTGCGCGATGTGGATGACCGGGTTCGACGCGCCGAGCTGCTCGACGATCTATCTCGACCGCCCGATGCGGAACCACACGCTGATGCAGACGATCGCGCGTGCCAACCGCGTCTTCCCCGAGAAGGAGAACGGCCTGATCGTCGACT
>Ga0183260_10001115_pt1 | contig 22798 bp, 20 predicted proteins | sample AntDrymUQ4972206_2_FD_129768 | JGI IMG/M metagenome (GOLD analysis project Ga0183260, IMG submission 129768) | Polar desert sand microbial communities from Dry Valleys, Antarctica - metaG UQ497 (22.06) (version 2) (version 2) | ecosystem: Environmental > Terrestrial > Soil > Desert | place... | reverse complement strand
GACGTATTCGGGCTCAATTGCGCGACGGGACCAAAGGAGATGCACGAGCACCTCCGTCACCTCTCCAACCACTCGCCGTTGCCGATCAGTTGCCTGCCGAACGCGGGCTTGCCGTCAATCGTCGATGGGCGCACCCATTACGACCTCACGCCCGACGAACTGGCGGCTGCGCACGCCCGCAACGTCAGCGAACTCGGCGTGTCGGTGATCGGCGGATGCTGCGGCACCACGCCCGCGCACTTGAAGGCGGTCATCGACCGGTGCCGCGATCTCACGCCGAAGCCGCGCACACCTGCCGTCGAGCCATCGGCCTCCTCGGTGTTCTCGGCCGTCCCGCTGCACCAGGAGACGAGCTACCTCGTCGTCGGTGAGCGCACCAACGCCATGGGATCCAAGGCGTTCAGAGACGCCCTACTGGAAGGCGACTGGGACACGTGCGAGGGCATCGCCCGCGGCGCTGTAAAGGAGGGGTCGCACGCCATCGACGTGTGCGTCGACTACGTGGGCCGCGCCGGCGCGCCCGACATGGACGAGCTGGCGCGTCGCTACGCGGAGCGGATCGACGCGGTGATCGTGCTCGACTCCACCGAGGCCGACGTCATCGAAGCCGGCCTGCAACGCATCGGCGCGCGGGCGATCATCAACTCGGACAACTTGGAAGACGGCGACGCCGAAGGGACGCGCTTCGACCGAGTGTTGCGCCTCGCCAAGCAGTACGGCGCCGCGGTGGTGTGCACCTGTATCGACACCGAGGGGCAGGCGCGCACACCGGAGTGGAAGTTGCGGGCGGCGCAGTCGATCCGCGATCTCGCCGTCAACCGTTACGGCTTGCGCGACGAGGACCTGCTGTTCGACGCACTCGCGCTGTCGATCGTCACCGGGCTCGAAGAGAGCCGCGGCGACGGCGCGGCCACAATCGAAGGCATCCGGCGCATCAAGACGGAGATGCCTGGCGTCTTCACGATCCTCGGGCTGTCCAACGTGTCGTTCGGCGCGTATCCCGCGCTGCGCCACGTCATCAACTCGGTGTTCCTGCACGAGTGCGTGGAGGCCGGGCTCGATGCTGCCATCGCCCACGCGGGGCGGCTGATGCCGCTCAACCGCATCGACGAACACCACAAGGAAATGACGCTCGACCTCATCTACGACCGCCGGCGAGAGGGTTACGACCCGCTCCAGGATCTGCTCAACGCGTTCGAGGGCGTCAAGGCCACGGCCCAGGTCAAGGAGGATCGCAGCGGCTGGCCGGTCGAGGAGCGGCTGGCGCGACGCATCGTCGACGGTGATCGCGTCGGGCTCGAAGCTGATCTCGACGAGGCGTTGGTTTCTATGGACCCGTTGGCCATCGTCAACGATGTGTTGCTCGCCGGGATGCGCGAGGTCGGGGAGTTGTTCGGACGGGGCGAAATGCAGTTGCCGTCCGTACTTCAGTCGGCCGAAGCGATGAAGACCGCGGTCGCGTATCTAGAACCGCACATGCCCAAGGTAGAGGGGCACGGCAAGGGCCGCATCGTGCTCGCCACGGTAAAGGGCGACGTGCACGACATCGGCAAGAACCTCGTCGACATCATCCTCACCAACAACGGCTACGAGGTGCACAACCTCGGTATCAAGGTGGCGCTGGCCGACATGGTGGCCAAGGCCGAGGAGGTCGGCGCCGACGCCATCGGCATGAGCGGTCTACTCGTCAAGAGCACGTTGGTGATGCGCGAGAACCTCGAGGCGCTCAACGAGCAGGGCCGCTCGGCAATGCCCGTGCTGCTCGGCGGTGCGGCGCTCACCCGCTCCTACGTGGAACGCGATCTGCGCGAGGTCTACGACGGACGGGTGTTCTACGGCAAGGACGCGTTCGAAGGCCTGCACACGCTCGACGAGCTGATGAGCCGCAAGCGCGCCGGCACCCTCGAAAGCGACGAGGCGTTCGGACGCGAGGCCGGCGGGCGCAAACTGCCGCCTCGGCGCTCCCAACTCATGGCCGAGATCGACCCGTCGACAATCCCGGCGCGCTCCCCCGCAGTGGCCACCGACAACGATCTGTTCACCCCGCCGTTCGTCGGTTCAGAGATCATCAAGGGCGTCGCGCTCGACGACATCGCCACGTTCATCAACGATACCGCGCTGTTCCGCAACCAATGGCAGTACCGGCCCGAGAAGGGCGAGGACGACACTGCGTTCAAGGCTCGGGTGCGGCCGATACTGCGCGAGCAGCTCGCGCAGGCGAAGGCAGACGACATTCTCATCCCGCAGGTTGCCTACGGCTACTTCGCGGCGTCGAGCGAGGGTAACGACCTCGTCATCTGGGAGGACGACGACCGCGGCGCCGAGTGGCTGCGCTTCACGCTTCCTCGCCAGAAGGTCGATCCGTATCTGTCGATCGCCGACTTCGTGCGCCCCACCGCGAGTGACGACAAGGACTATGTGGCCTTCCACCTCGTCACCATGGGCTCCGCTGTGTCCGAGCGCACCGCCGAGCTGTTCGCCGACGACCGCTACCAGGACTATTTGCACCTGCACGGCCTAGGAGTCGAGATGGCCGAGGCGCTGGCGGAGTTGTGGCACCGCCGCGTGCGCGAGGAGTGGGGGTTCGCCCACGAGGACGGCCCCACCATGACCGGCCTGTTCCGCCAGCAGTACCGCGGTGGGCGTTACTCCTTCGGCTACCCGGCGTGCCCCGAGCTCGAGGACAACGTGAAGATCAGCGAGCTGCTCGGCGCCGAACGAATCGGAGTGGAGTGCTCCGAGGACACCGCGTACCAGTACCACCCGGAGCAGACCACATCTGCGCTGATCCTCCACCACCCCCGGGCCAAGTACTTCGTCGTCTAGAAGTCAGGCTACCGCTTCAACATGAGCATGCTACTCTCATGCTCATGTTGAGCCGGCGCTTGCAGGTGCTGATCGACGAAGAACGTCTTCGTCGCCTCGATCAGGAGGCGGCCCGGCGCAATGTCACGGTGTCGGTGCTGGTGCGAGATGCGATCGACGCCGCGTATCCCGACGACACACCAAAGCGCGCCGCGGCCGCGCGCCGAATCCTGTCCGCACCGGCGATGCCGGTGCCCGACCCGGCCGAACTGCGCGCCGAACTCGATGAGCTGAGGGCCCGCCAGGCGTGATCGTTGTCGACACGACGGTTCTCGTGTACGCCGTCGGAGAGGAACATCCGCTGCGCGCCCCTTGCCGTGACCTGATCGAGATCGCGGCGCGGGGCGAAATTCGCGCCACAACAACGGTCGAAGTCCTCCAGGAGTTTGCGCACGTACGGGCCCGGCGACGCCCGCGCGACGATGCCGCTGCTCTGGCCCGAAGCTACGCCGAACTCTTCGCTCCCCTCCTCTCGGTCGAAGGGCAGGATCTCGTCGCCGGATTGCGACTGTTCGAACGCTCAGCAGTGCTCGGCGCATTCGACGCGGTTCTCGCGTCCGCGACGCTTCGTTCGAAAGCCACCCTCGTGTCGGCCGACGGCGCCTTCCAGGATGTGCGGGGTCTACGACTCCTCAACCCCTCATATCCGAGCTTTATCGAGCAATTGCGCGGCTGAACCCAACGGGGCTCTCGCATCATGATGCGGGATAGCGGTGCCAGGGGGCCAACAACGCGCGCGCCACGAGGTCGGTGCCGCAGCCGGCGCGGCGCTACTCGCGGTCCTCGACCGGGAGATGGGAGCGCCACTCTTGTTCCGTTTCCCCGCGCAGCCCCTCGGCGACGGCGACCGCGTCGTCCTCGCTCATGACCCCGCCGATCGTGACCACGAGGTCGGGTCGCTCGGCCCACGTGAGCGTCACCTGTTCGATCTTGCGACCGCCCACCTCGGTGGAGTGGTGCGACACGTAGGCGTCGTGTCCGCGCACCTGTCGCGTCGTCTCGCTTTCGGATCCGAAACCGAGCAGGTGGGCAGGGAAACCGTCCGGAAAAACATTCACCTCCATGTGCAGTGCTATCCCACGATGCGCCTCGTCGCCGACGGCGCTGATGGAGTACCGGTTGCGCGGGTACCCGGTGGTCCCCCACTCGCCGATCAACTCCATCCCGGGAGGCGTCCCGTTGAGCCGCGTTTTCTCCGCGTGCCCGGCCTCGGCCAGCTTCACGCGCCGCGCCACGGCGAGGACGTCGTCACCCGCGCCACGCTTTCCGGTGACGCCGACCTCGTAGCCGTCCTGGTACCACGAGACCGTCGCGCCGGCGAACGGTGTGTCGCTCGCCAGCGCGCGTTGCCCGTTCACGTCGACGCGGCGTGACGCCTTCTCCTCGCTCGGGCTTATCTCGCGCGGCTTGCCCGGCTGGGTGACGGACACCGCCACGACGTCGCGGAACTTGTCGTCGCCGTTGCGCCGTCCGAGCTTGGCGCTCCACGACGGCGGTTCCGGCTTGCCGCGCTGCAGCGTCACGCGGTTAACGGTGACGCCTGAGGGCAGCCGTATCGGGTTGAAGAAGATCAGCTCGCCCTTGGCCGCGGGAACCGTCGTCGTCGATGTCGCCGTCGCTGTCTCCGTCGATGACGTCCCCGCGTCCCCGCATGCGCCGAGCGGGAGCGCGAGCGCTACTCCGAGCGCGAGCAGCCGCATGCGGCGGATCCTAACCCTGCGCAAGCAGCGCTCGGGCGACGAGGTCGGTGCCGAACGCGGTGAGGATCGCCAGATACAACAGGCCCGTGGCGGCCATCACCGCGCTGTAGGCGCGCTCCTTGAGCGCGGCCTTCGTCACGAAGCACAGCACGAGCGTTGTGATCGCGCACGCAACCCAGAACCAGCCGAGCATCCCGCCGTAACCATCGTCGATCGTCCCGCTGAGCACCGACAGCATCCCGGTAGGGAGCAGCAGCAGCGCGACCTCGAACGGCCAGACGATCGCGACGTAGCGGTTCAACTCGTGCAGCGACGCACGGGGCAAGCCGGGCTGCACCAGGTACCAGTGCCCGAGCAGCATGGCGTCGCTGACCGCGCCCAGAAACAACGAGCCCACAACGGTGCGGGCGACCGCGAGTGTGTCGTTTCCGCCCGCGGCCACCCCCGCGGCGACCAGCCCGACGACGCCGACGATGGGCGCGACCAGGTCGAGCGCCGGCGCAAATTCCTTTCTCTGACGGGTTACTGGATCAGGGGCTTCGTAACCTTTCAGAGAATCGGGAATCCGGTCTGTCGCCGCCACCGCGGCGCGGCGGTCGTGCTCGCCGGCAACGCCGGCCTTGCGCCGCACGATCGACACGGCGAGCGCGGCCACGGCGGCGACGATGACGCCGGCCGCAGCCGCGTCGCGCACGGGCACGCCGTCGCCGGCCCGACCGGCCGCGAACCCACCGACCGCGAGCACGCCGTAGACCGACCGCAGCAACCATCCGTACCCGACGCCGACCAGCCGTCGACGCGTCGTGACCCACAGAAAAAACAGTCCACCGACCGCCCACTGGAGCAACACGGTTGCGACGTCGAGGCTGATCACCTACAGCAGGCCGAGCGTGGCGCCGCCGTCGATTTGCAGCGCGACCCCGTTGACGAACGCGGCGGGCTCCGAGCACAGGAACGCGACAACCTTGCCGAAGTTGGCGGGGTCACCCATCGGCGCGCCGCCGCTGCCGCCGAGCGCGCGCATGCGGTCGGTGTCGTGCAAACCCGGGCACGCGAGGTTCACGGTGACGCCGAACGCGGCGACGTCGGACGCCGCCGTCTTCGCCCACGCCCACAGCGCGGTGCGCGCCACGTTCGACAGCGACAGGTATGGCAGCGGCTGCTTGACCGACGCCGAGGTGATGCAGCAGATGCGGCCCCACTGGTTTTGCTTCATCTTCGGCAACGCGGCGCGCGCCAGGCGGATCGACGCGAGACAGTTGGCCTCGAACGCCGCGCGCAATTGGTCGTCGTCGACGTCCCACGCGCCGCCCGGTGACGGGCCACCGGCGTTGGGCACGACGATGTCGATGCCACCGCCGAAGTGAGCGCCGGCCTCGGCCACGACGCGCTCGGCCTCGCCCGGCGCGGTTACATCCGTGGCGATCGCGAGCACGTCGTTACGGTCGCCGGCCGACGCCGCCACCACCGCCTGGCGCGCTTGCTCCAGCGTGTCGGCCGTGCGGGCGACGATGGCGAGCGTCGCACCGTCGCGAGCGAGCGCGAGGGCGGTCGCGAGACCAAGCCCCTTGGACGCACCAGTGACGAGGGCCCCTCGCCCGGCGAGCCCGAGCTCCACTACTACGCCTCGACGGAGACGAGCGAATGGTCGACGTTGTTCAACGACCATGGCCCTTCGTCGGTGGCGACGACGATGTCCTCGAGCCGCGCCCCGAAACGGCCGGGGATGTAGATCCCGGGCTCGATCGAGAACGCGTGCCCGGCCTGGAGCGGGGCGGTGTTGCCGTCGACGAGATACGGATCCTCGTGCGCGTCGCGCCCGATGCCGTGGCCGGTGCGGTGAGTGAAGTACTCGCCGTATCCCGCGTCGGCGATGACGTCTCGAGCGGCACCGTCGACCTCGCCGCAAGGGGTGCCGACGAGCGCGGCGTTCACACCCGCGGTGTGCGCTTCGTGGACAACCGCGTAGAGGTCCGAGAGTTCGCTCGATGGCGTGCCGGTGCAGACGGTGCGGGTGATGTCGCTGCCGTAGCCGTCGAGTGCCCCGCCGAAGTCGCACAGGACAGCCTCGTTCTTTCCGATGATGCGGTCGCCGGGCTCGTGGTGCGGCGATGCGGAGTTGGGCCCGCTGGCGACGATGGCGAACGACACTCGCTTGTGCCCCTCGGCCACGAGGCGCCGACCGATGTCGCTCGACACCTGCGCTTCGGTGCGCCCGACGAGTGCGATGTCGCCGCGGTGCAGCGCGGCGGCGACCCTGTCGGCGGCAGCCGCGGCTCGCGACAACGCGTCGAGCTCCGATGCGTCCTTGACCGCGCGCAGCGGGCCGGTGACGAGGGCGGCGGGGAGCCACCTGCGAGCGGGAAGCGCGTCCTGGAGCGCCAGCAGGAAACGCGACCACATCTGGTCACCGATCGCGAGAGTGATGCGGCCGCCGACGATCGACGACACAAGCGCGATCGGGTCGTCGGTCTCGTCCCACGACACGAGGCGGAACAACTCCGGACGCTCGTCGACGCGCGGCGCTTCGAGACGGGGCACGACCAGTGTCGGCTCGTCCTTCGCGGGCACCACGAGCATCGTCAACCGCTCGAGGGGCATGGCCTGGTAGCCGCACAGCCAGGGCAGGTCCGCACCGACCGACAGCATCAGGGCGTCGACGCCGAGCTCGGCCATGCGCGCCCGCGCCCGGCTGAGTCGTTGCTCGAAGGGCGACATGCGGTCCGTCACGTTAGGAGAACGATCCGGACGCAGCCAGTGGTGATCCGTGGGCCGTCTCCGCCGCGGCCCTGGCGTGGTAGCTCGAGCGCGTCAGCGGCGAGCACTCGACGTGCGCGAACCCCATCTCCTCGGCGCCCGCCTTCAACGCCGAGAACTCCTCGGGGGTCCACCAGCGCGCCACGGGCAGGTGCTGCTCCGTCGGTCGTAGGTACTGGCCGATCGTGACGATGTCAACGCCCACAGCGCGCAGATCACGCAACGCACCGAGCACCTCGTCGTGCGATTCCCCGAGCCCAACCATGACGCCCGACTTCGTCGTGAGTCCGGCGGCCTTCGCGCGCGCCAGAACCGCGAGACTGCGGGCGTACCCGGCCGACGGGCGCACCGCCCGCTGCAGCCGCGCCACGGTCTCGAGGTTGTGGTTCAGCACATCGGGACGGGCGCGAAAGATCACGTCGAGAGACTCCGGGTCGCCCTTGCAGTCCGAGATCAGGACCTCGACGGCGGTGCCCGGTGACAGCTCGCGCACCGCGGCGATGGTCGCCGCGAACCCGCTCGCCCCGCCATCGGCGAGGTCGTCGCGCGCCACGGTGGTGATCACCGCGTGGCTGAGACCAAGCCGCGCCACCGCGTCTGCGACGCGGCCGGGCTCGTCGGTCGACGGCGGCTCGGGCTTGCGGGTGTCGACTAGGCAGAACCCGCACGCGCGCGTGCACCGCTCGCCGTTGATCATGAACGTCGCGGTGCCGTCAGCCCAGCACTCCGAGATGTTGGGACACCCGGCCTCCTCGCAGACAGTGACGAGATCGAGCGACCGCATCGTCTTCTTCAGCGACCGGTACTCGGGGCCGAAGTCGGCTTTCGCCCGGAGCCACGCCGGCTTCCGGGCGCTGATAGTGACTGCGGAGCTGGTGTCGACGCCTGCGGCCTCGAGGCGCGCGAGCGCGCGTCCCGGCGCCGCTCTGCCACCTTCCTCGGCGTGGGTACGGCTGAACACCGACAGGTCCTCGGGGCGATGAGCCCAGGCGACGTCGGCGCGGTCCGACCCTTGGCCCCACTGCTCCGCGGCGCGTCGGGCCACGGCGTCGACCACGTCGCGCATGCGGACCCGAACGCCCTCGGCGGCCAGAGAGGTGACCCGGAACTCACTGATGCCGCACGGGACGATGTTGTCGAACCAGTCGAGGTCGACGTCGACGTTGAGCGCAAAGCCGTGCATGCTGCGGCCCTTGCTCACCCGCACGCCGACGGCGGCGATCTTGCGGGGAACGCCGTTCTCGATGCCGATCCACACACCCGGGTAACCGTCGTAGCGTCCTGCGCCGGGAAGCCCGACGTCGGCCAGCGCGTCGATGACGATCTGCTCGATGGCGTGCACATGGTTCGGGATGGCGTTGGTACCGAGCGCGACGTCGACGATCGGATACCCGACGAGCTGGCCAGGTCCATGGAACGTGACGTCGCCGCCGCGATCAGTGCGCACGAGTTCGGCGCCGACCGACGCCGGCGGTACAAGCACGTTCGCGAGGTCGGCGCGCACGCCGAGCGTGTAGGTGGGCGGGTGCTCGAGCAATAGCAGGGCGCGACCGGGATCGTTCGCCCACATCCCTGTCATGAGGGCGTGTGCTTCGCGATACCCGACCCGTCCGAGCCAGCGGACGCGGAGGGGCGAGCTCACGCCAGCTCGGTTGCCCAGTCCCGCGTCTCGAGAATCTCGCGGATCTTGGCGAGGAACGCGGCCGCGTACGCGCCGTCGAACGCGCGGTGGTCAAAGGAGATCGCCAGGTTGCCCACCATGTGTACGGCCATGCCGTACCCGCCGCCGTCGAGGGGAAGGGCCACGGGCTGGGGCTTCACGCCGTCGGTCGACAGGATCGCGACCTGCGGCTGGTTGATGATCGGGCCAGTGATCAACGTGCCGTAGCCCCCGGCGTTCGTGATCGTGAATGTTCCTCCGGCGATGTCGTCCGCGCCGAGCTTCTTGGTCCGGGCCCGGTTGGCCAACTCGGCGATCTCGCGGGCCAGGGCACGCAGGCGCTTACCGCCGGCATCCTGCACCACCGGGACGATGAGCCCTTCGAAGTTGAGGTCGACGGCCACGCCGAGGTTGACATCGCCGTGGACGATCAACTCGTCGCTGCCGACCGAAGCGTTGACGTGCGGGAACTCGCGCACCGCGTCGACGACCGCACGGGCGATGAACGGCAGGTACGAGAGCGAGACGCCTTCGGTCTCCTTGAACCTGGCCTTCTCCTTCGTGCGGACCTTCTCTACGTTGTCGTAGTCGACCTCGATGACCACGAGCGTGTGGGCCGACGTCGCCAGGCTGCGCACCATGTGCTCCGCCGTCCGGCGCCTGATGTTCGAGAACGGGATGACGGTGTCGCGCCCGCCGGCCGTCGCCACAGCCGCTGGCGCCGCGGGAGCGGCGGCCGCCGACGGCGCCGCGGTTGCCGCCGCGGCGGGCGCCTCGGGCTTCGGCTGCGCTGCAGGCGAGGGAGCAGCCTTGGCCGCGCCTGCGCCGGCATCGAGCGCGGCAAGCACGTCGGCGCGGGTAATGCGGCCGCCTGCACCGGTGCCGGCGATGTTGGCCGGGTCGAGATTGTTCTCAGCGATCAGCTTGCGCACGACCGGCGAGAGGACCTTGCTGGCGCTGGCGCCGGCGCCGCCGGTGTCGCCCGCCGCAGGTGCGGCGGGCGTCGCGGGTGCGGCCGGTGCGGCGGGCGGTGCGGCGGCAGGCGGCGCCGCGGCAGCTTCTTCTTGAGCGGCCGCGGGCGCAGCTTCCGCGACGATTGCGGGCGCAGCCTCGCCACCAGCCCCCGCTGCATCAGCAGGCGGGGGCGGGGGGTCCGCTTCGGCGGGGTCGGGCGGGGTCATGGCCGCCGGAGCGGAGCCCCCCGCCGCCGCCGGCGCGGCGCTCGATGTCTCGGCAGAATCGGCTGCGGCGGCGGGCTCCGCGGCAGCCGCTCCGTCCCCGTCGCCAACGACCGCGAGCTTGGCGCCGACCGGCACGGTCTCGCCTTCCGCCACGACGATCTCGGTCACGACGCCGGACACGGGCGACGGGACCTCGCTGTCGACTTTGTCGGTCGAGACTTCGAAGAGGACCTCGTCCTCCTCGATGCGGTCGCCGACCTGCTTGGCCCAGCGGGTGATCGTTCCCTCGGTGACGGTCTCACCGAGTTGGGGCATCGTGATGTCGGCCATCAGCCGTGGAGTCCTCTCCCAGTCAATGCGAGCACGGTCTCCCCGAAGAGTTCGGAGAGGCTCGGGTGCGGTTGGATGAAGGCGCTCACGTCTTCGACGGTGGCCTCCCAGTTCACGGCGAGATAGCCCTGCCCGAGCTGCTCGGTCACCCACGGGCCCACCATGTGCACGCCCAGGATGCGCCCGGCCTTGCCGTCGGGACCTTTCTCGGCGACGACCTTCACGAGCCCGTCGGTTTCACCGACGATGATCGCCCGGCCGTTACCGACGAACTTGTGCTTCGAGACGACGACGTCGAGGCCGGCATCCTTCGCCACCTGCTCGGTCATGCCCACGAACGCGACTTCGGGGTGGCAGTAGATGCACAACGGCACCTTCGAGTAGTCGACCGGGACCGGGTCCTCACCGAGGATCACCTTGATCGCCAGGATCCCCTCGGCGAACCCGACGTGCGCGAGCTGCGGATGCAACTTGAGCCCCTGGACCGCAATCAGGTCGCCGAGCGCGTAGACGTTGGGAGCAGCCGTACGCAGGTACTCGTCGACCTGCACGAACCCGCGCTCGTCGACGACGACGCCCGTTCCTTCCTCGAGCAGGCCGTCGCTCAGCGGGCGGCGACCGACAGACATCACGATGACCTCGGCGGTGACGGTCTCGTTGTCACCGAAGGTGATCGTGGTGGTGGCGCCGTCGGGCTGGTGACCCTTGACCTCGACGCCGGTGCGGATGTTGATCCCGCGCTTCTTGAAGTTCTTGACGACGACGCCGGCCACGTCCGTGTCGACGCCGGTGAGGATCTGCGGCAGGAACTCGAGGATCGTCACCTGTACCCCGAGATCGGCGAGGCACGAGGCGAACTCGCAGCCGATCGCACCGCCACCGACCACGACGGCGGATTTCGGCAGCGTCTCAAGCGAGAGCACTTCGTCCGACGTGAGGACGTAGCGGCCGTCGACCTCGAAGCCCGGCAAGGTGCGGGGCACCGAACCGGCGGCGAGCAACACGTTCGTGCCGGCGAGCTCGGTGCCGTCGTCGACCTTGACGACATTGCCGGCCGTCAAGCGCCCAGTGCCGGCGACGGTCGTGATCTTGCGCTGCTTCATCAGGCCCGTGAGGCCCTTCCACAGCTGGTCGACCACCTTCTGCTTGCGCGCCTGGCTCGTGGCGAATTCGATGCTGGGTTGATCGGCGATCACGCCGAAGTCCTTCGCGTGGCCGACGGTGCGGAAGACCGTCGCAGTCTCCAGGTACTCCTTGGCCGGGATGCACCCTCGGTGCAGGCACGTCCCGCCGATCTTGTCCTTTTCCACCAACGCGACCTTGAGCCCCGCGGACGATCCGTACAGTGCGGCGCCATAGCCGGCCGGCCCGCCGCCGATGATCACCAGATCAAACTGTTCCGCAGCCACGAAAACCGAGCCTAGCGGCGCCCTTCGCGCGGGCGTTCGGCTCCACGGGGGGCTCGGGAGGGGTACGGGCTAGCCCGCAAAAGCCCCCTATGCCGGTGTTCAGCGGGGCGCGGCGGTGAGGACTTGGATCGTGAACGCGACCACGATCAGGAGCCCGCACAGGAGGGCGAGGGCGATGAGGACTCTTGTCGGCACCGCCGGTACGCTACGCGGCGGACATGGACGACGACGCACTGGTCATCGCCGGGCGCCGCTTCGGATCCCGGCTCTTCCTCGGGACGGGAAAGTTCCCGTCGAACGAGTCGCTCACTGCCGCCATCAAGGCGTCGGGCACGGAGTTGGTCACGGTGGCGCTGCGGCGCGTCGACGCTGATGCCGATGTCGACATCCTCGACGCACTTCCCGAGCACGTGCTCCTACTCACCAACACGAGCGGAGCGGTCGACGCCGACGAAGCCGTCCGCGTCGCCCGGCTCGCGCGCGCCGCGGGACTGCCCGACTGGATCAAGCTCGAGGTCACGCCCGACCCGCGCTATCTCCTCCCCGATGGGACCGAGACGCTGAAGGCGGCGGAGACCCTGGTGGCCGACGGGTTCACCGTGCTGCCCTATGTGAACGCCGATCCCGTGCTCTGCAAGCGGCTCGCGGAAGTGGGCTGCGCCACAGTGATGCCGCTCGGCAGCTGGATCGGCTCGAACCAGGGCATCCGCACGCGGGCCGCGCTCGAGATCATCGTCGAGCAGGCGACTGTGCCGGTCGTGGTCGACGCCGGGCTCGGCGCGCCGAGTCACGCGGCTGAGGCGATGGAGCTCGGCGCCGACGCCGTCCTCGTCAACACCGCGATCGGTACCGCACTCGACCCGGCGGCCATGGCCGACGCCTTCCGTATGGCGGTCGAGGCCGGACGACTCGGCTACATCGCCGGCCTCGCGCCGGTACAACGGGTTGCCGCCGCGAGCTCGCCGCTCACCGGCTTCCTCGACGCGTGAGCGTCACCGGGGTCGCGCTCGAGTCGCGACCGGAAGGCGTGCCCGACGGCACGGCCGCGGCCGATGTCCTCGCCACCGACATCGTTGCGCTCCGCGCCGTTGCCGCCTCGGCTACGGAGCGCGACGTGGAGCGGTCGCTCGCGACCCCCAAGCGCGACCTGCGCGACCTCGCCGTGCTCCTGTCCGACGCGGCCGCCGGTCGCCTCGAAGACCTCGCGGTGGCGGCGCACGACGTGACGCTGCGGCGTTTCGGGCGGACCGTGCGCCTGTTCGCGCCGCTCTACGTGTCGAACGAATGCGTGTCGGTCTGCACGTACTGCGGCTTCTCTGCCGGTAACGACATCGCCCGCCGCACGCTCGGAACCGACGAGCTGCGCGCCGAGGCCACCGAGCTTTCACGTCGCGGGTTCCGCCACGTGCTGCTCGTGGCCGGGGAGCACGCGCGCATCGTCAGCAAGGACTACCTCGTGGATGCGGTGGCGGCGGTGGCGCAGGTGATGCCGTCGGTGTCGGTCGAGGTACAGGTCTGGGACGAGGGCACGTACCGGCGCATGGTCGACGCCGGCGCCGAGGGCGTGGTCGTGTATCAGGAGACATACGACCGCGCGACGTACGGGTCCGTGCATCTCAAAGGCAAGAAGCGCAACTACGACTGGCGGCTCGCGGCCCTCGACCGCGCCGCCGCCGCGGGTGCCCGCAAGCTCGGGATCGGCGCGCTGCTCGGCCTGCACGACGACTGGCGCAGTGAGGCCCTGGCCGTAGGCGCACACGCAAGCGCCCTCGTGCACCGCTGGTGGCGCTGCGAGGTGAGCGTGTCGCTTCCCCGCTTGCGCCCCGCCGCCGGCGGGTTCGAACCGCGTGACCCCGTCGACGACCGCGCGCTCACGCAGCTCGTGTGCGCGCTGCGTCTCACGCTGCCCGACGTGGGCATCACCATGTCGACCCGCGAGTGCGCCGCACTGCGCGACGCGTTGGTGCCACTCGGCGTCACCACGATGTCGGCCGGCTCGCACACCGAGCCCGGCGGTTACGCCGGCGAGTCGCCTGCCGAACCGCAGTTCGCGATCAGCGACGAGCGCTCGCCGGCCGAAGTCGCCGACGCACTGCGCGCCGCGGGCTACGACCCGGTGTGGAAGGACTGGGTCCGCACCTAGGCCGTCGCGTCAGCGAGGCGCGGAACCGCGGCACCGTGGGTCGTTGGCGGCGACCGCAACCGAGCCGTAGGTCTTGTTCTCCTTGAACACGACATAGACCCGGTTAGGGCCGTCACACTTGCTGGCCACGTTGGAGAACCCGTCGGGGAACGTCACGATATCTGCGGGGCCGCCGACAATCTCGCCCCGCGGCGCATCCCGAAAACGCTCGGTGATCTTGTCGAACCCCGTGTTGCAAGCCGCGCCCACCACCCCGGCAGCCAGCGCCACCGCCACAACCTTCTTGTCAATGTTCATGTGATCCTCCTGTTGAACGGCCGTGTTTGCGTTTCACGGGCGGAGCCGGCTTTGCCGGTCCGCCCCTCGAGCCGCCCGAAGGGCGGCACACAGCTCGGCGAGCAAGCTCCGCTTGCGACCCGAAGTCACTTGGGTGGCATACGGATGCCGCCGTCGAGGCGGATCGTCTCGCCGTTGAGGTAGCCGTTCTCGCAGATCTGGAGCACGAGCGACGCGAACTCGTCGGGCAGGCCGAGGCGCTTCGGATAGAGCACGCTCGCCCCGAGCGCGACGCGCGCCGGCTCGGGGAGCATGCCGAGCAGCGGCGTGTCCATGAGGCCAGGCGCGATCGTGTTGACGCGGATGCCGACGACCGACAGGTCGCGCGCCGCCGGCAGCGTCATGCCAACGACTGCGCCCTTCGACGCCGAGTAGGCGAGCTGACCGATCTGGCCGTCGAACGCGGCGGCCGACGCGGTGTTGACGATGACGCCACGCTCCCCGTCGGCACTCGGCTCGGTCTTCGAGATCGCGCTGGCCGCGAGCGTCATCGCATTGAAGGTGCCGATCAGGTTGATGTCGATCAGCCACTTGAACGAGCCGGGGTCGTGCGGGCTGCCGTCCTTGTTGATCGTGCGCTGGGCGATCCCGAGCCCTGCGCAGTTCACCGCGATACGCAGCGGAGCCGTTGAGGCGGCCTGGTCGACCGCGGCCGACACGGCGTCATGATCGGTAACGTCGGCGGCGGCAAAGTTCGCCGCGCCCCCAAGCTCCTTCGCGAGCGCCTCGCCGACCTCGGCGTTGCGGTCGAGAATGGTGACGGCGACGCCCGCGGCGTGAAGGCGCCGAACCGTCGCTTCACCGAGGCCCGACGCGCCGCCGGTGACGATCGCTGCTGATCCCTTGATATCCATAGCGGCAGAACTTAGGACCTGCGCGGATAGGTTCACCTCGTCACCGGGCTGCGGCGTCCGCCTCCGCCCGACAGCTAGGGATATCCCGCTCTTGGCGGCTATGCCGCCGGGCCGCTCGGGCCACGCCTGCGCCTATCGGCGCAGCCTCCAGGCGTGCACCAAGATGCGCACGTGGGCGACACCGACGGGCTCTGGGCGCCACCCCGACGGGCGATGACCACCGGGCTGGTCCTGCTGGTGACGTTGGTCGCCTTCGAGGCGCTAGCCATCAACACGGTGATGCCTGAGGTGAAGAAGGACCTCGGTGGCCTGGCGCTGTACGGGTGGGTGTTCAGCGCGTTCATGCTCGCAACGGTCGTGAGTATCAGCGTCGCCGGCCGTGAGGCCGACCGGCGCGGCCTGGCCCCGGTGCTTGCCGCCGGCGTCGTGCTGTTCGCGGCCGGGCTGATCGGGGGAGGCGCGGCCCCGTCGATGGGGGCGCTCGTCGCGTGCCGCGTGGTGCAGGGGCTGGGCGCCGGCGCGGTCTCCTCCGTGGCCAACCTCGCCATCGGGCGGGCGTATCCGGAGTGGCTCCGGCCGCGCCTGCTCGCAGTGCTGTCGACGTCGTGGGTGCTGCCGGGTCTGCTCGGTCCGGCCGTCGCCGCGTTCATCGCGACGCTTGCCGGTTGGCGCTTCGTGTTCTTCGGTCTGCTGCCGCTCGTGCTCCTCGGTGCGCGGCTCGCTCTGCCCGCGCTACGCGCCCACGGCCCGCTGCCCGACGCGGCACGCGCCCGCGTGTCGACGAGTCGCACGAGGGACGCGCTCGCGGTCGCGCTGGGCGCGGCCGTGTTGCTCGGCGGACTCTCGGCCGCCGAGTCAGTGGCCCCACTAGTGCTCGTGCCGATTGGTGGCGTCGTCCTGCTGCGGTCGCTGCGCCGGCTCACGCCCGCGGGGACGTTCCGCCTGCGGCCGGGGCCCCCAGCGGCGATCGCACTCAACGGCATCATGAGCGCAGCATTCTTCGCGACCGACTCGTTTCTGCCCCTCGCCGTGAGCGACGTGCGCGGGCGCTCGGTGTCGCTCGCCGGAGCGGCGCTCGCCGCCGGCGCGCTCTCGTGGAGCGCGGGCGCGTGGATCGTCGCGCACTACTCGGCGCGCGTCGCCGCCTATCAGTTCGCCCGCGCCGGGCTCCTGCTCGTCGCGCTCGGGATCGGCGGCGTGATCGCCGCGCTCTCTCCGGAGGTGCCAGTGGTCACCTTCGTCTTCGCCTGGATCTCGGCCGGTCTGGGCATGGGCCTCGGCTACCAGAGCGTCGCCCTGATCGTGCTCAGCGGCAACGAGGGCGAGGTGTCGGGCTTCGTCGTCTCCGCCCGGCAGTTGGTCGACGTGCTCGGAGCTTCGATCGGCGCGGGCATGGCGGGCGCGTGCGTGGCCACCGCGGCCGCGCTCGGCCGTTCCACCGCGGCGGGGCTGCTGGCGGCGTTCTCGATCGTTGCGGCCGCGGCACTCGCCGGCGCGCTCGCCGCGCCCCGTCTGGCCCGCCCCCAGGGCGGACCCGTTACAATCGGGGGTGAGTCGGCCCTTCACTCTTGAGTCTTAGGGGTCCCGCGACTGGCTCTCATCCCTTGGAGGGGAGCAATGGCTGACGTCCTGTTGTCCGAGAGCCTCGCGGCCCTTTCGCGCTTCGTGCTCGGTGAGAACACGGTTGAACAAACACTGAACCGGGTCGCCGAACTGACTGTCGAAGCCGTGCCCGCTGCAGATCTGGTGGGTCTGACGATGATCGTCGATGGCCGGCCGCAGACCACGGTCTTCACCGACCCCACCTCGCCGAAGGTCGACCAGACCCAGTACGAGACCGGGGAAGGTCCCTGCCTTGACGCGTTCAAGGAGCGGCAGGTGTACGCGATCGAGTCCACCACTGAGGCCGGTCCGTGGCCCGCGTTCCGGCGGACGTGCGTAGAACACGGCATCGGGAGCACCCTGTCGCTCCCGCTCGTCATCGACCACAACGGCGTCGGCGCGCTGAACCTCTACTCGAGGCAGCCCCGCGCGTTCGGCGAGGACGACAAGGCGGCGGCGTCGCTGTTCGCCGCGCAGGCGGCGATCGTCATGGCGAACGCGCAGATCTACTGGGACGCGCGCACGCTCGGCGAGAACCTCGGCGAGGCCATGAGAAGCCGCGCCGTGATCGAGCAGGCGAAAGGCGTGCTCATGGGAGCGCAGCGCTGCACCGATGAGCACGCGTTCCAACTGCTCGTCCGCGCATCGCAGCGCGAGAACGTGAAGCTGCGCGAGATCGCGCAACGCATCGTCGACGCCGCCGTCGAGCCCGGCGGCAACGGCAGCTAGCTTTCTGGGTCGACCTCGAGGATCAAGCGAGAGCCCGAAATCTCGAACAGCTTCTGCAACCGGGCGTTGGCGCCACGGATGCGCAGGTACCCCCCCGCCTCGGCGGCGCGGAGTGTCGCATTGATGAGCACGTGCAGCCCGGTCGAATCCATGAACTGCGTCCCGCTCAGATCCACGATCACCGACGTGCTGTCGTCTATCGCCTGCCCCAACGCGGCCCGCAGCACCTCGTAGCCGAGCAGGTCGACCTCACCGTTGACGGCGACGACCGGGACATTCGCCTGGTCGCGGCGCAGGATCGTCAAGAGACCCGGGACGTCGCCGACGACGCGCGGAACCGCGTCGTCCATTGGCTGTTGCCACCCCTCCGACACACCAACTCCTAGCTCTACACCCATTGCCCTCGGGCCCGAATCCGCTCCTGCGGCGGCTGGCTGTACAACCGACCCGGACTTTAACTGTTGCGACGTTGGGGTCCCGCGGTGACCGGCTCGCGTAGTCAGTTCGTCCTGGGTTCCTGACTCAGGCACGCGGCCACCGCCAGCTGGTCGACGTAGTCGTTCATCAGATCGCCGCTGTGGCCCTTCACCCACGTGAAGCGAACCTCGTCGACGCGCGCCTGGTAGAGCGCGATCAACGGCTCCCAGAGGTCGCGGTTGGCCACGGGTTTCTTCGCGGCGTTGACCCATCCCCGCGCCTGCCAGTTGACCCACCACTTGTCGCGGAAGCAGTTGACGACGTAGGTCGAATCACTGACGACGGTCACGTCGCCCGGTATCGCCCGCAGGGCCTCGAGCGCGGCGCGGATCTCCATGCGCTGGTTGGTCGACCGCGCCTCGCACCCCGAAGCCCACGCGCCATCGGGGATCGCCCACGCCCAACCGCCCGGGCCGGGATTTCCGCTGCACGCGCCGTCGGTGTACACGGTGGTGCCGCGCTTGCTCACGTTCGGATCATGGCGTACGGCGGTGGTCCTACGATTCACCCATGATCTTCGACGGGTTCAGCCACCAGCTGCCCGACATCGACCCGGCCGAGACCGCCGAGTGGCTCGACAGCTTCGACGCCATCGTCGACACCCACGGCAAGCCCCGGGCCCGGTTCCTGTTGATGAAGCTCCTCGAGCGAGCGCGCGCACAAGCCGTCGACTTCCCCGCCACGGTGTCGACGCCGTACATCAACACCATCCCTCGCGACGCGGAGCCTTGGTTCCCGGGCGACGAGCACATCGAGCGCCGCATCCGCGCCTTCATCCGCTGGAACGCGGCGGTGATGGTGACGCGCGCCAACGCCCGCAGCGAAGGCATCGGCGGGCACCTGTCGACCTTCGCCTCGTCGGCCTCGCTGTACGAGGTCGGGTTCAACCACTTCTTCCGCGGCAAGGACGACGGGCAATTCGGCGACCAGATCTACTTCCAGGGCCACGCCGCGCCCGGCATCTATGCACGCGCATACCTCGAAGGCCGGCTCACCGAAACCCAGCTCGACGGGTTCCGCACGGAGATCGGCGGCGCGGGGCTCTCCAGCTATCCGCACCCGCGGTTGATGCCGGAGTTCTGGGAGTTCCCGACCGTCTCGATGGGGCTCGGGCCACTCCAGGCCATCTACCAGGCGCGCTTCAACCGCTACCTGCTCAATCGCGAGCTACAGGACACGAGCCGCGCCAAGGTGTGGTGCTTCCTCGGCGACGGCGAGTGCGACGAGCCCGAGTCGCTCGGCGCGCTGAGCGTCGCCGCCCGCGAGGGGCTCGACAACCTGATTTTCGTCGTCAACTGCAACCTCCAACGCCTCGACGGCCCCGTGCGCGGCAACGGCAAGATCATCCAGGAGCTCGAGGCGGTGTTCCGCGGCGCGGGCTGGAACGTCATCAAGGTCGTGTGGGGCTCGCGGTGGGATGAGCTGCTAGCGCGCGACACCGACGGCGTCCTACTCAACCAGATGAACACCACCCTCGACGGCGAGTTCCAGAAGTACGTTGTCGAGGACGGCGCTTACATCCGGGAGCACTTCTTCGGGCCCGATCCCCGTCTGCGCAAGGTCGTCGAGCACCTGAGCGACGACGAACTGCGGACGCTCCCGCGCGGCGGCCACGACTACCGCAAGCTGTACGCCGCGTACAAGGCCGCCGTCGAGTTCACCGGTGCGCCCACCGTCATCCTCGCCAAGACGGTGAAGGGCTGGACGCTCGGTCCCGAGATCGAAGCGCGCAACGCTACGCACCAGATCAAGAAGATGACCAAGAGCCAGCTGCTGGCCATGCGCGAGACGTTGTATCTCCAGGAGGAGATCCCGGACAAGGCGCTGGCCGGTGACAGCCCGCCGTACTACCGCCCGGCCGAGGGCAGCCCCACGCACGAGTACCTCATGACGCGCCGCCGCGCGCTCGACGGGTCGATCCCCCGCCGGTTAGCGCGCTCGGGCGATATCAGCCTGCCGTCGCCGAAGGTGTTCGCGGAGTTCCACGCCGGGTCGAAGAACCAGGCGGTCTCGACGACTATGGCCTTCTCGCGCCTGATGCGCAACCTGCTGCGCGACAAGGGGTTCGGACCGCGCGCGGTGCCGATCATCCCCGATGAGGCCCGTACGTTCGGCATGGACGGGCTGTTCAAGGAGTTCGAGATCTACGCGCCGTTCGGCCAGCTGTACGAACCCGTCGACGCCGAGCTGTTGCTCAGCTACAAGGAGTCGCGCGACGGCCAGGTCCTCGAGGAGGGGATCACCGAGGCCGGCGCGATGTCGAGCTACATCGCCGCGGGAACCTCGGCGACAACGTGGGCCAAGCCGATGGTGCCGTTCTTCGTCTTCTATTCGATGTTCGGCTTCCAGCGCGTGGGCGACCTGATCTGGGCCTCGGGCGACATGGGGGCGAGAGGGTTCCTCCTCGGCGCGACGGCCGGGCGCACGACGCTGAACGGCGAAGGGCTCCAGCACCAGGACGGCCACTCGCTCGTGCTCGCCTCCACGGTCCCGAACGTCGCTGCCTATGACCCCGCGTTCGCGTACGAGCTCGCGGTGCTGATGGAGGACGGCATCGCCCGCATGGTCGGGCCCGACGCCGAGGACGTGTTCTTCTACATCACGCTCTACAACGAGAACTACGTGATGCCCCCAATGGAGGGCGATCCGCGCGACGGGATCCGCCGCGGCATGTACCGGTTTGTCGCCGCTCCGGAAGGTCCGACACGCAAAGCGACGATCCTTTTCTCCGGCACCGCGTCGCAGGCCGCGCTCGAAGCGCGTGACCTGCTGGCCGCGGAGCATGACGTCGCCGCCGAATGCTGGAGCGTCACGTCCTACAAGGCGCTGCGCGAGGACGCGTTGAGCGCCGAGCGCGACCACCGGCTACACCCGTCGCGCGCGCCGCGCACGCCCTACGTCACTGAACAGCTCAGCGACGCCGCCGGCCCTGTAGTGGCCGTGACCGACTTCATGAAGACGGTGCCGGATCAGGTGGCGCGCTGGATCCCCGCGCCCTACGTGGTGCTGGGCACGGACGGCTACGGGCGCTCCGACACGCGGGCTGCGCTGCGGCGCCACTTCGAGGTCGACGCCGCCCACATCGTGGTGGCCACGCTGCACGCGCTCGCCGCCGCGGGCGACGCCAAGCCCGACGAAGCCGAAGCGGCCATCAAGAAATACGGCATCGACCCCGAGGCCACCGACCCCCTCAGAGCCTGACTATCCGGGCAGTACTTCCTCGATGGCGCTTATGAGGGCGGGGTCGTCGGGCTTCACCACGGGGCTGAACCGTTTGATGCTCGATCCGCCGGGCGCGACGAGGAACTTCTCGAAGTTCCAGCGGATGTCGCCACTGTGGCCCTCGGCGTCGGCCACTTGTGTGAGCTCGTCGAAGATGGGGTGGCGGTTCTCACCGTTGACGTCGACCTTCTCGGTCATCGGGAAGCTGACGCCGTAGGTCGTCGAGCAGAACGTCTCGATCTCCTCCGCGCTACCGGGCTCCTGGCCTCCGAACTGGTTGCACGGCACGCCGATCACCACCAAGCCACGCTCGCCGTAGGTCTTCTGGAGCTCCTCGAGCCCCGCGTACTGGGGCGTGAGCCCGCACTTCGACGCGACGTTGACCACAAGCAGCGCCTTGTCCTTGTGCTGGTCGAGCCCGCTGGGCTCGCCGTGCAGGGTGTTGATCGGGGCGTCGAAGATCGTCATCGCAACAGTCTGCCCCGTGACTGCGGTGCGCGGGTCAGCGCGTCAGTACCGCCTGCGTCTGGGTGACGAGCGCGACGCGCTTACCGGCGGCGTCGCGCACGTCCGTCTGCACGACGATGGTCGTGCGGCCCACATGCAGGGGTGAAGCCGTGCCGTGGACCGCGCCGTCGCGTACGCCCCGGAACAGATTCGTCTTCGACTCGATGGTCGACGTGCCCGCGCCGGCCGGCAGGTTGAGGAAGGCGCACACCGCGCCGAGCGTGTCGGCGAAGGCCATCACCGCACCCCCGTGCATGAGTCCGCCGCCGGTACACAGCTCCGGCCGCCACGACATCGTGCCGCGCACCTCGTCGGCTGTGGCCGCGTCGAGCGTCATGCCCAGCGACGCCGAGAACGGGATGTGGGCGAGCACCGCGCCCGGGTCGGACGTCGGGTCCTGCGGTGTATCCGTCACGCCGGGAACGTAACGCGCCGCTTCAACGCCTGCGGTTGGTACGTCGACTGCGCGAGCCGCTCGTGGTCGACCGGCGACAACACCAACGTCAACAGCCACTACCGCCGCATCCGCCTTGTCGGTCCACGTGGGTGCCATCGCCGGGGTTGTCGGTCCACGTGGGTGTAACTGACGGGCTTGTCGGTCCACATGGGTGTACAGCACCCACGTGGACCGACAATGGCCGGGTCTACCCCCACGCGGACCGACACTGCGCGGGTTGCGAACCGGTGCGTCGGTAAGCTCCCCGCCGATGCCGTCGAAGAAGCCGACGCTGTGCCTGTCGCAGGACCCCGCCGCCGATGCGCTGCTGGCGAGCGACCCGCTCGCGCTGCTGATCGGGATGGTGCTCGACCAGCAAGTACCGCTCGAGTGGGCGTTCCACGGTCCGTACGAGCTCACGCAGCGGCTCGGCAAGGCCTTGGACGTCAGCGAGCTGGCGGCGATGGACGAGGACGCTCTCGTGGCAGTGTTCTGCGACCGGCCCGCGCTCCACCGCTACCCGGCGGCGATGGCGCGGCGCATCCACGAGCTGTGCCGGATCGTCCTCGACTCCTACTACGGCGACGCCG
>Ga0183260_10001114_pt1 | contig 22809 bp, 27 predicted proteins | sample AntDrymUQ4972206_2_FD_129768 | JGI IMG/M metagenome (GOLD analysis project Ga0183260, IMG submission 129768) | Polar desert sand microbial communities from Dry Valleys, Antarctica - metaG UQ497 (22.06) (version 2) (version 2) | ecosystem: Environmental > Terrestrial > Soil > Desert | place... | reverse complement strand
TGCAGCTTGCCTACGTCGACCAGTCCCGCGAGACCCTCGACGGCGACAAGACGGTGTACGAGGAGCTCACCGGGGGCCGGGACGAGGTGGTCATCCGGGGGCGCACGGTCAACGGGCGGGCCTACTGCAGCCAGCTCGGCTTCAAGGGCAGCGACCAGCAGAAGCGGGTCGGGGTCCTCTCCGGGGGCGAGCGCAACCGGCTCAACCTCGGCAAGGTCCTGACCGTCGGCGGCAACCTGCTCCTCCTCGACGAGCCCACCAACGACCTCGACGTCGACACCCTGCGAGCGCTCGAGGAGGGCCTGCTGTCCTATGCCGGCTGCGCTGTGGTCATCAGTCACGACCGCTGGTTCCTGGACCGAATCGCCACCCACGTCCTGGCCTTCGAGGGCGACAGCGAGGCGCGCTGGTTCGAGGGCGGCTACAGCGACTACGAGGCGGACCGGCGCAAGCGCCTCGGCGCCGAGGCCGAGCAGCCCCACCGGCCCAAGTTCAAGCCCCTGGTGCGCTAGACCAATCGCTCAAGGTGGCTGACGCGCCGCCGATGCGGAGGTGGTGGCACCCGTGACGAACGAAAGCCGGGCCGTGCTGCGGACCATCGAGCCCGGCAACTCGGCGATCTGCCCGGTGTGCGACCAGCAGGTCAAGTTCCAGGCCCGCACCCAGGGCAAGCAGATCATCTGCAACGTGTACCAGGACGGCCGGTGGCAGCGGGTCGAGCAGTACCATCTCGCCTGCTACGACGAGGCCGCCGAGCCGTACGGCGCTCCCGCGACCTGAGGGGGGCGCCACACCGGGCGGGCGGTAACGTTCGAACGATGGGTCGACGGGCAGCAGCGGTTCTGGTGGCCGTTCTGGCCTCGGTCGCCCTGGCCGGGTGCCGCGGCGGGGCCCAGGACAGCGTCGGCACCCGCCAGCAGGCGGGTCTCGGCGGGGTGGACGCCGGGCCGCTCCCGAGCCCCCCGAGCGCCGACCCGGTGGTCGTGGCCGAGGCCGTCGTCCCCCTGGTCCAGGTGTTCGACCAGCCGGACCAGAACGAGGCGGCCCGCTCGGTCCCGTCACCGCGTCCGTCGGGTGCTCCGGCGGTGTTCCTCGTCCTCCAGCGGCGGTCGGAGATGGCCGAGGTGCTCCTCCCGGTCCAGCCGGCCGGCTCGTCCGGCTGGGTGCGCCTGGCGGACGTCAAGCTCACCCAGCACCGGTGGCGCATCGTCGTCGAGCTCGCCGCCTACCGCCTCACGGTCTTCCAGGGGCCCGACGTGGTGCGGGTGGAGACCATCGGGGTCGGCACGGCGGCCACCCCCACGCCGGGCGGCCGCTGGTACACCACCGAGCTGCTGCGCCCCCCCAGGGCCGACGGCCCCTACGGCGCCTACGCCTTTGGCCTGTCCGGCTTCACGGGCACCGAGACGGGGCCGACCGGAGCCTTCGGCCAGCTCGGCCTGCACGGCACCAACGACCCCTCCACGCTCGGCCGCAACGTCAGCCTCGGGTGCCTCCGGATGACGAACGAGGCGATCTCGGCGTTGGCCACCCAGCTGCCGCTCGGCGTGCCCGTCGACGTCCGCCGCTGACGCTCGACGGCGCCGACCGCCGGGCGGGTTGGCGGTGTCCGCCGCGGGCCTCAGCCGGTGTAGGTGGGCTCGGCGATGATCGCCTTGGCCACCGGGGCCGTCGGGAGCGAACTCTCGGGCACCTCCGCCAGGTTGACGATGGTCGTGCTCGTCGCCGCCCCCGGCACCGTTCCTGCCGGCGTGGGGGCGGCGCCGACGCTGGTCGGCGACGTGAGGGGAGGGGCGACGGGCGCCGCCTCGATGATCAGGGGTGTGGCCGTGTAGCGGGCGTAGGGGACCGACGCTCCGACCCGGGCCAGGCACACCGCGGTGATCTGGGCGGTCTGGGCGTCGATGGTCGGCACCCGGAGGGGAAGGGACCACTGGCCGCTGGCCCGGTCGATCCCCCCCTCCGACTCGGCCCGGGTGGCACCGTCCCGGTCGAGCAGGCTGACCCGCACCCGTGGGCTCGGGGCCCCGGTCGGCGGCGTGCACCTGGCCTCGCCCGAGGTGACCTGGACGGCGTCGCCGGGCTGGCCCCGGCGGGCGCTGGCCGTGACCGGGCCGAGCTGGTGGAGGCGCACGTCGAGGCGGGCGGGCCCGTAGGTCGGCCCGAAGCCCGAGTTCAGGCCGGAGTCGGTGTAGCAGCCGGCCTGCACCCGGTACCGACCGGGCGGCAGGTCGGGGGCCAGCTTCAGCTCGATGGCCCAGGTGCCCGACGCGGTGACGAAGCCCTGGAAGGGGACCCGGTTCGCCGGCGTCGCCGAGTCAAAGGCGTAGAGGTCGACCGACGCCGACGCGTTCGTGGTGCCGCTCGGGGGTGTGCACGGCGAGCCGGGGCTGTTGGTGACGAAGACGGTGCCGCCCGGATCGGCCTCAGGCGGCGTGACGGTGATCGAGGTCGCGCTCTGCGCCTCGGCCGAGCCCCCCACGGCCACCGCAACGGCGAGGGCGGCCAAGGCGGCAGCCACGACGGAGCCGGGGCGGCGCACCCGCGGGATGGTACCGCTGTCCCGACGCTCCCGCTTCCGGCGCCGGTCGGGATCCCACCGCTACGCTCCATCGTCCGACAGCCGTCACCCCGGGGGGACCAGCGTGCCCGTCACCGCCTACGTGCTCATCCAGACCGAGGTGGGCAAGGCCGCCGACGTCGCCAACGCCGTCGGTCGGCTTCCCGGCTTCGTCACCGCCGAGGCCGTCACCGGCGTCTACGACGTCATCGTCCGGGCCGAGGCCGACAACATGGACGACCTGGCCAAGTCGGTCGTCTCCAAGGTGGGCCAGATCGAGGGCATCACCCGCACCCTCACCTGCACCGTCGTCCACCTGGACTGACGCCCGGTCAGCGAGCGGGGATCTGCGCCGCCCGGATGGCCAGGCCCATCACGAAGAGGCCGCCGAGCCCGTACAACAGGTAGATCCGGTGCTGCAGCTGAGCTCGGTAGCTGTAGAGCACGCCCACGGCGACGATCGCCACGAAGCCGTAGAAGGCGTGGAACTGGGCGGCCTGGCGCCCCTGCCCGCCCACCAGGCCGGCGCCGAGCGCCACCTCGACGAACACCGACAGCTCGGCGACGAGCGTCGCCCACCACAGCGCCCGCCGACGCAGCAGGGGAAACCGATGAGCGCCGAGCGCCCACAGCCCGACCACGGCGTTCGCCCCGATGACCACCCACGCGAACCCGCCGTGGACGCCGCTGAGGCTCACCCCGGCATCCGCAGCACGACCGGACCCTACCGGCGGGGCGGCGTCCGACGTTGGTCTGTGCTCTGAGGAGCTGACCGGCGTCAGCCGACCTGCTGGGCCACCGAGAAGGCCCAGATCTCGCTGCCGGAGGCGGGGCTCGCCTGGGCCTGGGAACCACCGTGCTGCTGGCCGAAGGCCGACGAGGACAGCCACGCCTGGAAGGCGGCCTCGTTCCGCCACTGGGTGACGACCAGCCAGACGTCGCGGCCGTCGACGGGCCGCAGGAGGGAGAAGCGCTCGAAGCCCTCGGCCTGCTCGACCAGGCCGGCGCGCTTGGCGAAGCGCTCGGCCATGGCGTCGTGCTGCTCGGCGGGGACGTTGATGGCGTTGATGACGACGTGGCTCACGGCGCGAGCCTCGCGCGGGCGCCCGAGGGTCAGACGAGGTGGTCAGACGAGGTGGTCGGCCGGCGTGGCCTCGGGGGCCCGCACGCGCACGTACCACTCCTGCCCGAACAGCTGGGTGAACACCTCGACCGGCAAGCCGAGGAAGAAGCGCAGGTCGCCGACCTGGGTGTGGTGGCAGCGCATCGACGCCAGCTTGGCGGGCGCGGCGGCGACCACGTCGACCACAGTGGTGATCTCGGAGGCTGGCAGGCCGATGGTGGCCATCATCTCCTCGGTCGGGGCGTCCTCGTCGTCGTCCCAGGTCAGGCCGAGCTCGGCTGCCTGCTTCACCAGGCGCACCATGCGGTCCCGGTCGACGGTGACCTGGTAGACGGCGGGGGTGGCGGCCAGGTCGGCGGCCCGCAGGCCGACGTGGTGGACCTGGACGTGGTCGGGGTGGCCGTAGGTGCCGTGGTCGTCGTAGGCCACCAGGGCGTCGGCCGCCTCCTCCTCGAGCCAGCGGGCCAGGCGGGAGGCGGCCTCCTCGACGTCGACGTTGCAGAAGGCGCCGGGGGCGGCGTTCCCCTCGGTCCCGACCATCCCCGAGTCGCCGTAGCCGAGGAACCGGTGCTCGGCCACGCCCAGCGCGGCGGCCGAGGCCCTGACCTCCTGGGCCCGGCGCTCGGCCAGCGTCTCACCGTCGGCCAGCAGGCCGTCCGGGCACTCCCCCAGCGCCCCGTCCGTGGCGGTGACGAGCACGACCCGGTGCCCCTCGGCCGCCAGGCGGGCCATGGTGCCGCCGGTGATCAGGCACTCGTCGTCGGGGTGGGCGTGCAGGAACACGACCGTGGCCATGGCGGCCGAAGGTAGCGGCGGGGTCAGCCCGGGCGGCAACGGCGGGCGGCGGCCAGACCGAGCCGGGCCAGCCGGCGCAGGCCGGGGTCGCAGCCCGGGTCCGACCCCACCTCCTCTGCGGTCAGCCACCGGAACCGGTCGGCCTCGGCGTTGGCCGCCGGCTCGGCCCCGGGCGGGGCCAGAACGACGAAGCGGACGTCGTGGTGGTCGTGCGGACCGGCGTCAGCCGGGGCGACCCGGTGCACGTCGACGTCGACCGGCAGGCCCGACACCAACCGGAGGCCGCCGATGCCGGTCTCCTCCACCGCCTCACGGCGGGCCGACCGGGCCAGGTCGCCGTCGCCGTCGAGGTGGCCGCCGGGCTGCACCCAGATCTCCAGCTTCTTGTGCCACAGCACCAGCACCCGCTCGCCGGCGGCGTCGACGACCAGGGCCGACCCGGTGAGGTGGCCGCCGTCCTGGCGGCCCAGCGGGTCGGCCGTCTCGTCGAGCAGGGCCAGGGTGGCGGCGCGGGCGGTGGCCTGCTCCGGGGCCACGGGCACGAACCCGGCGACGAGGGCACGGGCCAGGGCCACCTCGGAGGGGCTGGTCATGTGACCGCGCCCGTGGCCCGGAGGGTGGCGACCTCATCGTCGGGCGCGTCCAGCCAGTCGGACAGGATCTCGTCGGTGTGCTGGCCCGGGTGAGGTGGGGGGCGTTGGATGGACCCGGGGGTCCGGCTGAAGCGGGGCGCCGGTGCCGGCTGGACGACGCCGCCGACCTCGACGAAGGTGCCCCGGGCCTGCAGGTGCGGGTGCCCGGGGGCCTCGGCGAAGGCGAGCACGGGGGCGACGCAGGCGTCGGTGCCCTCGAGCAGCTCGCACCACTCGGCCCGCGTCCGCTGGCGGAACAGCTCAGCCATGGCCGCCTTGCGCTCGGGCCAGGTCGAGCTGTCGAGGTGGGACGGCGGATCGGGCCGGCCCGCCTCGAAGCCCGTGAGCCGGCACAGCTCGGCGTAGAACTGCGGCTCGATGGCGCCGACGGCCACGTGGCCGCCGTCGGCCGTCTCGTAGACCTCGTAGAAGTGGGCGCCGGTGTCCAGCAGGTTCGTGCCCCGCACGTCGTTGTGGGCGCCCATCGCCCGCAGGGCCCAGAACATGGTGGACAGCACGGCGGCGCCGTCGACCATGGCTGCGTCGACCACCTGGCCCAGCCCGCTGCTGCGAGCCTCGAGGAGGCCGCAGGCGACGCCAAAGGCGAGGAACATGCCGCCGCCCCCGAAGTCGCCCACCAGGTTGAGGGGCGGGACGGGGGGCGAGCCGATCCGGCCGATGGCGCCCAGCACCCCAGTGAGGGCGACGTAGTCGATGTCGTGGCCGGCCAAACCCGCGTGCGGGCCGTCCTGGCCCCATCCCGTGATGCGCCCGTAGACGAGCCGGGGGTTCACGGCCCAGCAGTCGTCCGGTCCGAGGCCGAGGCGCTCGGTGACGCCGGGGCGGAAGCCCTCGAGCAGGGCGTCGGCCTTCTCGACCAGGCGCAGCACGGTCGCCCGCCCCGCGGGGTGCTTGAGGTCGACGGCGATGGAGCGGCGACCCCGGTTCGACACGTCGGCCGACGTGGTGGCCGACGGGGTGGCCGGGTCACCCCCGCCGGCCCGCGGCGACCGCTCGACCCGGACGACGTCGGCCCCCATGTCGGCGAGCAGCATGGCGGCGAACGGGCCCGGCCCGATGCCTGCGAGCTCGACCACCCTGGTGCCGGCGAGGGGGCCGCTGGCCGTCACGGCTCGGCCCGACGGGCGTTCCGCTCGATGGCGTCGACGAGGAGGGGCCAGAGGTGGGCGGGCAGGTCGTGGCCCATGTCGGCCAGCTCGAGCAGCTCCGCGCCGGGGATGGCGGCGGCGGTGGCCCGCCCGCCGTCGGGCTGGATGAGGGTGTCCTGCAGACCGTGGACGACCAGGGTGGGCAGGTCAAGGCCGCCCAGGCGCTCGGTCCGGTCGCCGCTGGCCATCATGGCGGCCAGCTGGCGGGCGGCGCCCTCGGGGTAGAAGGCGCGGTCGAAGGCCTCGCCGGCGCGGCGGAGGACCTCGTCCTGGTCCGGCGGGTGGGACCTCGAGCCGATGACCGCGGTGATCTGCAGGGTCCGGGCCAGCGCGCCCTCGCGGTCGGTCGGTGGAGGAGCCAGCAGGGCCATCACGGCCTCGGCCGTCGGCAGGCCCACGTCCGATGCGCCGGTGGTGCTCATCATCGAGCACAGGCTCCGGACCCGCTCGGGGTGCTCGAGCGCCAGCGTCTGGGCGATCATCCCGCCCATGGAGGCGCCGACCAGGTGGGCCCGGACGATGCCGAGGTGGTCGAGGAGGCCGAGGAGGTCTTCGGCCATGTCCGACAGCAGGTAGGGCACCCTGGCCGGGTCGACCTCGAAGGGGTTGACAGCCACGCCGTCGAGGTGGGTGGACAGGCCGCTGTCCCGGTTGTCGGCCAGGACGACGCGGAACCCCCGGCCCACCAGGGCGTCGACGAAGGCCTCCGGCCAGGCGGTGAGCTGGGCGGTGAGGCCCATGACGAGCAGGAGCCGGACGGCGCCGGCGTCCCCACGGTCCTCGTAGTAGAGGTGGATCCCGTTGGTGGGCACTGAGGGCATGGCGTCGTAGCGTCCTCGGCCTCCTGCCACCTGGTCAAGCCTGGCGATCGCCCACCGCGGCGGTGGTCGGCCTACGGTCGTGGCCGTGGCACGAAGCACCGAAGTGCGCCTCGACCGTTTGACCCGAGTCCCGGTGGTGGTCACCGGCGCTCGCCAGAACCGGCCCAACCGGCCGACCGGCGGCTGCCCCTTCTGCCCCGGCGGCCTCGAGTCGCCGGAGCCCTACGACGTGCGGTGGTTCCCGAACCGCTGGCCCCCGCTCGACAAGGACCGGGCCGAGATCCTGGTGTACTCGCCCGAGCACGGGCTTGCCCTGTGGCAGCTGGGCGTCGCCGGCGTTCGCCGGGTGGTCGACCTGTGGGTGGAGCGGTCCGTGGCCCTGGGCGGGCGGGCGGGGGTGGCGTACGTCCTGCTGTTCGAGAACCGAGGCGCGGAGGTCGGCGCCACCATCGACCACCTGCACGGGCAGGCCTACGCCTTCTCCGAGGTGCCGCAGGCCCCGCTGCGCGAGCTGACCATCGGCCGCTGCGCCCTGTGCGACGCCCCGGCCGAGCGAACCGTCGTCAGCCAGGAGGGCCGCTGGCGGGTGTGGTGCCCCGAGGCGAGCGCCTGGCCCTACGAACTGCGGGTGGCGCCCACCAGCCACATCCAGTCCCTGCCGGCGCTGGGCGACGAGGACCGCACGGCGCTGGCCGTGGCGCTGGTCGACGCCCTGGCCCGGCTGGACCAGCTGTTCGAGGCGCCGATGCCGTACATGCTGTGGTGGCACCAACGGCCCACGGACGACGGCGAGTGGCCGCTGGCCCACCTCCACGCCCACGTCGCCCCGCTCCTGCGGTCCCCCGGCACCCCCCGGTTCGTGGCTGCTGGCGAGCTGGGCAGCGGGGTCTTCTTCAACCCGGTGGTCCCCGAGGAGGCCGCGACCAGGTTACGGGCGCTGCCGGGCGCCTGACGGCGCCGGTCAGCCCAGCAGGCGAGCCTTCTGGGCCTCGTACTCGGCGGGGTTGATGGCGCCCTGCTGGAGGAGCTGGTGGAGCTTCTCGAGCTGCTCGGCGACCGAGAGCCCGGCCGAGCCGACGGTCCCCCTCACTCCGGCCATCCGGTCGGCCCGCCGGTTCTCGTAGGCCTCGATCTCCCGGTAGACGACCTGTTGGACCATGTTCGGCTTGCGGATGTCGGTGAAGGTGTTCTGGCCCGTCTCGCCGGCCGACTCGATCATCAGGTCGCCGGCCCCGAGCATCCGCTCGAAGATCGACTGGTTGAAGCGGATGGTCTGCACCCGGTCGAGCGGGATCTCGATGCCCTTCTTGGCCACGACTCCCTCGCGGTGGATGAGGCGCTCGTTGGTGACGACGAAGTTCGTGGTGGTCCACCTCACGTAGCGGGCCAGCAGGAAGACGACGGCGGCGGCCAGGACGGCCAGGAGGGCGAAGGTGACCAGCTCCGGAGCGTCGAGGATGCGGGAGGCGGCCGTGGCGGCGATGGCCAGCACCACGAACAGCACGGCGGAGAACAGCTTGATCCAGTGGGGCCGCAGGTCGAGGACGATCACCTCGGAGTCGTTCAGCAGATCCGGCGGGAACGGCATGGGTCGGACGCTACCTGTAGACCTTGCGCGGGAACAGCCTCCCGCTCGCCACCCGGTCGAGGAAGAGCAGGCCGTCGAGGTGGTCGAGCTCGTGCAGGAAGGCCCGGGCCTCGAAAGCATCGACCTGCAGCACCCGCTCAACCCCCTCAGGGCTGCGGCCCCGGATCACCAGCTCGTTCGCCCGCGTGACCTCGCCGGTGAGGTCGGGCACGCTCATGCACCCCTCGCGGCCCGGGACGCCGGGACCGGCGGCCACCACCTCCGGATCGACGAGCACCACCGTGCCGTGGCACGACCGGGCCTTCCTGTGCCCGGTCACGTCCACGCAGAAGACCCGCAGCCCGACGCCGACCTGGGGAGCGGCGAGCCCCACACAGGCCGGCGACGCCCGCATCGTCTCCACCAGGTCGTCACACAGCCGCCGCACCTCCTCGGTGATCTCCCCCACCTCGGAGGCCCGCCGCTTCAACACCCCCTCGGGCATCCGAACCACCGCCAGCACCGTCACAGCTGGCGCGGGTTGCGACGGAGGCGACCGAGGTAGCTCGGCCGCTCAGCAGCGGAAGCGCTCCAGCCTGGTTCTTTGGTTGCCCTTTGCATCTCGTTCGCGCACGAACGGCGTGGGCTCGCCCCGCAGGCGGCTCCGCCGCCGAGGAGGCCAACGAACCAGGGCACGAAGGAATCTCGCCGGAACGGAGCGAGCGCAGCGAGCGAGTGACGGCGACGCAACGCCAGGGCACGAAGGAACCTCGCCGGAACGGAGCGAGCGCAGCGAGCGAGTGACGGCGACGCAACGCGAGCGAGTGAGGGCGACTCAAAAGACGTCGGCGTCGGCGGGGATCAGGGTGCAGTCGACGCCCAGGTCGGCGGCGACGGCTCGGAGGCGGGCGGCGAGGTCGGTGACATCGATGTCGTCGGGCAGTGCGAGCTCGAGCTGCATGGCATACACGGGTCGTTCCGGTCCGCCGACGACCCGGGTGGTGAGGTCGACGACGTTGCCGCCAGCGTCGGCCACCACGGCGGTGACGGCGGCCACCAGACCCGGCCCGTCGGCGCCGTAGACGGCCAGCGACCAACGCGCGCCGGGGGGGTCGGCGGTGTGCCGTCGGGGATGGGCCGGACGTCGACGGTGAGGTCGAGCCGCTCGGCGACGGGGGCCAGGGCGGCGGCCACGTCGAGGCCGTGGGGTCCGCCCACGACCATGGCGATGGCGAAGTGGCCGTGGAGGATGCTCATCGAGGTGTCGTCGAGGTTGGCGCCGGCCTCGGCCAGGGCGCCGGTGACGGCGGCGACGATCCCCGGCCGGTCGGCCCCGACGGCCAGCACGGCGAACAGGGGCACCCCCCGGACGGTAGCGCCCTCAGGCGTAGCCGAAACGTTCCAGAAGGGAGGGGCGCCGCACCAGGATCTTCCGGGCCGTCTCTGCCCCGCCTTCGGGCTCGTGGCCGGAGCCCACCTGCTCGTCCAGCCACGGCAGCCCGTAGTGGTGGTAGAGCGCCTCCTCGATCTCGTGGCCGAGCTCCTCGGTGTCGTCCGGAACGGGCGAGCGGAGGATGCGCTCCTTGGCATAGCCGACCTGGAGGAAGCCCTTGCCCTCGAAGGCGCCGGCCAGCGGCACGAGGTGGCGTCGGCCGGGGATGCCCGAGTCGACGCCGGCCCACTGGAGCGAGTCGGCGGCGGAGTCGGCGTAGAGGGCGACGATCACCCCTACGCGTCGGCCGTCCTCGTCGACCACGGGCCAGTGGGCGATGCGGCTGGCGTCGGCGGCGGGGGGGAAGTCGGTCATCAGGTGGTCACCTCGTGGTTGCGAAGGTCGAACGGCGCCCGTGGCGCTCGAGGGCGAGCCGCACCAGCTCGTCGACGAGCTGGGCGTAGGGGAGGCCCGAGGCCTCCCACAGGCGGGGGTACATCGAGATCGGCGTGAAGCCGGGGATGGTGTTGACCTCGTTGACGAGGAAGCCGCGGCCGCCGACCTCGTGGAACAGGTCGACCCGGGCCATGCCGTCGACCCTGAGGGCGCGGTAGGCGGCGAGGGCGAGGTGCTGGACCTCGGCGACCTCGTCGGGACTGAGGTCGGCCGGGACCCGCAGGCCGGCCGTGCCGGCCAGGTACTTGTCCTCGAAGTCGTAGAAGTCGTGGCTGGCGACCACCTCGCCGGGCTTGGAGGCCCGCGGCTGGGCGTTGCCGAGGACGGCCACCTCGATCTCCCTCGGCCGGGTCAGGGCTTCCTCGACCACGAGGTACTCGTCGTAGCGACGGGCCGCGGCCAGGGCGTCGAGCAGCTCGGGGACGCTGGCGACCCGGGCCACGCCGACGGACGAGCCCATGTTGGCCGGCTTGACGAACAGCGGGAGGCCGAGGTCGTCGACCAGGGCGGCCACGGCCTGCTCGGTCAGCTCGTTCTCCCGCAGGGACCGCCACCGGGGCTGGGGCAGCCCCCAGGCGGCCAGGACGTCCTTGGCCGTCCCCTTGTCCATGCACACCGACGACGCCAGCACCCCGGCGCCCACGTAGGGGACGCCGACCACGTCGAGCAGCCCCTGGACGGTGCCGTCCTCGCCCATCGGGCCGTGGAGCAGCGGGAAGACGACGACGGGTTGGCCGTCGGCGGGGGCCACGGCCGACGGCAGGTCGAGGCTCGGGCCGGCCAGCCCGTCCGGGCTCGGGAGGCTGCTGGCGCCGGCTGGAAGGGCGGCCACGGCGTCGCCGGCGTCGACCCAGCGGCCGTCGCGGCTGATCCCGATCGGTGCCACGTCGTAGCGGTCGCGATCCACCGCGGCGAGGACGTGGAGGGCCGAGATGCAGGAGACCTCGTGCTCGGCCGACCGGCCGCCGAACAGCACGACGAGGCGGGTCCCGGGCACGGGCCGGGAGCCTAGGCTCGGCCTCCGTGCGCCTCCGTGCCGCCGCGCTGGCTGCCGCCTGCGGTGGGATCGTCTCCGGCGCCGACGTCGAGGTGGACGGCGCCTCCAACGACAGCCGTTCCCTGCGGCCGGGCCAGCTGTTCGTGCCGGTGGTGGCCGAACGGGACGGGCACGACTTCATCCCCGACGCCCTGGCCGGGGGCGCGGCGGCCTACCTGACCGCCCGCCCGGCCGTCGGGGGCACGGCGATCGTGGTCGACGACACCGCCGCCGCCGTGCTGGCCTGTGGCCGCCTGGCTCGCGCCAGCCTGCCCGAGCGGGTCGTGGGGGTGACCGGCAGCGTGGGGAAGACCTCGGTGAAGGACCTGCTGGCGGCGGCTTTGGCGGCGACGCTGCGGACCGCCGCCAGCGAGCGGTCGTTCAACAACGAGCTGGGGGTCCCGATCACGCTCCTGGGAGCGCCGGACGGCACCGAGGCCGTGGTGCTCGAGATGGGCGCCCGGGGCGCCGGCCACATCCGCCGCCTCTGCGAGGTGGGCCGGCCCACGGTGGGGATCGTCACGAACGTCGCCGCCGTCCACACCGAGCTCTTCGGCTCGTTGGACGAGGTGGCCGCCGGCAAGGGCGAGCTGATCGAGTCGCTGCCGCCGTCGGGCACCGCCGTCCTGAACGCCGACGACGAGCGGGTGGCGGCCATGGCCGGGCGGACGACGGCCCGGGTCCTCACCTTCGGCGCGGGCGGCGAGGTGGGGGCCGAGGAGGTGGTGTGCGACGACGAGCTGCGGCCCTCGTTCCGCCTGCGCACGCCCTGGGGCACGGCCCCGGTGGTCTTGGCCGTGCGGGGCGTCCACCAGGTGGGGAACGCCCTGGCCGCCGCCGCCGGCGCCCTGGCCTGCGGAGTGCCGCTCGCCGCCGCCGCCGAGGGCCTGGGCCGGGCCGCGCTGTCACCGCTGCGCATGGACCTGCGGCGCACGCGAAGCGGCGCCCTGGTGCTGAACGACGCCTACAACGCCAACCCCACCTCGATGGCGGCCGCCCTGCGGGCCCTGGCTGCCCTGCCGGGCCCCGGCCGCCGCCTCGCCCTCCTCGGGCCGATGGCCGAGCTGGCCGAGCCGGCGGCCGCCCACGCCGAGGTGGCGGCCCTGGCCGCCGCCCTCGGGGTCGAGGTGGTGCCCGTCGCCACCTCCCTCTACGGGCCGGCGCCGGCCGCCGACCCGGTGGCTGCCCTGGGCCCGTTGGAGCCCGGCGACGCCGTCCTCGTCAAGGCCAGCCGGGCGGCCCGGCTGGAACGGGTGGCCGACGCCCTCCTCGCCCCCTGATCAGCCGGGTGGGGGCTCGCCGGTGTCCCCGTCGAGGAGGTCGTGGAGCTCCTGGTCGAGGCGGGCCGGGTCGACCACGACCGCCGACTCGAGCTCGTCGCAGAGGACGACCAGCTCGCGCACCACCTCGCCGAAGGTCCGGTCGTCCAGCAGGCGGTGGGGCAGGTTCCACATGCACGAGAAGACCTGCTTGCCCTCGATCCGCTCGAGGCACCAGAAGCCGACGGTGTTCTTGGCGTTGCGGCGCAGGCACGTCACCGCCAGGTCAATCGGCACCTGGTCGATCGAGTCGAACACCAGGACGCTGGGGACCGACAGCTCGACCACCAGGCCGAGGTCGATGACGTAGAGAGTCTGCGTGCGGCCGGAGGGCAGGTCGAACTTGAGGACGGCCCGCTTGGCGTTGAGGTCGTGGAGCACCCACCCGTTGGCCGCCACCCACCGCGGCACCCGTGCCTCGAACCCGTCGGTCGCGCCGTCGGCCATCGCACCACGGTACGCATGCCCCGTCGAAGATCAGGGGACGTGGTCGGGTGGGACGGGCAGCCACACCACGGCATCGGCCGGCGTGGTCTCCCTGCGCACCCAGGCCTCGGCGTGCTCGACGTCGTTGCACAGCACGATGGTGCAGCCCGCGGGGCCCCGGGCCGCCCCGCGCTGGAGGGCCGGGCGGGCGTGGCGGCCGACGAGGAGGAGGTGCGTGCTCACGGCCACCGCCCGTTCCCCGAACGCCTCGCCGGCGGCGCCGCTGGGGCCGCCCGCCACCAGCACCCGCTTGGCCGCCGAACGGCGGGCCTCGAGCCGGGCCAGCGCGGCCGCGGGCTCCACCCCCGTCGCCACCACGCCCTCGGCCGGGTCGGCGCCGCCGACGGCGAGCGCTCCGAGGTCGACGATCACCGGGGTCAGGACGGCCACGACCCCCGCCAGCACCGCGGCCGTGCCCGGCCCCACCACCAGGCCGGCGCCGACCACGACCAGCGCCACCGTGATCCCCACGGCGGCGGCGCGGCGGGTCCGGGCCGTCCAGGTGAGCGGGCCGGGCCGGCGGCCCCGCAGCCGGAGGCCGAAGGGCCCGACGGCCACGGCCAGGGCGGTGGCCAGCGCCGCCGGCCGGAACACGGGGGCGGCGGCGAGGCTGGCGACCGCCACCGCCGCGACCACGGCGTTGGCGTCGAGCGCCCACCAGCGCAGGGCCCACCGGCCGGCGGCACCCGGAGCCCATCCCTCCCGCTGGGCCACCCGGAGCCAGCGGACCCCGGCCAGCCCCGCGGCGACCAGCCCGCACACGGCCACGACCAGGTCGAGCGCCGCCGGGTCGAGTGCCTCCATCGGCCGCCCACCCTCGCGCCGGCGGCGGGCTCGGCTACCGCGGCCGCCGCGGACGGGCCCGTAGCGTGCCGACATGCGCTTCCGCATCGAGCAGCGCCTCACGGCTCCGGTCGAGCGGGTCGAGGCCGCGCTCCTCGACGCGGCCTGGTACCAGGCGGTGCACGCCTCCGAGGCCGTCTGGGCTCCCGAGCTGCTGGAGGTCGAGGACAGCGGCGGTCCTTTGGTGGGCCTGCGGGTGCGCTACCGCTTCCGGGGTCGGCTGAACGCCGCCGCCGCCCGGGTCGTCGATCCGGCCCGGCTGTCGTGGGTCGAGGTGTCCACCCTCGACCGCCGCTCGCACACCATCGACCTGCGGGTCGAGCCGGACAGCTACGCCGACAAGCTGCGCTTCACCGGCTCGATCGTCCTCACGCCCCAGGGCGCCAGCACCGGGCGCGAGCTGGACGGCGAGGTCAAGGTCAGGATCCCGCTCGTCGGCGGCAAGGTCGAGGGCGCGGTGGTGTCGGGGCTGCGGGAGCACGCCGCGGTGGAAGAGGGTGTCTTCGCCACCTTCGTGACCGGCCACCGTTGACCCTCGGCTCCGAAAGGCGTATGGTCCACCTGCTGTGGCGTGGTGGATGAGCATCGAGGTGTTGGACGGCGCAAGCAGCGCGTCCCTGTGGGCCGAGGCCCATGGTGACTCGCTGATCGAGGCCGCCTTCACCGGCGGTGCCTCCGACTGGGCCTGGCACCGCCATACCTGGGGGGTCGTCCTCGAGCTGTGCTTCGCCGACGAGGCCGCCTGGGACCGCTTCCGGGCCCTTCCCGCCGTCGACGCCGCCCTGGACGCCGTGCCCGACCCGGTCAGCGGGCTGATCGTCTACCGGGGCCGTGGCGGCAACGCCGGCCGCGGCGTGCCGAGGCGGCCCCGCCCGCTCATCGGCTCCGGGGCGGCCGCCCTCCCGCTGCCGGCGCCCGAGTCGTTCGAGTGTATGGGCGACGACCTCATCCCCCTCGACCGGCGCACCCTCTCGCCCGTCGGCTGAGGATCCGCGGCCCGGCCGCTTCGCTGCCCCATCCGGCTCAGCCCAGGTCGGTGTCGAGCAGGACCGGGGCGTGGTCGCTCGGCAGCTTGCCCTTCCGGGCCTGGCGGTCGATCAGGACGAACCCGGTGCGCTCGGCCACCGCCGGCGTGGCCAGGAGGAGGTCGATGCGCAGCCCGCGGCCCTTGTGGAAGTCACCGGCCCGGTAGTCCCACCACGAGTAGATCGGCTCGCTGGGGTGGTGCCGGCGGAACACGTCGACCAGGCCCCAGTCGAGCAGGGCGCCCAGGGCGCCCCGGACCTCGGGCGAGGTGTGGGTGTCGGCCCGGATGCCGGGGGCCACGTCGTTGTCGGCGGGAGCGATGTTGAAGTCCCCGGCGACGACGGTCGGGGTGGTCGGGTCAGCGGCGGCGTCGAGGAACGAGCGCAGGTCGGCCAGCCACCGCAGCTTGTAGCGGTAGTGGTCGTCGACGAGGCTGCGGCCGTTGGGGACGTACACGCTGGACACCCGCACCCCGCCGCAGGTGGCGGTCAGGATGCGGGCCTCGTCGGGATCGGCGGGCGCTGAGCGGGGCATGCCCGCCACCACGTCGTCGATCCCGACCCGGGACAGGATGGCCACGCCGTTCCAGCGGCCCTGGCCGTGGTGGGCGGCCTGGTAGCCCCTCGCCTCGAAGGCCAGGTGGGGGAAGGCGGCGTCGGCCAGCTTGGTCTCCTGCAGGCACAGGATGTCGGGCCGGGCGTAGTCGAGCCACTGCTCGACCCGACCCTGCCGGACGTTCAGGGAGTTGACGTTCCAGGTGGCGATGCGCATGGCGGGCCCGTTCTAGCCGCCACCCGCCGCCCTTCAGGACGGGGGCGCCTTCTTGGCGGCCCGGCGCTTGGCCGGGGCCTTGGGGGGAGGAGCGGGCGATGCCGGCTCGCCTGCGGCGGCTGCGCCCTCTCCCGCCGGGGCGGCCGCCTTCTTCGCCCGCCGTCGGGCCGGTGTGGACGCCGGGGCCGCCGGTGGCGCCCCCGCCGGCCGGGCCTTGCGCGAGGCGCGCTGGCGCGGGGCCGGGGCGTCGGCCACCAGGGCGGCGGGAGCGGGCGCCTCGGCGGGGGCTGCCGCCCTTTTCGCCCGCTTGCGGGGCGCGGGGGCCGCCACCTCGGGAGGAGCCGCCTCGGCGGCCGGCAGCGGGGCGGCCTCGGGGGGCGGGGCGGCCTTCCGGCGTCGACTCGCCTTCGCCGGCGCTTCGGGGGGTGCGTCGTCCGCGGCCGAGGCGGCCGGTCGGGCGGGCGGGGCTGCGGTGCGCTTGGCCCGGCGCGGCCGGGCGGGCGGCTCCGCCGGCGCCTCGGGCTCCGGGGGAGGCTCGGTGGCCGCGGGCTCCGCCCCCGCGGCCACCTTCTTCACCCGGCGGCGGGGCTTTCCCTCGACCTCCGGGGCGGCCGCGGCGTCGTCGGCCACCCCCGCCGCGACCTTCTTCACCCGGCGGCGGGGCGGGGCCTTCACCGTCTCGGTCACGGCGGCGTCCGCCGGCTCGGGCTGTCCACCGGCACCGGCCGCCTTCTTCGCCCGGCGGGGCCGGCTCGGCCCCTCCCCGACGTCGGTCGCCACCGCCGCTGCGGCCGGGGCGGCCTTCTTCGCCCGGCGCGGCTTGCTGGGCGCCAGCTCGGCACGGGCGGCCGCCGCCGCCTTCTTCCTGGGCGCCGGGTCCGGGCTGGCGGCGCCGTCGTCGGCCTCTTCGGGGGCCTCCTCCCCCACCGCGGCCGCCGCCGTCTCGTCGGCGACCGGGCCGACGGGCAGCTCGATGCCGGGCAGCGCCAGCTCGACCCCGCGGCGGGCTGCGTCGAAGGCCCGCAGCACGAACGTGCGCACCTCGCCCCGCTTGAGGACGTCACGGGCCGCCCGGGGCGCCGGGTCGCCCAGCAGGGTCAGCGGGATGTAGCAGCGGGCGCCCTGGACGCTGACAAAGGCGCCGTGGCTCGAGAACTGCTCGACCTCGCCTTCGACCAGGTCACCGGGCCGGTAGGCGGCGACCAGCTCGAGGAACACGCCCGGCTCGTTGACCGGCTCGGCCAGGGGCGGAGCCTTGCGGCGGCGCTTGCGGCGCTTGCCGTCGCCTCCGCCCTGGTCATCCGAGTCGGGCACGACCGCCTCGACCGTGGCCGCGGCGATGGCGTCCTCGACCGGTCCCCGGCTGCGCCGGTTGCGGCGCGGCCCGGCGGCGGCGTCGTCCGCCGGTTCGCTCTTGGCCGCGCTGCGCTTGTGCTCGTCCTTCTTCGGCTCGCGGGCCTTGCCCTCGTCCTTCTTCTGCTTCTCCCGCCGGCCCTTGGGCAGCTTGTCGAGGGCGGCCTTGCCCTTCTCCAGCAGCTCGGCCCCGCTGACCAGCGGGGCCTCGGCCGTGACCGCCGACTTGCGCTGCTTGCGCTTGGCCTCCTGGGTGGCTTCGCGCGACCGGGGGCCCCGCACGGGTGTCCGCGGGGTGAAGATCCACCCGATGCCCGGCACGGGCTTGCCCCCGATCAGCCGACCCGGCTCGAAGAGCCACTCGTGCTCTGCGTGGAACTCCTGGAACGAGTCGTTGGAGAGGACGGTGGCCCCGACCTTCTCGGCGATGCGCAGGACGAAGGCGTCGCCCCGGCCGATGGCGCCGGCGGGCGGCGACACGATCTCCTGGTGGACGATGGCGTCCTCGAACAGGGGACGCTCCGAGTCGTCGATGCGGTGGCCGAAGGTGGCGTCGACGACGACGACCACCTCGGCCTCCGGGTTCTCACCCCGGAAGTCGAGGACCCCCTCGATCAGCTGTTCGAGGCTGGGGAGGGTCCGACCTTCGGTGGCGAGGTTGGAGCCGTCGACGACGACGTGCATGGGCATCTCGTTCTGTGAGGAGCCGGTGGCGCGCCGTCGGGCACGCCACGGGCTACGACCGCCAGCGGTCCGAAGCTCGGTCGGCGTCGATGATCAGGATGGTGGGCCGCCCGTCGCCCCCTCCGACCGGCCGCACGGTGGCAGGCGCAGGTCGGGGCGGAGTCGGGGCGGCGTCTGGCTCGGGGGGCGGGGGCGGGGTCGGAGTCGGGGGCTCGGGCGGTCGGGCGGCGCGGCTCCGTTCGAGTCCGCGAGAGCTGGCGATGGGCGAGGGCGCGGGCAGACGGCGGGCGGGGCGGCCCGTCCGGGCGGGCCCCTCGGCCGGGGCGGGCGAGAGCGGCGGGGCCATCCTCGCCGCCGCCGGGCGCTCGGCGCCGGGGGGTGGAGCGGCAGGGATCTGGACGACGGGCATCGGCCGGGCGTCGGCGGTCGGCCCGGGCGAGGTCGGCCTGCCGCCTGGCGGGGCCACCCTCCGGAAGGCGGGCTCGGGGGTGGGCACCGGGCCCGCAGACCGGCGGGGCGACGGACCGGCCGGCTGGGCCGCCGGCGCCGGACGGGGAGGCGGACCAGCGGCCGGGCGGGCCGGCTGCGGCGCGGGCGCCGGACGGGGCGGCGGACCAGCCGCCGGGCGGGCCGGTCGCTCCGCCTGGGCCGGACGGGACGGCGGACCAGCCGCGGGGCGGGCCGGCTGCGGCGCCGGCGCCGGCCGGCCCGTCTCGGGGTGGATCGGCCGCGGCGGGCGTGCTCGCTCGACGGGCTTGGGGGCCGGCGGGGTCGGGCGGGCCGACGCGGGCCGGGGGGCCGGGAAGCGGGCCAGACCCGCGGCCGACAGCTGCTGGCGCTCGGGCGGGGCCGGGGTGGAGCCAGCCGTCGAAGCGCCACCAGTCGCTCCCGCGCCGGACCGCTTGGCGGGAGCCGAGGCGCCACCGCTGGCGCCATCGCGCTTGGTGGGAGCCGGGGCCGCCGCCGAGGTGCTGCGCCGGCGGCCCTTCTCGGCCGACGCGGCCGACGTTCCCTTCGCCGTCGAGGCGGCCCGCGCCGGACCCGGGCGGGCGGCAGGGGTCGACTTGGTCGACTTTGTCGACTTGGCCCGGGCCGCGGCGGCCTTCGAGCTGGTGGCGTTGGCCGCCTGGGCCCGCTCGGTCTCGGTGCGGGCCGGCCTCCCCCGCCGGCCCGACGTGGCCTTCTTGGGCGCCGGTGGCGGCGGCGGCGGCGGCGCCTCGACCTGGGCACGCCGCCGCGCTCCCGGCTCGACGTAGGCCAGGTCGCTGGCCAGGCGGTTGCGGGCCGTCAGCTCGCCCGCCTCGAGGTCGACCTCCCACTCGCCCACCTGCTGGCGGCCCCGGGAGGTGTAGCCGAAGCGCACGGCCCACTGCCCGGGCTCCATCTGGAAGGCGGACCAGCCGGCGGCGTCGGGGCTCGTGTCGACCGAGATCCCCCGGTCGGCGAGGCTCCAGCTGACGGCGTCGCCCAGCGGCCGGCTCGACACACCCTTGCGGGCCGTGACGAAGGTGAGCGACATGGCCCGCTCGATCACGGCGTCCTGCTCGGCGAGCACCGGGGCGGCGAAGCGGGCCACCCAGTCCTCGTCGACCCCGGCCACCTGCGCCACCTCGGCCAGCGTCATGCCCGCCCGGAGCCGGGACTGGATCTCTCGGACGGAGAGGCTGCTGCGCTGGTTCGCCTTCAGCGCCTTGACCCGCTGGGCGGCCGCCTGGGCGGCCGCGTCGGGGTCGGCCAGGGCCAGGCGTCGGGCCTCTTCGAGCGCGGAGAAGAGCGCGTCGTCGACGTCGACGACGTAGTCGCCGGACGTGGCGCCCTTCTTGGTGCTGAAGATGAGGCCGTCGTGGTCGGCGGTGAATCCGACGAGGTGCAGCTGGTGCAACGCTTCTGGCTCCTAGGCCGTGGCGGTCCGGGGCACCGTACCAGTTGGGACCAGCCTCACTGGTGGAACGTTTGCGCCCCGAAGGTTCTCGCCGCTCAGCCTCGGCCTTCATCCGGGTGTCAGCCGGCGGGTCGGCGGACCTGGTGGCGGAGCCGGGGAACGAGCCCGGCGTCGGCCAGCAGACGCACCGCCCGCTCCTCCACCAGGTCGATCGTGACGGCGTCGTCCGGCTCGCGCCCGCACAGGAAGGTGACCACGCAGTCGTCGCACGTGGCCGTCGCCCGCATCGTGCAGTCGTCACAGGAGATGGTGAAGGAGGAAGCCACATCCACCAGTCTGCGGTCGGCCGTGACAGCCTCAGGACCCCCGGCGGCGGAGGGCGGCGAGCAGCTGCTCGATGCCGACGACGTTGGCCCCCGCCGCGCGGGCGCCCTCCCGGACCCGCCGGTCGTTCGAGGCCACGACCACGGGCAGGGGCAGCGAGCGGGCCCGGGCGATCAGGACGTCGTCGGCCTCGACGTCGGATGCGGTGAAGGAGACCTTGACGAGCGGCCGGGCCCCGGTGACGGCCGGGGGTCCCGGCTCGACCTCAGCGCCGTCGAAGACGACCTCGGGGCGGGCGCCGGTGCGGGCCGCCAGCTCGGCCAGGGCGTCGACCAGGCGGAGACGCTGCTCGGGCAAGGGGAGGTCGGGCCACGTGGAGAGCGTGGCGTTGTAGCCGTCGACGAGCACGACGACATCGGGGAGGCCGACGAGGTGCTCGGCCGCCTCGGGCGAGTCGTCGAGGACGAAGGGCGGCAGCCGCACCGGGCGCCGCCGGGGGCCACGGCGCTGGCTGCGGGCCCAGCGGGGGTGCGTCGAGGCCCGCGGCGCCGCCTGCTGGGCGGCTTCGGGGGGGATCGGGGCGGTGCCTGCGCCTCCTGCGCCGTCGGCGGGATCCAGGGCGGTCGCCGCTCGGCCGAGCGCCGCCCCGAGGGCCACCGCCGCCGCCGAGGCCGAGGCTACGGCATCACCCACGACCTTGAGGTCCGGGCCCCGAGGCGGCTGGGCGGGCGGGGCGCCGGACGGTCGGGCCGGGGGTTCGGGGGCGGCCAGGGCCGCTCGCAGGGCTGTCACCTCCGCCCGCAGCTCGGCCAGCTCGTCCTCGGCGGCGGCGAGGGCGGCCCGGGTGGCAGCCTCAGCCTCGGCCCCGGCGACGACCTGACCGGTCACCGTCTCCGCTCGGCGGCGGGCGCTGGCCAGCTGCTCGTCCAGCGAGGCGGTGTGGCGAGCCGCCCGGCCCGCCGCCTCCTCGGCGATGCGCCGCAGGCGCCGCTCCTCCTGCAGGTCGGCCTTGGCCGCCTCGGCGGTCCGACGGGCCGCCTCGGCCGCTCGGTCGGCCCGCTCCCGCGCCTCCTCGGCGTGGCGCAGCCGGCGCTGGGCGCTGCGTTCGAGGGTGCGCTCCTCCTCGGCGGCCGCCACGGCCCTGGCCTGGTCCACCAGCGAGCCGAGCTCGGCCTCCCAGCCCGCGGGCCGGTCGAGCCACAGCTCCCCGGCCCGCCCCAGGCCGGCCTCGGCCGCGGGCCCGTCGAGGGCGGCGGCCACCCTGGCCCGGAACTCGGCGTCGGCCTCGACCACCCGCCGGGCGGTGGCCAGCGCCGCCCTCGTCACCCGGGCGTGGCCGAGCAGCGGCCGCAGGCCCCGCGGCACGTCCAGCGGCGGCTGCTGGCGGGCACCGACCTGCGCCACCTCGATGGCCAGCTCGGCCGCCGGTCGCAGGAGCTCGTCGGCCTCGGGCCCGGAGAGGTCCGGGCCGTCGGAGGTCACGCTTCCAGGGCCTCCACCGCTCCCCCGTGCCCGCACCAGCGGCAGGTGACCTCCTCCACCCGCTCGTCCAGCACCTCTTCGGCCTCGATGTCGAGGTCGCCGCCCACGCTGTAGTGGTGGTAGGCCCGGGTGCGGCGGGTCGACGTGACGTCGAAGCGGGTGAGGTTGCCGCAGGCGGTGCAGCGGAAGCGGGCGGGCACGCCCGGAGCGTACGGCGCTCGACACTGCGAACGTGTGTTCGCTACGTTGCCCGTGTGGCTGGTGGGCGGGGAGCGCGTGGGAGAGGTGCGGCTGGCCAGCTGGCCTTCGACGACCTGTCGCTGCCGCTGCGGCTGGTCACGTTCGTGGTGTTCGACCTCGAGACGACGGGGGGCTCGGCCGGCGGCGACGCCATCACCGAGGTCGGCGCCGTGAAGGTGCGGGGCGGCGAGGTCCTCGGCACCTTCGCCACCCTCGTCAACCCGGGCACCGCCATCCCGCCCGCCATCACCTACCTCACCGGCATCAGCGAGACCATGGTGGGCCCGGCCCCCACCGTCGACGCCGTGCTCCCCGCCTTCCTCGAGTGGATCGGCGACGACGCCGTGCTCGTCGGCCACAACGTCCGCTTCGACGTGTCGTTCGTTCGGGCGGCCTGCGACGCCCTCGGGTACGACCGCCCGGCCAACCAGGTGGTCGACACCTGCTCGCTGGCCCGGCGCCTGCTGCGCGACGAGGTGCCCAACTGCAAGCTGGGCACGCTGGCCGACCGCCTGCGCCTGGCGCACCGACCCACCCACCGGGCCCTCGACGACGCCTGGGCCACGGTCGACCTGCTGCACCTCCTCCTCGAGCGGGTCGGCTGCCTCGGTGCCACCCACCTCGACGACCTGCTCGACCTGCCGAAGGCCGCCGGGCACCCCCAGGGCCAGAAGCTGCGGTGGGTGGCCTCGCTGCCCCGGTCGCCTGGCGTCTACGTGTTCCGGGACGCCGCCGGCCGGGCCCTCTACGTGGGCAAGGCCGTCGACCTGCGGCGCCGGGTCCGCCAGTACTTCGGCCAGGACGACCG
>Ga0183260_10001112_pt1 | contig 22827 bp, 21 predicted proteins | sample AntDrymUQ4972206_2_FD_129768 | JGI IMG/M metagenome (GOLD analysis project Ga0183260, IMG submission 129768) | Polar desert sand microbial communities from Dry Valleys, Antarctica - metaG UQ497 (22.06) (version 2) (version 2) | ecosystem: Environmental > Terrestrial > Soil > Desert | place... | reverse complement strand
TCCATGGCCGAGTCGCCGCCGCCCACCACGGCGATCTCCCGGCCCTTGTAGAAGAACCCGTCGCAGGTGGCACAGGTCGAGACACCCCCGCCCTGGGCGAACAGCCGCTGCTCGGACGGGAGCTCCAGCATGAGGCTGCGGGCGCCGGTCGAGATCAGCACGGTCTTGGCCAGGTAGGTGGGCTCGGTCGCGTCGGGGTCGCCGACCCAGACCCCGAAGGGGCGGCGGGACAGGTCGACCTTCGACGCCCGCTTGGTGACGATCTCGGCGCCGAACCTGGCGGCCTGGGCCCGCATGGCCGCCATCAGGTCGGGACCCATGATCCCGTCGGGGAAGCCGGGGTAGTTCTCCACCTCGGTGGTCAGCATCAGCTGGCCGCCGGGGCCGTCGGTGTTGCTGGTCTGCTCGCCCTCGAGCACCAGCGGCTCGAAGTTGGCCCGGGCGGTGTAGACCGCCGCGGTCAGGCCGGCGGGCCCGGATCCGATGATGACGACCTCGCGCGTGGCGGGCATTTGGTGACAGGCTCCTCGTTGGTCTCGTCGCGCCGCTTCGGCGCTCAGTCCTCGTGCTGCGGCTTCGCGCCCCGCCTGATCAGGAAGAGGCCGAAGAGGATCAGGACAACACCGATCAGGACGTCGATGATCCACACGCTGCGACCCTCACGGCCGCTGATGCCGGGGATCCGGCCCGCCGCCTCGTACAGCAGCCGCAGGACGCCGACGAGCAGGGCCACGAGCAGGGCCACGCCGGCGGTGGCGATCATCAGGCCCCAGATCGCGGCCCGGCCGACCTTCTCGACGGGGGTCGTGGTCTTGGCCCGGACGCCGTCGACGGTGGACACGATCTTGTCGGTGACCGTGGCCACCCATCCCTCGGGCAGCAGCACGGGTGTTCCCCGGGGCGGCTCGCCTCCGGCGTCGGGAGCAGGAGCCCTGCCGATGGGGGACGCCATGGGGTCGGACACTAGCCTTCCGTCCTCGTGCGGCAGGCTCTGGCGATGCTGGCTGGGGCCACCCTGGCGCTCGTCGGCGCCGTGGTGCTGGGCGAGTACGACCTTCGCGGCACGACGGTGCTGGTCGGCTTCCCGCTGTACGGCGTGGCCGTCGCCGAGCTGGCCCTCGCCGTGGCCCGCCGCCTGGCCACACCCGCCCTGGCCGCCCTCGCCGTGGGGGTGGGAGCCGGGCTGACCTTGGCCCTGTGGATCTCCTTCGGCCACTTCCGCAACGACGTGGCACCCCCGGTCCTGTCATGGGTGATGGTCGCCGTCGCCGTGGCCCTCACCTTCGGCTGGGGCTGGTCGGGCCGCCGCCGGGGGACCAAGCCTCGCCCGCCCGCCCTCAAACCCGCCCTCGAGGAGGAGCAACCGTCATGATCCCGTTTCCCATCCTGGCCGCCCCGTCGGGCGTCGCGTGACGGTCCTCGTCACCGGTGGGGCCGGCTACATCGGCGCCCACACCACCCGGGCGCTGGTGGCCGGCGGCCACGATGTCGTCGTCCTCGACTCGCTCGAGCTCGGCCACCGGGCGATGGTGGGGGAGGTCCCCCTCGTCGTCGGCGACATCGCCGACGAAGGCCTGGTCGCCGCCGTGATCCGCGAGCACGGCGTGGACAGCTGCATCCACTTCGCCGCCTACAAGGCCGCCGGCGAGTCGATGGAGCAGCCGGGCCGCTACTTCGCCAACAACGTGGGCGGCACCAACGCCCTGCTGCTGGCGTTGCAGCGGGGCGGTGTCGACGCCGTGGTGTTCTCCAGTTCCTGCGCCGTCTACGGCACCCCCGAGCACCTCCCGGTCAGCGAGGACACCCCGATCCACCCCGAGAGCCCCTACGGCGAGTCGAAGCTCCTCGTCGAGCGGATGCTGGCCTGGTACGACACCTGCCTCGGGGTCCGGTCGATGCGGCTCCGCTACTTCAACGCGGCCGGGGCGGCCGGCGACGGGACCATCGGCGAGGACTGGACGATGACCCTCAACCTCGTGCCCCTGGCCATGAAGGCGCTGCTCGGGGCCCGGCCGCCGCTTCACGTCTTCGGCACCGACTACCCCACCCGTGACGGCACCGCCATCCGCGACTACATTCACGTCGACGACCTGGCCGACGCCCACGTCCGGGCCCTCGATCACCTCCGCGGCGGCGGGGCCAGCGCCACCCTCAACCTGGGCACCGGCACGGGCTCGACGGTGCGCGAGGTGCTCGCCGCCGCCGAGCGGGCCGCCGGCCGCCCCGTGCCGGCCGAGGACAGGGGCCGCCGCGCCGGTGACCCGGCCGCCATCTGGGCCGACGCCTCGCGGGCCGACGACCTCCTCGGCTGGCAGGCCACCCGCGACCTCGACGAGATCGTCGCCTCGGCCTGGGCCTGGCACTCCCACCACACCTGATCGAACGGCAGCGCTAGCCCGTGGTGACAAGGGCGCTTGAGCCCGAGCTGCGCGCACTCGTGCTTGCGCCGACTCGGATGTGGTCGGCCCACGAGATCGTGGCAAGGAAGCGCAGGTCCGCAGCCACCTGGTCATCGAGCTCGAACCGTCCGATCACCTCTGAGGGATCCCAGCCGAGGCGGGTGGTGAGAACCTCGACGCCGACGAGCTTTCCGTCGCTGTCGATGTCGGCCGTCAGATCGCCAACCTCGATCTGCTGCACCGGTCTGTGGTCGTTGACGTAGACGTAGAGGGCATCGACGTGACCGTCGTAGGTGTACCGCATCAGCCAACTTCGACCGTGATGACGATCTGGGTCTCGACATCCTTCACGATCCTGAGGGTACGCCGGCCGGCCCGCCCTCGTACCACCGCCCGACCCCGCCTGTAGGTCGTCACGCCCGGTTGGATGACTGATCGCCTCCTCGACGTCCCGTTCGGTGATGCCCCGCTCGAACATGCGTCGTCGAGCGTGCTGGCTGTACTCCACTCGGTCAGACGAACTTGAACACAACAGCGAGAGGAAGCGTCGCCAGGGTCTCGCCGTCGACACGAAGCGAGATCGAGTAGCTGCCTTCGCGTCGGAGGTTGAGAACCACGCCCATCAACACTGATGTGGGGTTGGTCGTGGCGATCGTGAAACTGCCATCTTCCCGATAGACCTGCTCGCCGTCGGCGTCGTAGGTGGCCTCGACCACGAAGACGTGTGGCTCGTGAGGGGCGTCGTCGGTGACCTGCACGACGAGCGTCAAGACGCGCTGGATCGGTGGTTGGCCACATCTCGGTCACGAAGGCACCGTCGATCGTCACCAGGCCGTCGGCGCCGTTGCGGGCCCACAGCGCGAGGAAGCGGTTCTGGAGCTGGATCACGCCCCAGATCGTCCCACGGCCGCATTCAGCGGAGCCCAGGCGCGTCAGGTGCCGTCGTGAAGGGGTGTTGGCTCAGAAGGGGGTTTCGTCCAGGAGGGTGCAGCCGGTGCGGGCGAGGACCAGGAGCAGGCGGGATGGGGTGCCGGGGCGGTCGTAGGCGAGGACGACGGCGGGGGTGCCCTGGAAGGAGCCGACGGCTCGGTAGCGGAGGGGGCCGACGGGCTGGGCGGCGGCGGCAGCGGCGGTCGGGCCGGCGTTCACGCAGGCCTGGACGTCGGTCGCCAGCGCGGTCCTCCCGGTGGTGGCGGGGTCGGGGGTGCTGTCGAGGGCGGCGGCGGCTCGTTGCGCCAGCGCTTGGAGGTCGGTCTGGCGGCCGACGTCGCCGCCGTCCACGACCGGCGGTGGGGCGGCGGCGGCCGCGGCGGCGTTGTCTCGGGAAGCCGGCGGCGGAACGGTGCTCGTCGCCATGCCAGGGCCCGCCAGACCGGCGGCGGGGTTGGTCCGTGGGGCCGCCAACGACGCAGGAGCGAGGGATGTGGCGGACTCGCTGGCGGCGTCCGGGGCGGCCGAGGACATCACCGCCTTGTCGTCCTTGGCCCCCAGGAAGCCGACCAGGGCGCCGATCCCGACGAGCACGACGAGGGCCGCAGCCACCAGGCTGAGGCGAGGCAGCCAGCGGGGTGGAGCGGCCCCGTGCGGCGGCGGCACGGGGAAGGGGGTGACCGTGGCGCGCCGGTGGCCGTCACCGCCCGCCGACCCGGCCGCGGCGCCCGCCGCCGTCCCTGACGTCGCACTGCGGCTCGGGGGGTCGATCGCCGCCGCGTGGCCCTCCTGGGCGCCGCGGCCCGCCCTGCCGTCATCGGGCACGCCGGCGACGAAAGCCTCCAGGGCGGCCGCCAACGCCCGGTCGGCCGTAGCGCCGTCCTGGGCTGGCACCGGCTGCCCCACGGCGGCGGCGACGGCGCGCAGTGCGCCGACGCGGGCCTCGCCGCCGGGAGATGCGGCCAGCAGGGCCGCCTCCTCCGGGGTGGCGACGCCGTCCACCACCGCGCTGGCGGCGGCGTCGAGGGCGTCGTCCTCGGGGACGGGGAGGGGGGGTTCGGCGGAGCTCACGGTCGGGTCCTAGGACGCTCGGCGGCGTCGGTCCGGTTCCCGGCCGCCAGCAGGGGGGCCAGGGCGGCCCGGCCCCGGCTGATGCGCGACCGCACGGTGCCGGGGGGCAGGTCGAGGATCTCGGCGATCTCGGCGTAGTCGAGGGCGCAGAGGTCTCGCAGGACGACGGCCGCCCGGAACTCGGGTGGCAGGCGGCGGAGGGCGGTGTCGACGTCGACGGTCAGCGCCGCCGATTCCGGATCGGTCGTGCGGGCCACGGGCTCGGGCCCGGGCACGTCGGCGTCACCCGGGAGGCCGGGGTCGGGCCGCCGGCGCCGCCGCCGCAGCTCGTCGAGGCTGGCGTTGACGGCGATGCGGTAGGCCCAGGTGCCGAACCGGGCCCGGGCGTCGAACGACGGCAGGGCCCGCACGATGGCGATCATGGCCTCCTGGACGGCGTCGTCCGCATCGGCGTCCGAGCCGGTCAGCCGCCGGCACACCGCCCACAGGCGCGGCTGGTGGCGGCGGAGGAGGTCGTCCAGCGCCCGCGGGTCGCCCCGGCCGACGGCGGCCAGCAGGTCGGCGTCGGGATCCGGTTCCCGATCCCGGCCACCCGGCCCGGCGCCAGGGGCCGGGGGCGGCGGTGCGGGAGGGTCCTGGCTCACGGGGCCTCCAGCTCCAGCTCGCCCACTGCGATCTGGCCGGTGCGGCCGGGATCGGTGAACCACAGCAGGATGGCGCCGCCGCTCTTGGCCTCGAGGTCGAGCTCGAGGTCGCCGTCGACCCCGCTCGCCTTGGCCACCGGCTGGCCCCACCCGCTCAACGAGGGTGCGGGGCTGGCGGCCACGTAGACCTGGGCGGCCCAGGCCCGGGTGCCGCTGCGCACCCGCAGCGTGCCCAGCCGAGCCGGCTGCACCAGCGTGACGACGACCCCGACGCCCTTCTTGAGGTTGCCGAACACCGGCGGCTGGTTGTAGCGGGCACTCGACCAGGTGGTGGCCGGGTTGCCGTCGGTCAGCCGGCGCAGCTGGTCGTCGTTCTCCCGGCCGTCGCCCGGGGCGGGGTCGAACGAGCGGACGTCGGCGATCGCCGGCGGGCCGGCCGGGGCCGAGGTGGTGGGGCCTCCGCCGACGACCGACGGCCGGGTGGAGGGGACGGCCAGGACGATGAGGGCGGTGGCGAGGGCGGCCACCACGAGGCAGCCGACCACCACGAGCGGGGCCCGGGAGCGGGCCGGGCGACGGACAGCCCGGGTCCCCTGGGGGCGGCGCGGCGTTCCCGCCGGGGCCGTCCTCGGCGGTGCGACCGGCCGCGGCTGCGGCGTCGGCAGCGCCACCGTCGGCGAGGCCTGGCCCCACGCGGCGGCGGAGCGAGCGGCGTCGCCCGGCCCCGGCCGCGCCGAGGGAGGGCCGGAGCCGGCGCCGTTGCCCGTGTCGACCGCGGCCACGGCCGCCGTCGGCGGGTCGGCCGGCGGGGTCGCCAGCACACGCAGCTCGTGGGCCAGCACCCGGGCCGATGCCGGCCGGTGTGCCGGCTCCTTGGCCAGGCAGGCCAGGACCAGGCCTTCGAGGGCCGGGTCGACGGCCACGCCGAGCGACCCGAGGGAAGGCGGCGGCTCGGTCATGTGGGCCAGGGCGGTGGCCATGTCGTTGTCCCGCACGAAGGGCGGCTGGCCGGTCAGCAGCTCGTGGAGGACGCAGCCGAGGGCGTAGATGTCGGTGCGGGCGTCGACGCCGCGGGCACTGACCTGCTCGGGGGCCAGGTAGCGGGCGGTGCCCAGGACCACGCCCTCGCGGGTGACGCTGGCCTCGCTCAGCCGCTGGTCGAGCACCTCCTTCGCCCGGGCCACCCCGAAGTCGGCGACCTTGACCCGGGGTGCCGGCCCGTCGTCGAGCAGCAGCAGGTTGGCGGGCTTGATGTCACGGTGGACGATCCCGGCCTGGTGGGCGGCGTCCAGGGCCTCGGCCACCTGGGCGGCGATGGGCACGGCCACCTGCGGGGGCACCGGCCCCTCGGCCACCAGGTCCCGCACGGTGCGTCCCGGCACCAGCTCCATCACGATGAAGTCGGTGGCTCCGTCGGCGCCGGTGTCGTAGGTGGCCACGATGCCCGGGTGGGCCAGCCTGGCGGCCGCCACCGCCTCCCGCCGGAACCGCTCGCGGTAGGCGGGTTCCGAGGCCAGCTGGGGGTGGGGGATCTTCACGGCGACCGGCCGGGCCAGGATCTCGTCCCGGCCCTCCCACACCGTCGCCATCCCGCCCTCGGCCAGCCGGCGCACCAGCCGATAGCGCCCGACCAGGACCTCCTGGTGGCCGGCGGGCGTCCCGGCACCCTCGGCATCGGACACCGGGCCAAGGCTACCGAACGGAGCCTTCCGGACCGGGGCCGGGGCGGAGCGCTCGGGGATCAGCGGTCGGGCGTCAACGGTCGGACTTGAGCGCCACCACGCCGATGCAGCCGGGGCCGACGTGGGTGCCGATCACGGCGCCGACGTCGGCCACGGTGATGTCCTCGCGGGGGACGATGTCGTCGAGGCGGGCCAGGAGGCTGTCGACGTCGGGTGCCTCGGCGTGCATGACGCCCAGCGCCTCGACCGGACCGATGGCCCGCACCTTCTCGAGGAGGGCGTTCAAGGCCTTGGCCCTGGTGCGCTGCTTGCCGGCCTCGGCCACCTCGCCACCGGTCGTCGGGCTGACGGTGATCAGCGGCTTGATGGACAGCAGGCCGCCCATCAGAGCCTGGGCCCCGCCGATCCGGCCGCCCCGGCGGAGGTTGTCGAGGGTGTCGATCACGGCGAGCAGCGTGGTCTGGGCGGCCGCCGAGCGGGCCGCCTGCTCGACGGCGTCGAGGTCGTCACCGGCGGCCCCGGCCCGGGCCGCGGCCAGGGCCACCATGCCCTCGCCGAGGCTGGCGTTGCCCGAGTCGACCACCCGCACGGCCAGGTCACCCGACACGCTCTCGGCCGCCAGCTGGGCGGCCTGGATCGTGGCCGACATCTTGCTGGACAGGGTGACGACGACCACGGCGTCGGCGCCGCCGGCCTGAGCCCGCCGGTAGGCCTCCTCGAAGGCGCCGGGGGAGGGGGCGGCCGTCTCGGGCAGGGCGGGCGCCGCCTTGCACTTGGCCCAGAACTCCTTGGGCGTCAGGTCCTTGCGGTCGACGAGGGACTCGTCGCCGAAGCGGATGGTGAGCGGCACGACCTCGATCCCCAGCTCGTCGCACAGGGCGGGGGGGAGGTCACAGCCGCTGTCGGTCACCACTCGGACGGTCATGGGGATCAGCCCTTCGTGCTCGGAGACGGGGCAGCCGCGCTCGGGCGAGCCGGCGCTGCCAGGTACGACTCAGCCCGCCCCCCTTTGGTGACGCCCATCTGAGGTCGGTCTCATCCTGGCCGCGAGCGCCGCACCCGGCCGAGGATGGGCTGCACCAGGGCCAGCGGCTCGCGCAGCCCGAGGGCGGCGGCGGTGGCCAGGAACGCCGCCGCCCCCACGGGCACGGCCAGGGCCAGCTGCACGGCGCTGCGGGTGCTGCCGGGAGGCAGGGCGGCGCCGACGACGAGGACGGCGGCGGCCACGGCGGCGGCCAGCCCGGCGGTCGCCCCGGCCAGCCGCAGGGAGAAGGCGTCCGCGCCGGCGAGCCACCCGGCCGGGAGCCGGCGGGCCAGCACGGCCAGCGTCACCCCGGCAGCCAAGGTGTAGGCGCCGCCGTAGGCCGCGGCCAGACCCGGCACGCCGAAGCGGGGGAACAGGAACACGGCCAGGGCGATGTTGGCGCCGTTCTCGACGACGTAGAGCACGAAGGCCGTCCGGGTGTCCTGCATGGACTGCCACACCCGGGTCAGGAAGAGGAAGGCCGAGAAGCCGGGGAGGCCGAGGGCGAAGCAGGCCAGCGTGCCCGCCGTCACTCGGGCGTCGCCGGCGTCGAAGCGGCCGTGCAGCAGCAGGGTGCGCACCAGCGGCCCCGCCACCAGGGCCAGGCCCACGGCGGCCGGCACCATGACGGCCAGGATCGTGCGCAGCCCGGTGGCCACCCGCTCGCCCAGCCCGGCGGCGTCGCCCGCCGCCCACCGCTCGGCCATGTCCGGCTGCAAGGCGGTGATGACCGAGACGGCGTACACGCCGTGGGGCAGGAGGAAGAAGACCAGGGCGGTCATGTAGGCCGTGACGCCACCCTCCCGCCCGGCCGCCAGCCGGTAGACGACGAGCAGCGCCACCTGGTTGGCGACCACCACGCCCAGGGTCCAGCCCGACAGACCCACCACCCGCCGGATCGACGGGGCCCGCAGGTCCCACGTCGGCCGCAGGCCGCCCCGCCGAACCGCCCGCCGCCCGCCGCCGCCCTCGCCCCCAGCGCCACGGCCTCCCCCGTCTCCGCCGCCGCGCCGCCCGACGAGCCCGGCGGCACGCAGCCGCCCGACCTGCACGGCGGCCATGGCCACCACGCCGAGGGTGGTGCCGAGGCCGAGGAAGGCCAGCGCCCGACCGTCGTGGCGGAAGTCGCCTACCTCCAGGCTGCGGGCCACCGTGGGGAGCAGCAGGATGGTGGCGATCACCACCAGGTTGTTGGCGATGGGAGCGAACATCGGGGCGGCGAAGCGCCGGCGGGCGTTGAGCAGGGCGGTCGTCAGGGCGATGACCGCGTACGCCACCACCTGCGGGGCGAACAGGCGCACCAGCCCGGTGCCGACGGCCCGCTGGTCGGCGGTCCGGTCACCGAAGTAGAGGCTCACCAGGAGCGGGGCGGCCAGCAGGAAGGCGACGGCCGCCACCACCGACGCCACCACGGCAAGGGTGACCACCGCCGAGATGTCGTGCCCGGCCGCCTCGGCCTCCTCACCGTTGTCGGCGTTGTCGGCGTTGTCGGCGTTGTCGGCGTTGTCGGCGTTGTCGTCTTTGTCGTTCTCGCCGGCGGTGTCCACGCGCGCGAGCAGCTGCACGAAGAGCGGCACGAGCGTGGCCGACAGGACCCCGCCGAGGAGCAGCTCGTAGATGATGTTGGGGGTGGTGTTGGCCAGGTTGTAGGTGTCGGTGAGGAGGTTCTGGCCGATGGCGATGGCCAGGGCGATGTTGCGGCCGAACCCGGTGAGGCGGGACAGGGCGGTGCCCGCCGCCATCACGCCCGTGGCCCGGGCCAGCGAAGGGCGGCCCCTCGCCGCCGTCACCCGGCTCGCCGGTGCCGGCGGCGGGCCCGGTGCTTGCCGCCGTGCTGGCGCTGGCGCTGGCGCTGGCGCTGGCGCTGGCGACGGCGCGTGGCGCCGGCTGCGGTCGTACGCGACGGGCTCCCCCCGCTGGCGGGCAGCGCCGGGACGTGACGGGGCCGGGCGTGGCGGCCCCGCTCGCCCAGCAGCGTCCTGGCCCACCACACGGCGAGGAACAGCGCCGCCGCCCCGCTGACGCCGATGGCCACGCCCGGGAAGGTGTTGGCCCGGACGACGTAGTCGGTCTCCTGCAGCACCCGGCTGCCGTCGGGGGTCAGGAGGCGCACCTTCACGGGAAAGGCGCCGGAGGTCCGCACCCGCACCAGCATCCGGGTGGTGGTGGTCTGGCGGTCCAGCACCACCTGGGTCCGGTTCCCGTCCGGGAACTCGAGCTTGTCGCTGTCGAGCTGCAGCAGCACCCTGGCCGTGCGGCCCGTCTCGTTGAAGATGCCGACGGGCAGTCGACCGGTCCGGGCGGTGAGGCGCAGGGTGCGGTCGTCGAGCATCCTGATGCCCTCGAGGTCGGCCTCGACCCGCTCGACCAGCCCCCGGAGTCGGGCCCGGCGCTGGTCGATCGGCAGGTCGGCCGAGGTGGCCACCAGCAGCCGTCGGCCCAGCTCGCTGGCGAGGACGACGCCCGGTGCCGGCTGCCCCGGCCGGGCGGTGTCAGGCTCCGGGGGCTGGATCAGGGTGGGGTCGGGCAGCACCTGGATGTGGCTCGACACCTGCTGGACGGCGTCGGCGACCACCGCGCTGATGTCCGAGCTAGCGCTCGCCGGAAGGGGCGCAAGCGTGCGGCCGGCGGGAGGGGGCCGGGTGGTCGTCGTGGTGCCCCGACGGGACCGGGTGGTGGGTGCCGGGCCGGGCGGCGGCGGGGGTGGCTCGGGGGTGACGGTGAAGCCGGCGGCCAGGTCGACCGGCCGCAGGACGGGGCTGCTGGCGAGACCGGCCTGCAGCTCGGCGAGGAAGGCGCTGCTGGGCGTGAACCGCCGGGGCGCCACGACCGTGGCCACGCCGAGGGTGGCGAGCGGGTCGGGGGCCGGGGCCCCCTGGTCGGCCGGCAGCGTGGCGATGGCGGCGAGGTCGGCCAGCAGGCGGTGGGCCACGAGCGGCTGCTCGACGGCTGGGACCCGGGGGTCGAGGTGGGAGGCCAAGGCGCCGTCGGCCACCAGGGCGGTGGCGGTGGCCCCGCCTCCGGTCACCGTGACGGGCCGGAGGGGGGAGGGCACCCCCGGTCCGGTGGGCCCGAGCGCCCCCTGGGGCAGCAGCAGGCGGGGCGAGCCCGCCCCCACCACCTGGGCCAGCGCCGGGCCGTCGAGCGGCTCGTCCGCCAGCCAGGTGCCCTGGATCGGGTCGCGGCCGAGCGCCGTGCGCATCACGTCACGTCCGGTCTCCAGCTGCAGGGGCAGCAGCGCGGCGGCCGCCGTGCCGAGGGCGGGGACCTGGACCGGCACGAACGGCCGTCCCAGCACGTCGCGGTCGGCCAGGGCCTCCTGCAGCACCTCGGCGGTGGCCGGCTCGGAGGTGGTGAGCGACGACAGCACCTCGGGGGTCGGAGCGAGCGTCAGAGGGACCCGGGCCGGGGCGGCCAGGCCGGCGGCGGCGTCGGCCAGGGCCGTGGCGCCCGCTGGCGGCCCGACGGATCCCTCCTCCAGGCCGCTCGACGGGGGGGCCGACAGCGGCAACACGACGGTCGTGGCCAGGCGGGTGCCGTCGGCCGGCGCCTTGACGGCCAGGAGGTGGGTGGTCAACCGGTGCACGGTGTCGCCGCCCCCCAGCTGGCGCAGCTCGACCTGCACCGGGTAGATGCCGGGCTGGCCCAACGTGGCCCGGGTCACGTCGGGTGGGGTCTTCGGGTCGCGGGTGGGCACCTGCACGCTGAGCGTCCCGTCCGCCCCCGGGGACACCTCGGGCAGCGGCACGGCGCTGTTCGTCCGGGGCCAGATCGGCGACTTCAGGCCCTCGCCCAGGGCGCTCCTGGCCAGCTCGACCCGGGTCTTCACCGCCGGGTAGACGGTGACGGCCAGCTCGACCGAGTCGGGCTCGGCCACGTCGGCGGCCCGCAGGGCCAGCGTGAACGGCTCGCCGGCCACCACCCACGGGGTCTGGCGCACCAGCCGGACCTGGCCGCTGACCGCCGCCGCCGGCCCGCCGCCGAGGGCCACTCCCGGGAGGACGAAGGCCACCGCCAGGACGCTCCGGAGGAGCCGGGCGCCTCCCACCCTCCGGGGCCGGTCGCGCACGCCACCCACGGAGCGATGACGGTACCCTCGCCCGCCGTGCCCATCCCGGCACCGCTGCGCCTGCGCCCCTTCGCTGTCGCTACGCTGACGGCCGTGGAGTCCGACCACGCAGAGATCTCGGCTCCGGACGCGCTGGACACCTGGGTTGCCGACATCGGCGAGGGCAACGTCGTCGCCGTGGTCGAGCTGACCAGGAAGGGCGTCGCCGACGGGACGATCGTCGCCTTCAGCGACAAGGAGTCGTTCCTGCAGTACCTGACGAGCCGGGTCGTCGAGTCCACGTGACCTGGCGGGTCCTGAGCAGCCCGGCGTGCCTGCCGGACTTCCGGGCCGTCAGCGCCGAAAAGAGCCCCGCCCTGCTCGACGAGCTGTTCGCCTGGGTCGAGGACGGTCCTCCGCGCCCCTCCCCCTGCACCGTGGGCGGGGTGGACATCTACGACGTGCCGCTGGCCTGCGGGTACACGGTGAGCTACTTCGTGGAGGAGGCCGACCGCTACATCGCCGTCATCCGGCTCCGGAGGACCACGTCGAGCTGACCCGACCCGCGGTGCCCAGCACGACGGGCGTGGGGAGCCGCTCGGCGGCGCCGGCCGGGCTGTCGCCCTTGCTCAGCACGGCCAGGGCCTCCGGCAGGCGGCGGAAGCCCACCCGCTCGTAGAGCCCGAGGGCCACCTCGTTGCCCCACTGGGTGTTCACGATGCACTGCTCGGCCCGCCACCGGGCGAGCCACCGCAGCCCGTCGACCACCAGGGCCCGGCCCAGGCCCCGACCTTGCTCGGACGGCTCGACGGCCAGGCGCTGCAGGTAGCCGCTGCGCCCGCTGCGCCCGCTGATGGCGTAGCCCACCACCCGACCGGTGGCGTCGTCGATGGCCACCGTGAAACGGCTGTGGGTCGTGGCCGTCAGCGCGTCGGTGAGCCCGGCCTCGTCCAGCTGCCAGAACGAGGGGAAGGAGGCGGCGTCGACCCGCAGGACCGCCTCGCGCTCCCGGGCCCCGGGCCGCCGCAGGCGGGCCACGCGGGCTCCCGGGCCGCGGGCGCTGGGCAGGCCCGAGAGGTTGTGGGACAGCAGGTGGAGGCGCTCAGCCTCGGCGAAGCCGGCGGCCAGGAAGGCGCGCTGCTCGGCCGGGGCCAGCGCTCCGGTCACCACGGCGCTGAAGCCCTGGGCGAACAGCGTGTCGACGCAGCGGCGGACGAAGGCCAGCGTCGGCACCGGCGCCCCGGGGAGCGGCGTGAGCAGCGCCACCTCCGGGCTTCCCCGCCACGGGGTGGTGCGGGCCCGCTCCCGTCCCCACCGGATGACGTCGACGTCGGGTGTGGCCACCGCCGCTGAGCGTAGGCGCGCCGGCCGCCCCGAGCGGGGTCGTTAGCCTCGGTTCATGACGGATCGCCGGGTTCTCCTCGTGGCCTCGGCGACCACCCTGGAGCACGATCCCGTCCCGGGTCACCCCGAGCAGCCCGAGCGCCAGCGGGCCGTCCTGCGGGGCGCCGCCTCACTGGGCCTGGGCCACTCCCTGCCGACCATCGAGCCCCGGCCCGCCACCCTCGACGAGCTGGCAGCGGTCCACGCCCCCGGCTACCTCGACGCCCTGCGCCAGCTGTGCGCCCGCGGCGGCGGCCGGATCGACGCCGACACCGCGGCCGGACCCTCGTCGTGGACGGCGGCCACGCTGGCCGCCGGGGCGGGGCTCGAGGCGGTGGCCCGGCTCCGGGCCGGCGGAGCCGACGCCGCCTTCTGTGCCGTGCGGCCTCCGGGCCACCACGCCACCCCCCGCCGCCCGATGGGCTTCTGCCTGCTGAACAACGTGGCCGTCACCGCCGCCTCGCTGGCCGGCGCCGGCGAGCGGGTGCTGATCGTCGACATCGACGCCCACCACGGCAACGGCACCCAGGACGCCTTCTGGGACGACCCCCGGGTGGCCTACGTGTCGATTCACCAGTGGCCGCTCTACCCGGGCACCGGCGCCCTCGGCGAGACGGGCGGCGATCAGGCCCGGGGCCTCACCGTCAACGTGCCCGTGCCCCCGGGCACCGGCGCCGACCCCTACCGGGCCGCCGTCGACGACATCCTCGTGCCCCTCGTCCAGCGCTTCGAGCCCGCCTGGCTGCTGCTCTCCGCCGGCTTCGACGCCCACCGCGATGACCCGCTCACCAACCTCGGCCTCACCTCCGGCGACTACGGCGACCTCACCTCCCGGCTCGCCGGGCTGGTGCCACCGGGCCGGGTCGTGGCCTTCCTCGAAGGCGGCTACGACCTCGACGCTCTCGAGCGCTGCACCGCCGCCACCCTGGCCGCCCTGGCCGGCCACGACCACCGCCCCGAGCCGGTCACCGCCGGCGACCGGGGCCGTGACGTGGTGGCGGCGGCCGCCCGAGCCCACCACGCCGCCCTCCTCACCTGACCAGCGCCGCGCACGTGGCGCCCTCGACCGGGGCCGCCAGCCTGCGAGCTTCGGCACCTGAAACCGGGCGCCCTCCGCCGTACGCTGTCCGACCATCATGTCGCGGGCCTGGATGTCGCCTCCGGCCGCCGGACGTGGGTCGCACGGGCCACCAGCCGGACGGGCCCACCGTCGATGACGGACCCCGACGGCGCGGACCCGGCCAGCGGGCCGTCCCGGACGCACCTGGTGCACAGCTCGTCCGACGGGGCGGAGTTCGCCTCGCTGCGCCGGCCGGCGTCCCGACGGCGGGAACGGTGCGCCTTTGGCAAGAGCCTGCGGCGACAGGTGCCCCGCTCGGCACTGGCCCGATGGACCGCACCCGCCGACCGCCTCGACCCGGTCCAGCAGGTCATGAAGATCCACGAAGGCCGGCTGGACCGGCTGATCCCCGTCCGGGTGGGCCGCATGGTCGCCTCGCCCTACGGCTTCCTGCGTGGCACGGCGGCGATCATGGCCGCCGACTTCGCCCAGCTCCCCGCCACCGGGATCACCCCGGTCATCTGCGGCGACGCCCACCTCGGCAACTTCGGCTTCTACGCCTCGCCCGAGCGCGAGCTCGTCTTCGACCTCAACGACTTCGACGAGGCCCACCCCGGGGCGTGGGAGTGGGACCTGCGCCGCCTGGTGGCCAGCGTCTGGGTCGCCGGACGCCACAACGGCGCGTCGGAGTCCTCGTGCAAGTCGGCGGTCCTCGGCTGCGTCGAGGCCTACCGCGACCAGCTGGTCGGTCTGGCCGAGCAGCCGCTGCTGACCCGCTCGTACGAATGCCTCGACCTCGACCGCTTGCGGCTGAAGACCACCAAGCCCACCCTGCGCAAGGAGATCAAGCGGGCGGCCAAGCGGGCCCGCGGGCGCACCAGCGACCGGGCCCTCCCCCGCTTCACCGAGGGCAGCGGCGGCACCCGGTGCATCACCGAGGAACCACCGCTGATCACCCGACCGTCCGACGGGGAGTACGAGCAGATCGCTGAGGCGCTCGACGCCTACCTGGAGACGCTACCGCCGCACTGGGCCCGCATCCTGGGGGGCTACCGCCTGGTCGACATCGCCCACAAGGTGGTCGGGGTCGGCTCGGTCGGCCTGCGCGCCTACCTCGCGCTCTGCGAGGGCAGCAGCCCGGACGACGTGATCTTCCTGCAGCTCAAGCAGGCCCGCCGCTCCGTCGTCGCCCGCTTCGTCCACGGCGACTCGGCCTGGCACGACCACCAGGGCCGGCGGGTCGTCGAGTACCAGCAGGCCCTGCAGACGGTCAGCGACCCGTTCCTGGGGTGGGCCACCATCGGCGATCACCAGTACTACGTGCGTCAGTTCCGCAACATGAAGGGCGCCATCACGGTCGACGGGATCAACGCGTCAGACCTGACCGACTACGCCGGCATCTGCGGCCTGCTGCTGGCCAAGGGCCACGCCCGCACCAGCGGCGCGTCGATGATCGCCGGCTACCTCGGCGGCTCGGACAAGGTGGCCCGCGCCCTGGGCCACTTCGCCCGCGCCTACGCCGACCAGACCGAGCGCGACCACCAGACCTTCGTCGCCGCGGTGGCCCGCGGCGCCCTCCCCTCCGACGCGTTGGCCTGAGCGGCGCCATGATCGCTGAGCCCTGAGCGGCCATCCGATCAGCCTCCCGTAGCCTGAGCCGGACGACCAACGCCGCCTTGGAAGAGGAGCCGTCCCATCCCGCTGTCTCCTGAGGAGATCGAGAACCACCGCTTCCGTGACGTGCTGCGGGGCTATGACAAGGGTCAGGTTGAGGCCTTGCTCGTGACGGCCGCGGGCCGTTACCGGGCGGCGATGCAGCCACGCGACGGCGGAGGCGGGGAGGTCCACCTGGAGGGGGCTGTCCTCGATGAGATCACACACTTCCAGTTCGACGATGCTCTACTCGGCTACGACAAGGAGGATGTCCGGTCGTTTCTCCAGGCCATAGCCGACGATGTGCGGGCGCTCATCGAGGCTGAAGGTTCTCCCGACGGGCAGAAGCTGGAGCCGCCATCGGAGGTCCACCAGACGACCCCGGGCGACGACGCTGAACGAGCCATCGTCGGTCGCACGGCTCGGGGCGTCGATTCCGCCATTCGTGCCGTGGCCCAGCGGGAAGCTGACCAGATGCGGGCCACGGCAGCCGCCGAGGTGGCCAGGGCACTCGGGGCCCGGAAGGAGGCGGAGCGGGCACGAGCGGCGGCGGCGGAGGACCGTGCCGTTGCCGCCGCGCTTCGAGCCCAGGCCGAGCGGGAGGTGTCAGACCTTCGGGCTGAAGCGGGGACTGTGGCGCAGCGAGCTGTCCGGGAGCTCGCGGCGGCCCGGGCGCTCCGAGCTCAGGCCGAAGCCGCTGCCGCGGAGGCGGCCAGCGAGCTCGTAACGGCGACGGAGCTTCGAGACGAAGTCCGTCTGCGGCTCGCTGCCGTGGACAAGGAGCTAAAGCGGGCGCGCTCCGTGAAAGTCGAAGCCGAGCAGAACGCGGTCAAGACGCGGGCCGCAGCGGCCAAGGAGGCCGACGCCGCCGCCCGCGAGATGAAGAAGGCCGTCACCCTGCGGGCTCAGGCCGAATCTCTGCGGAGGCAGGCAGACCTGGATGCGAGGGCGGGTGCGGAGGCGGCGAACCGTCGCGCTCGCGAGATCACCCAGGCGGCTCTCGTGGAAGCCCAGGCGACGGCGGCCCTCCTCAGCGACTTGGTCCAAGGTCTCGAGGCGCTCCGCTCAGCCGGCAGCGAAAAGCTGGCCGAGGTGGTTCGGGGACTTGAGGATCAGATCCTGGTGGCGCTCGGTGAAACCCAGGAGGAGTTCCTGCTATCCGCCGGCTACGGCTTGGCGCAGGTAAGCGCCGCGGAACAGCGAGCCAAGGACATCGTCAAGCGGCTTGCGGATGGCGCCCCCTGATCGTCCGAGAGGACATGCGCCTGGAGCGCGAGATGCCAGTAGGTTTGGATCGTGGTCCGCTGCGCATGGCCGACGAGGTTGATCTGTCGGGCGCATGTTCCCTCTTGGGCCGTTGGCCCCAGGCCTTGGATGATTTGGCCGTCGGCGTTGGGTGAGCGGTTGAGTCGCTCTGGACGATCACATGAGCTCTGAGTACCGCACATGCACGACCGGCTAGACCGCTGGTCCTCTAGCACCATGACCCCGGTACCGGATGTGACCACCATCGTCATCGCCTGGAACGTGCGCGACGAGTTGTCGGCCTGCTTCCAGAGCCTGCGCGACCACGCCGGGCCGCTCACGCTCGAGGTCATCTACGTCGACAACGGGTCGACGGATGGCTCCGCTGATCTCGTCGCCGAACGGTTCCCGGAGGTCACGATCGTGCGCCGCCCCACCAACGAGGGGGTGCCGGCCCGCAACCACGGGCTGCGCCTGGCCCGGGGCCGCTACCGGATGCTCCTCGACAGCGACGCCCGCCTCACGGCCGGGGCCCTGCCGGCGCTCGTCGCCGTGCTCGAGGCCAACCCTCGGATCGGCCTCGTCGGACCCCGCCTGGTCTACCCCGACGGCTCCCTGCAGCTGAGCTGCCGCCGCTTTCCTCCGCTGGCCCTGCCCGTGCTGCGCCGGCCGCCGCTCGGCCGGTTCTTCGAGGATGGCCCCACCGTGCGCCACCACCTGATGGTCGACGACCCCCACGACCGCCAACGGCAGGTCGAGTACGTGCTCGGGGCCTGCCAGGTCTTCCGGGCCGAGGCGCAGCAGGCGGCCGGGGAGTTCGACCCGGCCATCTGGTACGGCCACGACGACGCCCACTGGTGCTTCTCGGTGCGCATGGCTGGCTACGACGTCGTCTACGTTCCGCAGGCGGTGGTCGTGCACGACTACCGCCGCACGTCAGCCGCCCGCCCTCTCTCGATGTTGAGCCTCCGCATGCTCCAGGCCCATGTGCACTTCCAGCGCACCTGGCGACGCCACCGGAGCCGGCTCATCGCCGAGGGACGCGAGATGGACCGGGAGGCCGAGGAGGCGCTCGCCCGCCCATGCTGACCGCCGACCAGATCCTCCTCACGCTGTGGCGCCGCAAGGTGACGCTGCTGATCACCCTGCTGCTCACCTTCGGGGCGGTGGCCGCCGTCACCTACACCCAGCCCAAGGTCTACGGCGCCACGGCCTACATCTTCGTCGGCTCCACCCGGGCCGCCGGCTCCGACTTCGAGGCGACGCAGACCAACCAGGTCGTCCTGAAGACCTACGCCGAGCTGCTGCAGACCAGGAACGTCTCGGAGGAGGTCGCCGGGGCCCTCCCGTTCCCCGTCACGCCGAACGGGGTCGAGAAGGCCATCAGCGTGACGCCGATCACCCAGAGCCAGCTCATCAGCCTCACCGCTGAGGCCAATAGCCCGAACCGGGCCCAGGTCCTGGCCAACACCTACGCCGAGGTCTTCGTCCGGCGGGCCGCCAAGCTGTCGACCGACACCGGCGGCGCGGTCAGCTCGACCCTGGCCGACCGGGCCGCCGTGGACGAACGCCCCATCCGCCCGCGCCCCAAGCTGTACCTGTCGATCGGCGCCTTCCTGGCCGCGATGCTGGCCGCCGGCGTCGCCATCGTGCGCGACCGGTTCGACCAGCACCTCAGCATCGACGAGGGCGCCACCACGCTGAACGGGATCCCGATCCTGGCCCGGGTGACCGAGCAGCCGCCCGGCACTCTGCGCGGCCTCGTCCGTCTCGGCGGTGAGGCCCGGCCCGACAGCCTCCTCAGCGAGTCGTTCAACCTGCTGCTCACCAACATCGTGTTCGCCGGCGTCGGCACCACCCAGGCCAAGTCCATCGCCGTCGTCTCCGCCGGCGAGGGCGAGGGGAAGTCGACCTGCTGCATCGGGCTGGCCCGGGCCGCCGTCAGCCTCGATCTCGATGTGCTGCTGGTCGACGGTGACCTGCGCCGCCGCCGCCTCTCGTCGACGCTCGGCCTGCCCCTGGAGGACGACGGCGGCTTCTCGCAGCTGCTCACCGAGGGGGCCGGCGCCTGGGTCCAGGGCGAGGTCGGCACCGAGCTGGCCGAGCGGCTTCACGTAGTCGCCGCCGGCCGCCACGTCGACCGGCCCGCCTCGCTGCTCAGCGGGTCCGTTCAGGCCTTTGAGCGCTGGGCCACCCGGGTCCACTCGGTCGTGGTGTTCGACACCCCGCCGGTGGCCGTGGGCGCCGACGCGTCGCTCATCGCCGCCGCGGCCGAGGAGGTCGTGCTGGTGGTGAACGTCCGCACCGTCCGGCGGGCCATGCTCCAGCAGACCATCGACCAGCTGCAGCGCGTGCACGCCAACGTGGTCGGCGTGGTGCTGAACCGCACCGATCCGAGCACCGGCCCGCAGGCGTACTACAGCGACCGCCCGTCCCGGCGCGGCGATCGGGCCGCTGACGGAGCGAGCGGGGGTGGGAACGGCAGCAACCGCGGCGAGGATGCGAGGTGGGCGTGACGCTGATCGCCGACGAGGTCGGCTCGATGCCACCAGATGGCCGGACAGGTCGAGGGCGGCCGTTGACGCTCGTGGCTGGGGCGGGCGCCGTCGTTGTTGGCGCGGTCTATCCCGTCACGGCGTCGCTCGTCAGCCCCGTGGCGCTGCCGGCCGTCGGTGTCGCGATCCTGCTTTTCGTGATCTCTCTGCGGCGGCCGGGGGTCGGGGTGGCGGTCGCCTTCGTCCTGGCGTCGTTGACCCCCGGCCTTGCCGGGTCACGCTCGTGGGTGCCGGGCGTCGTCTGGACAGCGACGCTGGTCGCTGTGCTGGCCGCGAGCCGGCCCGCTCTGAGGGCGGGTGAACCGGCCGCCAGCTTGCCTCCGCTCGGCCTGCCGGTCCTCCTGTACGGAGGCACGATGATGGCGGCGTACGCGGTTTCGCCGGCTCCCGAACTCGGTTTCCACCTCCTGCGGAACGCGGTCGCCGGAATCCTCCTCTTCCTGGTGGCCAGCACATCGCTGCGCTCTTGGCAGGACATCACAACTGCCCTGCGTGGCACGTCCCTCAGCGCGTTGATCGTCGGTGGGCTCGCCTGCCTCCAGTACCTGCGCGGTGCCTCGACCGGCATCGGCTTCGTGACATCGAGCGGGGTGCTCGTGGCCCGTGAGACAGCCGGGTTCATCCACCCCAACCTGCTCGGTGGCTTCCTTGTTGCGCTCGTCCCCCTCGCCGCAGGAGCCGCCATCATCGATCGGCCCTGGCGGCTCGTCCACGTCACCGGCCTGGTCCTGGCCCTGGGTGGGATCTACCTGAGCTTCTCGAGGGGGGCGATATTGGCGGTCCTGCTCATGCCTCTCCTGCTCCTTCGGGGCCGGTGGATCGCGCTCCTCGTGCCAGCCGCCCTCATCACCCTCGCCGTGGGCGTGCCCCCGGTCATGACTGAACGCTTTGCGCTGGGGGGTCAGGACGGGGGGCAGATCGCCGGGCGTCGCGACATCTGGTCGACGGCCGGCTCCATCTGGATCGAGCGACCGCTGCTCGGCACCGGTCTCGGCGGCTTCCCCGGTGCCTATGCCGCCGTGCGCGTCAGCGGCAAGCAGTTCCTGCCGGACACCCGCTTCCAGCCGCCGCCGCACGCCCACAACCTCGAGCTGCAGCTGTTGGCGGAACAGGGCCTCGTCGGCTTCTGTGCGTTCGGCGCCGTCGTCGTGACGACCGGCCGGCACGTGCGACGCCTGCGGAGCTCCCGAAGTCGAAGGCAGGCGGCTCTCGGAGCCGCCCTCCTGGCGTGGCTTGCCGGCATTCTCCTGCACAACCTCTTCGATGCCACCCTCGTCGAGAACGCCGGCGTTCAGTTCTGGGGTGTCCTGGGTCTCCTCAGCGCCGCTATCCGGCTCGGCCGAGCCGAAGCCGGCGTCGGCGGTGGGTGACAAGGTGGCTGGTCAGCGGTTCGACGTGTCGGTCTGCATCGTCTCGTGGAACGGGCGCCACCACCTGGAGAACCTGCTGCCCGCCATCGGGGCCGCTGGCGCAGGCTTGGCGATGCAGGTGATCGTTGTGGACAACGGCTCGACCGACGGGACGGCAGCGCTGCTCGCGGAAACCCCTGCTGTCGCTGTCGTGCGCAACGCCGACAACCGGGGCATCACTCGTGCCCGCAACCAGGCGCTGCTCATGGTCGCAGGGCGCATCGTGTTGATGCTCGACGCCGACACGATCCCCCTGCCCGGCTCGATCGAGGCGATGGTGACTTATCTCGACGATCGGCCCGAGGTCGGGCTGGTCGGTGCTCAGCTCCTCAACCCCGATCAGACCATCCAGGAATCCTGCCGCACCGTGCCCCCCCTGACCCTCCCGTTCCTGCGCCGGCCGCCTCTCGACCGCTTCTTTGAGCACTCGTCGCTGGTCGATCGGCATCTGATGCGGGGCGACGACCACGCTCATGCCCGCCCCGTCGACTGGGTGATCGGGGCGTGCCAGTGCTACCGGGCCGAGCTGCTCCCAGCCTTGGGTGTGTACGACGAGAGAATCTTCTCCCATGGGGGAGAAGACGTTGACTGGTGCCTACGCATGTGGAGCGCGGGCTACGAGGTCCACTACGTCCCAGAGGCCCAGGTCCAGCACGAGTACGGCCACTACACGAGGAAGAACCCGCTCAGCAGACAGGCCTTCCGGGCCCTCACCGACTACTACTACATGCTCTGGAAGCACCGGCACGCCCGCCACGACCCCAGGGTCGGGGTCAGGTGACGGCGGGCGGCTCGCCCCTGTTCTTCTACTCCGCCTGGCCGCTCGGCTACCACAACCTCGAAGCTGAGCGGAAGGCGATCAGGTTTGCCGAAGAGGGCTACGCCGTGACGTACGTCGCCGGCATCGGTACCCGCAACCCCCGTGTCAGCCGGCTGCCAAAGGTCGTCGACCGTGTGAGCCGCAAGCTCACCAGTGCCGCGGGCACGGCTCGGGCCCCAGCTGCCGGTCTGCGCACGGCCGCCCTGGCTGTCTTCCCGCCCCGTCAGGTCACCCCGGTGCGCCGGCTGAACGAGCGTTGGGTCGAACACCAGCTGCGCGGGGCGCTCGGCGACTGGGACCGGGCCGTGGCCTGGGTGCGATGGCCCACCCAGGAGCTGGTGACTGCGCTCGCTCGGCTGTCGCCGGCGTTGGTGGTCTACGAGTCGGTCGATGCCAACCATCTCTCGCCCGGGATCACCGGGCGCTGGCGCCCGATCTTCGAGCGGGCCGAACGCGAGCTGGTCTCGCTGGCCAACCTCGTTGTCGTTCCCGGGGAGGTGCTGGCCGAGCGCTACCGGTCCTGGGGCACGCCGGTCGAGGTCGTCGAGCACGGGGTGGAGCTCGGAGCGTGGCGTGAGCAGCGGGGGCCTCGGAGGGCGCTGACCCTTGGCTTCGTCGGCACCCTCGACTACCGCCTCGAGGTGTCGACGGTTCGGGCCATCGCCCAAGCTCGCCCAGACTGGAGGATCCGGCTCATCGGGCCGGTGCAGGAAGGTTTTGACGGCCGCGCCCTCGGCGGGCTCTCGAATGTCTCGGTGGAGGGCCCGGTCGCCGCTGCGGAGGTGCCGGCGCTGAACGCGAGCTTCGACATCGGCCTGCTCGCCTACCGGGATCACCCGCACTACACCCACATGGCGCCGCTCAAGGCCCTCGAGCTCCTGGCGGCGGGCACCCCGGTGGTTGG
>Ga0183260_10001111_pt1 | contig 22828 bp, 10 predicted proteins | sample AntDrymUQ4972206_2_FD_129768 | JGI IMG/M metagenome (GOLD analysis project Ga0183260, IMG submission 129768) | Polar desert sand microbial communities from Dry Valleys, Antarctica - metaG UQ497 (22.06) (version 2) (version 2) | ecosystem: Environmental > Terrestrial > Soil > Desert | place... | reverse complement strand
GACTCAAGTTTTGAACGGCCTGATTGAAATAAATTCAGTTTATCTTTAGCTTTGGCAGACAGTCCTGACTTTTTCATTAAAAGCACTCCTTCATAAGCTTCCTTTTCTGAACCCGCTGATGCCAGGATATTCAACTGTTCATTAATTTGCTGCAGGGTTCCTGATTTTAGAACCGTATAAAAAAGCGATTTATTAAGGTCAAGTTGCTGCGAATTACCATGATCTAAGGTAAAGAACAGAAGCAGGCTTATGATTACCCTTTTATGCATTGTGTATTATCTCCAATTCTCAAATGTTTTGGGACAAAGTTATTGGTATCTACAGTTTGTTGCCTGAATCAAAAATAATGACGCATATAATAATGGGAAAGATGCCCGTAAGATTGATGATTGAATTTATTAAATCAAGGTTAACAAATTCAGGGTCGTTCGTTTTGCATAGACAAAAAAATTCCCTCCGGTGTGCGAAAGGAATTGAACTACTTTGTGATCCCGCTGGCAACAACAACACACCAAGCGTTTAATAATTTCATATGCCATAAACCTTTTGCCATTTCCAACAATTGTATTAATGGACTGGCTTGTATTACGGAATGCAATCAAAGCATGCAGATGATTAGGCATGATAACATAGCCATTAATAAAGTGTCCCTTAGTTTTTAAATGATCAAACCAGTTGTATACTAAATCATAGCCATTTGTCTTTTCAATTAAAGGCAGCCATTGATGCCAGGTGAGTGTAATGAAATAAACTCCATCTGGTTCTGTTATTTTTCTTTTAACAGGCATCAGTTAATTTACGAATACCTCTTTGCCTTGTAATACGGCGAGTGCCACAGCCCAGCCACACAAAGCCATCTGACACATCGCCTGCGAAAAGGAGTCGGCACTCGGCAAGGAAGGGGAAGTTGCTTTCTTCAACTGTACGCAAACGTCCTTTGGGGAAACGTTGTGTAAAAAGAAGGATGTTGCTGGAATGAAATATTATTCTGGGGATGGACTTGGTGTTTTTGTATTTGGTTCGTCAAAGATTTTCAATTTATTTTTTATAAAATCATAGATGATATTTTGTCCTTTTTTCAGTAAAAAAGGCTGACTAACTGCTGTAGCATCCCATTCGTTTCCACCATAATTATCGAATCCGTCATCTTTTTTCTTAATAGCATTATCATCGTTGTACATTCTTATCATCATTCCGGCCGCTGCACCATTTGCAAATTTACCTCCACTCAGTGCACTTGCACTGCCACCAACCAATCCTGATACAACAACCCTATAGCTTCGATTTACATTGTTTATTAGCAGTTGAGATGCGGATACACTTGCACCTGTAATAAAGCCATCTCTAAACTCTCCTCCGGATAATTTTGCACTTATGCCCTGTACAACACCATGAGCAACAGCTTTCTGTACCACATTGTCAATTCCTGTTTTATGACCAAAAATATCCCCTACTCCCTTAGTAGCATACATACTGCCTTGTTGAATCGCACCTTGTTTGATTCCCTCCATAAATCCATGCTCAAAACTTCCTCCTTGTATCATTTCAGCAGCACCATTTTGAACCCCGGTCTGTGCCACATCTACGCCCATTTTAAGCAAACCTTCAGCCTGGATAGCTCCAAATGCAGAACTGATGCCATAGCTGGCTCCAGCCGTTACAGAACCAACAACGGCTCCAATGGCCCCGGCTTTTAATGCATCGCTAACACTGCCACCACTCATTAGTGTACCTGCAAAACCGGTAGCAAAACCAGTCAATGCTCCAGATAACATAGTGGCGGCAAGTGTTGCGCCTGCTGGCCCCATTGATATAACTATAGCTGCAATTACAATTTCTTTTCTGTATTCCCATGCTTTTTGCGCAACCCATTTATGTGCATTAACAACAAACTTTGCTGCACCGCTCACAAATCGAGCAACTTTGTTTCCAAACCAGTAGCCTGTTGGGTCTGTAATGGTTAATGGATCATTGTTTACATAGCTATAAGGATTATAACATTGCAAATCTTCAGGATCAGATATGTAAGGATCAGGTGAAAGAAATCTTCCAAGTACAGGATCATAAATCCTGCCGTTCATATTAACTATATCAAACAGATCATAGTGTTCGTGTCCGGTAAAGCCTCGTTCATATTGAGTATTTCCTATACTATCAGTGGAATAGCTCCAGTCAAATTTTCTTCGCTTACCCCATGAATCATAACTTAATACAGCTACGACATTTGCCAAACTATCAGTTATCAATGTTGTAGAGCCAATGTGGTCTTTGTGTAAGAACTGGAAATTAGTGCCCGTTTTATTGTTTTTATAATAAACAGCAACCACCCCTTCGTAGTCTCGGATAAAATTTGCCTCACTTATGCTATCACCTGTTACTGTATACTCATATAAGCCACCTATGTAGGATTTTGTTTTTACCAGAATGTTGTTTACATATAGTTTTTGTAAACATCTTTGATTAAAAGCGTTATAAAAAATTTCAAGACGGCTTGAATCCCTTTCAATTTTAGAAACTTTGTCAAATGAATTGAACTCTGTAGTGATGTTGTCACTTGGAATACAAGCGTTGTTTTTTAATGAAATTTGTTTAATGCGGTGCGGCCCACTATTCAGGTCTCCATAGGTATATGTTCCTACATCTGATTTCTCTACAATGTTGCCAAGCACGTCATATGAAAGCGTAACACTATCAGTTGAACCTTGTTTTGACTTTATCAGTCGGTTGAGGTTGTCGTACGTAAATGTTTCAGCCTTGTTTAAGAGAAAATTGGATCGTTGAGTTAATTGACCTATTGAATTGAATTGATAGCCAAATGACTGCAGTTTTGTGCCATTTTGTTTTGTAACAACTGAACTGTCAAGAATATTTCCCCGCTGATCTATATATCTTGTTACAACAGTTTTATTTCCTAATGTATATTGTTCAAGTTGACCTTTTGCATTGATTTTTGCTGCATTCCAAATGGTGTAATTATCAACCGCCCGGAAAATTCTTGTTAGAAAGCCAGCATTGTCGTAGGAGAAATCAACAGAGAAACCGCCAGGGTAAGCGATTCTGGTTTGTTTACCTAAAGTGTTGTAGCTGTAAGCAGTTTCAAAATTCTTTCCATCAATGGTTTGTTTTTCCTTACTTATTCTGCCATAAATGTCATAGGACACATCATATGCGTAACCGCTAAGCCCGGTTATGCTTGCCAGTTTTCCAACACCCTTAGGCTTTGTATCGTAAATAAAAGAAACTATTCCTTCTTGCTGTTCCCTTTCAATTAATCGCCCCAGTTTATCATATTTCAAAGATGAAGTTTCACCCTTTGGATTTATTACTTTCACCAGTTCACCGAATCCATTATACGTGTACCTATAGGTTCCTGCATTGGGGTCTTTAATACTAATTTCCTTGCCCCTAAAATCATAAGTATGTAAAATAATATTTCCACCGGCATCTGTGGTTTTGTCTAAACTACCCGTTGCTGTATAATCAAATTTTAAACTGTTGCCTGCATTATCTAATACCTCTACCAATTCTTCTTTACCATTGTATTTGTTCGTTTTTGTTTGTCCAAGAGCATTGGTGGATTTAACTTGATTAGCCGAGTACGATACTGCATCGGTAACATTCGCATTTTTGAATGGTTTTGTAGCACCTATTAATCGGCCTCTATAGTCGTAAGAGTAATTTAAAACTGTAGCTGAAGCTTCATCATCTTTAAAAAAAGGTTCCTTTTCACTACTTACATATCCCTTTGTATTAAAAGTGGTTGTTTTGACTATATTCTGTCCATTCAGCCCAATAGTTATTGTTTGAATTAATCTATCCAGTTCATCATAATAATTATATGTTGGTGGATTATTTGAAGATTCATTAATTATTAAATATCTGCAGTTCTGCGGAACGTTCGATGTATCAAAAGATCGTAAATATCTAATTCGGGACCAATTATTATCAGGAAATATCTCACGTACAGGCCGGCCAAGATTATCATATCTTATTGAATTAGTTATTCCATTTGGACTGGTAATTTTAGTAGGCTTACCAAATCGTACATCATATTCTTTTGTTTGCGTTTGGCCTAAAGCATTTGTTGTTGATAAAGCAAACCTGCCTTTTGCATCATATATGGTTTCTATCGTTCTGGTTTCTATGCTATACCCGTTCCATGCGGTCTCCTGGCTTTTGGTTACATTGCCAAAAATATCATAGAAATAATCTTTTGTCACTTTATATTCAAAAGACGAATCCGGATGCAAAACTTCTTTAATTAACTGACCTGTATTGTTGTCATATTCAAATTGGGTGCTTCTTATTATCGTGGCGATATTTGGTTTAAAAAAGTAAACCGTTGACTTTAAAAGCCTTCCCAGATACCACCTGGATAAATCATTATTATAAATATTTACAATTGAATCCCTGCGACCCTCACCACGATCAATTACTTGCCACAGTACATTTCCATAATCGTCATAATTGACCTTTTTATATGTTGTGGCAGATGGAATTCTTGCTCTATTTGAAGTTGTAGTTGTATCTATTTCATAAATACTATTTGAGGTCGAACTTGTAAACGCAAAGTTGGAAGTGCGAAAGAATGTTTTATTTGACGGTGAATAAATATCCCTTAAGAACGTCTTGTCAGTACCATTTTCAAAAGATTGAATTGTAGAAGAAAATAAAGGAGCACCACCAAATTTATGGATCTCTCGTGCTGTTTTTTCATCTGCTAAAACATTAAAGCGTTTGATTGTTTTGAGCTTCCTAAGTGAATCAATAATATGAACATTACCAAATCCTCTAAATCCTCTGCCTTCCAAATTAAAGAAAGGCTGGAGAAACAAATAGTTTGTACTGTTTTTTCCTCCAATGCCATCGCTTGAACGAACAACTTTAGGAACTGACATCGCAGGATAAAAGGTCCTCAAGGGATAATACGGCTTAAAAAAGTATTCTACCTGGTAATTATTTTCTCCGTCTATGAGATCTGTATATTCAATTTCGGTTGTGGCATGGTTGCTATTCGTAATGCTTGTAACCACATTTTGATTGGTCCCTTTGAAATTATAGAAGGTGCTCTTGTTGCCTTGACTTTCATAAAAGAAAAGATCAATTGGTCCCTTCTTGCTAAACCTGCCTATAATGGGTGGATTTTTAAGAAAATTATCGGAACTATCAATAACCGAAAGTTTATAAGTATACCCGGAGAAAGAAAAAGCTTTAATAAAATACAGGTCATAATTCTTTGTAATGAGTAAATCTGAGAACCTATCTCCATCCAAATTAAAACAACTGATGTTTTTTGAATCTTTGATTAATGAACTGTTGAAACCCCCAACATCAAAAGCATTACCATCTTTATAATCTCTTAAAATAATTGTGTTCAAGCCATCTGACACATCATAAGCGAAAACATCAACTATTCCATCTCCATTGAAATCATCAACTAAAAAGCTTGTAGAGGAGGGTGAACCGAGAAACTGTGTAACTTTCCAGTTTATGATTTTTTCATTGTACACCACACCCGTGTCAGAAGCTTTAAAAAATAGTTTAAAGTATTTAGTAGTTTGATTCCATGCAAGTATATCAGGTAAACCATCATTGTTAAAATCAGAAAAGTTGAAGGTATAATTGGGGCCCAATGATAATGGAAGTGCCTCATCTAACCTTCTCTGCTCGGTTTTGAATATCCACGCAGAGTCGACATTAGTTTTATTCTTGATAAAGTAAAATGTCGGCTGATCACTATAAGCTTTATAATTATAAAAAATAATATCCGTAAGTCCATCGCTGTTCCAGTCTGTAAACACTGGAGCAAATCGCTGGTCTTTAAGGATATTCTTAGGTAAAATAAATACAGAAGTGTCGGCAAGTGAAAATTCAATTGAAACTGTTGATGCATTAGGGCCATACGTCCTATTAATTAACAGACTATATATTCCAGTGTTTGGATCAACAACGAGTAAATCTGTTAGACCATCAGATTGTACGTCGAATGGATAAATTTGAATTTTTGTTGAACTGGTAAATGCTGAAAGGTCAAGGGGAAAATGCCCCATAGGGTAAAGAGAGTCTTTCTTTGTATCGTGTACATAGAATTGATACTTTTTACTTGATGGGCTAAATGCTAAAAAATCCGTTAGTCCATTATTGTCCCAATCACCTTGAATTAATTGATTGTCCGAAGTAGAAGAATAGATAAGCCCTGCAACCGGTAGCGGGTTTGGAATTTTAAGATTATTATTTTTTGTAAAATTTATTTGGTTATTATCTGAATAATTAAAAAGGATGGGGTTAAAGCAGGTATCAGCAACATTACATTCTCTAACAGTTTCTAAAAGAGAATTTCCGTTCAGATATGACTGAATATAGGAGAGGACGTACTTTCTGATTAGCTGATCTTCACAATAAATGTGAATTTCTCGTAATCTTCTTACAATTACCGATTGAACTCCTTCTCCATAATTTATTACTTCTGTTTGATCATCACGGTAATCATAAAGAAATTCAATTCTATTATAAGGTAATAACCCATTTTTCTCATTTCCTGTATATTCAATACTGGATGGATAATAGTCGTAAACACCAAACTCTTCTCCAGGAAAAAATATCGCTTCTCTTAAATAATTATATTTAATATAATTCCCGTTAGCATCTTTTATTTTTCTAACCAACCAAGCTGTTGGATTACTATTTGAAGTAGCTTTTACCCTTGAATTATCATCGGTTCCATATTCCCAAGTCAAGCCGTCCTTACTTTTCACCTCCCAGGATTTGGGTCTTCCGTCTGATGCAAACGTGTCTGTAACACTTATCTTTGAGAAATTAATCTGTTCAGTATTATAAGCTCTTTTGCCTTTCCCATAATTTTTATTAAAAATCCCATTTACAATAGGCTCTTCAGCCAGTGTCAATCTTTCACCATCAAGATAATACCTGTAACTCTCCAAGCCAGGCATTACATCTGTACTTTTCGATCCAACATTATTTTTATTTCCATCAATATATTGAATGGTATCGCTGTTATCCTGGGCCAGTGTACGTCTGCCTACACTTATTTTGGAAAATCCTTGTAAAGACCAGCCAACGCCAAGTAATCCATTGCCGCCGCCAGACGAATATGTTAGGGAAAGCTGAGGAACTAATCCAGCTGTTCCAGGAGCAGCTTTAATTGGAATAGTATACATTATTGCTCCCTGGTCACTAACATTCAATTCCCCGGTTGTGGAACCGCTAGTATATGTTATTAGTTGGCAATAAGTTTTTAAAGAATTTGTCGCAACAAATAATACTAATAAAAACGCGTAGATTACTTTGTTCATAAATAGATTACTAAGTATATAGAAAACCCAAACTACCTGTGTACCACTACTTTGAAGCTATTTATTAACTTCCCATCTTTGATCACATTGATCATGTAGCTCCCACCAGCATACATGCTCAGGTTGATACTTCTGTTTAGCGTTCCGGCTGAGCTTGCCATTAGCTGCTCGCCCAGTGCATTTAGCACAACCACAGTTGCTTTCTCATACCCTGCTGGAAGAAACACCTGCACTGGTCCCGGTGTAATCGTAGGATGAACAATTATAGAACCCCTGCTGCAATTCACGTGAACCCTTTGTATTTTGCTGAATGAGTTCTTACCATCCTTGTCTACTATCTGTAAACGATAGTATACATTTCCTGTTGGTGCACTGTTATCTATAGCAGAGTACGTTTTATCTGCACTTGTTGTTCCATTTGCATGCACATTTGCTGCAGTGGTGAATGTAGTGCCATTGACACTGCGTTGCACATTAAAGGAACCGGCATTATATTCTCCTGAAGTTTGCCAGTTGATTGTTACAATACAGTTATCTTCTCGTGCATTGAATGAAGTAAGATTCACAGGCAATGGTACCATCATTCCTAAGGCAATATATGAAAGAGCTGAACCATCAGAACTTCCTCCATTCACTACAGTACCTCCTTGTTCATTGGCATAGAAGGGAGCAGGGTAGTTTGTAATGTCACCTATTGTATTGGGCTGAAAGTAAAAGTAAGAGTTGCCTTGTGCTCCTCCATTTGGAAGACTCACCATCAATGTTGATGACAATGCTTCACAATTGCTGTTGCAGCCATTGAACTGCACGCTGAATATCAGTTGCTCTGTATTGGCTGTCCAGATGTGATTTGAGGTTGCTGTCCCTGAAAAGATAAAAGTATATACATAGTACTGGATACCATTAATTGTTTGTGTGCTCACCACAAGTTCTCTGCTTGTTGAACCAAGATTGTTCACCAACAGCGTTGGTGCAACTCCGGAAATGCCATTGTAAGCTCCTGTGCCGTTTGCCATTGCACCAGAACTGCCTTGCGTGGGTGCCGGACCAATTGTCGCCGGTATGGCAAGTGTAAAGGTCATTGCTTCATCTTTTTGTGAGAACGAAGCAGATGGTTTTAAATACACGTCAATCGTTCTTGGGGTGGTTCCCACTCTAATGGTTGCCTGCATAGTTTGTGCAACCGCAGTTGTCACTGTCAAATAACTAAGAGCTAAAAACAAAAGCTTTCTGATTAGGGGAAATTTTAGTTTCATAAATTGTTTTTACTGTATTTGTTCATTTATTACTGCACTCAACGAACCGCCAAGTACTATATTCAATAAAAAGTTCTGATCGTTACCCGGCCCATTCCACTTCACATTGCCGTTCATGTTTACATCTTCTGATGCGTATACGTTACTCAATACAGCAGATAATGAACCCCCAAGCTTGATGTTCAATATCTGGTTCTGTGCATTACCAGGGCCGTTGTACTTCACTGATGTTTTTGACGTGGCATTGCCGCCTCTCATAGCCCACACATTTCCTACCTGCACCATTGATGCATAGCTCTGGCTCTGGTAGGCGTTGCTGCCTGATGTGGTAAAATCATAGTACTGCGGACCTTCTGAAAAGTTAAGCACAGCAGTGGAGCGTATCGCCAGATGATTACGATGCCGAACCACAACAAAGTATCTTCCATCAGGCACCCCTGCAAAGGTGATGACGATGTTTGTTCCGCTGGTGTCCACTATTGTTCCATCCTGCTTTATAAACACCGCTTTTGTGGCTACTGCTGCTGAGGGTACATTGGGGTCACGGAGCTCAAGCAGTAACCAATCTACTATTGCAGCATTGTTGGAAAAGAATTTCTGTCCAACAACTTCTTCTCCCTTGTAATTAAAGTTGGTGTTGTTATACGGCTGTAGAGCTGCAAAACTTTGCAATATGCCTAAACTGTTCAGGCTGTTGTTCATCAGGTTTGTAGTTGTATTATACGGTCCTTGCAGCAATACCTTACCACTGAACACTACCATGCCTGTACTACATCCTCCAGCAGCTATCGTCGTCTTCTTAAGGCGATTGCCCGAAGCGTCATATGTGAAAAGTGTTTGAGCAGAGGCCACCTCACTAATTATAAAGAATATAATTAAAAAGATTCTATACATTATTTAGGAATTTGATTGTGACAATTTTGAGTCAAGCATTTAAGAGCATTTTGGGTTGAGGGTGAATTAAGTTTTTGCATGGTTTCACCCCATTGGTCAAAAAATGCACCGAAGCCTCCGATAATTGCAGCTGCTGGAACGGCAGCAACACCGGCAGCTGTTACAGTTACTGAAACACCAAATTTTGCAACGCCTGCCCCAGCTTTATAATATTCTTTACTATTAATGTTTTCGCCGATTTCATATCCACTCGTATACGCATCAGTTAATTTACTACCGTAATCCGCCATACCATCAATAGCATCGTCTCCCATTATAGAAGTGGATGTACCTCCACTGCCTTCATGCATTTGCTGATTGAACATCATAACAAAAGCTCCTGATACAGCGCCATTTGCAAATTTCCCACCCGTAATGGTAGATGTTGTACCCCCAACGGCTGCTGAACTTGCTACTTGTAAAGGTTTGCTATTTATTTTTGTTGTAAAAGTTTCACCTGCCGTCGATACTGCACCACTCCAAAACCCATCTGAAAACCTGCCGCCCTGGTATTTAGTTACCGCGCCTTGTGAAATGGCATGGCCGGCAACTCTTGTTGCAGTAGATGCTGCTGTAGATTTTGTCGCCTGTTGCACTGCTTGTCCTGCGCTGCCTACACCATATGATAAACCCGCTGAAACCGTTCCTATTATTGCTCCTTTAATGCCCGCTCGTAAAGCATCCTTGGCGTTGCCTCCGTATATTAAAGTTGCAGCTACTCCTGTTATAAAGCCACTTGCTGCTCCAGCTGCCATAGCAGCCCATAAAGTAGGTCCTAATAAAGCTGTTCCGGCTCCTGCTGTTAAAACACCAACACCTACTGCTACAGCCACAACAGCTATCTGCTTCCAATTCTCCTTAACCCATTTCTGAACCTTATCTGGAACGATAGCATTTATATATGCTTTAGCAACGCTTTTTACAATTTTCGCAATCAATTTAATTTTAAAGTAGCCACTTGGATCAGTATAAGAAAGAGGATTATTACTTACATAAGAATAGCGGTTATAGCTTTGCAAAACTGAGATGTCATCAATAAATGGATCAGCAGATAAAAAACGTCCGATGACAGGATCGTAGATCCTTCCATTCATATCTACAAGAGCAAAAAGATCATAGTGCTCATGTGTGGTATATCCTCTTTCAGTTAAATAACGAATCGTGTCTGTACTGTTATTTCCTGTCCAATCTTTATTCCTTCTTTTTCCCCAGGAATCAAAGCTCAGCTCCTGTACCACATTGCCTGCACTATCAGTTATTGAAGTAAGGCTTCCTAAATGATCTTTGTGCCAGAAGTTTATAGATCTTCCACCCTTATTTGTAGATGTAAAAATTGCTACTACTGTGGTACCAACCCTAATATAATGATTATTTGTTATAGTGTCACCCTTAATCTCCTGCTCAAATAAGTTCTCTATATAAAACTTATGCCTTTTAAGTACATTATTCTCATATAACTCCTGATAAACTCTCTGATGCTCTGCTCCATATTCAATTTTTAGTTCAGCAGCCGTATCCTTATACATCCTTTTTACCTTGTTGAAAGATGTATATTCGGCACTAATTTCTTCGCTGGGTATACAAACATTTGTAAGCTTTTCTATCCGAACCACCCGGTGAGGACCATTGTTTGCACCCCCATAGTAATATTTGCCTACATCAGATTTAGTTAAGATGTTACCTAATTCATCATATGTAATTTCCAGGGTATCTTGACCTGTAATTTGTGACTTTATCAACCTGTTCAGCTCATCGTAATAGAATTCCTCTGTCTTGCTGTACTTCTTATTAGTTCTGGATGTAAGGTTACCAATAGCATTATGAGTAAAAGCAAAATTTTGTGAATATACTCCTGCTTTCGATGTATAGGTGCTGTCTAACGTGGTGGTTAAACTATCATAAAATCTTAAGGTTTTGAAACCATTGCCAAATTCTTCTTCTTCAATTTCATTTCGGGCATTCATTTTTAATGCTTTCCAGAAAAGATAGTTATCACTCACCCGCCGCACCTCTGAAATATAACCTTGAGTATTATATATGTACTTTATTTCAAGTCCTGTGGGATATTTAACTTTCTCTATCCTGCTTCCTGCATCATAGGTATAGTTAAGCACAAAGGGCTTTCCCTGTATGAAATGTGTTTGCTGAACAAGTCTACCATAGGTATCATAGCTAAAGCTTTTGTTATTCCCGGGGTGGCTGATGGAGGAAAGTTTTCCTATAGCTTTAGTACCATTATCATAAGTATAATTGGTAATACCTTCCACCGTAGTTCGTTTAGTGAGCCTACCCAGTTTATCTAACTCATACTTTGTTTCCTGACCCTGATCATTGGTTGAATAAATAAGTTCATTAAAACCATTATAAGCATAAGTTTGGGTACCTATATCAGGATCTAGCATCTTTATCATCCTGCCTCTCAAGTCATACTCATACACCCACATGTTTCCTTTAGGATCTGTGGTCTTAGTGTGATTACCGGCAGCATCATATTCATAGAACAGCTTATTACCCTGATTGTCTGTTACCTCTATAGTTTGTTCTCTACCATTTATTTTCCAGCTCTTTTTTTGACCTAAAACATTCCTTTGCTCAACGCTACGACCATTGTAAATTTTTTCTTCAATACTACCATTGGGATATTCAGTTTCTTTTAAACGGTTGGCCTTATCATACCGAAAAATAATACTTGGTGCTGATTCTGGATTAGGATTTGGTTCGTATGAGGGAAGCGATTGATTCTGGAGTAATCCTTTTTGAAAATAAAAAGTAGCAGTGTAAATATATTTACCATTAAAGTTTATAGTTCTAATTTTATCTGAGTTTCCTCCATTATTAAAATATTCAAGTTCTGGGGCTTTATTAGAAAATTGTTTATAGATGAAAAAATCACAATTACCGCTGCACGTTGCATCAATTGAACTGACTGATCCTTTTCTATAATCATATTTGATCCAATTACCATCAGGATAAATTTCTTTAATTTTTCTTCCATAAATGTCGTATTCAAAGGTTGTAACAATATTATTTTCATCAGTAGCTGCTACCACATTACCATACTTGCTTTCATAAGTAAATTTATTCTGATGAGCAAGCGGATTTGTGTTTATTAAAACGAATCTTCCTTTTGTATCATAACTCTGTTGCCAAAATCTGCTTTCATTCATACCATTATTACGGGCAATAATTTCTGTATTTAATACATTTCCATATGAATCATAAGAAAATCTTTTTTCGTACCTGTCTTTTTGATTATCAGGTTCTGAAATTTCTTTAATAAGCATTCCATTGAAAGGATCATATTCAAAAGAAGAAGTTTTGGTAATAGTAGGTTTACCAGGTGCATAACGGAATAATTGAGCTTTGGTAATACGTCCTAAATGCCATAGGTTTAAATTGTCATTGTAAACATTATAAGTAGAATCAAGCAAATTATCACCATAATCTGTTACCTGATATATTAAATTACCGGTAATATCTATTTTTTGGTGGTGGATAACTGAATCTGTTAATGTTCCATTTAATTCATAAGATAGTTGTCTTTCAATACTTTTATAAGTAAAGAAGGAGGTTGGAATATTTATATTATCAAGATTCGTTTTATATGTACTGGATCGAGTATTAAGTAATACATCTTCATTTTCGACCCCAATATATTTTACAGAAATATCTTCCACTCTATAATTTGGTTCTGCAGAAAATAAAAAGGCCAACGAATCATTTTTAGAGTATTTAATATTTTTTATATAAGTAGCAAAATCAAAAACAGTAATTTTTTCAAACCCCTGAATTCCTCTGCCCAAGACATTCGTCCGTAAATTTTCATAATGATAGTCGAAAGAATTGGATATCACTCCTCCATCAGGAACTTCAATCCTATTCACTACAACAAAATTTTGTCGAACAGAGATGTATGGGTACTTATTTTTTGTAGCCGTAAATTTATAATGTTGGTCGTACTGTGGATTTGCTGTATTACCAATAGGATAATATTTAATTTTTACTTTTCTCGTAGTATGTTTTTTGTCAAAAATCTCATATACCAAATCTTCTTGAGGATTCGGTATTTCAGAGTAAAAAGCCGAAAATTGTTTTTGTAATGAATAAAATGTATTTCTCCCTGTTATGGGATCGATTATAAAGAAGTCTATTTTAGAAGTAGAACTAAATTGATCAATAAAAATTATATGATTCGGTTTGAGATCTACAGTGTCAAAAGGATTATTTATAGTAAAGATTCCTTGACCAATTGTATATGTATAATTTTTTGTAGAATCTAATAAAGGGTTGCTAACATAGATCGCATTTTTAGAACTGTCAATCAATAAAAAATCCGATTTGCCATCGTGATTTAAATCAAGAAAGTTTATATTTTTATATTGATTTAAAATATTAGCAAATTCTGCAATAGTTCGAGAAGTATCAAAACTGCCGTTTCCTTTATTTACATAAATTAACCCATTAGCAGTAGTAGGGCTTTTGAAGTAAAAGTCGATTAAACCATCGCCATTTACATCAAGATAATTTTGAGGTAAACGAGTAATAAAGGTATCTATTGGGTTTACTTTGGAAAATTTTTCTGGGAAATTAAAATGGCTAGTTGATGAACTAATAGAGCTATTACCTACCTGTCGAAAAAGAGTATTTTCACCGGTATATGGATTTAATTTGTATACATCTGTAAAATTATCTCCGGTGATATCTATAGGGATTAATATTGAAGAATCATTTTGCGAAAGCAATAGATTGTTGCCGTAATTTTTAAATCCTATTATTTCTTTGCCATTATGTGTTTTATGTCTTGATACATTATATACACCAGTGTTTACTAACCAAATTGTCCTGTTGTTATTTTCAATGAAATCATCTCGGTTGTAAATCATTATATCCGGCAGACCATCATTATCAAAATCATTAATCGTGACTTCTTTATTTTTCCCTTGTAAATATTGAGCGGGAATCATTCCGCCTTTCAATATCATACGTGAGGAATATTGAGAGGCTGAGTCTTGATTAAAATAAAAATTTAGTATTGTGTTTTTAAAATCATTTATAAGTAAACGATTTATACCAGTAAGTGTATCATAATACATTAAATCGGTAAAACCATCCCCATTAAAGTCTGATGTTTTTATAATTTTGTTAATCAACTCATATGGTGAAATGACATTAGTAAGCGGAGCTTTGAATATAAAGTTTTTATTTTGAAGAATATAAAATTTCGTTTCACCAGTATTTCTTGTAAAAACAAGCAAATCATCTAATCCATCTCCATCCCAATCTCCCTGTAAAATCTGCTTATTATCATTTGATTTTAGCTCCTCGGGGTTTATAGGATTAATAGATGTGCGTTTTACTTTGTACATATTAGCGATACTCTCATTTGAATATGGCTCCATATCGTTGTATTTAACTACAATGGCCTGAGGACAATAGTCGTTACCATAACAAGTTTTAATTTCTCTCACCAAAGAATTACCTGTAGAAAGGCTGTAATTAATACCGGATGTAGTATAAATGAATTTGTACTCTTTAAATAATGTGCCGTCATTTATAACTACAATTTTTTGTAAGCGCTTATCTATTATATTTCTTGAACCAAGTATATTTTGGTGAATTATATCTTGTCTACTTTCATATATAAATTGAATTTCGTTATAGGGAATTAATCCTGTGTTGTTATTTCCAGTGTATCGAACTTTAGATAGATAATAGCTTCCTTTAATATTATTTTCATTATACTCAAAAACAATGTAATTCCCTTTTGTGTCACTTATCCTATTCACTAACCAGTAAAGAGGAATATTGGTACCTGATGCCTCAATTCTTGAATCCTCTGTTGCACCATACTCCATTATTCGTCCATCTTTAGTCCAGACTTTAAAAGATTTGGGAAATCCATCTGCAGTTGTATCGATGGATTCTATCTTCATAAATTGCTCACTTTCTGTCTTATAAGATTTATTAAGTCCAAAATAATTAGCATTAAATACTGAAGCATCTCCACTATATGGCCCTTCACGGAGAACTAAGCGCATTCCATCAAGCATTAAACGGTCTGATTTTGTAAAAGGTAAACCCACTTCCAAAGGTTGTTTTTCCATTAAATAGCCTGCACTATCAAATTCATAAAAACCATGTCTGTTATCTTGTGCATACGTTTGCTGAGATCTAGTTATACTTGATAAACCGTTTATATTCCAACCCACACCTATCAAACCGTTACCACTTTGTGAGTTATAGTTAATGCTTAATTCTGGTTTTACTCCAGCCGTACCTGGCGATACTTCAATTTGGAGTGAGTATAAAAAAGCTCCGCCTTCGGAAACCTGTCCATTAGAATTCACGCTTATGGCCGTATCTCCCGGAATGTTAATTTGTGAATAAGCACAAAAATGAATACAAAAAATTTGAACAAGAAGAAATTTTTTTATTAAACTTGAACTCATAAATATTAAAGGTTTAGAAGCTTATAAACTTCAATAATTTTTTTAAAAAAAACAAAGGCTTGAAGTAAGGGTAAATTTCGAGGGGTGGTGGATATATAAAAATTTCTATATCAATTAGCAACTGCTCATTACATAATTGATTATTCAAATATTGTACTCTAAATAATGTCCTACAATACCAACTACTTTGTATTTTTTGGAAAGAATATTCTATTTGTCCTAAATGTTAGAGATAGAACGGATGCAGCGATGTAACATCCTTAGGATTGTGATTGCATTCTGAATAACCTGCTAGATTATTTTATTACCAATGTTTAAGAAATCAATTATTTTAAATATTGCCAGAAATCATTTCCTCCGCCTTTACCAGTGCCGATGTATCCCTTTCCACCTATTGAAAAACCAATGGCAGCATTTCTTGCGCCACCCCCGAAATCTGCTTTTCTTGTCCACAAGTTTTTAATTGGATCATATTGCCAAAAATCTTTGGCATTAGAACCCATGTAACCTGTACCAATGTAACCCATATTCCCGATGTTAAATCCAACAGCCAATTCTCTTGCCCCTCCTGCAAAATCAGCTTTTTTTGTCCAGGAGTTTGTAGAAGGATCATACTCCCAAAAATCATTTTTGTAAGTAAATTTCCCATTCGTAAAGTATGTTCCAGTTCCAATGTATGCTTTGCCATTAATTACAAACCCACAGGTCGCATATCTTACACCACCAGGGAAGTCTGCCTTTCGTGTCCATTTATCCACACCTGGATCATATTGCCAAAAGTCTTTATAAGGAATGTAGGCAGCAGTTCTACCTAACCCAATGTAACCTTTACCATTAATGCTAAAACCCTGGCCTACTGTTCTGCCATTGCCAGGAAAATCAGCCTTTCTTGTCCAAATATTTCCTAATGGATCATATTCCCAAAAACCAATTGAAGGTATATCTGAAGGTGAATATGATCCGGTGCCAACATAACCTTTATTGCCAATAGTAAAACTTACTGCCCCCTGCCGGGGTCCACCTCCAAAATCTGCTTTTTGTGTCCATGTATCCGCAACAGGATCATATTCCCAAAAATCTTTACTACTGATCGGTAGATTAAACCCTAATCCAAGGTATCCTTTATTACCAATACTAAAAGCTGTTGCAAGAACACGTATGTTACTTGGTACTGATGCTTTCTGTAGCCAGGTATCAACCTGTGTAAACCCTTTCAGGTAAAGGCAACATGATAAAGGCAACAATAAGCAGGTTAATTTGCAATAAGCAGTTATTTTGTGTGTTGTCATTACAGTTATTTAGTGGTATAATCAATTTTTAGGTCAATCAATTCCTTTTCATCAATGGTGGGTGGCATTATTCCCTGTACAAGTTTTTTAATCACCAACTGAGCAACTTTTTCAGCGTCTATTTTTCTTTTAAAGCCTTGCGTTCCGGGTTTACCCGGTATATTTTGTTGACGAATCAAAACTTTATTTTTAACAAGTATTTCATACCCGTATGTATTTCCTGGTGCCTGAATAATGCGATAGGAGGTATCCATGCTATAATAAAAAGTTTTTTTTATATTCTGACTGAAAGCAGTTTGAAATTTTAATGAGGACCAAAAAAATGTAGCAATCATAACAAAATGTAACAAACCCGGTACATATAATTTTATCATTGCAATATTTATTTTATGGGGAGTGTCAAATAAAATTCTGATGAAAGTTGTGAAACAAATAATTCAGCCACATAAATTTCAGCATTATAGCCATACGGGTACAAATGGGGACGTATGAGAGAATATTTTTTCTGTTCAAAAATATTATTGTAAGGATTAGTATCAGCATCTTTATCATTGTATTGAAGTACAAGAATATCCTGGAGTAGAAAATGGTTTCCTGTTTGTATATTATAATTCTGTAAGCTTTTTTCAATTTCTTCTTTGCTAAAAAAAAGACGTAGGTAGACCGCTTTATCAGGCTGTTTCTCTGTACGAATGGCAAAGTTTCTTGGAAAAAGGTATATACTTTTATTCTCCCCTCTGCTATTTTTGATTTCTATATTTTTCTGTGTGTCAAACAGGCTGCTGTAACAAAGATTACCCAGGTTTTCTAAAATTTTAAATTGTGCCCCCATATAGCAATTAGCTGTTGCACACTCCTGATAAAATTCCCATGTGCCATTGTATTTTAAAGGATAACAAGCTGTTTCATCGTATAAACCTGAATCTTTTCTTACCGTAAGATATCCTTTCATTAAACTATCCACCTCCTCTTTTTGTAACAGAAAAGTGAATGTATTTTTTTGCAATTTATTAGTAAGTAAACCTGCTATTAGCTTCGCACTTTCATAAGAAGGGAATGGATGTAACCCCTGCCATGTAGGAATAAACGGCTGATGAATATAAACCTTTCCATTTTTAATTATATCAAACCCAAACCCCTTATCTGCTATAGTAAAAATTTCATACTCCATAGAATTTTTCAAATCTATAGCTAGAGGTGGAATTTTTTTGGGGTATTGTTTTACTGAATTATTTGAGCAGCCAAAAAGTATAGAGCAGAAAATAATTATGTTGAATATTAAGGTGTTGGACATATACCTTTATGATTCATATTTCGAATATACGAACTAAATGTTTTTGTTAATATTATATACCTACAAGTTGGTATTTCTTCAAAATAAAAAACACCTTACATTGCCTGAGTAAAGTATATAAATGAAACTATGTATTTTAATAATTATTTTAATTAGTTGGTTTAATGCATTTGCCACAGATAAAGATTATATCAAACCTGTTAAAATTAATAACACTTCTTCATTTAATATTTCTAAAAATCTCTCCAGCTATACAGAAGGGATACAACCCGTTAACGTAACGCTTGCAGTGGCATACTATTTTGCAGGAAAATATAGAAAAATTTCTGAAACCAATAATGATTATTTCAACAGCGGCACCGCTTATAAACGACAATGGCTGGCTTTGGAACTAATAAATACCACTGATGAACAAGTAGTGACTGCAATGCAGTGTATTAAATCTGATTTAAACAGTATTGATGGCTATAGCATAAATGATATTCAAAAAATACTTCCATTATCTGCTTCAGTTAATAACAAAACGGAAGAAAAGAAAAGGTTAAGTGAGCCAATCACTTTTACAATCATTCTTCAGCCAAAGGAAAGATTATTATTGCTTTTTCACACCATTAACAGAGGCGAACTTTTTTATTTCCCGGCAAAAATTTATAAGGGAGATTATTTTGATAAATTAGCAGCTAAAAAAAATAATTTCTTTGGCATTTTTCAGGGAATTTTTATTTTCATCATTTTTTTTAACCTTATTATTTACCTGGCTACATTAGAAAAAATTTATCTTTTTTATTTATTCTATGCACTGTTTATTGGGTTATTTGCTTTGAACGAAGTAGGCAGCCTCGCACATATATTTAATGGTGTAAGCTTTATTAATTTTTTTTCAGGCTTAACATTTTTATTCATTGGCTTTGCGGCCTGGCTGCTTCTCATGAACAATTTTTTAAGTCTTAAAAAAACCAATACCTGGATATATACATTAACCTGGTGCCTGGTATTTATTGATATACTTTTTTCGGCACTTCCTTATACAGATGTTTTTTTTAAAGATGGTTTACCCTTAGCAATGCAAAAAATATATCAAAGCGGAATTACCGTTTTATTTGCTGTGAACCTGATATTTATAGTAACAACAAATATTATCCGTATTAACCAGAAGGATAAACTTGCAATAATGTATGCAATTGCCAATATACCAGTAATTGCAGGCACGTTAATCTATTATACTAACTATTACAACATAACCAATTTACAATTTGGCTGGAGTAACCCTATTGCACTTGGACTTAGTATAGAAACCTTCCTTCTTTCTTTAGGATTTGTATACAGGTATGATCTTATTACTAAGGATAAACAAAATTTATTGCTAGATATTAATAGAAATCAGCAGGAACTGATAAAGCAGATCATTATTACCCAGGAAACAGAGCGGCAGCGAATTGCTGAAGACCTTCATGACGAACTGGGGGGGAACCTTGCAGCATTAAAAATGACCATGCAAAGTTTTCGGCTACCACATGAGCAAACCACTCATTTAGCAGATTTAATTGACAAAACATCAGAGAATTCCCGAAATATTTCTCATAACCTTATGCCTCCTGAATTTAATAAAACCAAATTTATTGAACTGCTTGAAATTCACTACCGGCATTTAACACAAACCAGCAATATACATTTTCATTTTTTTTATACAGGTTATAATATTTATTTTATTAAAGAGGATGAACTGATCATTTACCGCATCATTATGGAATTGACAAATAATATTATAAAACATTCAGGCGCCAGCGAGGCAACTATACAATTAATTTATGATGAAAAAGAATTAACGCTTATGACAGAGGATAATGGAAAAGGAATCATGCCTGAGAAAAATAGTGGCATGGGGTTAAGAAATGTGCGCACAAGGGTTAGTTTTTTGAATGGTAAAATAAATATTGACTCAGGCGTAAGGGGTACTACAATAATGATACAATTACCTTATAAAAATATTGATGAATAAAATAAAGATAATAATTGCAGACGATCATACTCTTTTCATTAATGGTCTTCAGTTGTTATTAAAAGATGAATCATGGATAGAAATGATTGACATTGCAAATGATGGTAAAGAATTATTGAATATTCTGACAAAGACAAAACCCGATCTTATTTTACTTGACATTAATATGCCCGCTTTGAACGGGCTTGATGCGGCAAGGTTCATTAAACAAAGTTATTCATCAATTAAAATAATTATTCTTTCAACATACAGTGATGAGCATTTAGTTAATAAAGCAAAGCAGGCAGGTGTAAATGGATACCTGCTGAAAAACAGCAGCAAGGATGAGCTTTTACAAACTATTAGGCTGGTTATGAAAAATATAGCATCCTTTCCTTACCTCAAACTAACAGAAGAAAATCTTTTTGATAGAGAGGATAATTTTTTGAAACAATTCAATCTTACCAAAAGAGAAATAGAAATACTGCAACTCTTAAAAAATAATTTTACCAATCAGCAGATTGCTAATAAGCTATTTCTAAGTATTTATACAATAGAAACCCACAGAAAAAACATTATGCAAAAATTAAATTTAAACTCCCCGGCCGCACTTATAAAATTTATTATAGAATACAATTTGTAGCACAATAGTCTTTTCTCATTTCTCCCCCATGTCTTGTCCTGAAATAGGTTGACTTTTTTTTGTTCAAAACTAAGTTTTAGCGCCGTTGTTGGTCTTCCGCCGTTTTACGAGCCCACTCTCCAAACCTCACACGCCGCTGCAGGTGTTGTCACAGCCGGCATAACCATTTTACAGTAGCAAATTATTTTCTAAATTAGTTGCGCGACTTTTACTTATCCCACTGAGTAGCCCCAATACTTCACTGCAACTATACACAATAGGCTGCCGATGAGTGGAAATAAACATAAGAACATAATCATTCAAAGCCTAAATTTTTTACCGTAGAGAAAAGAATAGAATTAAATGCTTTTGTCCCGATAGCGATCGGGATGGACAATTACATTCATATGATTTGGCAACCATTGCCCAGAGAGACACTTACATCCATCCTACTTAGTTTTATAAAGTTTACAGCACAGAAGATCAAATTGGCTCTTACGGATGACAAATCTTTTTTATTACCACTTTGCCTGGTTAATAAAAAAGATAGGCAATATCAGATCTGGAAAAGAAAACCTTTAAGTGTTGAATTACACTTCCAAAAAGTATCAGATGGCTTGTTTTAGCGCATCTATACACCCTTTTACGCTAAATGAATCATGCACACAATGGCCTACTATTTTTCGTGAATACAAATCCGTGATGATCTTTGCTTTTAGTCCAACTCAGTACCCGGATCTATAAAAGCGTTTCTGAACGTGTAGATTCATCATTACGTAATGAACATTTAAGCTATAATCACCATATAGAGGTAGCAAAACTTTCTGAAGATAAGCAGGTAGAATTTCTAAGCAGGGCAAGCGAAGAAAAATTAAGTGTTCGGGAGTTGAGGCAGGAAATAAGAAAGGATAATATACTTATAAAGTGAACGACATACCAGAGGGTGTGTTTAATATTATTTATTGTGATCCACTGTGGCAATATGACTTCGCTGAAACCAACAATAGAAAAAAACGGACAACTAAGAAGGACAACTAAGAATAATTAAAAAAGCCTGAAAGCATTTCTGGTATTTCGTTTCAGGCTTGTTACAAGTGATCCCGCTGGTACAAAACTCGAACTTTTTGGTCGAAGATTTGAAGCTTTTGTGTGATTTACATGCTGCGTAAATTAATTGAAGGGATTTATAAATTTTATTGATTTTCAATTATTTACTACTTGTGCCAGTCCTAAATAAACCGTTAGAAAGCCGTTTAAGCCCTTTACAACCCTTTGAAGGAAGATTATATTTATTACCCTTTCCAGTTGTACCAACTTTTCTTATCAAGTTCTGCCCAACAAAACCGATAAATCCTTTCGTGGTTGAGATCTATGTTTTTCTTTCAAAAGATCAACAGTAAGTGAGCCAGGCAATTCACCAGGATTCCAGCTCCGCGGTGTTCCATATTTTCAAGTATAGTAAGCGCATCCGATACTATCTGGTGGCTTTTATTGCTTTTGATATTAGCAACAAAGCCTATACCGCATGAGTCATGCTCAAATGATGGAGAGTAAAGACCGCAGCTTGTCATGTTTTTTATTTAGTTGTTTGGCTACGGCATGCTATCATTGTTGGATAGTTGAAATAGTAAGTTGGTTTTCTTTGCGCCGGACTGAGGCATAATTTATTATGCTTTATTCCGTTGTTTCATTTG
>Ga0183260_10001110_pt1 | contig 22879 bp, 19 predicted proteins | sample AntDrymUQ4972206_2_FD_129768 | JGI IMG/M metagenome (GOLD analysis project Ga0183260, IMG submission 129768) | Polar desert sand microbial communities from Dry Valleys, Antarctica - metaG UQ497 (22.06) (version 2) (version 2) | ecosystem: Environmental > Terrestrial > Soil > Desert | place... | reverse complement strand
CGGCCGGACGCCGATCAGATCGCCATTCGGCGTCGAGATCACGACGGGCCGCTTGACGATCGATTCCATGGTCATGATGCCGACTTCCGGCGCGTTGATGATCGGCTGGGTGATGATCGAGCCGGTCCAGCCGGTGTTGTCGAGCGTGAACGTGCCGCCCTGGATGTCGTCCAGGCGGAGCCTCTGGCCACGTGCTCGATCGGCGAGGTCGCGGATCTGACGGTTGAGACCGTGGATGCTGAGCAGGTCGGCGTCCTTGATCACCGGGACCACGAGCCCGTCGTCGACGGCCACGGCGACGCCCAGGTTGATCGCTTGCCGGCGCCAGTGGCCTTCTTCTGTGAAGTGGGCGTTGAAATCGGAGTGCTTCTTGAGGGCATCCACCGTCGCCTTGGCCACGAACGCGTCATAGGTCAGGCTGATGCCCTCTTGCGACTGGTAGCTGCCCTTCGCCGTGTCGCGCAGCGCGACCACGCCGGACATATCGATCTCGATCACGGTGTAGGCGACCGGCACCTGGAGTGCCTTGGTCATCTGCGCCGCGATGGCCTTCCGCATTGGCGATAGCTGCTTCAATGAGTCGCCCTGCGCGACCGGCGACGCGGCCGACGGGGCCGATTGAGCTGGAGCCACCTGCCCCGATGGAGCCGCAGAAGCCGTCTGCGCCGCTGGTGCCGGCGCTGCGGCAGCCGCGCCACCCGACTCGACGAACTTGAGCACGTCGTCGCGCGTCACCCGACCGGAGTGGCCACTGCCCGCCACCATCGCGAGATCGACGCCGTGCTCGCGCGCCAGTCGCCGCACTGCGGGAGTGGTCGGACCCTTGTAGCCGTCGGGGGGCGAAGCTCCGTTTCCGCCCGTCTTCTGAGGCGCTGCAGCAGCCGTCGCAGCGGATGCCGACGGCTGGCTGGTCGGTTGCTCGAACGATGGCGGTGGAGCGGAAGGTGCGCTCGGCGGGGAGGCGGGCCGCTCGTCGGACCCTGCCGGACCTTGCCCGTCTTCGGTCGCTACAGACCGGGACTTTTCGTCGGCCGTCGCCTCAGCGCTCTTGGCCGGCGCGGGCTCGGCGCTGGCTGCGACCGCTGCTTCGGATGACTCGATGACTGCGATCTCGGTGTTGTTCGGAACAGTCTCGCCTTCCTGGACCAGGATCTCGGTCAGTGTGCCTTCGAAGGGTGACGGCACCTCGGCGTTGACCTTGTCGGTGATCACCTCGACGATCGGCTCGTACTTGTCGACGTGGTCGCCCACAGTCTTCAGCCACTTGCCGATCGTGCCCTCCGCGACGCTTTCGCCGAGTTGCGGCATCTGGACCTTGGGCATGGCGCGGGTGTCTCCTCGAGGGTTCGCCGTATATAGACCTTCGGCGCGCATAGTGTCACCCATGCGGCTAATCGACGTCGACCTCGCGAGCGGGCGCAGGCCAATGACGTGGCACGAATTCGAGACAGCTGCTCCGGAGCTGGCGGGGCTCGGACGCGAGCGGTTCGCTGCCACGGGCGTCGCGCTGCTCGGGACGCTTCGACGATGGGTCCCGATGGTCCGCCAGCGACGGCTTGACTACGAGGGGTGGTGGCTGCATACCCATAGCTGGCGTTATCCGCGATTGAGTGCGCAGTAAGCCGCCGTGAAGCCAGGATCGTCACGCTGTCCGGATGGACGACCAACGCATCGGACGCATCGTGCGGGCACTGCGTCGACGGCTCGCGTGGCGGCAAACTGACCTAGCGCACAGATCCCGATGCTCACAGAAGACTGTCTCGCGGGCGGAGCTCGGGCATCTGCCATCGCTGCCGATCATTCGACGAATACTGGCCGCGCTCGACGCGTCGCTCGTCGTCGAAGTCCGCTGGCGCGCGGGGGCCCTCGATCGGCTGCTCGATGAGGACCACGCATCGCTCAGCGCGGCGGTAATGGAGCTCCTCTCCTCGGCCGGGTGGGAGGTGCGCGTCGAGGTGACCTACTCCGAGTTTGGCGAGCGGGGGTCTATCGACATCCTCGCGTTCATGCCCTCGGCAGGCGTGCTGCTCGTGATCGAGATCAAGACCGACATGGCGGCGGTCGAAGCCACTCTCAGGAAGGTCGACGAAAAGGTTCGCCTGGCGCCTGATGTTGCCAGGAAGAGGTTCGGCTGGGACGCGTCGACCGTGGGTTGGCTGCTGGTCATGCCCGAGCGGAGCACGTTGCGGAGGCGCGTCGAGCGGCACTCCTCAGTGTTCGCTCGCGCATTCCCGGTGCGCGGGTCGGAGATTCGCCGGTGGCTGCAGCAACCGACGAAAGCAATCGCCGGCCTGTGGTTCCTGTCATCTAGCCGTGGGACGACTCGTATCCAAAGACGCGGCGGAGGAGAACGGGTCCGAATCGCCAACTGCCCGTCTCCCAGTCGCGGGGCGGCTGCTTGACTGGTCGGAGCGGTCGACAACGGCTGTCCAGGGTGATGTCGCTTGGATAGGAGTCGCCCGACCTCTAAATGACGGGCGACGAGCGCGACGGAGCCTAGTACGCGGCGAGGCGCCTCACGGCGTCGGCGACGCGGTCGGGGCTGGGCATGTACCAATCCTCGAGGACGTGGTTGTAGGGCACGCCGGGAACGTCGGGGCCGGTGACCCGCACTATCGGGCCGTCGAGGTGGTCAAACGCCTCCTCGGCAAGGATCGCCGAGATCTCCGCACCGAACCCGCCGAAGCGGTTGTCCTCGTAGACGATCACGGCCTTGCCGGTCTTGCGGACGCTGCCCAGGACCGTCTCACCATCCAGCGGCCGCAGGGTACGCAGGTCGACCACTTCAACCGACACGCCCTCCCCCTCGAGCAGGTCCGCTGCCTCGAGCGCGTAGTGAGCCATCAGGCCGTATCCGATCACCGTGACGTCGGACCCTTCGCGGGTCACCTTGGCTGAGCCGAGCGGCACCGTGTACTCGGAATCGGGCACCTCGCCACGCACCGAGCGATACATCTTCTTGTGCTCGAAGAAGAGCACCGGATCGTCGTCGCGGATGGCCGAGCGGAGCAGCCCACAGGCGTCGTAGGGCGTCGACGGAATGACCACCTTCAGCCCCGGAATGTGAGCGAAAAACGCCTCGACCGACTGGCTGTGATACAGCGCGCCGTGCACGCCGCCGCCGTACGGCGCTCGGAGCGTCATGGGCACCGAGAAAGCGCCGTTGGAGCGGTAGCGCATGCGCGCCGCCTCAGACAGGATCTGGTTGAACGCCGGGAAGATAAAGTCGGCGAACTGGATTTCGGGCACAGGCCGCATGCCCGCCACGGCGGCGCCGATGGAGACGCCCACGATCATCGACTCGCTCAACGGCGTGTCGAGCACCCGGTCGCCGCCGAACTCGTCGTACAGGCCGTCGGTAGCAAGGAAGACGCCGCCCTTCTTGCCGACGTCCTCGCCGAGCACGACGATGGACTCGTCGCGCCGCATCTCCTGCGCGAGAGTTGAGCGGACCGATTCGATGTAAGTCATGACGGCCACGACTCAGCCCTCCCCCGCCGCACGGGAGTCGTCGTCGCCCAGCACGCCGAACGGCCCACCGTCGCCGATGAAGCGGACGCCGCCCCAGAGCGGGTCGTCCATCCGTGCCGGCGGCTCGGTCGCGTAAACGTGCCGCTGAGCAGTCGCAGGGTCCGGGTCAGGCTGCGCTTCGGCCCAATCCGTCGCGTCCTCGACCACCTTGCGCGATTCGGCCAGGAGCTCCGCTTCGCCTTCCTCGTTCAAGAACCCGGCCTCGCGCAGCTGGTCGCGGAAGAGAGGCAGCGGGTCGCGGCCTTTCTCGGCCTCGAGCTCCTCCGCGCTGCGGTATTTAGTGTGCTGGTCATCGGATGAATGCGCGGTCAGTCGGGAGACCTTGGCCTCGATGAGCGTCGGACCTTCGCCCGACCGCGCGCGGTCGATCGCGTCTCGTCCCTCGCGGTAGCAGGCCAGCACATCGGAACCGTCGACGATCACGCCGGGCATGTTGTAGCCGGCGCCGCGGATGGCGATGTCCTCCACTGCCGACTGGAGGGCCATCGGCACGCTGATCGCATAGCCGTTGTTCTCGACCACGTAGATCACCGGCAGCTTGTGGATGCCGGCGAAGTTCAACCCCTCGTGGAAGTCGCCCTGGTTGCTCGAGCCCTCGCCGATGTAGGTGATCACGACCTGTTCGGTCTTGCGCAGCTTGGCCGCCCACGCGATGCCCGTCGCGTGGAGCAGCTGTGTCGCCACCGGCGATGACACGGACAGGATGTTGCGATCCTTGATCCCGTAATGGCCGGGCATCTGGCGGCCGCCCGACGAGGGATCCACACCGCGCGCGAACTGGGCGAGCATGATCTCGCGCGGGCTCATTCCGAAGGTGATCAGCGATGCGACCGACCGGTAATACGGAACCATCCAGTCGTGGCCCTTGCGCAGCGGATAGGCGAGGCCCACCTGCGCGCCCTCGTGACCTTGGCCGCTTATGACGAACGGGATCTTGCCTGCGCGGTTGAGGATCCACATCCGCTCGTCCACGGCGCGGGTGATGGCCATCAGCTTGTACATCGCGATGAGATCGTCGCGAGACAGGCCGAGGTCCTCGCCGAACTGGCCGTTGCCCCCGGTTTTGGCCTGGGACTCTGACTTGGTCGGGGTACGCGTGGCCATCTCGCTCCTAAGGCTAGAAGTTGATGGACTTGCCGTCGACGGCGAGTGCGGCCTCGCCGATCGCCTCGGACAGGGTCGGATGCGGGTGAACGGCCGAGCCGACTTCCCAGGCAGTGGCTTCGAGCAGCATCGCCGCGCTGGCTTCGCTGATCAGGTCGGTCACGTTGGCGCCGATCATGTGGACGCCGAGCAGCTCGTCGGTCTTCGCATCGGCGACGACCTTGACGAAGCCTTCATGCTCGCCGCGGATGAGCGCCTTGCCCGAAGCCTGGAACGGGAACTTGCCGGTACGCACTTCGATCCCGTCGCGTGCGCACTCCTCTTCGCTGCGGCCGATCGACGCGATCTGCGGCCGCGAGTAGGTCGCGCGCGGCATCTTGAGGTAGTCGACAGTCTCCGCCTCGGCGCCGGCGATCGCATGGACGGCGGCGATCCCTTCGTGCGCGGCAACATGCGCAAGCAGCAGGCCGCCGATCAGGTCGCCACACGCGTACAGGTGCGGCTCGGCGGTGCGCATTCGCGCGTCGACTGTCACGTACCCCTTCTCGACCTTGGCCCGGGTTGATTCGAGTCCGACGTTCTCCGAGTTCGGCGCACGGCCGGTTGCGACGAGCATCTGCTCTGCGCGTAACTCCCTGGGCTCACCGCCCTCGGGCCCGACCATCAGGCAGATGCCCGATTCGTCCACCGATACGGCGCCCGAGTCGAACCGAGCGTTCGTCATGACCCTCATGCCGCGGCGCTTGAAGGATCGCTCGAGCTCCTTGGAGATATCGGGATCCTCGAGCGGCGTCAGTTGAGGCAGGTATTCCAGCAGCGTGACCTCGACGCCGGCGTCGTGGTAGAAGCTGGCGAACTCGACGCCGACCGCACCACCACCCACGACCACGATGCTGGCCGGCAGCGTGTTTCCCGTCGTCGCCTCGTCGCTGGTTATGATGTTCTTGCCATCTGGCTCGAGTCCCGGAAGCGACTTCACGCGGCTGCCGCTGGCCAGAATTACGTCGTTGGCATCGAGAACACGCTCGCCGTCAGCCGTCCCGTCCTCTTTGAAGGTCTCGACGCGCACCTTCTTGCCGCCCTGGAGCGTGCCTCGGCCGCGGATGTGCTCGACCTTGTTCTTCTTGACCAGCGCGTCGAGGCCCTTGGCCAACCGGTCGACGACCTGATTGCGCCTCTTGGCCGCGACCGCGTAGTCGTACGTGACGCCCTCTACGTTCACGCCCATATCCGCCGCCCCGTGCTGGATGCGCTCGTAGAGCTCAGCCGATTCGAGCATCGCCTTGGTCGGGATGCAGCCGATGTGCAGGCAAGTCCCGCCGAGCTTGGGGCGTTCGTCGATCAGCGCAACCTTCAGGCCAAGCTGTCCGGCCCGGAAGGCAGCCGAGTAACCACCCGTACCTCCGCCGAGGACGATGAGGTCGAAGCTGTTGGAGGAGCCGACTGCCACGCCCGGTCAGCCTGCGGGGTGTCGGGCTGCACGCTGCGCAGGGGCGCACGAACAGCCGACAATTGACGCTGGGATCATCGCGCCAGATGGTACGCGCGGCCCAAACTGCCTGCAAGGAACGGCCATACTCACCGGCGTGCCAGCCCAGCTAGCGCTCGACGCGCTGTTCATCGCGATCGGCTACCTGGCTGGCTCGCTGCCGATGGGAGTCATCGTGGCCCGGCTGACCGGGGCGCGCGATCCGCGGACTGTCGGCAGCGGTCGAACGGGCGGCACGAACGCGCTCCGCGCGATGGGCGCGCGGCGTGCAGTCCTGGTAGCTGCATTGGATGTGGCCAAGGGAGCGCTGCCCGTGGCCGCATCCATCCTGGTTGGCGCGTCCCCGCTCGGAGTTGCCCTTACTGCCGTCGCGGGCGTGGTTGGTGCGTGGAGCTCGATCTTCCTGCGCTTTCACGGCGGCCGCGGTGTCGCCACCAGTATCGGCGCGACGCTGGTGATCCAGCCACTGGTGATCCCGCTGGCCGCGCCGTTCTTCTTCGGCACCATCTGGCTGACGCGCTACGTGTCCCTGGGTTCGCTGCTGGGCACGGCCGCCGGCGCGGCCATCCTGGGCGTGTTCGTCTGGATGGGCTGGAACGACTGGCCGGACTTCATATTCGGAATCGTTGGCGCGTCGATCGTGTGGATCGCCCACCACGACAACATCGGCCGGCTGCTGCGCGGTGAGGAGCGCAAGTTGGACATGTTCGCGCGAAGCGACTAGGCGCGCCGGCGTGGAGTCAGGACGCGCGCCAGCACAAGAACGGTCACGACCACGAGTCCAACGATGATCACGGGGGCCAGCCCGATCGCGCTGTCTACCGCCGGGAACAGACCGCTCAGCCAGGCGATGGCGAGCACGAGCGCAACAACCAGGACCGCCGCCAGGACGACCTCGCGATCTCGGACAGGACGCCGAGGCTGATCGCGGTCAGCCACTGTCGGCCTCGCTCGGGATGCCTATAGGCGCGACGAGAATGCGCCCGGCCAGGGCGCGTCCCCTCCGCGTGAGGAGGCCCTCCTTTGGCCGGTGGAATGTAACGGTCAGGTCCGCCCGGATGTTGGGCTGCGAGGGCGCGCCTGAACTCAGGTCCAGCGCCGTCGGGGTGTCGATCGCCAGCACCGGAACGCCGCCGCGTCGGGCGCGGATGCAAACGTCGACCGCTTCGCTGATCGGCTCGCGAAGCCGGCCGGGCACGCCGGTCCCCAGCAGGCCATCGATCACCAGCGCGGCACGCTCGATCCCGTTGAGCAGCAGATGTGCGGCGTGACCCGAGTCAGCCTGAATCCGCTCGACAAGCGCCAGACCCTGCAGCGCCTCCCAGTTCGCCTGGGCCTCTCCGGCCCCGGGCCGGCGGTCCGTGGTAACCAGCACGACCACTGAACTGATGCCGAAGTCGGCCAGACGGCGCGCGGCGACGAAGGCGTCGCCGCCGTTGTTGCCCGGTCCCGCCAGCACGAGCACGCGGCCGGACGACTGACGATCGGTCGAGTTCAAGATTGCGCGCGCAGCTACCGCGACCGCGGCCCCTGCCTGTTCCATCAGGTCCCTGCTTGGGACGCCCATTCGTTGCGCGCGCCGGTCGGCGCCGCGCATCTGCTCCGCCGTCATCGGCCGGCGCGCGCCGTACCTGGCCCAGTGCGAAATCAGCGTGTCCAGTTCCACGTTTGGATCCGCCAAAGCCGGATCATCGGCCGGGAGGGACTGCTCACCGCCATGGGCGATCGGCATCGATGCCTCGGTGCGCCCCACTGGATTCATGGGGACATCGTCGCACCTTGGATCGCGACACTCGACGGCCACCACGCAAGGCCGCCTAGGTAGCCACCAGATCCCTGCCATATCGCCGGCCGGCCACGATCAGATAGAGCCCGACCAGCGCACAACCGACGGCGAAAAGGAGCAGCCACCCGGCCACCGCGAAGATGGCCAGACTGAAGGAGTCGAGCGCCTCCTCGGAGATGCCCACCCCGGGCCCGGTGCGCACCGAGTCGGCCAGGGTATCCACCGTCCCGGCAAGCTCGGCGAGATTGTCAGCCGTTGCGATCACGTCACCCCGGTTGGTGTCGAGCGAAGTGCCAATCGTGGCCAAGTCCTGCGAGAGAAGCTGAAGCTGGCCCCCGACCTGATCGAAACCCGCGGCCAATCCAATGAGCGGCTGACCCACGATCGGAGTGGTGATGCCCATCGCGTCGCGCAGCTGGAACATGCTCGTCGCGACGCCGACGGCGATGCCCGACGAGCGATCCGTTGCCGCATGGGCGTCTGAGAGGCTGGCGTCCATCCGTCGGACGCCCTGGGACATCTCTCGGATCGTGGTCTCGGCCTGCTCCATCGATTCGAGCAGCGCCGCTCGCTGGGCATCGACCGACTGCGAGAGCTCGCGAATGCGCTCCAGCGGCTGATTCAGCGCCGTCGCCACCACGGCGAAGATCGCGATGCCGATCAGGCCGTAGCCGACCAGCAGGCCACCGAGCAACTGCACCCGGCGACCGCGGCGCCTCGCTCGACGGAGAGCGATCTCCTGTGACGCCGGCAGCACCAGCCGTGTCGTCACAGCCTCGTCATGCATTCCGGAGCGACCTGCGCAGGGCGAGGACGGTCAGGACCAGCAGGACCAAGGCAATGCCTGCCAGCGCGGACATCTCCCACCACGAGTTCGTCGTCCCGCGCAGCATCAGATCCTGAAGCAGGCGTATCCCGTGCGTCACCGGTAAAGCGTACGACGCGTACTGGACTCCTTCTCGAAACTCATTGACCGGTAGCACGAAGCCGCTGAAGAAGACCGATGCGAGGAGCAGCAGCAAAGCAAGCTGGACAGCCTGGCGTTCGGAATCGGCGATGATCGAGATGAGCAGACCGATGCCGAGGCTGGCCAGGACGACCAGCGCGATGACGCCCGCCACGAGCCACGGGCTCCCAAGCAGCGGGACTCCCAACACGATGACAAGGAGAAGGCTGGTAACCACCGCGATCACGGCACTGACGAGGCCCAGGCCGATGTACTTGCCGATCACGAGCTCGAGTGAGTTGACGGGCGAGATGCGGAACAGCTCCATTGTGCCACTGAGCCGCTCTCGCACGAACGACAACGCGGTGAGCGTCACGGCCATGTGCTGGAGCATCAGCGCGAACGCCGCCGGCGCGGCGAACGAAACCACGTTGGGAGAGCTCGGCGCGACGTTGGTGATATTGGCAACCGCCGGTTTGGCGACCACCTCGGGCGGTATCTGGCTGAGCTGACCACCGCTCAGCGGAACCGCGTAGCTCTGCCCGCCCGCCACGGCCTGCTTGATGATCTCCTCGTTGACGCGCTGGGTTACGACAGTCGCCAGGAAATCCGCGTAACCGGACGCCACCGGGTCGATCTCGTTCAGATAGATCTGGATCTCAGCCTGCTGACCCGCACGGAAGCGCGCGGCGGCATCCTCGGGCGCGATCACGAGCAGGTCGATCTCGTTGGCCGCCAACGCCTCGCGCGCCGCAGTGGCATCGGTGGCTACCTCCCGGATGTGCACCGCGGCGCCCGCGATCGACGAGTAGAACCCGCGATCGACGAGTAGAACTCGACATCGCGCGGGAGCGGCAGGTCCCCCGGCACCACGATCACAGTTTCGAGCGGCCTATGAACGCCGGTGTAGCCCAGGCCGAAGACCGCCATGATCAGGAACGGTCCGAGCACGAGGCTGAAGAAGGCGCCCGGCCGCCTGCGCACCTGGATAATCTCCTTGCGAACCTGGCCGATGATCCGGAATGCGGACTTGAATGGGCCGACGAGCAGATCTTTCATCGCGGTCGCGCGACTGCCTGGGCGATCTGTCCTGACGGGGTTGCCCCAGTCTGTCGACGCTCGGCGTGAGCCGTGACGAGAGCTGCGAAGACCTCGTCAAATGTCGGTCGGTACTCACGGCTGGAGTCGATCGTGCCCCCGATTTGGTCAATGGCATCGTTGATCTGAGGCGTGGCCACTCCGGCGTCGGCCACGACGAAAAGGAGCTGGCGCGGCGCCTGCTGGCGCACTGAAATCACGCCCCTCCAGCGCTGGCAGCGCGCGGGCATCGATCGGCGCGTTCGTCTCGACCTCGATCACCTCGCCGCCGAGCGCCTGCCGGCGCATGTCCTGCGGGGTTGCGAAAGCGATCAGGTTGCCCTCCGAGATCAAGGCGACCGCGTCGCAGTATTCGGCCTCGCTCACGTACTGGGTCGTGACGATGACGGTCACGCCGGTCTGGCGCAGCTGGTCGAACTCCTGCCAGACCTGTGTCCGGAGGAGCGGATCGATGCCTGCCGTGGGCTCATCGAGGATGAGCAAACTGGGCCGATGGACCAGCGCGCAGGCGAGCTCGAGCCGTCGCTGCATTCCGCCCGACAGCGCCGATGCCCGGCGGTTTCGCGCCTCGGAGAGGTCGACAAGGTCGAGGACTTCGGCGACGCGAGATCCCCGGCGCCAGGGCGGTATGCCAAACAACGAGGCCATGAAATCGACGTTCTCGCGCGCTGTGAGGTCCGGGTACAACACGAACAGCTGGGGCATGTAACCGATGCGCTCGCGCGTTCGGCGCCGAAAGTGGCGAGGGTCCTCGCCTAGCACCCTGACGACGCCCGTGTCGGGCGCGAGCGAGCCGGTCATCAGTCGGATGGTCGAAGTCTTGCCCGCTCCGCTCGGCCCGATCACGCCGACGATGGCTCCCTCTGGTATGGCGAGTGAGACATCCTCGACGGCCACCACGTCGCCGAAACGGCGACTGACGTGCTCGAGCACTACAACGATCGGCGCGCCGTGCTGACCGAGCGCCGAATTGGGCGCTCGCTCAGGTGCCGGAGCAGGCGGATGCGTGGGTGGCTGAAATGGTTGCTGGCCGGGTAATTTGACTGGTGGCTGGACCGGCGTTTCCGGCGACGGGTACAAGTTGGGCGGTTGTGCGGTCATGACACCTCGGCGACGCTGCGCTGGATGATCGTGGAGATGTAGCTTCGGCGTGGACGGGCGCCACGAGCGCACGGCGCGCTGATGGTGGCTGCGCGGCTGTTGCACGGACAGACGCATCGTTGACCACCGGCGGTGCAATGGCATCCCAAGGACACACCCGCCAGGGTCACTCACGCATCGCTGTTGCAGACCGGACGGTCACAACGAGATGCTGCTTCGCCGCGCGGGCGGCGCCGCCGGCTGGCGGCCGACAATCGCGGCGCCACTCGTCGCGCCGCGTAGAGCGGCGCATGGGACCCGACGTGCTCGTCCCAACGGGGTGATGTGCACTCTCGGCCGTACTGACTGACAATCTCCACAGGTGTATCGAGGACAACCGCCGCGCGCCACGCCGAAGAACGGCAACCGGCAGCGCAATTCCAACTTGGGTCGTCTTGCGCTGGCGCGTGTACGCGCGCGCCCGAAGAAGCGCAGTCGCATCGGTGTTTACGTCAGCACCATCTTTCTTTCTCTCGTTGGCTTCCTGATGCTCGGTGTGGTCGTGGCGGTCGCCGGAACCGCCACAGCATTCGCCTTCCTCGACCGCATGGAGAGCGAGCTGCCCGAGGTTTCAGGATTCGAGGAGCTCGACTTCGCCGAGCCATCGGTGGTTTACGACCGGACGGGCACTATCGAGCTCGCCCGCTTCCAGGTCGAGCGACGCCGGGTGGTCGACTTCGAGGCTATTCCCAAGGTCCTGCTCGACGCGACCATCTCGGTCGAGGACCGCACCTTCTGGGACAACGAGGGATTCGACCCGAACGCGATCGCTGTAGCGATCCTGGAAAACATCACCGGTGCGCGCGAACGCGGCGCGTCGACGATCACCCAACAGCTTGTGCGCGCCCGCCTGCTTCCCGAGGACGTAGTCGAAGGCGACCAGTGGGTGCGCAAGATCAAGGAGATCCTCCAGGCTCGCAACCTGACCCGTGCCAATCCCGGCGACGAGGGCAAGCAACGCATCCTCACCGCCTATCTCAATCAGATCTACTACGGGCATAACGCCTACGGGATCGCGGCCGCGTCGGAGGTGTACTTCGGTATCAACGACCTGAAGTTGCTCACACCGGCGCAAGCTGCCCTGCTGGCAGGCATGCCCCAGGCACCTGATGCATACGACCTCTTCAAATGGGCCGAACCCGACGCCCAGGGCCGACTCGTCGTCCCAACCGAGTCGCTCCATGGCGAGCCGCTCCCGCCGCCGGTCGAGCGGCGCAACTTCATCCTGCGCTCCCTCGAAGAGGGCCACGGCCATTTCATAAGGCTGACCACGGCGCAGCTTGACCAGGCGCTCAACGAGCCGATTGTGCTCGCCGAGGAAACGCGCATCATCTTCCAGGCGCCGCACTTCGTCTGGTACATGAAGGACCAACTGGACGCATTACTGCTCAGCCTCTCGCTCGCGCCGGCCGAGCGCGGCGGCTACAAGATCATCACCACACTGGACATGCGCGCGCAGGGACTCGGTGAGCGCTACGTTGGCGCCGGGACCATCTTGACCAACATGTCCCAGGGAGAGCTCGACAAACAGATCGAGGTACAGGGCCTCGAAACCGATCGGACGTGGATACAGGCGCTCCACGGGATGGACATCCACAATGGCGCGTTGGTCGCGATTGACGCGCGTACAGGCGACATCGTTTCGTATGTCGGGAGCGCCGGCTATTACCGCGACGACCTGGCGTCCCCGCAGCTGGACCCGAAGTTCGACGTTGCCGGCAATGGCTACCGACAACCGGGATCGGCATGGAAGCCGCTCGTCTACGCGGCCGGCTTCGACGCTAGGACTGTCACTCCTGGCACGCTTCTGCTCGACGTCACCACCGAATTCGCGCGCGACTGGTTCCCGCGCGATGCCGACCAGAAGGAACGCGGCCCGGTGCTGATGCGCGATGCCCTGACCTTCTCACTCAACATCCCGACCATCCGCGCGCTCGATCGGATCGGCGTCGAGACGGTTGCGACCCTGGCATCGAGCCTCAACATCTCATTCCCGCGCGGTGACCGGCACCTGCTCCAGGCCGGGCTGGCGGGCGCAATCGGCACGGCCGAGACGAACATGGTGGAGCTCACTTCCGCCTTCGGCGCGCTGGCCAACAACGGCGTGCAGGTGGAGCCGCGCACCATCCTGGAGATCCGCGACAGCAGCGGCAACATCGTCTCGAACACCGGTCAAAGCGCGCCCCGCCAGGTGATCAGCCAGCAGGCGGCGTGGCTGATGAGCGACATCCTGAAGGACAGCACGGATCCGCTGATCAACAACATATTCGGCCCCCGACTTCAGATCGTTAACGGCGTACCGGACCCGCTCGTGCCGGGCAGCGATCGGCGTCCCGCAGCCGCCAAGACGGGCACGACCAACGACCTGCGCGACCTGTCCGTATACGGCTACCTCCCGGTCCAGGCTGATCCGAACCTGCCGATCATCGTGTCCTCGGTCTGGTTGGGCAACAGCGACCACAGCCCGCCGCAGGGCGGTGACGTCTCGATCATCGCGGCCGACGGACCAGGGCGAATCTGGTCGGCCTTCATGCGCGACCTCTCGCGCGATTGGCCGATCGTCCCGTTCCCCCCGCCGCCGTCGGGCGTGGTGTCGGCGACCATTGACCTGTGGTCGGGCGGCGCCCCCGGCCCTTGGACCCGAGAGACCCGCGTCGAGTACTTCATCGATGGCACGCAACCCGGCAGCGACGGCCAGGTCGATCCGAACGGCCTCCTCTACCGCCAGATGTGCGGCAGCTGGTACGTCGACCTGACGAAGGTCGAGGCGGATCGGCCGGAGCGCTGGCTCGAGGCCGACATCGACTGGATGGACCGCGCCCGGCGCGGCACAGGCCGTCGCGGCCCCCACGGATCGACGACGGCGCATCTCTTCGGCCGCATCGACTGGGGCGGTTTCATCGCACCGGTCGACTGCTTGAGCGCACCCACACCGTCGCCGCCCCCGATTGGAGAAACCCTGCCTCCGACAAGGCCGCCCGACGGCACGCCCAAGCCAGGCGACACGCCGACACCGACGCCCGACAAGACGCCCAAGCCCACCGATCCGCCGCCGACCGATCCGCCGCCGCCGACCGATCCGCCGCCATCGACTGCGCCCGCGGCGCCTCCGTGAGCCGGGATGTGCCGACCAACGCGGCCAAACGCCTGTAAGAAGGCTGCAAGAAGGCGCAGTAGACACCCCGAGCGGATTCGACGGTTGAGCGAAGACGATGTGGCCGTTACGAGTTTGAATTCGTTGGAGGACTCAGATGGCCGAGGCACGCAGTCAAGCACCATCCAAGAGCAGCAACCCGACCACCGCTGAGCGAAACGGATCGAAGCGCGACGCGAGCGGGGTTCTGGCGGGGGCGCAGGATGCCGCCGAGCTCGTCAGGACAACCGCTGAGCGCGCGGCCGAGAAGTGGCCGGAGGCTGTCGAAAGCGCGCAGACCTACGCCCGAGACACCCAGCGCGCACTCGGGCGCATGCCCAACCAGGGCCTGGTGATCGGCTCGAGCTTCTCCCTTGGCCTCGGCGTCGGACTGTTCACAACCGGCGCTAATCGGATATTGGTTCTGCTGGCACTAGCGCCCGCGGCCGCTATGGCGGCAACGCTGTTCGCACGCGATGAGGAGGCGGCCGCTGACAGTTAGCGGCCAGTCCGCTGAACCGCTCCCCTGAGGAATCCAGCCGGTTAAGCTTGAGCCCGCCGGCCCGGCTCACGTCGGCTTGTCAGGCGCTGGCTTCGGCCGGTTTGGTGGCGGGCGTCGAAGTCGTGCTGGAGTGGCTCGTGCTCGACTCGCCAAGATTGCCCTCCACGTCCAGCACGTAGCCGATCCCCTGGAAGGTCTTGATCGGTCCGGCCTCGCCCGGTGCGGCACCGAGCTTGCGGCGAACGCGGCTGATCCACACACGCAGGTATTGGAGGTCATCCCGGTACTCCGGGCCCCAAACCTTGGTCAGCAGCTCTGTGTGGAGGACGACCTTCCCCGCGTGAGCGGCGAGATGCTGCAGCAGCAGCCATTCGGTTCGGCTGAGCGAGACGAGATCGCCACCCTTGGTCAGGAGCCGCCGCTCGAGATCGATCTCGATGTCAGCGAATGCGACGATGCCCGCGCCGGGGGATACGCCACTCGCGCGGCGCAGCACAGCGCGAACGCGCGCCGCTAGTTCGTCCGGGTGGAAGGGCTTGGCGATGTAATCGTCCGCGCCGAGGTCGAGGCCCTTGGCCTTGTCGCTCGTTGAGCCCTTGGCGGTCAGCAGGATGACCGGAACCGGGCGCCACTCACGGAGCTGGCGCATCACCTCTATCCCATCGAGGTCGGGCATGACTATGTCGAGCAGGACGATATCGGGCCGAACCTCTTCGGCTTTCTTGAGTGCTTCCTCACCACCGCCGGCGGTGACAACGCGGAAGCCCTCGTCATGTAGCGTCAGCGCGACGAGCTTCGTGATCCGCGGCTCATCATCGGCAACGAGTACCAGGGGCTGACTATTCAAGTGACCTCCTAATGGACCGGCTGAGTCCTCTTCAGAGTACGCCCGGGAGATAACGTCCTTGCCCATGCGATTTCTATCGAAGACGTTTCAAATTGAAATGGTTATTGCAAGTGGGCCGGGGGGCATCCGCACCAGCGCAGTTCCTGGGGTGACCTGATGCGCGCCGATACGTGGCGCTGGTTCGTCCGCGGCTTCGGTCTCTCGCCTTCGGCATCGCGCTGGCCGCCGGCGTCGTGTATGCCTTCCTGATCAGCGCGCGAGTCGCCGTGCTCGTGTTCGTCGCCCTGCTGCTCGCAGCTGGCATCGAGCCGCTCATCGACCGCGTCCGGACGCACACGCCGCTCGGCCGCGGGGCGACCCTGCTGCTTGTCTACGCCGTCTTCTTCGCGATAGTTCTTGCGCTGGTGGTGCTCGTCGTGCCGAGCGCGATCCAGCAGTTCAACGACCTCGGTCCGCGACTCACACCGTTGCTCAACGACGCGCGCGAGTGGGCGCGGACAATCGAGCCAAGGGCCCTGTCGAGCGGCCTGATCGGTTTGATCAACACAGTCCAGGAAGCGCTCGTGCCTTCGGGCAGTGAGGTGCCCGAACCGGACACCCTGATCGCGCTCGGACTGACGTTTGCCGAGGCGGTGATCAGCTTGATCTCGGTCCTTGCGCTGGTCTATTTCTGGCTGACGGAACGGGCCCGGATGCAGCGCTTCGCGCTCAACCTGTTGCCGGCCGGGCGACGTGCTGGAGCGCGCGAGGCGTGGAACGAGATCGAGCTGCGTCTGGGTTCCTGGATCCGAGGGCAGCTGATCATCATGGGATCGGTCGGCGTGGCGACGACCGTCGCTTACTTCCTGATCGACCTGGAAGGTGCCCTCCTGCTCGGCCTGATTGCCGCGTTGGTTGAAGCCATCCCATTGGTCGGACCGGCCCTGGGGGCGGTACCGGCGCTCATCGTCGCGGCGCTGACCGGAAAGATGGAGGTCGTCATCCTGGTGGCCGTCGTTACTTCATCATCCAGGTCATCGAGGGCAATGTCCTGATACCTGTGGTGATGCGGAACACGATCGGGGTGCCGCCGTTTCTCGTCATCGCAAGCATCCTCGCCGGCGCGGCGATCGCCGGGATTCCGGGCGCTCTCCTCTCGGTCCCGCTGGTTGCCGTCATCCTGGTCGTCGTGGAGCGGCTCCAGGCTCGCGAATCTCCGATCGCCCTCAGCCCCGAGAAGCCGCCACCTGAGGTCGCCGAACTCTTGCCCGACCCCGACAAGTCCTAGTTGAGCTCCATGAAGTCGAAACCCGTCATCTGGCGAGAGTGACGGGCGTTGCAGATGCGCTCATCGCCATCCAGAGCGCCCGCGCTGAAACAGGACTGCAAGTCACCGAGTGCAACGCCCACAACGAGCGCAACGGGCGGGAGCGCATGCTGTGGCCATGACCGACATGAACGATCCGCAATTGCCCACTCCGCCAACCGGTAATCCCCGAGACGAACCACAACTCCCAGGCGGCCAGCCCAACGACCCTGCCGCCGAGGATGCGCCCGTGGGCCCCCGCGTCGGACGCGACCCGGCGAACCTCGGCGACGAAGTGGCCGACTCAGGCGATGTGACTTTCCCCGACCCCGCATTCCAACCCGCCGAGATGTGATTCCCCCGTCCCGGGGGACGGGACCTGCCCCTTGTGGCTCTCGATAACTCGGAGGTGTCAATGAGCGGTGGCTCGTACGGCAACACGAGTGGCACGCAGGAACGCGAATCGCGCGCGCTGATGGAACCCATGATGGTTTTCTCACTGGCCGACGAGGTCGAGTCGCTGCGATCCGAAGAACAGTGGGCCGACAACGACAAGAACTCACGCACGCTGGCCAAGGATGTCGATTTCCGGGCCCTGCTCAGCGTTTTGTACAGCGGCGCGACGCTCGACGAGCAGGACGGTGATGCTAGGGCCAGCGTCCACATTCTCGAGGGGCGCGCTGCGCTGGACGTGGAAGGCGAGGTCACACAGCTCGGAGCGGGGCAGCTTGCGGTGATCGACTCCGGGCGCCCGTGGACGCTGCGTGCCGCGACGGACTGCGCCCTGCTACTGACGTTCGCCTGGCCGATCGACAAGGCGGGCGTCTGACTCCCGGCGCAGTTCGCCGCGAAGGAAGCGCTGGCGCCGCATAACCTGAGCGCGCATGTCGCTCACCACCTATCGCCGCAAGCGGGACTTCGCCAGGACACCCGAGCCATCGGGGGCTGAGGGGCCGTCCCAGCCGCCAAATGCTGGCCGCCGTTTCGTCGTCCAACGCCACCGGGCAAGCCGCTTGCATTACGACTTCCGGCTCGAGATCGACGGTGTGCTGATGAGCTGGGCCGTGCCCAAGGGTCCTTCGCTCAATCCGGCCGACAAGCGCATGGCGGTCCATGTCGAGGACCACCCGCTTTCATACTTTGATTTCGAGGGCGTTATCCCCAGGGGCGAGTACGGCGGGGGCGACGTCATCGTCTGGGATTGGGGGACCTGGGAGCCCGAAGAGGCCGACAACCCAGCCCGCGCGGTGAAGAACGGCGAGCTGAAACTCAGGCTCGATGGTCAGAAGCTCCGCGGCCGATTCACGCTCGTCAAGATCCGCTCAGACGATGCCACGAAGGACGACTGGCTGCTGATTCACAAGAAGGACGATGACGCCGATGGCTCCTGGGACGTCGACGAGCATCCCCGCTCGGTAAAGAGCGGCCGGACCAACGACGAGGTGCTCGCCGGCGCCGACGCGGTGTGGGACAGTCACGCGCCGGCCGAAGAGGCGTCCATAGACCTGGCCGGGGCATACGCAGAGGACCTGCCCGAATTCGTCGAGCCGATGAAGGCGACGGCGGTCGACCAACCGTTTGACGACGACGATTGGTTGTTCGAGCTGAAGCTGGACGGCTACCGCATCGAGGCAGTCATCGACGGCCCGCGCGTGCGTCTGTGGACCCGTAACAAGCAGGATGCGGCCCGATACTTTCCCGACCTGGCGTCCGCTCGACCAACCTGGATCAAGGCGGAAACCGCGATCGTCGATGGCGAGGTCGTCGCCCTCGATGAGGCGGGCGTTCCGCAGTTCAGCCTGCTCCAGGATCGCGCCGGGATGGGCCGCTTTGGACCGCGCGGCGTGGAACCAGACGAGCTGCGTCAGGCCAGGGCGAAGAGCGGCTTCGTCGCCCCGGTCGTCTTTTACGCGTTCGACCTGATTCACCACGATGGCCGTTCGCTGGTCGACGTCCCCCTCGAGGAACGCAAGAAGCTGCTGCGCAGTTTGCTGCGCGAGCACGACCTCGTCCGCTTCGGATCGCACATCGCGGCAGACGGCAAGGACTTCTACGAAGTCGTGCGAAAGCAGGGCCTCGAGGGCATCGTGGCCAAGCTGCGCGCGAGTCGGTACGAACCCGGACGCCGCTCGCGGTCATGGCTGAAGATCAAGATCCGCCGCGAGCAGGAGGCCGTGGTCGTGGGCTACGAGCCCGGCAAGGGCACGCACTCGGACATCGGCTCGCTGATCCTGGCCGTGAACGAGGACAACGAGCTGCGTTACGTCGGGGAGGTCGGCAGCGGGCTCGACGGGCGGACGCGCCAGAAGCTCAAGGCGGAGCTCGATGCGCACACCGTCGACAAGCCGCCGGTGGTCAACCCGCCGCGGCTGAGGGCAGCACGCTGGTCTGAGCCCCGACTCATCGTGCGCGTCGAGTTCAGCGAATGGACGGCCGACGGCTACCTGCGCCAGGCCGCCTACAAGGGACTCGACATAGGCAAGGACCCGCGCACCGTCGTGCGCGAGCCGGAGTTGTCCGCGGAGCAGGCGGTAGAGCAGGCCAAGGCGGCAGCGCAGAAGTCCGGGGCCCGTGGGAAGTCGGTCAGCGGGCCAAAGTCGGTCGCCAGGCCAAAGTCGGTCGCCAGGCCAAAGTCGGCCGCCAGGCCAAAGTCGGTCAGCGGGCCAAAGTCGGTCAGCGGGCCAAAGTCGGTCGCCAGGCCAAAGTCGGCCACCTCGCGAGAAACGGCCGCCACACCGAAGGCCCCCGCAGCGAAGGCCGCTGCTGATGACCCCTTCACCGAGGGTCGCGATGACCGCAGCGAGCCGCCGCAGGCCGCCACCGCCGGGGAGATGGAGGCGCTCGAGGCGCTCGGCAAGGAGGGCACCTGGGATATCGGCGGACAGACGATCTCGCTGTCGAACCTCGACAAAGTCCTCTTCCCCGAGCCTGGCTTCACGAAGCGCGACCTCATCCGCTACTACGTGACGATCTCGCCGGTGATGCTCCCCTACCTGCGCGGCCGCGCGCTGAACCTGTGGCGCTGGCCGGACGGCGTGACCGGCAAGAGCTTCTGGCAGAAGCAGGTTCCCCCATACACCCCCACGTGGATCGCCCGGTGGGATTACCCGGAGGCAGGCTCGAGCGAGTCGCACACATACCTGGTCGCCGATCGAGTCGCGACGATGGCGTGGCTGGCCAACCACGCCACGGTCGACGTCCACCCCTGGACCTCGCGCACCGACGCGTATCGGACGCCGTCCTATGCGCTGATCGACATCGATCCGGGGCCGAAGACCACATTCGAGGAGCTCATAACTCTCGCCAAGCTCTACCGGGCGGCTCTAGATCACCTGGCCGTCAAGTCCCGGCCAAAGGTGACCGGTAAGCGCGGCATCCAGGTCTGGATCCCGATCAAGCCGATCTACACGTACGAAGACACGCGCGCGTGGGTCGAGGCGATCTCGCGGGCGATCGGGGCAACGGTGCCCAACCTCGTCAGCTGGGAGTGGGGTAAGTCAGCCCGCGGTGGCAAGGCGCGGCTCGACTTCACGCAGAACGCGATCAACAAGACCCTCGTTGGCCCCTATGCAGCACGGCCGGTTGCCAACGCCAGCGTGTCGGCACCCATCGAATGGGAGGAGCTCGACGACCCGGCACTTCGGCCGGATGGATGGAACATCCGCACCATCCTCGATCGAGTTCACGAGCGCGGTGACCTCTTCAGGCCAGTGCTCGAGGTCGAGCAGGAGTTGCCTCCCGTAGGTTGACCCGCTCGACGCACATGAGCTTGGTCTGCCCTATCGTCCCGGGCGAGGCGCCTGTATGCTCCCGCCCGCGAGCCAGGAGGAAGCTTCGTCGATGCAAGAGGTCTCCGAGACCACGACCGACCCGACTGCGCTGACGAGCGCCAACCCTGCGGGGCGCACGGCGTCCGTGCGGAACGTCGCGCAGCAAGAGGCGATCGCCCAGATCGGCCTGAGCGCGCTCAGTCATGAATCGCTCGGTGATCTCTTCGTGGAGGCGAGCGGGCTGGTTGGACGCCTGCTCGGGACAGACCTCGTTTCGGTGCTCGAGCTCTTACCCGACGGGTCGGGCTTGAAGGTTGTAACAGGCCTCGGCTGGCGACCGGGCATCGTCGGCGAACTGGTGGTCGGGACGGGCGCCGGTTCACAGGCGGGTTATACGCTCGCCACGGGCAGCCCAGTGCTCGTCGCCGATCTGTCCAGGGAGGACAGGTTCAAGGTATCTCCGGTGCTCACGGCCCACGGTATGCGTTCGAGCATGAGCGCCCGGATCGGCGAACAGGACAAGCCCTATGGGGTCTTGGCTGCGTTCAGCGACCATGCCGCACGCTTCACGCCCGAGGACGCCAACTTCCTCCAGGCCGCGGCCAATGTCCTTGCCGCCGCGGTCGTCCGCTTCCGCGCCGAAGCAGCGATGCGGGCGTCACGTGACCAGCTCGCCGCCATCGTCTCCACGATCGACGAGGGCATCACGGTGGTCGACCGTCAGGGATTGAGTTTTGCCAACGACGCGGCTGCGCGGCTGACGGGATACTCGAGCGCGGAGGAGCTGCTCAAAGCATCGAGCTCAGTGCTGGGGCGCTACCACCTTTACGACGACGACGAGCGTCCGATGGCCATCGAGGCGCTGCCGGGGCGGCGCGCGATGGCCGGCGAGGAGAACCCGGAGGCGGTCGTTGGTTTCCGGATCCAGGCCACGGGAGTGATGCACTGGTCGGTCGTGCGCGCCACGGCCGTGCGCGACCCGGGCGGTGAGATCTCTCACGTCATCAATACCTTCCGCGAGATCACCGACGAACGCTGGACACGTGAATCCCGCTCATTCATGGCCGAGGCACTGGCCGTGCTTTCGAGCACACTCGACGCCGACGAGGCCGCACGCCAGCTTGCCACCCTTGCGGTCCCGCGCCTGGCCGACTACTGCACGGTCCACATGAAGGCGGCCGACGGCACCATCGCCAACGTCGCACTGGCGCACGCAGATCCGGACCGTCTGGATCTGGCACTCAGGGTGCGAGCGATGCGGCCTCCCACGCCACCCGACGCACCGACCGGCCCGGCGCGCGTCATCCGCGAAGGGACCAGCGAGCTGGTTGAGATCGTGCCCGAGTTGCTCGTGGCGACTGACGCGCCAGAGGACGAGCTGAATCTGATCCGACAGCTCGAGATGCAGTGGTATCTGTCCGTGCCCCTCGTCGGGCGTCAGGGTCCAATCGGTGCGCTTTCGCTGGTGACCGCCGAGTCAGGACGGATTCTCGGGCAGCGGGACCTGGCACTTGCTGAGGAGCTGGGCGTGCGCGCCGGGATTGCCCTCGAGAACGCTCGGCTTTACCAAACAGCGAACGATCGGCGGGCGCAGCTCGACGCCGTCCTCGGGGCACTCGCCGAGGCAGTGCTGGTGTTCGACGGCGAGGGCCATCTCCAGTTGGCCAATAGCGCGGCTGAGGGCATGTTCGTCGGCGGCGTCCCGGTCACCGACGGTGACCTGGCCACACGAGTTGGCCTCGACGAGCTTGTCGCACGCGTGCCCGACGCGACGGAGGAAGAGGCGCCTGAGGTCAGGCTAGATGGCACCGACAGGTGGGTCGAGCTGCGCCGATACAGCGCTGTCAGCACCGAGGACGACCGATACGGAGCCAAGGCTCCGTCAGTCGTGGTTCTGCGCGATGTCACCCAGGCGCGTGCGGCGCGCGCCGCACGTGACGCATTCCTTGGCGTGCTGTCACACGAGCTGCGCACGCCGATCACCACGATCTACGGCGGGAGCGAGCTCCTCCAACGCGGTCTCGAACCAGAACGACGCGAAGAGGTCATCACTGACATCCGCGTCGAATCTGAACGGCTGGCACGCCTCGTCGAGGACCTGCTGATCATGACGCGCATCGAGCGCGGAACGGTCGAAATCGGAGACGAGCCGATCCTCGTCCAGCGCCTGTTCCCGTCCGTGGTCCACGCGTTCGTTGGTCCGCGGCCTGACGTCAAGGTGTCACTCAACCTGAGCGAGCGCCTCTCG
>Ga0183260_10001109_pt1 | contig 22881 bp, 15 predicted proteins | sample AntDrymUQ4972206_2_FD_129768 | JGI IMG/M metagenome (GOLD analysis project Ga0183260, IMG submission 129768) | Polar desert sand microbial communities from Dry Valleys, Antarctica - metaG UQ497 (22.06) (version 2) (version 2) | ecosystem: Environmental > Terrestrial > Soil > Desert | place... | reverse complement strand
TCACGCGCGTTCCAGGGCCTGTGATCATCGTTATGGTGCGAATCGCGACACAGGATGTCGCCGCGTGCACCATAACGGTGATCACGATACGGCGCCGGAACGACGGCGAGGGCCGTGCTCAGAGCGATCCGATAATCGACATTATGTCAGCAACGCCGCGATGGTGCACTTCGTCAACCCGGGTGTGCACCGCCGGATAACCGGTGGAGGCTGCTCGTCGACAGCCACCTCGTCGTCGGCACCTCCCAGCCGATGACTGCCGAGCTCGCCCAGGGCTGGCGCTGCAAGTCCTGGGCGAGAGCAGCATATTTCAAGCAGGGCCACAAGGTGCAGACGGGTTCTGGTTTGCAGACCCGGTGCACACCCGGTGCACACCCGCGAGACATGATGCGCCGCCGCGGGGTCGGCTACTGTAGGTAGTGCAGGCGCGTTGGATTTAGCCGCCGTGCGGCAGCTCGTAAGGCCGGCTTTAGCGGGCGTCCCTAGCGTTGAATGGCCGGGCGTCGCCGTCAACGGGGGGAATCTTGATCGAATCGTCTGCAGTGACAGTGCCACGACCTCGCTGTGGTGACGAGCGGGCAGGCGGGCGCACAGGCGATCCGGTACGGGACGGGCCGCTGCACTTCGGCGTGCTGGGTCCCGTGATTGTCAGCGTCGCAGGGCAGGAGCGCACGCCCAGCCGCTTCCGGCTGCGCGAGCTGCTCGCCCTCCTGCTGGTGCGCGCCGGTGACCCGGTCAGCAGCGGCAGCCTAATCGACGAGCTGTACGGGAATCGACCGCCGGAGACGGCGACGACGGCGCTGCAGGTGCACGTCTCTCATCTGCGCAAGGTCCTGGCCCCGGGAATCGCCGTGCGGGACCCGCGACAGCGGCTGCGTACCCACGCCGGCGGCTACCTGCTCCGGGTCAATGACGGCGAACTCGACGTGCACCAGTTCGAGTCGCTCGCAGACCGGGGCATCCGCGAGCTGGCCGCCGGGAACGCCAGGTCGGCGTCATCGACACTGCGACGTGCGCTTCAACTGTGGCGCGGCCCAGCGGTGGCGGACTCGACCGCGCCCGCGCTCGCCGAGGTCTTCGCACCGTGGGCGAACGCCCGTCGGCTCGTCGTGCTGGAGCACCGAATCGAGGCCGAGCTGGCAGACGGTGCCGGTGCCCATCTGGTCGGCGAGCTGCAGGCCATGGTCGCGACACATCCGCTCCGAGAACGGTTCTGGGGGCAGCTGATGGTCGCCCTGTACCGGGCCGGGCGACAGGCCGATGCGCTGGCGGCCTACCAGGCCGTCCGGCACCGGCTGCGTACCACGTTGAGCTGCACGCCGAGCCAGGAGCTGCGGGAGTTGTGCGATCGCATCCTCGCCGCGGACCCCGCGCTCGGCGGGCGCCAGGTCGCCGTGCCGCATCGTTGGCCCGTGATCGTGCCGGCCCAACTCCCGGCCTGCAGCGGCGCGCCGGTGGGCCGGAGCCACCCGGTGCGAGTGCTCACCAACGCGCTGACGGCACCAGAGCCGTCGACGTGCCTCGTCAACGGCGGCCCCGGCGCTGGGACGACCACGGTGGCGCTGCACGTGGCGCACCGGGTCCGAGCGCGGTTCCCTGACGGTCAGTTGTATACGCGCTTACGACCCGACACCGAGCCCGGGCAGGTGCTGGGCGCCTTTCTGGTCGCTCTCGGGCACGAGCCCGATCGGCTGCCGGAGAGCCCCGCGGAGCGCGGCCAGCTGTTCCGAGATGCCCTCGCCGGGCGCCGGGTGCTCATCGTGCTGGACGACGCGGGAAGCGAGCACCAGGTCCGACCGCTCTGCCCCGGGACCCCGGAATCCCGGATGCTCGTCACCGCGCCGGGCCCGCTGACCGGCCTCGGCCCGGTATGCCGAGTGCAGCTCGGCGCGCTGCCCGAGCCCGATGCGCTCGCGTTGCTCGCGGCCGGGACGGGCACCGCGCGCGTCGAGCGGGAATCCACCGCCGCTCGCGACCTGGTCCGGCGGTGCGGGCACCTGCCGCTGGCGGTGCGGATCACCGCGGCACGGATCGCCGTCCGGCCGTACTGGACGCTGCGGGTGATGGCGGAGCGGTTGTCCCGCCCCGGGGCGTTGCTGGCCGAGCTGGTTGCCGGGGACCTCACGGTCCGGGGCAGTCTGCTGCGGCGCTACCGGAGCTGCGACCGGCAGCAGCGGCGCGCCTTCCGGCTGCTCGGAGTCCTGCCTCACCACGACGGCCCGATCGGCGACATCCCGCAGTGTGCGATTACCGCACTGCTCGGCACCGGACCGGCAGCAAGCGCTGCAGCAGCGGCCGGACTCGCCACGGCTGGCCTGCTCGAACGGGACGCGGACTGCTACCGGTTGTCCCCACCGCTGGCCGAGCTGTCCGTGGAGCTGCTGGCCACCGGCGAGCATCCGGCGGAGGTGTCCCGGGCGCGCGGGCGGCTGGCGTGCCGTGACGCCGAACGTCGGGCCTGGCCGGCACTCGCCTGAACCGCCGGTAAGCATCCCTTTAGCGCGTCTTCCTAGTGTCAGGTGCACGGCACCAGGGCCCGGCGCCATCGACTGGACGGGAGGGTCGACCATGGTGGTACAGGACCTTCGAGCCGCAGCGGTCGCACGCACCGTGGCGGTCTGGGTGGCCTGCCCGCTCGCGCTGTCCTACCTGTTCAAGAAAAGGCACGAGCATCGGCACGGGCCCCGGAAGTTACTGCTGGACCTCGACGTGTACAAGCTGGCCGCCGAGACAGCGCTGCAGCGACGCGATCCCTACACGGTCGCCACCAGGATCGGCTTCCTGTTCGTCTACCCGCCGTTCGCGTTGCTGCTGTTCCTCCCGCTAGCGCTGGCGAGCCTGGCCACCGTCGGCCTGCTGTGGAATGCGGCCAGCATCGCGGCGCTGCAGGCGACCATCTATCTCGCGCTCCGGCAGGTCGACGTCACCCAGGCCCTGGGGTGGACGCTCCCGCTCACCGTCGCCTCCCTCGGGCTGAGCCCGGTGGAACAGACGCTGGCGCTGGGCCAGCTGAGCCTGCTGCTCATGGGACTGGTCGTGGGGGACCTGGCGCAACCGGACTCGTCGGCGCTCAAGGGTGTCCTGATCGGCACGGCGACGGGCATCAAGCTCGTGCCCGGTATCTTCATCCCCTACCTGCTGGCGACCGGCCAGTCCCGCGCAGCCGTGCGAGCAGTCCTCACGGCTGCGAGCACCGTCGCCGTGGGCGCCGTCGCCTTCCCGAGGGACTCGGTCGCCTTCTGGACCCGGTACGCGTTCGACGCCGAGCGGGTCATCCCCGTGCACTGGCCGCCGAACGAGTCCCTGCGCGCGATGCTGACGCGGGTGCTGCACTCGGGTGCCGCCGCCGTGCGCCCCTGGGCGCTGAGCAGTGCCGCCGTGCTCGCGGCGGCCGCGCTGGTGGTGGCTCTGTCCAGCGGTGACGTGTTGGGCACCGAGGTCACCGCTGGCATCGCAGCCACCGCGCTGGCCGGCCTGCTGGTCTCCCCCGTGTCGCATCACCACTACTGGGTCTGGAGCGTCCCGAATACCATCTACCTCACCGCGATCGCCCGGCAGAGCGGCAGTCGGCTGGTGGGGACGTGTGCCGTGGCGCCGGTCCTGGTCCTGCTCGCGAGGGTCAATCGGTGGTTGCTCCCGGGGTTCACGAAGAACCCCGACCCGATGATCGAGCTGCGCCCCGCGGCGCTCGCGGCTGTGAACAGCGTCACCTTCGCGTCGGTCCTCCAGCTCGCCGGACTCGCCTGGCACATGACCGGTCGCAGGCTCCGGGCCGGGGGGCCACTGGGCACCGGGACAGCTCGCGGGTCCCTCCGCTCGGGTTTCGCCGCGGTCCGCTGCTTCGCCGCTCGGCGGGCCCGCGCGGCGGGCGCCTTCTAGTGCTCCCGATCCCTCCCGCGTCGCCGCTGCTGCACGAGCTGGACGTGGTGGCGTGGGACCCGCGGGGTACGGCGGCCGTGATCGACGAACTCCGGACGACACCACCGGTCTGGGTACGGATCGGGAACTTCTTCCGCTCGAGCCTGGAGGTGTTGCGGGCGTTGCCGCCGGGCCGGCTGGTGGTGTGGAAGCTGGAGCACTGGGGCGAGGACACCGCGCACCGCCTGATGGCCTCCACCGATGTCGCCCCCGAGAACTACGTGCGCGAGCTGATGGGGCTAGGCCACCGGGTCGTCGCCTACACGTTCAGCGAGGTGAACCGGCGCTTGCTGCGCGCGGACGTCCCGGAGCTGCCGGAGCTGCACGTGGTCCCGGTGGCCCTCAAGGAGCCGGTTTCCGGCGACGGGCGCGCGGCGGTGCGCGCGGCCCTCGGCGTTGGCGGGCGGGAGCTGCTGCTGGGTGCGGGCGGTCTGCTGACCCGGGGAAAGGGCCTCGACGAGCTCGCCGTCGGTTTCCTGCGAGGCGAGCTCGGCGACGACGTGCACCTGCTGATGAGCATCGTCCTGGACACCGACCATCTCACTGCGGCCGATATGCGTGCCCGCTGGGAGCGGCTGGCGGGGTGCGCGGCGACCTCCCGATTCCACGTGCGCCTCGGAAACTACGGCGGCTGGCGGTGGATGTCGGACTTCTACCGGACCGTGGACGTCGTGCTGGTCAACTCGGTGAGCGAGTCCTGGGGCCGGATGGTGTCCGAGCCGATGGGAATTGGACGCCCGGTCCTGGTACGCCGGGCCCGCTGCGGGAGCAACCACGTGGCGCCGGGCACGGTCCTGGTCGACGACTTCGCGCAGCTGGGTGCCGCCGGCCTGGGCACGGCCACCGACCTGGCGCGGCGGCGCGCCGAGGGCCTGCGGAAGCACACCTGCGCGCGCTACCGGATCCCCGTCGTCCGGTCGGAGTTCCTGTCCTTGCTTCGCTCGCACACCCCGCCGTCCCGGCTCGCGGAGTTCGACCGGCTGGTCCGGGTGCCCGAGGCGCTGGCCGCACTCGACGACGCCCTGTGTCATTGAGCAGGCCGGATCACTGAGCAGGCTGCACCAAGAGCACGTCGTCCACCTCGCGAACGTCGTGATCGCCGAAGCGGTCGGCCAGGCGGCTGGTCAGGTCCGCCGGCGTCGGCCACTCGTCGGGGCGGAGCTGCCCGTCGTCGGACCGCTCCCGGAACACCGACATGTCGTCGATGAGCAACACCGAGGTCGAGGCGTGCGGCCAGTCCGCGATCGCTGCGAGCTCGGGCAGCAGGGGGCACTGCGGACGGCTGTCGATCGGCATCCAGGGCGACCAGTGGCCGTCGAGCCAGAACAACGCGGGACCGTCGACGCAGCGCAGCAACTGCCCCAGGCAGGCCGTGGACTCGCCGTGGACCAGACGCACGGTGTCCGCGCAGCCGGACCGGACCAGTGTCTGCTGGGCAGCTTCGAGGTACTCGCGGGAGGACTCGATCGACCACACCCGCACGAAGATGCGCGCGAGGATGGTGGTGGTGGTGGTGGTGGTGCTGCTGCCTAGGAAGGTACCGGTCTCGACGGCGTACCGGATGCCGGTGTCCTGCTGGATTCGCGCGACGAGGTCGCCGGGTATCCCGAACCGCACATGCCCATCCGCACTCCTCTCGTCTGCGTTCAGCAGGTCCCGGGCGCACACCGGAGCTGTGAGTTGCCCGCGCCGTCGGTGACCGCTGTCACCGGGTGTGGACCAGTGGATCGGGCGGCATCGACATCTTCAGCCTCCTCGGGCGGCAGCTCCGGTGGATGCGCCCGACGCTAGGCATGGGGGCTTAATCCGCACTAAAGATCGACACTCCCTGGGTCCCGGCGGCGCCGGGGACGCGGCGCAGCTCGGCGAGGGCCTCCCCTGCCCGGTCGGTCAGCCCGATCCGGGCGAAGCGGTCCGCAGCTCCGGAGAAACAGCAGGCGGCGGCCTCGTGCTGCCCGGCGTCGGCGTGGACCCGGCCGAGCGCCAGGCCGGCGAGTGCCATCCCGCGGGGTTCGTCGATCTCGGTGAACACCGCCATCCCCCGCCGGATCAGCTCCATCGCCTCCGCCAGCCGGCCCTCGGCGCGACGCACCTCCCCGAAGCTGCAGAGTGCCCGCGCCGCGGCCCGCTGGTCGCCGACCTCCTCGAACAGGTCCACGCAGTGCCGGAACCGGTCCCCGGCCGACGTCCACCGCTCACGGTCCAGGTCGATCTCGGCGAGGCTCAGCAGCGCGTAGCTCTCCCACCGCCGGTCCGACACCGCCCGGAACGAGACGAGGCAGCTCTCGCCGAGCGCCTGCGCCTCGTCGAGCCTGCCCTGCTGGCGGCGCACCCCGACCAGGCTCCGCAGCACGTAGGCCCTCCACCGGCGGTCGCCGAGCTCGTGAAAGATCTTGGCCGCCGATTCCAGGCAGCGATCGGCGTCGTCGAACTTCCCGCGGTCGCGGTGCATCAGCCCCCGGTGGCGCAGCAGCTGGGCCCGGCCGCGGCGGTCCCCGAACTCGGCGAGGACCGGAGCGGCGCTCGCCAGCAGCGCGGTCGCCCGGCGCAACGGCCCCCGGTCGGCGTAGACTGCGGCCAGCCCGAGCGCCGCCAGGGCCTCGCCATGGCGGTCGCTTAACCGCCGATGGAGGCAGCGGGCGCGGGCATAGTCGGCCACGGCGCGGCCGGCCCACCCGAGGTCCCACTCCAGGTCTGCCCGACGGGACAGCGCGGCCGCCTCGCCCCTGCGGTCACCGCTGCGGCGGGCGGCGTCCAGGCCCAGCTCCTGGGCGAGCCGCCACCCGGTCCAGTCGCTGCGGACGTCGACCAGCCAGGTGATCCGGTCGGCCAGCCGCACGGTCAGCGACCACAGGCTCGCCGCATGTGACCGCTGCAGCGCCCCGATCAGGGTCGGCAGCTCGGTGGTGGACCACCCGATCGGGTCGGTGTCGACGGTGGCGGCCACACCGTCGTCGACCGACCACGGCGCTTCCCGGCCCGCCGTGGTCAGCAGCCGACCGGGGTGCACGGCCCGCTCCGCGCGCTCCAGCAGCTCGGCGAGCGCCTCCGCGACCCGCTCCAGCCCCCGGTTCCACTCGGCGGGCGGGTCGGCGTCGGCCTGCTCGTCGGCGAACAGCCGGACCAGGTCGTGCAGGTGATAACGCACCTGACCGACCCGATCGATGCCGGTGACGTGCACCAGCTGGGCGTCCACCAGCCGCTCCACCACCTCGGTGCCGGCCCGGACATCGGTGTCGATCAGCGCCGCCACGGTCCACGCCGGGAAGTCCGGCAGCCGCAGCCTGCCGAGCAGCCGCAGCGCCCGCCGGTCCTCGGCGCGGCAGGCCCGGTAGCTCAAGCCGATGCTGGCCCGGACCTCCAGGTCACCAGCCGTCAGCATGTCGAGGCGGCGGCGCTCGTCGGCCAGCGCGGTCGCGAAGTCCGCCAGGTTCCAATGCGGTTTCGCGGACAGCCGGGCGCCGGCGATTCGGACGGCCAGTGGCAGGTAACCGCAGTGCAGCACGATGTCAGCCGCCGCGTCGGGCTCGGCCGCCACCCGGTCCGCGCCCACCAGGCGGAGCAGCAGGCCCGCTGCATCGTCCGGGGCGAGCGGATCCAGCTGGATGGTCCGCACACCCTCCAGACCGAGCAGCTGGGTTCGGCCGGTTATCAGCACCGCGCAGCCAGGCGTGCCCGGCAGCAGCGGCCGCACCTGCACCTCCGACACCGCGTCATCGAGTACCACCAGCATCTTCCGGCCGGCGACCCGGCTGCGGAACAGCCGGGACCGTTCGTCCACGGAGTCCGGCACGAACCGCCCGTCGAGGCTGAGCTCGCGCAGGAACGAGCTGAGCACCTCGCCCGGCTCAGCCGGATGCTCGGTGGTTCCGCGCAGGTTGGTCACCAGGTGGCCGTCGCTGAACCGTTCCTGGATCCGGTGCGCGGCCTGCACCGCCAGCGCGGTCTTGCCGGCCCCGCCGGGACCGGTGATCTCGCAGCAGGCGGGTGCGCTACCCGCCTCGCCGTCGCTGGTGAGCGCATCGACCACCGCATCGACCGTGGTCTCCCGACCTGTGAAGTCGGAGATGGCAGGGGGCAGCTGAGCAGGGGCGGTGTACGGGCCCGGCTCCACCGTTGCGGGCGGACGCGAGACGGCGACCGGGTCGCCGGAGAGCGGCTCGGTACCGGAGAGGATCGACTCGTGCAGCGCGCGTAGCTCCGCGCCCGGGTCGATGCCCAGTTCGTCAGCCAGCGTCCGCCGCGTCCGGTCGTAGGCGCGCAGGGCGTCGCCCCGCCGTCCCGAGCGGTACAGCGCGACCATCAGCTGCGCGGCCAGGCGTTCCCGCAGTGGGTACGCGGCGACCGGTCCTGCAAGCTGTGCGGCCACCGCGTCGGCGCGGCCGAGCGCCAGCCGCGCCTCCGCATGCTGCTCGATGACCGCGAGCCGCTGATCCTCCAACGTGGGTGCGTGCAGGTCGTGCAGTATCCGGGCGCTGACGTCGACCAGCGCCGGCCCGCGCCACAGGGCGAGCGCCGCACCGAGGGTGTCGGCGGCCGCCGTGGCGTCCCCGTCGGCCAGGCTCGCGGCGCCCCGGTCGGCGAGCGTCCGGAAGCGGTGTAGGTCGCACTGCTCGGGCGCGATCTGCAGCCGGTAGCCCGGCCGGTGGGTCTGCAGCAACTGGGCGGGGTCTCGCGCCGCGACACCTGGACCGAGCAACCGGCGCAGCTGGCTGACATAGACCTGCAGCGCCGTTGTCACGGTCGCGGGTGGATCCTCGCCCCACATCTCGTCGATCAGCACGGTCAGCGGCACGGCATCGCCGACCTGCACGAGCAACAGCGCGAGCAGGGTGCGCACCTTGGCCGGTCGGGGGGTGCGATCACGGTCGCCGTCAAGCACGGACAGTGGGCCGAGCACCCCGAACCAGATGCCGCTCACGACGACCACACTCCCCCCGCTGACGACACCTGCCACTCGATCGGCCCCGTACAAACCAACCCTGAGCGACGCCATCGCGCTCTGAAGCCTACGTCCTCGCCCCGGCCGTGGGGGTGAAACGGCAAGCTGTTCAGCCGGAATTAGGCGGCTGGTTAGGCCGGCCCGGGACGGTTCCGGGGTGGATCGACGGCTGCGGAGCACCGCGGGTACCAGAGGCCGCTACCCGGCCGGTGCGGAGGGAGGACCCATGCAGGACTCGGATGCAGGGCCCCCACTGGGCCTGCTGGAGTACCTGGACCTGTCGGCCGACCGCAGTGTCACGGCGCGGCAGCAGCTGGCGTTTCGCAGCACGCTGCTCGCCGACCGGCTCGGCTACCGCCGGGTGTGGATCCCCGAACACCACGGGACCGGCTCGCCCAGCACCAATCCGCTGCCGCTGGTGGCGGTACTGGGCAGCCACACCACACGGATCCGGGTGGGCACGGCGGTCAGCCTGGTGCGGATCAGGGACCCCTATCTGACGGCCGAGGACCTGGCGACCGCGGGCGCGTTCTGCGGCGAGCGGCTCGACGTCGGCCTCGGCCGGGGCGCTGTCGGCGGCCCCGGGACCGAGGTGTGGGACTACCTGCGCAAGGACGACGCCGCCACCGACCGCGCCATCTCGACGATCGTCTCGGTGCTCGACGCCGGGTGCGAGTGGATCGACCCGCTGGGAACCGCGTACCAGCGGTGGATGCACGGTGCGGGCGGCCGGTCGGCGGCGCTGGCCGGGTCACTGGGCTTCGGCTACTGCCACGGGCTGTTCCTCAACCCCGACGAGGACACCTGCCTGCGCACCCTGGAGTCCTACCGCGCCGCCTCCCCGACCGGGCGCACCGCGGTGGCGATCGCGATGGTGGCGAACCCCGACGCGGCCACCGCCCGGTCCGACGCCGCCCGGCAGCGGGGGCTGCAGGTGGCGTGTGCGGGCACGGCCGAACGGTGCGCGGACACCGTGCAGCGGCTGCTGGAGCGGACCGGGGTGGACGAGGTGGTGCTCGCCGAGCTGTCCCGCGACGGGGGGGACCACCTTCGCGCGCTGACCGATGTGTTCGAGCAGGTCGCGATGGCCGGGCCCTGCTGCGAGCCGCTGGTCACCGGACGCAAGGTGGGAAGCTGATGGAGGCGCAGCCGTTCGCCATGGTTCGGGCGGCGCTGCTCAGCGTCGACGAGGCGGCGCGGATGGTCGCCGGTGGCGAACTCGACGACCCGGTCGCCGCGATGGCGATCACCCTGGCAGCCGGCAGCCGGGTGGTCGAGTCGATGGCAGACAAGCCGCGGGCGCGCACGACGGTGTCGCGCTACCTGGCCCGGATGGGCGGCCGCGCCACCCCGTACGGGGTGTTCGCCGGCACCGCGGCCGCTGAGATGGACGACGACCGGTGCCTGGTGCTCGGTGACCGCTCGGGCCACCGGGTCCGGGTCCGGGTGGACGTGGACGCGCTGGACCGCGCGGTGCGCGAGGCGGTGGACGAGGTGGGGCCGGAGCGCTGGCCGCTGCGGGTGAACCCCAACCTGCGGGTGGAGGGTCCGACGCTGCGCTACGCCCGCTCCGGCGACGCCAGCGCCGACGTGGTCACCGTCAGGTCCACCGCGATCATCGAGGAGCTGCTCGGGTTCCTCGGCCGCGGCACGTTGCTGGGTGGTGAGCTGATCGACCGGTTGCGGACGAATCGCGCGGCGACGTCACGCGACGTGCTCGGCTCCTTCCTCGAGCGCCTTGTCGACACCGGCGTCCTGCAGCAGGCGGTGGATCTGATCGCGCCGGGTGCGGAGCCCGCAGAGCTCGCCCTTGACCTGCTGCGCCGGATCGGGGACGCCGACCGGACCGACGCGCTGCAGACGCTCGTTGACGAGGTCTGCGGGGACCACCCGCTGGGCACCGCGCTGCCTACCGCGCTGACCGCGGCATGGGAGCTGGCCGCCAAGCGCGTCGCCGCCTTCGCCGGGATCGACGAGGCGCACCGGTTCCACCTGGAGCTTGCGCTGGACATGCAGCACAGCACGCTCGACCGACGCACCATCGATGACCTCGAGCAGGCGATGCTCCGACTCCGGCCACTCTCCCCGGTCGGCGGGGAGCTTGAAGAACTGCGCGACGCGTTCCGGGCCCGGTACGAGGACGCCGAGGTGCCGCTGCTGGCGACGCTCGACCTGGAGGCAGGTGTACGGCCCTCGCCCAGCCGAGGTCGCTCGCAGCTAGCGGGGTCCGCGGGGGTGAGCCGGGACGACCCTGACGACTCCGTTCAGATACATCCGGCCCGGCTGCGGATCCTCGACCAGTGGCTGCGGCACGGGGGACCCGTCGACATCTCCGACCTGCCGCAGGCACAGCACAGCGGCGTCCGGTCGGTGCAGACCGCGCTACTCGACAACTACGAGGGGAGGTACCGGAGCATGCTCGTCGGCGGTCTCGGTCGCTCCCCGTTCGCGCTGCTGGCCCGTTTCTGCGTGGGCCGCGACGAGCTGGAACGGCGAATTGCCGCCTGGACCGAGGCAGAGGACGAGCAGGCCGGCGACCCGGCCGAGCGGCCGATCCACGCGGAGCTGGTCTACAACCCGGGTGGCCGGATCGCCAACGTCCTCATCCGGCCGCGGATCACCGAGGACACCCTCGCGCTCACGGGGGCGGCCGGTGGGACACTCGGGCTGGACCGCCTGCTGGTCCGGCTGGACGGCGACGAGCTGCGGCTGCGCGATGCGGTGTCCGGCCGGCCGGTGGTGATCGAATTGAACACGGCGCACAACGTCGACATGCACGGGCAGGACCCGGTGTATTCCGTCCTCGGCCACCTCGCCGCTCTCAGCGGTGTCGGCTGGAAGTGGTGCGGGCTGCGGAGCCTGGCGCACCTGCCGCGGGTGACCTGCGGCAGCGTGATCGTGGCGCCCGAGCGGTGGCGACTCGACCCGGAGGACGTGCGCAGCGCGCTGCAGGCGCCCGATCCGCCGGCGCGGCTGCGCGCGCTCCTCGACGGGGTGGGCGGGCGGCGCTGGGTCGGTACCGGACCCCACGACCACGTCCTGCCGATCGACCTCACCTCCACCCGATCGGTCACGACAGCGCTCTCGCGGTCCGCGAGTAATGACGAGGTCGAGATCGTCGAGATGCCCCAGCTGGAGAGCCCCGCTGCGGCCGGGCCGACTGGCGGGCACGTAGCCGAGGCCATCGTCCCATTGCGCGCACCCCGGCAACCGCAACCACGGACTCCGGCCGCGCCCTTCGATCCGTCCCACGGCACCTCGTGGGTGTACTTCAAGTACTACACCGGCCATGCCACCGCCGACGTGGTCGCGGTCCGCGCCCGCCGCCTCACCCGGACGCTGCACGAGGACGGGATCGTCCGCGGCTGGTTCTACCTGCGTTATCAGGACGACGGTCACCACGTCCGGGTGCGGGTCGCGCCGGCCGAGTCCGGCGCGAGGAGCGCTGTGGTCACGGCTCTGGGCGAGCTTGGCGATCAGCTGCGAGGAGAGGGGCTCGCGTCCCGGGTGGTGATGGACGACTACGTGCCCGAGGTGGGTCGTTACGGGGGCGCGACCAACCTGGCGCTCGCCGAGAACCTGTTCACTGCCGACAGCGACGCGGTGGCCGACCTGGTGGGGGGCAACCCGGCAGAGGACCTCCGGCTCTACCAGGCCGTCGCCGACATGCTGCACTGGTGCTCGGTGCTGTTCGACATGCCGCAGGCGCAGCACGACTTCCTCGAAGCCTGTTCCGCCGGGCTCGGGCTGTCTTTCCCGGCCAAGGGCAACGCGCACGGCAAGCTGTTCCGCGAGCACCGCGCGGCGCTGGACGAACACCTCGCGCGGGCGGTGCCCGACCCGCGGACCACCGTAGCGCTCGCCGCGCTCACCGCCGAGGTGCGCGGCGCGGGTGCCGGACGGGACCGCTCCGTGCTCGGGTCGGCGCTGCACCTGCACTGCAACCGGCTGTTCGCCTTCGACGCGAACCGGATGGAGTTCCTCGGCTACGAGCTGGCCCGGCGCAAGGTCCGGGAGCAGCGGGTGAGGGCGGCCTCGTGACTACTGGCCTCGCGGAGCAGCAGCTGCAGTGCGCCGCGGTGTTGCTGCGTGACGTCCGGGCCGCCGCCGCGGGCAGTGACGACTTCTCGCTGCACCTGGACCTGGCGCTTGCCGACCTGGAGTTCGGCCGGGCTCTCGGCGAGCCGTCGCCGGCTGCGCCGCGGCGCTCGCTCGCCGTCGCGGCGGACCTGCTGCGGGCCGCTCGCGCCGTCCCACCCTGGCTCTACGGCGGTGCGGCGCAGGCCGGCTGGACCATGGTGCAGCTAGCCCGCGCGACCGGGGTGCAGGCCCGTGGACTGGCGCCGCTGGACGAGGTCGTCGGACGGTGGATCGCCGAGTACCCCGACACCTGTGACGTGGACTTGCCGCGAGGACTGCTCGGCCTGGGGGTCTACGGCCTGGCGCACCCCGAACCCGGCGTGCGGGAACGGTTCAGCAGCGGGGTACTCGACGTGGTGGAGGCCCGGGCCGAGCACGACTGTGACGGGATGTTCGTCCGGCTGGTCGCCAACGCACCCCGGCAGGCCGACGGGTCGGCCGGCTGCACGGTCGTCGGTGTCGCGCACGGCTGTGCGGGCCTGGTCTCCTACCTGGCGTCCGTTGCGGGGGCCGACCTGAGCTGCTCGGCGCGGGCCCAGTCGCTGCTCGCCGCGGCGGTCCGATGGTTGCTGCGCCAGCGCGATCCGGTGGGCGGCGGCGCCCCCCCGCTGTGGCGGGACAGCGACTACGCGCCCTCGCGGGTCACCTGGTGCTATGGGGACCCCGGGATCGCGCTGGCGCTGGCGGTGGCCGCGGAGGTGACCAGCTCCGCGACAATCCGTGCGGCCGCAGCCGAGCTCGCCTCGGCTGCGGTGGCCAGACACCCGGAGGAGTCCGGTGTGATCGACGCCTGCCTGTGCCACGGCGCCGCCGGGCTGGTCTGGTTCGGCCGCCGTGTCCTGGATACTGGAGCGACGGCCGCGGACCGGCAACAGGCCGCGCGGTGCATCGCGCACTGGTCCCGCTACCTCATCGAACAGCGCCACGCCGGCCCGCTGCAGTTCTTCCGCGGCTCGGGGACCGACCGCAATTCGTCGTTCCTCGAGGGCGACGCAGGCGTGGCATTGGCCCTGCTGCAGGCTGCCACCGGCACCCGGCCGGCCTGGGAGCAGTTGCTGCTCGGCACCCCCGTCAGCACTGATCCGTGGGCCGAGGCCCGTCGCGAAGTCGGCCGAGCACCAGGAGGTTGTCCGACGCCGTGAGCGAGAAGGTTACGGCTGCCATTCCTCATTACAGACCCGGCGGTGGATTCCGCAGCGCACCGCGAATGCACGGTGATGTCCTCGCCGTCACGTTCCGGGATTTTCTGGCCCCTTTCCTTCGCGCTTTCCGGCGCGCTCGTCCGGGCTTTCGAGATTTAGTGGCCGATTAGGCAGGACTGTCACGGTGATATCACGGCCTCGCACCAGGAGGTCGCATCCAATCGAGGAGGTTCCACGATGTCGGACCAGCCCAACCAGCCCGAGGATGTTCAGGACGTCGACCTGTCGGTTGACGCGGAGGCGTTTTCGTCACCCGGTGCGGGTGCCTCCGGCGAGGCCGAGGATGGCCCGCAGGCGTTCTTCACGTACGGCACCACCTGCTGGGGCACCCCCTGCGCGTGAGGTGCCAGAAAGGGCTCTGCTGAGCAGAACCCGGCAGAAAGGTAGGTGGGCCTCGCCGGAGCCCGGCCTTCGAGCCGGTTCCGGAGGTGTGACCACGGTGTCTGAGTGCGCGGTGGCCGGGCTCTCCCGGCTACCGCGCACCCGGCCGCAGGTAGCAGTGGCCCGCCCTCCGTCGCCATTGGAACCTTCGCCAGTGAACAGGGGTAGCGATGAGCGGTATCACCCAGGCCGGAGACAGCGCCTCCGGGAGCGGCAGCGAGCCCTCGCCGGCACGCATCGATCTCGGCCGGCTGCTCAGCCCACCGGCCAGGGATCTCGTCGACGCGGCTGCGGCCCGCACCGCGGAGCGCGGCGAAGCGGATCTGGACACCCAGCATCTGCTCTGGGCGGCGACCCGGCAGCCCGCGACGCGCACGCTGCTCTGCCGCGCGGGCGCCGATCCGGACGAGATCGCTCGCAAGGTGGAGGCGCTGACCTCGCCGCAGTCCGCCGCGGCGGGGACGACGCCCACCCGGGAGGGGGCGCCACAGCTGAGCCCGGCGTCCAAGCGGGCGCTGCTGGACTCGCACCGGATTTCGGGGGCGCGCGGCTCGTCCTTCGTCGGTGCCGAGCACCTGCTGCTCGCATTGGCGGCCAACGACGAGTCCGGCGCCGGCCGGCTACTGCGCGCGGCGCTGGCGACCCCAGAGTCGCTGCAGCGTGCCCTCGGCGCGGATGACGAGTCGGCCGCAGGGGGATCACCCACACCGACCGTAGACGAGTACGGCCAGGACCTCTCCGAACTCGCGCGCTTCGGAAAGCTTGACCCGCTGGTGGGGCGGATGGCGGAGGTTGAGCAGGTTCTCGAGGTACTCACCCGCCGGACCAGGAACAACCCGGTGCTCATCGGCGAGGTCGGCGTCGGCAAGACCGCCATCGTGGAAGGCATCGCCCAGCGCATCGTCGAGGGCGACGTACCGGACACCCTGGCTGGCCGGCGCGTCGTGCAGCTCGACCTGATCGAGCTGACGGGCGCCGATACGCAGGAGAAGATGGCCGCGGTGATCGGTGAAATCCGCGAGCACGGCGAGCAGCTGGTCGTCTTCGTCAACGGGCTGCACACCGCGTTCGCGGCGAGCGCCGACGGCGGTACGGCGGTCGGCACTCTGCTGCGGTCGGCGCTGGTGCGCGGCGAGCTGCACATCATCAGCGCGACGACCTTGGAAGAGTACCACCGCCACATCGAGCGGAACCCGGTGCTGGAGGGACGGTTCGTGCCGGTGCTGGTGTCGGAGCCGAGTGTGCCGGAGACCGTCGCGATCCTGCGCGGGCTGCGCGACCGTTACGAGGCACACCACCAGGTACGGCTGACCGACGCGGCGCTGACTGCGGCGGCAACGCTGTCTGCCCGTTACCTCACCGACCGCCGCCTGCCAGAGAAGGCGATCGGCCTGGTCGACCAGGCCGGCGCTCGCGCGCGGCTGCGCGCCCGCACCCCCAGCGCTCAGGTGCGCGGGCTGGAGCAGCAGCTCGAGCAGCTGCTGCAGGAGAAAAAGGATGCCATTCGGGCGGAGCAGTTCGAGCTGTCCTCGCTGCTGCGCGACCACATCGCCGATGCCCGCGAGTTCATCGCCGCCGCCCGCGCCGACCTACCCACCGGGCCGCCCGACGTCGGTGCGGCGGAGATCGCGGAGATGGTCTCGCGCACGACCGGTGTGCCGATGACCCAGCTCACCGAGGTCGAGCGCGACCGCCTGAGCAAGCTGGAGAGCGAGCTGGCGCGCCGGGTGATCGGGCAGGCGGAGGCCGCCGCCGCTGTCGCCGAGGCGGTGCGCCGGTCCCGGGCCGGGTTGAGCGATCCGGCGCGTCCCATCGGCAGCTTCCTGTTCGTGGGCCCCTCGGGCGTCGGGAAGACCGAGCTGGCCCGGGCACTGGCCCAGTCGCTGTTCGGTGACGACAGCCGGATGGTGGCGCTGGACATGACCGCGCACTCCGAACAGACCGCGACGGCCCGGCTGATCGGGAAGCCGGCGACGCACATGGGGCCCGGCGAGGTCGGGCTGCTCACCGACGCGGTGCGGAGGCATCCCTACTCGGTGGTGCTCCTCGAGGACGTCGACAAGGCGCACAACGACGTGCACAGCAAGCTGGTGCAGGTGCTCGATGCGGGCAGGATGGTCGACGGTCACGGTCGCACCGTGGACTTCCGCAACACGGTGGTGATCATGACGACGGGCGTGGGCGCGGATGCGATCACGCCGTCGAGCAGGCTGGGTTTCGGCTCGGGGCAGCACGAGGGCGAGACCGAGCTGCAGAACCAGCTCGCCGGTCGGCTCCGGAAGGTGTTCCCTTCGGAGTTCCTCAACCGGATCGATGACGTCGTGGTACTGCGACACCTCGAGGACGCCCACTTGCGCAGCATCACCAGGCTCCTGCTCGAGGAGACTCGGGCCCGGTTGCGGGACCAGGACATCACACTGGACGTCGAGGAGAGCGCGGTGCAGTGGCTGGTGCAATGCGCTCACCGGCCGGAGTCCGGTGCCCGGCCGCTGCGCCGCACCGTCGCGCGTGAGTTCGACAACCGGGTGTCCGCGTTGCTCATCGACGAGCGGCTGGAACCGCGCACCCACCTCGTCGTCAGCACAGATGGTGAACGGTTGACCTTCGACATCGCCGATCCCGCGATGACGACGTGATGAAGGGTCAATCGGCGCGGGAGCTGCTGCAGTGCGCGGAGCTGCTCCGCTCCGACGCCCGGGACCAGGGTGCGCCGGTCGGTTCGGTGTCCCCGGGCTCGGCATCCCACTGGCCCACCAGATCGGTGTAGAGCGGCGATGCGGCCAGCAGCTCGCCGTGGGTGCCCGACTGCACCGTCGACCCGTCCAGCAGCAGCACCCGGTCGGCGCGCAGCGCCGAGCTGATCCGGTGCGCGATGACGACGAGGCTGCCATGCCGTGCGGCGAAGGCACTCTCGACCTCCGCCTCGGTGCCCGGGTCCAGGTAGCAGGTCGCCTCGTCCAGGATCACGACTGCCGCGCCGGACAGGTGTACTCGACCGAGCGCGACGAGCTGGCGCTCGCCCGCGGAGAGCATCCCGGCGGACACCGGCCCGTCGTAGCCGCCGAGGCGGTGCACCAGCGGGTCCAGCGGCAGCGCCGAGCAGGTCCGCTGCAGCGCGGCGTCGGAGGCGTCGGGCCGCAAGTAGCACAGGTTCTCCCACAGCGTGCCGGCGAAGACGTAGGCCTCCTGTGGGATCAGCGCCATCCGGGCCCGCAGGAGGGCCGGGTCGACTTCGGGCAGCGGCACGCCGCCGAGGCACACCGCGCCGGACCCGGGCGTCAGCAGGCCGGTGAGCAGGTTGGCGAGCGTGGATTTCCCGATACCGCTGGGTCCCGCGATGGCGAGGTGCTCACCGGGGGCGAGGGTGAGCTCGAGCCCGCGCACCACCGGCACGGCGTCGGGGCCGTAGGCGAACGTCAGGTCGCGGACCTCCAGCTGGTGGCCCTGCGGCGACCGCGGACGGCTGGGCGAGGCCGGCACGGGAACCTGCGACGCCTCGCTGATCCGGTGCAGCACGACGCCCAGCTGCACGCCGAGCGAGCCGACTCCCAGCACCAGCGTGCTGAACGCCGGCTGCAAGCTGGTGGCGAGGTAGATGACCGCTCCCACGACCTGGCCCGGGGAGGCCATCGAGCTGTCAATCAACCAGGGCGCCGTCACCAGGACGATCACCAGCGGCAGTTGCCCGCCGAGCGCGATGATGACGATGCGGTTGGCGCTGATCCGTGCCAGCCGTCGCTCCGCGGCGGCCTGCGCCTCGATGACCGCACCGGCGGTCGCGGCCGCGGAGCCCTCCGCTCCGCAGGCGACGATGTCGCGCACACCAGCGGTCACCTTTCCCACCGCCTCGGATGTGTGCTCCGAGGCGAGCAGGGCGGTCTTGGCACGCGGCGCCACACCTAACAGCAGCCACCAGAACAGCGCCAGGGCGAGCAACACCGGCGGCACCACCAGCAGCGTGATGACCGGGATCAACGCCACCAGCCCGGCGACCGTCGCCACCAGGGTGAAGGCGAACTGGCGCACCGTCATGAGCAGCGCGGCGGACATCTGCCGGACACCCTCGGTCTGCCCGGTGAGCCGCGCCACCGCGGTCGCATCGGCACGGTCGACCCCGGCGACGGCCCGGCCGATCGCGCCGGTCACCACGGTGCGGATCATGGCGTCGCGCAACGGCTCCGCGAGATCGGCCAGCGCGCCGAAGGTGCGGCGGGCACCCAGGGCACCGACCACCATCGCGGCCGCGAGCACGGCCAGCCAGCTGAACCCGACCGCAGGCGCCCGCTGCAGGAAACCGTCGTCGATCGCGCGGGCGATCACGAGCCCGGACGCCGCAACCGGCAGCATCTCCACCATCGACCACCCAGCCAGCCGCGCCAGCGCGCGGGGCCGACTCCGCAGCTCCTCCGCGAGCAATCGCCATCCCTGTCGGCTCAACGCCCCCCTCACGCCCGCTCCTCCGGCTCGGCGCGGTCGACGTCGGCAGGGTCGGCGTCAGCGGCGAAGACAGCGCGGTAGTCGGGGTACTGCCACAGCACGCCGTGCGGTGCCAGCGCACGTACCCGACCGGCCTCCAGCCACGCCACCAGATCGGCCCTGGCCGCGGTGCCCGCGCGATGCGCGACCAGGAGCCGGCTGCGTCCGGCGAGGGCCTCGGTGAGTGCCGCACCGACCTGCGCCTCGGTGACGGTGTCCAGGCTGGACGTCGCGTCGTCCATGATCAGCAGCCGCCGGTCCCGGTTGGTGGCGCGGGCCAGGCCGATGCGCTGCACCTCGCCGCCGGAGAACGGGGCGTCGGCGAGCGGCGTGTCGTACCCGGCCGGCAGCCTGCGGACGAACTCGTCGGCGTGCACCAGCTTCGCTGCGGCCACCAGCCGATTCTTGTCGGGCGCACCGCTCCCGTAGCCGATGGCATCGAGCACCGTGTCGCCCAATAGCTGCGGCCGCTCGAAGGCGTAGCCGACCGCCGCCCTCAGGCCGGCGGTATCCAGAGCGGACAGCGGCGTGCCGTCGAGCAGGACCTCGCCCTCGTCCGGCTCCAGCAACCTCCCCGCAACCGCCGCGAGGGTGGACTTGCCTGCCCCGGATCGGCCCACCACGGCCACCGCGCAGCCGGGGGGCACCCGCAGGTCTAACGCGTCGAGGACGGCCTTGCCGTCCTCGCGCACCGTCACCGCGTGCAGCACCAGCTCACCGCCGCCGGTCGGCGCGGGTGCCGTACCCACCTGGGGGGCCATCGGGGGCTCGGTGAGGACCTGCTGTACCCGGCGGGCGGCCGCCCGCGCCCGGGACAGTGCGATGAGGAGGTTGGCCTGGGCGAAGAAGAGCAGCGCCATCGCGACGTAACCGGCGGCGGCGAGGAGATCACCCGGGGAGAGCCGACCGGCCACGACCTGGTAGCCGGCGACGGCGAGCACCCCGACCTCCAGCAGCGGCGCGAGCAGCTGCACCCGCCACGTCACGGACGCCTGCAGCCGCCAGGTGCCGTGCCCGGTGCGGCCCAGCTCGGGCAGCGGGTCCAGCACCCGCTCCACCTCGCGCGCTGCGGTGCCCGCAGAGCGGATCGTCCGGATACCGGCCATCGCGTCGACGAGCCTGCTCGCCATGGCGGCCTGTAGCCCCTGGTAGTGGGTATAGAGTTCGGCGGATTGCCGGACGAACACGGCGATCAGGGCGAGGCCCACCGGTAGCCCGAGCAGGAACACCCCGGCCAGCAACGGATCGATCAGCCCGAGCGCGACGACAGCGCCCACCGACGTCACCAGACCGACCATCGAGGTCAGCACCACAGCCCCTGCCGTCGCCGCAACCGCCGCGTTGCTGCCCAGCCGGGTGATGAGGTCGCCGCTGTCGAACCGCCGCTGGCCGACCACCCCGAGTGCCAGCACCCGGTCCAGCAGCCGGGTGCGCAACCAGACCGTCGAGCGCGCCACCGCATAGGGCTCGGCCAGCTCGAGCAGCAGGGTGGCCAGTATCCCGACCGTCAGCACGGCACCGAAGATCAGGACAGCACGGCCCGGATCGCCGCGGCCGAGCGCGGCATCCACGGCGTCAGCCACCGCCGCGGGCGTCAGCAACGTGCTGACGGCGATGCCCGCCTGGGCCGCGACGACGGCGGCGAACCAGCGGCCACCACGCCCGATGGTGTGGGCGAGCAGGCGGTCGGCAGCGCGGCGGTGGACCCGGTCGGCCCGCTCCGCCTCGCTCATCCTCGGCCTCCTGCCGTCGGGCTCACGCGCGTCACTGCGCCGCCGGTACGGAGCGCCAGCACGACGAACTCCACGACCTCGCCCCGGCCGCGCGCATACCCGCTGCGCTCGTCGATGACCGTGAAGCCGCACCGCTCCAGTACCCGGAGGGAGCCGACGTTGTCCTTGGTGGCTCGCGCGAAGAGCGGGCGGGTGCGCACCTGCTCGAGGAACTGCGCCAGGGCGCGGGACGCGATGCCCCGGCCCCAGAAGGCGCGGTCGACCGAGTAGCCGACCGAGGTGTTGCCGTCCCCGACGATGCTCACGATGTAGCCCACCACCGCACCGTCAACGGTGATCGTCCGCGCGGTGGCGTCCTCGGCCGCCCGGATCTGAGCCCAGTTCGCCTCGAAGGCCTTCCGATCGGCCGGATCCTCGGTGAAGGCCGCCATCCGGTCTGCCTCCGGATCCTGCTGATGGGCGAAGAAGTCCTCGAGGTCGCCGTCGACGACCTCACGCAGGACCACCTCGGACACGTGCACCCCCGTCATTCGGATCGAGTAACCCGGCCACGAGGGACGCTAGGAACGCCGGCTAACCGCACGCTTAAAGCGACCATGTCGGTGCGGGTCAGCCGGGGGCCACGCGTGGGCGGTCGCCGCGGTCCGGGAGAATGAGCTGGCATGTAGTGGCCCGGCGCCCCTCTTGCGCCATCGACCAGAAGGGAGCTGAAGGTGGAGGAGATCACCACCGACCTCGTCGCCGACCTGTACCGGGAGTACCGCGCGGACCTCGCCCGGGTGCGCCACGAGCAGCGCCGGCTGCGGCGCGACGACACAGCGATGAAAGCCCAGCTCGACGACATCGAAGCGGAGATCACCTACCTGCTCCTGCGGCACGCCCGGCCGGAGACGGTCGTTGGTCGGCACCTTCCACGGCTGGTCTACGACGTGGATCCTGCGGGCGCTTCGCGACAACGACCGCGGGCAGTTGCACTCGTTCGATCTCCTCGACGAGGTGCGCAGGCACGTGCCGGCGGAGCTCGCCGCAGAACGGTGGAGTTTTACCCAGGGTGACGCGCGCGGGATGGACCGCGACCTGATCCGGCGCACCGACCACCTGTTCCTCGACGCCGATCACGGGCGGCGGTTCGCCCGGTGGTACGTCGTGCACCTGTTCCCAGAGGTCCGCGCCGGAGTTCCGGTGAGTGTGCACGACGTGTTCCACGGGTGGCGCGCCAAGCCGTACAGCGAGGGCTCCGTGGTGCTGCGGTGGCTCGACGAGCGCGGCATCCGGTTCTTCACCGCTGCGCGGCGTAAGGCGCCGGACGTGCAGCAGCGGCTGATCGCACTCAAGGACGAACTCGGGCTCGGCGAGCCGGTCCGTGTCAGCCCGACCAACCCAATGATTTTCTTCCGGATGGCATAGTCACGCCTTGGGGACAAGGATCCACAACGCGATGTAGACGATCTCCCCCACCCCGAACAGGCCGAACAGCACGAAGCCGATCCTGACGAGCGAGCGGGACAATCCGAAGCGGTCGGCGATACCGGCACAGACACCGGCGAGCCACTTGCCATGGCGTGGGCGGACCAGCAGGTAATCAGCCATGCATGAACCCTACGCCGACGCCTGCTGACGAGGCACCGCCGGACTCCTGCACGGCCTCTGCGAGCTCGACGTGGAGCCGGACCGGATCAGCCGGCAGGGCGGCTTACGGGTGGCGGGACCGGGAGGCGATCTGGGACCGGATCGCCGAGCAGTCCAGAGACGTTCTCCTCGGCTGGCACCTCAGGGCGAGCGCACGAGCACAGTCTTCCGCCGAGTTGCCGTCAATCGAAGCGAAGCTGTGGAGCCCGTCGTCCACCTCTGGTTGTTTACGACCTGACTCCCCTGATAGCCCCGTCCGGTCCCTGCCGAAAGGCTCTCGGGCTCACCGCAGCTCGTCCTCGACCAGCCGGGCGAGCCGGTGATCGGTCACCCAGCTGCGCGGGCCGACATGCTGCACCCGGACCGTGGCCACCGCGGTCGCGAAGCGCAGGCTCCGCTCCGGATCCCGGACGCCGGTAGCCCAGGCACGGGCGAACGCCCCGTGCAGCACGTCACCGGC
>Ga0183260_10001108_pt1 | contig 22886 bp, 24 predicted proteins | sample AntDrymUQ4972206_2_FD_129768 | JGI IMG/M metagenome (GOLD analysis project Ga0183260, IMG submission 129768) | Polar desert sand microbial communities from Dry Valleys, Antarctica - metaG UQ497 (22.06) (version 2) (version 2) | ecosystem: Environmental > Terrestrial > Soil > Desert | place... | reverse complement strand
TACGCGCTCTTCAACAACAACCGCGACGACTTCGCGCCACGGAGCGCCGGGATCCTCCGCGGTCTGCTCGACGAGGCGGGCGTGCCCGCCGCGGGGGGCATCGAGCCGCCTCCGAGCGAGTTGACGCTCTTCTAGAGTCCTCGAGGTGCGCGTCCTCTCCATCGTCCACGACCCCGCCGACACGGGCGGCGGCGGGTTGTTCGAGAAGCTGGTCGTCGAGCGAGGCGATGCGCTCGGCCGCTGGGTCGTCGCGGACGGCGGCACGCGGTCCGGGGATCCCGCCGACTGGGACGCGATCATGGTCTTTGGCGGCGCGATGCATCCCGATCAGGACGCCGAGCATCCGTGGCTCGGCGGCGAGGTCGAGTTCATCGCCGAAGCGCTCGCACAGCGCATCCCCACGATCGGCGTCTGCCTGGGTGCGCAGCTCGTCGCGCGTGCGGCCGGCGCGCGGGTGGGGCCGGCGGAGCAGCCGGAGGTCGGTTGGTTCGCCGTCGAGCTGAGCGAGTCCGGCGCCGACGACCCTGTCCTGCGCGTGCTCCCGTCCCCGGTCGAGGCGTTCCAGTGGCACTACTACACCTTCGAGCCTCCCGACGGAGCGGTCGAGCTCGCGAGCAGCGCGGCCGCACGGCAGGCCTACCGGCTCGGCGACCGTACCTGGGCGATCCAGTTCCATGCCGAGGTCGAGCGCCACATGCTCGACCGCTGGTTCGACGAGGGTCGCGCCGAGCTCCCGAAGCCGCTCGCCGAGCTGCAGGCCGAGACCGACGCCAACCTCGCAACCTGGAACGAGCACGGCCGGGCTCTGTGCGGCGCGTTCCTCGAGGAGGCGGAGCGGCTTCGTCGGTAGCGGATGGGCGAGATGTATCTCGCCCCTGCGGGCTAATCGGGGACCGGCGGAAACCCATCCTGTGGTCGGGGCGAGATATATCTCGCCCCTATTCGGGAGGCGCCGGCTCGGCCGGAAGAGCCGGATCGCGCGACCACTCGTGCCACGAGCCGGTGTAGTTGCGCGCGTCGTACCCGGCCGTCGCGAGCACCCTCACCGCGAGCGCCGAGCGGCTGCCCGAATGGCAGTAGGCGATCACCTCTGCCCCGGCCGGCGCGCCGACGAGGGCGCGGACTGCCTCGGATTGCGGTGTCTCGAGCAGGAGCGCGACGTCGAGGTGTCTCGCACCCGGAATGTGACCCGCGCGGGGATCGCACGGCGCGACGGTGGCGCCGCTGAACTCGTCCTCGCGACGGACGTCGAGGAGGACGAGCCCCTCCTCGCCGACACGGCCGGCGAGCTCAGCTGTCGACACGTCGGTCATGCGGCGAGCGAGGCGACGGTCTCGATCTCGGCCACGATCGACGGTCTCTGCGAGCACCGCTCGAGCCAGGCGACGACCGAGGAGTGCGCATCGAGCCGCACGCCCATCAGGTCACGGAGGCGGAGCAGCCACGGCAGGTAAGCCGCGTCGGCGAGCCCGAAGGCGCTCCCGCCCAGGTACGGCATCGTCTCGAGCAACAGGTCGAGCGCGGCGAGCGCCGTCTCCAAGCGCGCCGCAGCACCTTCCTCCCCACGACGCAGCGCGTAGTACGGCTTTCCGAGATCGTCGAAGCGGAAGACGAGGAGCCGCGCCGCAGCGCGATCCGCGGCATCCGCCGGCAGAAGCGGCGGCTCGGGGAAGCGCTCCTCGAGGTACTCGTCGATGACCGCCGACTCGGGCAGGACCCAGCCGTCGTCTTCGAGCACGGGCACGCGACCTTCCGGGGGGTTGTGCTCGTAGAGCCACGGCGACCGCGCCGCGAGATCGACGGTCACGGTCTCGTACGGCACGCCCTTCTCGGCGAGCACGATCCGCACGCGGGCGCAGTAGGGACAGCGTGGCGCGTCGTAGAGCGTCAACATCGGCCGCCTCACCTCACCACGCCGTCGGGGCCGGACCTGTCCGGCCCGCGCCCTCCGCGCGGCCGGCGCCCTCCTCCAGATCATCGACCTTCGGCAGACCTGCCCACCCGTGCTCCGCACCTTCGAGCCCGAGAATCTCGGCAAGCGACGCGAGCAGCTCGCGCGCAGGTGGCAGCTCACCCGGCGCGCCGGCCGTCCGGGCGACCTCGCGCACCCTCGCGGGATCGGCACCCGTCAGCCGCGCCAGGACGGTCGGGTTGGCCGCGAGGCCGATCACATCTCCCGGTGGCAACGCGCCGTAGAACTCCGGCACGGAGAGGTACTCGTCCACGATCCCACCACGGTCGAGCGCCGTCATCCGCACGACCTGATCGACCTCGAGCGACAGCGTGACGACGATCGCGCCCATCCGCGAGGAGATCTCGCGCGCGAAGCGGAGGAGCGCGCTCGGGTCGCCGTCAGCCTTCGCGTCGTAGACCGTCACCCAGCCGTTCCGCGGCCCGACGACCTCGGAGCCCGAGGAGCGGAGGCGGGGCATGAAGGCGCGGACCGCGCGTTCGACGTCGCCGACCGAGTCCGTCTGGACGTGGAGCGAGGCGAAGGACTCTGCGTGTCGGCCAGGAGCGAGTCGCTCGGTGAGCGTCTCGATCGGGGCGACGAGCACGACGCGGTCGTCGGTGAACCCCCAGTGGTGATAGACGGTGCGCGCAGAGGCGTTCGAGGCGTCGACCTCGAGATCGAGGTGCTCGACCCCGTGATCGCGGAGGGCCTCGACGACCGCCGCGACGAGCGCCGCCGCGACACCGCCGCGCCTCGCCTCCGGTACGACGTAGAGATCGGTGAGCCGGCCGACGCGCCCGCTCATCCTCCGCGCCAGTGCGAACCCGACCGCCCGCTGATCCTTCTCAGCCAGGAAGGCGAGACCCGTGGCTGTGATCTCGCGGATCTCGGCGAGCTCCTCGTCGGCGTCTTGATCGAGATGCGCGGCAGGCGGAATCTCGGCCTCGAAGGCCCGCCAGAGCGCCTCGAGCGAGGCGGCGTCGGCGTCGACGGCAACGCGAACGGTCACGAGACGATGGTAGTGCGACTCCTCACTTCAGGGGCTACCGGGCGTCTGCGGCTGGCTCTATGCTTGGTACGCCCGGCGGCGGTCATCCCCCTCGGCCGTCGCCGGCATTTCCTTTCTTGTTCCGCCAAGCAGGATTCGGCAGAAGCCAAATCCTGCGGCTTGATCCCTCGCCTTCGGCGTCCGGCGCTCAAACCTGCCGACGGCGGCTTCGGGAATGATCGAGCCGTGGCCACGATCCTCGTCACCGGCGGGTGCGGCTTCATCGGCTCGCACATCGTCGACGCGCTCGTCGAGCGCGGCGAGACCGTCCGCGTGCTCGACCTGCTCCACCCACTCGCCCACGACCGCGAGCCCGCCTATCTGAACCCTGCTGCCGAGTACGTGCGGGGCGACGTGCAGGACTCGGAGCTCGTGGCGCGGTGCCTCGACGGAGTCGACGCGGTCAGTCATCAGGCGGCGATGGTCGGGCTCGGGCTGGACTTCGGGGACGTCGTCGATTACGTGCGCACGAACGACGTCGGCACGGCCACCCTCCTGCGCGAGCTCGCTCACCGCCCGGTGCCGCTCGTGCTCGCGAGCAGCATGGTCGTCTACGGGGAGGGTCGCTATCGCTGTGCCGAGCATGGAGTCGTCCAACCGGAGCCACGCACACGAACGACCCTCGAACGAGGCTCGTTCGAGCCGCCGTGCCCGCGCTGCGGCGAGGCGCTCGAGCCCGAGTCCGTCCCCGAGGACGCCCCGCTCGAGCCGCGCTCGGTCTACGCGGCGACAAAGGCGCAGCAGGAGCGGCTCTGCGAGGCGTACGCGCGCGAGACGGGTGCGCCGGTGACCGCCCTTCGCTATCACAACGTGTACGGGCCTCGGATGCCGCGCGACACGCCGTACGCGGGTGTCGCGAGCATCTTCCGCAGCGCGGTCGCAGCGGGACAGGCGCCGCGCATCTTCGAGGACGGCCGGCAGCTTCGCGACTTCGTCCACGTCCGCGACGTGGCCACCGCCAACGCGATCGCCCTCGCAACCGGGACGCCGGGAGCCTTCAACGTCGCGAGCGGCGAGCCGCACACGATCGGCCAGCTCGCGCACGGGCTCTCGGCCGCGGTCGACGGCCCCGAGCCCGTGACGACGGGCGAGTACCGCCTCGGCGACGTGCGTCATGTCTTCGCCTCGACCGAGCGCGCAGCCGCGGTGCTCGGCTTCCGCGCACGCGTCTCGTTCGTCGACGGCGTGGGTGAGCTCGCCACCGCCGAGCTTCGCTGAGCAACCCACAGGGTGGAGGCGGCGAGGAGCGCCAGCGCGGCGCTGCCGTAGGCGAGGTGGCGCGGCCAGGCGGGGTGGGAGCCGACGCTGATGTGCAGGTAGAGGAACGGCGCCGCGAGCGCGATCGCGCCGGCGGGCAGCAGCACGGGCCCGCGGGCGAGCGGCAGGAGCGCGACGGCGAGGAGCGCGTACCACGGGTACGTCGGCGAGGCGAGCACCCACATCGTCGTGAAGAGAAGGAGCGCTCGGGTCGCCTGGGCAGAGGCGGAGTCGTCGGGGCGGAGGACGAAGCGCGCGGAAAGTCCGAGGAGGAGGGCGGCGGCCGCGGCGACGTAAACCGCCGTCAGCAGCGGAGCGGGTTCGGTGTCGACAAGCCCGAGCAGGTAGAAGCGTGTGCCGCGCGTGAAGCCCTCCTCGCGCAGATAGCCCGGCAGATAGCCGAGCACGTGCAGCCCGGCGTCGAGGAAGGGCACGTAGGCGAGCGCGATCGTCGCGACCGACGCGCCAGCCGCGACGGCGAGCGCCCGTCGACCGCGAACGAGCGCGGGCAGGAGCACGAGCGCATACGGCTTCACGAGCGCCCCGGCCGCCAGGAGGACGCCGGTGAGCACCGTCCGCCGGGCGACGGCCGCCAGGAGGGACGCGAGGACGAGCAGGACGACGAGCCCTTCGACATGCCCGGCGCCGCCGAGCTCGAAGACGACGAGCGGATGCCAGGCGTAGAGGAGCGCCCAGACGGGTGGGCGCCGGAGCCGGGAGAGGAGATACGCGAGGAGCCCGATCGAGACGAGATCGAGCAGGACGATGGCGAGCTTCGTCCAGGCGATGCTGTCCGGGTGGAGGCGGTAGAGCGCCGCGTAGAGGCCCTCCGCGACCGGCGGATAGGCCGTCTGGACGCCGAGGCGGTTCATCCGGGGATAGATCGCCTCGTCGCGCAGCGGCGCGAGCTCCGGTTCGTTCGGCGCGAAGCGATACGGGTTGATCCCGGCCGCCTGGACACGTCCGTCCCACACGTAGCGGTAGACGTCGTTCGAGAGCGCCGGCTTCTCGTCGACGAGCACGAGCCGGAGACCCGCGGCGACGACCAGCACGAGAACGAGGGCAGAAAGCGTCCTCGGCTTCCGCGCGAGGACCCAGGCCGCGGCGGCGACGTACGGAGCGAGCAACGCGGCGGTGACCCCGGCGAGCACGCCGGTCGACCGTCCGAAGTCACCGGGGTCGAGCTCGCCACCGAGGCGGGCCGTGCCTGCGACCGCGACGGCGCCGAGTGCGCCGAGCACGCCCAGGTCGACCGCCGCCCGACGGGTCATGCCTGCACCTTCACCTCGACCATGTGGTAGCCGGTCGCCCCATCGGGATTGATGCTGCCGCGCTTCGACTCCTGCAGCGCCCCTTCCCCATCGGTCGCGCGCACGGCGAGCTCGTACGAGCCGCCACGTGACGGTGTCCACTCGACGCTCCAGAGCGACCAGGTCAACCGCGTGCCCCGGTAGTCGAACCCGGCCTCCCGCCAGCTTCGGCCGCCGTCGGTGCTCAGCTCGACGCGCTCGATGCCCCGGTCGCCTGCGAACGCAAGGCCGTTGACGCGAACGGGCTCTCCCGCCTGCAGCGTCCGGAAGCCGCGCGGACTGTCGATCCGCGACATCGTGTGGACGCGCTCGGCCCGCCAGCCCTGGCTCTCGTAGAAGCCCTTCGCCACCTCGTCGACCACCTTGACGCGGTCGAGCCACTTGACGCTCGTCTCACCGTAGGCGCCGGGGACGACGAGCCGGGCGGGGAACCCGTGCCGGTCGGGGAGCGGCTCGCCGTTCATGCGGTACGCGACGAGCGTCGTCTCCTCCATCCCTTTCGCCACAGTCAGCCCGTGGGCGAAGCCGTCGCTGCCACGGGCAAAGAGTCGGGTGGCTCCCGCCTCGATGCCGGCCGCCTCGAGCAGGTGTCCGAGGGGAACCCCACGCCAGACGGCGTTCGAGATCAGACCGCGGCCGACACCGTTCGAGATGCACTCGAGGGTTGTCTCCTGGTCGACGCTCCGCATGGTCTCGAGCTCCTCGAAGGAGAGCTCGAGCTCGTCGCGGACGAGCCCGTTCACCTGGAGCCGCCACAGCGAGCGCTTCACCTCGGGGTCGACGAAGTTCTTCGTGACGACGTAGAAGCGATCGTTCGGCGTGATCGGCGTGAGCCCGCGGGCCGGGGTCTCGAGGCCGTCGTAGCCGATCGCCGAGCCCCGGTACAGGCGCGTCACGAGACCACCCGCGGCGAGCGCGAGCGCACCGCCCGCGACGCCCAGGAGAAGCGGTCGGCGACCGAGCCGCGGGCTCTCGCCGGGAGAAAAAGCCGCGGGCGGACGAGTGAGATACGCGTACAGGAGCGCCGTGGCGCCCGCGAGTAGCCCCAGCAGGAGGAGCAGCGTCGCGGCGGTCGCGACGAGACCCTGCCCCGGTGGGAGTCCGCGGTAGTTCGAGTCCAGCGCCGGATAGAGGAGCGCGAGCAGCACGAGCCAGGTGACGAGGACTGAGCCCACGAGCACGAGACGGAGCGTCCGTGCCGGGACGCGCGCGGCCGCGAAGGCGTAGGCCGCGCCGAGCACGACGCCGATCCCGACCAGGCTGAGGAAGAACGCGAAGAAGCCGATCCGCTTCGCCGCCACGAAGCCACCCATCTCGCTCACGAGACGGAGGAAGTCGTCGACCGAGAGAAGCGGCAGGAAGCGGTCGGAGACCGTCTCTAGCGGAAGCGGCACGCCGAGCTCCCGAAGGACGAGCGCGACGACGGTCGCGGCGAGAACTGCCACGAGCCCTGCGAGCGCCCCGAGACCGAGCCTTCTCATGTCGGTACCTCCACGATGGATTCGAGGGCGGCCCGCGTGGCGGGCAGGTCGTCGCGCAGGGCGGCGTCGAGCCGCAGCAATTCGAGATCCTCGACCTCGTCCACGTCGTAGGTCGCCTCCACGAGCGCCAGGCGCGCGCCGAGCCGTCGGGCCGCGTGCTCGATCTCGGACAGCACCGAGGGCGTGCTCATCGAGATGTCGGAGAGGACGTCGTGCCACCCGCGCATCCCGATCAGGTAGTAGCCCCCGTCGCTCACCGGGCCGAGCACCACGTCGTGGCGCTCGAGGAGCGCGAACGCCTCGTCGACGACGTCCCGCCGGAGCTGCGGCGAGTCGGAGGCGACGAGCACCGAGCGCGTCTCGCCCCGTGCTGCCGCGTGAAGGAAGAAGACGCGCTGCCGCTCCGTCCAGTCCCCGCGAGGCTGTCCCAGCGCACGGGTCGCCGGATACGTGCGGCGCCACTCGGCGAGTGGGTCGACGTACCAGGCCGCTCGCGGGAAGCGCGCCGCGAGATCGGCGATGAAGGCCCGGTAGAGCCTGGCCGCGGCCTCCTCGCCGATTCGGGCAGCGAGCCGCGTCTTCACGAAGCCGGGACGCGGCACCTTGGCGGCGATCGTGAGGACGGCGCTCATCGCAGCAGGCGCCCCATGTCCGCGACCGCGCGGGCGGTTCCCCTCGCCGTGCCCGTCACCTTGGAGCGGCCCGAGCGGGCGAGGTAGTCGACCACGACCTCGTCGATCCGCCACCCCGATGCGTGGGCGCGCAGCACCATCTCGAGCGGCCAGCCGAAGCGCCGGTCGCGGAGCTCGAGGGCGAGTAGTGCCTCCCGCCGGGCGGCGCGCATCGGCCCGAGGTCGCGCAAGCGGAGGCCCGTTCGCCTGCGTAGCTCGAGCGCGAGCAGGCGATTCGCGAGACGTGCATGGGTGGGCCACGCACCTGGCGCGGGGCGTCGTTCGCCGAGCACCAGGTCGGCCTCTCCCGCGACCACCGGCGCGGCGACGAGCGGCAGCTGCCGCGGATCGAGTGAGCCGTCGCAGTCCATGAAGCACACGATCTCCGTGGTCGCGGCCTCGAGCCCGGCAAAGCAGGCGGCGCCGAAGCCTGGTCGGGGCTCGTGGACGACGCGGGCGCCGAGCCTCTCCGCGAGCTCGCCGGAGCCGTCGGTCGAGCCGTTGTCGGCGACGATCGGGGTGTAGTCGGCGGGTATCCGCCCGAGCACCCAGGGGAGCGCCTCGGCCTCGTTCAAGACCGGCAGGACGACGTCGATCATGCGGCGGCCCGCCCCACGAGCTCCCGCTCGGCGAACCGCTCGAGTCCCGCCAGTGCGACGGGAAGATCGACGCGGCCGAAACCGAGCCTGAAGTGGTTTCCGGGAAAGTCGTAGATCGACCCGGGCACGATCAGCACGCCCTCCTCGGCGACGAGCCGTTCCGCGAGCTCCTCGACCCGAAGCGCGGCATGGAGCCGCGGGAAGCCCACGCAGCCGGCCTCGGGGCGCACCCAGTCGAAGACGCCCTCCCAGCGGGCGAAGAAGCGGTCGAGCGTCGCGAGGTTCTCGTCGAGGAGCGCGCGGCTCCTCGCGAGCACGGCTTCGCGCGCCCGCAGCGCGATCAGCGCGAGGATCTCGCTCGGTGCGCTGTTCGAGGAGGAGAGGTACTCGCGCTTCGTCGCAACCCGCTCGAGCAGTACCCGGTCCTTCGTCGCGAGCCAGCCGATGCGAAGCCCGGCGAGACCGAACGACTTCGACATGACCCCGACGCTCACCGCCCGGCCTCCGACCTCGACCGCGGCCGGGAGGAGCCGGGCGGGATCGTGCTCGAGGTAGCGGTAGACCTCGTCCGAGAAGAGATGCGCGCCGGCCTCCGCTGCGAGCGCGGCGACGGCGTCGAAGGTCGCACGGGGCGGAAGCGCGCCCGTCGGGTTGTGGGGGAAGTTGACGATCACGGCCCGGGTGGTGGGCCGGATCGCGCGCCGGAAGGCGTCGACGTCGAGCGTCCATCCCTCGGCCGGATCGAGCGGGACGAACGTCACCTCCGCGCCGGCCGCGTAGGCGACCTCGTGCAGCGCCTGGTAGGCCGGCCAGGTGACGACGGCGTGATCGCCGGGCCGCAGAAGCGCGTTCAGGGCGAGGAAGATCGCCTCGTCGGCGCCCGCGAAGGTCATCACCTCGTCTGGATCGACACCGTTGTAGAGACCTGCGATCTCGGCGCGCAGGGCCGGGATCCCACCAGAGTCGGTGTAGCCGAGCTGGAGCTCGTCCCAGAGCCGCCGCGCGTCCGGCTCGGCGAGGGCGAGCAGCTCCGGCAGCCGGTACGGCTCGACATCGGAGGTGCAGAGGAGGTGCTGCGCCCTGCCTCCGAGCTCGCCGAAGAAGCGCTCGAGCGCGAGCCCGCGGACGCGGCGCAAGGATTCTGCGGTCACCCCGAACGTCTACCCGCCTCGCGAGAAACGGGGCCTTAACAGTTCCTGACCATCTCGGGCGGCACCCTGACGAGGATGCTCCTGCGCACGTTCGCACCGATCGCGGTGCTCCTCCTCGCCGGCGGCTGTTCTCTCACGAGAGACGAGGAGCCGTCGTCTGCCTCGGGCTCGACGCTCGAGCAGACCTGGGTCGACCGGAACGGCGACGGCCTGCTCGAGCGCGGTCCCGGCGAGCCGTTCGTCGAGCGGACGGAGCTGTCGGAGGAGAGCGAGCCCGGCGACGAGCTCGCCGTCTTCGCGCAGCTGACCGACGTCCAGCTCACCGACGAGGAGTCGCCGGCGAGGCTCGAGCTGCTCGACCGGCTCGGGCCGCCCTTCGATTCGGCCTTTCGGCTCCAGGAATCCCTTACCGCGCAGGTGCTGGCGGACGCGCTTCGCTCGGCGGCTGCGATCGAGCCGCAGGCGCTCGTCCTGACCGGCGACCTCGTCGACAACGCGCAGAGGAACGAGCTCGATCTGCTGCTCGCCGTGCTGCGCGGCGGCCGGGTCGACCCGGGAAGCGGAACAGCAGGCTACGAGGGCGTCCAGGCCGCGGCAAACCCCGATCCGTTCTTCTACCGGCCGGAGCTCGATCCGCCGCGCGTGCCGGGCTTGCTCGCCCGCGCGCAGCGGCCGTTCACCTCGCCTGGGATCCCGGTGCCGTGGTATCCGCTCGTCGGGAACCACGACCTGCTCGTGCAGGGGTCGATCGCCGCGAGCGAGCGGATCGCGGCCGTCGCCACAGGCTCGCGCAAGCTCGTGCGCCTGAGCACGGCCGCGCAGGACGCGGTGCGCGACCGCCGGCTGACGGGCGCCGTCGTCGAGCGGCTGCTCGCCCGGGGTCTGCCCGGAGCGGCCGTGCGGGTCAGCCCCGACCCTCGACGTCATCCGCACGCCGCGACCGAGGCGGTCGCGCGGCTGCGGGCGGCGAGCGATGCGCCGCCGGGCGGCGCCTTGCTCGACTACGCGTTCGACATCGGTCCGTCCGTACGAGGGATCGCACTCGACACCGTCAGGCGCCGCGTCGGCTCCCGCGGCCTGCTCCGGCCGGCGCAGGTGCGCTGGCTGCGGCGCGAGCTACGGGCTGCCGGCGAGCGCTTCGTCGTCGTCTTCTCGTCGACCCGCTTGACCGAGACGGATGGCGCCGGGCCTGCGCTCGCGGCGCTCGACGCCTCACCTCATGTCGTCGCCGTCGTCTCGGGCGACAAGCACGAGAACCGCATCGAGCCCCGGCGCACGCCCGGTGGCGGGTACTGGCTGATCGGCACCTCGGCGCTCGTCGACTATCCGCAGCAGGGACGGGCCTTTCGGCTCCGGCGGGCAGGAACGGGGGTCGTGCTCGAGACGTGGGTCTTCGATCACGCGCCGTCCGAGCTCGGCGACGTCTCGCGGCGCCTCGCCTTCATCGATCATCAGGGCGGCCGGCCGCGCGGGCTCGCCGGTCTGCCGCGCGACCGCAACGCGCGCCTCTACCGGTAGGGGCGCCTCGCCACGCTCGACCCGAAACGCCGCCGTATTGCGCAGGTCGTACGGCACCGCTTGTGTCGATTCAACACAAGCGATGATCGCCCGAGTCTGCGCGGCCGTCATTCCTCACGCAGGCCGGCGACGATCGGCCGACGAACCGCTCCCCGTGCCACCCACGCCGCCGCGAGAACGGCTAGGAGGGCGAGACCGAGCACCGTCAGGCCTGTGTCACGTGCATCCGCGACGAGCGAGAGCGAGACGTAGGACGCGGCCAGCCCCGACGCGGCCGGAGCGACGACGAAGCGCTCGAGCACCGCTCCGACAGCGGCCCCGCAGAGGGCGATGAGGAGCGCCGTCCCGGCGAGTACCGCGGTCACCTGCCCCCGCCCCGCGCCGAGGGTGCGCAGAACCGCGAGCGCCCGAATGCGCTCCTGCGCGGTCAGGGTCAGCGTCTGGACGAGCACGTAGAGGCAGACCGCGCCGATCACGACGGCGAAGCTGCGCAGGAGTGCCGCCAGCACCTCGAGAAACCCGCCTCCGCGCGCGGTCACGCCGCCAACCGCGCGCGGAAAGAACCCGGCCCGGCGCAGGTTCGTCGCGACGGCGTCCTTCGTCGCGCCAGGCTCGATCAGCACCGCGATCTCGGGCACGGCGAACGGCTCGGCCGCGAGCAGGCGCGAGGCGCGCACGTAGGCCACCCGTCCCTCGTTCTCGAGCGCCCGCACGACGCCGCTCACGCGGAAGCGCACCTCCCGTCCGGAGGGGAGCTGGGCGGCGAGCGTCGCGCCTTCGCTCAGGTTGAGCGCCTGCGCCAGGCCGAGCCCCACTTCGACCTCGTCGACCGCGGCGAGCCGCCGACCCGAAGCGAGCGGCGGCGCCTCGTACGGGACATGATCGCCGGCGAAGCCGATCACCGAGAACGCCTGACCGAGCGCGAAGGAGTCCGCCGCCTGTACCTCGTAGCGAGCCGTCGCACCCGCGACGCCGGGAAGCGCACGGATCGCCGGGACGTCGGTGGCTGCCGCGGGCACCGAGAGGCGATACCGCTTGCCGACGGTCTCGGGATCGTCCTGGAGCCTCTGGAGCAGCCCTGCGAGGGCGAGCATCAGGAGGACGATGGACGAGGCTGCCGCCAGGACCGCGATCGTCGCCGCGGTGCGTCTGGGGCGCGAGAGCGCGAGTCGCACGCCGAGTGCGAGCGAGCCCGCGCCCAATCGCGCCCGCGCAGGGACCCGGACGAGGTCTGCGCCGCCGAGCGTCTCGACCGGCGGGCGCGAGGCTGCCCGCCACGCCGGCCAGGCGGCGGTCACGGCGACGACGAGGACGAGACCGGCGAGGCAGGCGAGAAGCGGCCAGACGATCGCAGCTCCGGGGCCGAGCTCGTTGAGGGCGACGAGCAGTCGGTCGGTGGGTCCGTGGACGGCGATCGCACCGATCGCCAGCCCGACACCGCCCGCGAGCGCGGCGACGAGCGCACCCTCGAGAGCGACGCTCGCCGCGATCGCCCGTGGCGTCGCCCCGAGTGTCCGGAGGAGGCCGATCGAGACGAGCCGCCTCTGGATGTCGGCGGCAGACGAGGAGCCGAGCATCGCGAGCGCGGCGCCGAGCGCGACGAGCGAGAACGCGACGAGCAGTGCGATCACGATCCCCGCGGCCTGATTGATCAGCGTATGCACCCCGTCGCGCGTGACGAACTCGAGCTCGTCGATCCCGAAGCTCGCGACGCGCGCCTGCGAGAGCGTCAGGTCGATCTGCTCCGGATCCTGTACCCAGAGGAGGGCGATGTTCACCGCGCCCGGCCGCTCCCTGCTGAACTCCCTGACGTCCTCGTAGTGCGCGTAGAGCCGCGGGCCGTTGGCGAGAGGAAACGCGACGTTGTCGGGGGTGACCGCGACACCGACGACCTCGAAGGTCGCGTAGGAGCGGAACTGGTGGACACCGACTCGCTCCCCGAGGCGGATGCCCCACTCGCGCTGGAGCCCACGCTCGACGACCACCTCGCCCCGGCCGCGAACGTCCCGGCCCTCGACGATCGCGTAGCCACGCTCGCCGCCGCGCACGCCCTGGAGCTTCCCGTGCCGCGCGTAGTCGCGTTCCGTGTAGACCTCGACGCCGCCGTCCTCCAGCCTGAACGAGACGGACCGAACGTTCGGAAGGGCAAGCGCCCGTCGTCGCACCTCCCGCACGTCCTCGGCGTCGAACTGCGCCATGGCGTCGGGTAGACCCGCCCGGTCGGCGGCGCGGTCGAAGCCCGTCGCAAGCCCGAACGCGACAGTCGTCGCGGCACCGAGCATGGCCGCCGCCGCCGCGATGCCCCCTGCCGCAAGCAGCGTCCGGCCGGGCCGTCCGGCGAGCCTCGCCAGGGCGACGCGGAGCAACGAGCTCACCCGAGCCTCCCGTCTCGCAGCTCGAGCACCCGGTCGGCCCGGGCGGTCGCCTCAGCGTCGTGGGTGGCCAGAACGACTGCCCTCTCCCCGTCGGCGATCCCGCGCAGCAACCCGAGTACGGTCGCGCCCGACTCGGCGTCGAGGTTCCCCGTCGGCTCGTCGGCGAGGACCAGCGCTGGGCCGTTCACGAGCGCACGGGCGATCGCGAGGCGTTGCTGCTCGCCACCGGAAAGCGTGCCCGGGAGCCGCGAGGCGGCACCGTCCAGCCCGAGCGAGGCGATGAGCTCTCGGGCGCGGGCCGTCGCACCCGCCCCACGGCGGGCGAGCCGTGCCGCCAATAGCACATTCTCGTAGCCGCTCAGCTCCGGCAGCAGGTGGAACGACTGGAAGACGAAGCCGATCCGCGAGCGACGGAGCTCCGTCAGTCCCGCCTGGGACTGCTGCTCGAGCCTGATCCCGGCGACGGTGATGGAGCCGGCATCCAGCCGGTCGAGTCCGGCCATGAGATGCAGCAGTGTCGACTTGCCGGAGCCGGAGCGGCCGACGACGGCGACGAGCTCGCCGGGCCGGACCTCGAGGTCGACGTGGTCGAGAACGCGACGGGCGGCGCGGCCGGACCCGAACGACTTGACGACGCCGCGGGCCGCGACCACCGGCTCGATCATCTCGAAGCCAGGGTAGCCGGGCACCTGCGGTGTGTTCGTGAGGGGTGTGTTACGCCCGCACGAGCGCCGCACGAACGTCGTGCAGGTCGTCGAACTCCTCGTACTCGACCCCTCTGTCGGCCAGCCAGACAGCGAGACCGTCGCGCGCAAATCGGCGCTCGGCCGCGAGGGAGACGCAGCGATCGGAGACGCCGTCGCCGACGTAGACGTACGGGCCGAGCGCGCCGACCGCGCCCCGCTTGCAGCGCTCGTCGCAGAACGTGCAGATCGTCCCCTTCGCGAAGACCGAGCGCCAGCCCGCCCGATCCGCGGTCACGTGGTTCGCGACGACCCGCGCCTCGACGCCCTCGCGACGAAGGATCGGCTCGATTGTCTCGTGGAAGCCCGCCGAGACGAGCAACGGGTCGTGCTCGGCGACGAGCTCGCGGAAGCCGGGCCGCAGGCGGACGTGCTCGAGGAGCCAGTCCCGCACCTGCTCGTACGGCGCCCGTACGGTCGCCATCTCCGCGGCGATCACCTCGTCGAGCGTGAGCGTGCGACCGACCTCGGCCTCGAGCGAGAGGAAGACCTCGAGGTCGCCGAAACGCTCGATCAGCATGTGCAGCGAGTCGACCTCGGTCACCGTCCCGTCCCAGTCGAGGACGAGCGGCAGGGGACGTCCGGTGTCCGACTGAAGTCGGACACCCAGCCCTTCCCCGGTGTCTGCCCCGGTGTCCGACTTCAGTCGGACACCTGACGTTCCGCCCCCGCCGAGAGAGACCACGCGAGCGTCGACCTCACCCGGCCGGAAGCGACCAGCCGCCGTCGATCACGACAATCTGGCCGCGGATCATCTCGGCGTCCGGCGAGCAGAGGAACGAGACGACCCCCGCGATGTCCTCCGGTGTCACGAGCCGACCGACGGGGTTGCTCGCGCCCGAGGCGAGCATCTCGTCGCGGTTCGGGAAATGCTCGAGCGCACCGGTCTCGACGACCCCGGCGGAGACGGCGTTCACCCGGATCCCGCGTGGCGCGAGCTCGACGGCGAGGTACCGGACGAGGGCCTCGAGCGCCGCCTTCGAGGTGCCAACGAGCGTGTAGTTCTCGAGCACGCGCACCGAGCCGAGGCTCGAGATCCCGACGATCGTCGAGCCTGCGGGCATGGACGGTGCCGCCACCCGGGTGAGGGCGAGAAGCGCTCGGGCGTTCGCGTTCAGTGTCCAGTCCCAGTGCTTGTCCTCCGTCTCGAGCGCCGGACGGATGACACCAGTCGCGGCGTTGTGGACGAGCACGTCGAGCGGTCCCAGCGCCTCGACCTGCTCGAGCACCCGAGCCGAGGTGACGTTGCCGCGCACGAGCACCGGCTCGGCGCCGAGCGCGCGCAGCTCCTCGGCCGTCTCCGCTGCGGCGGCGTCCGAGCGGAAGTAGCCGATCGCCACTCGAGCCGCGCCCTCACGAGCGAGCCGGAGCGCAATCGCCTTACCGATTCCGCGCGACCCTCCGGTGACGAGGACGGTGCGTGGAGTCGTGCTCACCGGTCGCCGCGCGGCAGCGGCTCCGACGCGGTCGCCGACGACGGGATGGTCTCCCACCCGATCCGGTCGCGCGACTCGGGCTCGGAGTTCTCCGCCTTCGTCGAGGCGAACCCAAGCCGGTCGAGCAGGACGATCTGCTCCTCGCCATAGCGGCGCACCGGATGCTCCTCGGGGAGCTCTGCGATCGCCTCGCGCACGCGAGCCCTGATCTGAAAGGCGAAGTGCGGCGTCGCAGGCCCCACCAGCGCCTCGATCGACTCGATGGTGGGCTCGGTCATCGAGCACGAACCCTAACGAAGCGGATAGCCCCCGATCCCCCTGTAGCTTCGAGCGATGCGGCGCCTCTCCACGGTCGAGCTGATGTTGCTCACGACGATCACGCTGTGGGCGCTCAACCTGACCGTCAGCCGGTACATCCTCACCCACGGCTTTCAGCCGCTCGCCTATTCGAGCACCCGCTACGGGCTCGCCGTGCTCGTCTTCGTCGCGCTCACGGTCACCCTCGAGCGTTCGCTGCGGCTCTCCCGTCGAGATCTGGCGATCGCCGCCGCCGCGGCGTTCTTCGTCTACGTGAATCAGATCGGCTTCGTCTACGCGCTCGAGCGATCGACCGCCTCGGTGCTCGGCCTGATCCTCGGCGCCACACCGATCTTCGCCGCGCTCTTCGCGATCGGAGCGAGGATCGAGTCGCCCCCACGCCGCTTCTGGATCGGCGCGCTGCTCTCGTTCGCCGGTGTCGCGCTCGTGGCGCTAGGCTCGGGAGGCGAGCTCTCGGGCAACCTCGGCGGCGTCCTCCTCGGTGTCCTCACGGCGGCGACCTGGGCCGCATACTCGATCCTCGTCACGCCGCTCATGCGCCGCCACTCGGCGACGCGGATCAGCGCGGTGGTGCTGGGTCTCGCCTGGGTGCCGATCGTGCTCACGGGCGCGACCCAGCTCTCACGCCAGGAATGGAGCCTCGGCGGGGACGTCTGGCTGCTCTTCCTCTTTGCAACGCTCGGCCCGCTCGTCGTCACGAACGAGCTCTGGTTCCGGGCGCTCGACCGGATCGGGCCGGCAAGGGCGACGCTCGCCGCCAACCTGCAGCCGTTCCTCGCGGCAGCGTTCGCGGTCGTTCTCCTGTCGGAGGCGCTCTCCGCGATCGAGCTGGCCGGTGGCGTCCTGATCGCCGTCGGCATCCTCGCAGCCCGGCGACGGCGTGTCCCGCCGCCGCACGCGCAGTAGCGTTCCCGCACGTGACTCCGCAGCGCCGCATTGCGCTCGTCTCCGTCCTCGCCGCCGCGGTGCTGATCGCCGTCAAGCTCGCGGTCGGGCTCGCGGCCGGCAGCCTCGGGCTCGTCGCCGACGCAGCCCACTCCGGAACCGACCTCGTGGCCGCGCTCCTCACGTTCTTCGCGGTCGGGTGGGCGACGAAGCCGCCCGACCAGAGCCACCTCTACGGGCACGGGAAGGCAGAGCATCTCGCGGCGCTCGCCGAGGCGGCGTTCCTCGTGCTCGTCTCGCTCGGGATCGGGGCGCTCGCGATCGCGCGGCTGGCGGGTTGGATCACGCTCGACGTCGAGCCTGCCTGGTGGGCGTTCGCCGCGCTGGGCCTCGTCGTCGCGATCGACCTCTCACGCACGGTGGTCTCGCACCGCGCGGCGCGCAGGTACGAGAGCGCGGCGCTCGCCTCGAACGCGCTCCACTTCGGCTCCGACCTGCTCGCGTCGGTTGCGGTGATAGCGGGTCTCGCCGCCGCCCGCGCGGGCTTCCCCGAGGGTGACTCGATCGCCGCCCTCTTCGTCGCTGTACTCGTCGTCGCGGCCGCGACGCGCCTCATCCGTCGCAACGTCGACGTGCTCATGGATCGAGCGCCCGCCGACGCGCTCGTCGCCGCGCAGGAGGCGATCGACCGGCTCGAGCCGCCCGTCGCGCTCCGCCGGCTCCGGTTGCGGCAGGCGGCCGGCAGGACGTTCGCCGACGTCGTGATCGGCGTCTCCCCCGGAGCGGCGGTCGGTCAGGGGCACGCGGCCGCCGATCGCGTCGAGGACGCAGTGCAGCGAGCCCTCCCCGCAAGCGACGTCGTCGTCCACGTCGAGCCGGCCGCAACCGAGACGGAGGTGCGGGAGCAGGTGCGGGCCGCCGCGATGACGGTCTCGCAGGTTCGCGAGCTCCACGACCTGACGCTCATCTCGACCGACGACGGGATGGAGGCATCGCTCCACCTGAAGCTTCCGGGCCACCTCGCGCTGGCCGAAGCTCATGCGATCGCGGAGGAGGTCGAGGCGGCGATCGGTCGAGACGTGCCCGATGTGCAGCGCGTGCTGACCCACCTCGAGCCGCTCGCCGACACCGCGGCGGGGCGGCGCCTCGAGCACGACCCGAGCGAGGTGGAGCGGGCCGTGCTCGGGATCACGGGGCGGCGACCCCGCGAGCTCCGCACCCTCTCCACCGACGAAGGGCTCGTCGTGCTCGTCACGCTCGCCCTCGACCCCGCCGCAACGCTCGCGAGCGCCCACGACGAGGCGAGCGCCGTCAGCCGCCGCATCCGCGAGGCGCTCCCCGGCGTCGCGGACGTGGTCGTGCACACCGAGCCGTGACGCTCGAGCTGCCGGCAGCGCTGACGCGTGAGTGGGCTCGCGAGGCGGCCTGGCTCGCCGATCTGCCCCGGCTCGCGGCCGAATGCGCCGAGCGCTGGGGTCTCCGGCTCGAGGAACCGTTCGAGACGCCGCACTCGCTCGTCGTCCCGGCCGGCGAGCTCGTGCTGAAGCTGAACGCGCCCACGCACTTCGAGGCAGACCACGAGGCCGACGCGCTCGCGCTCTGGGGTGGCGTCGGCGCCGTCGAGCTCGTCGCGCGGGACGACGAGCGTCGCGCGCTCCTCGTCGAGCGCTGCCGGCCCGGGACGCGTCTCGGCGAGTCCGTTGCGGACGGGGTTGAGGTCGTCACCGGTCTCCTCTCCCGCCTGGCCCACACAGTCGGTGAGTCGCATCCTTTCCATCTGCTCACGGACGAGGCCGAACGCTGGCTCGCCGAGGTACCAGCACGGTACGAGCGTGCAGGGGCGCCGTTCGAGCGCTCGCTCCTCGACGCGGCGTGTGCCACGTTCGCCGATGTCGACCCCGACGCCCGTGTTCTCGTCAACCAGGATCTACATCCCGACAACATCCTGCGGGCGACTCGCGAGCCGTGGCTCGTGATCGACCCCAAGCCACTCGTGGGCGAGCGGGAGCTCAACGCTGTCGGGCTGCTGCGAAACGTCGAGGGCGCTCCGGCGGCCGTGCGGCGCTGGCTGGACGGGCTCGCAGAGATCGGTCTCGACCGCGGAAGAATGCGCGGTTGGGGGCTCGCGCACGCGCTCGCGTGGGGCACGGACTCCGAAGGGCGCTGGTCGGACTGGTCGATCGAGATCGCCCGCACGATCAGCCGCGCTTGAGGACGAGATGTATCTCGCCCCTACACGTCTCACCTAGCGATCCCATTCGTCGGCGAGGGGTGAGATGCGACTCGCCCTCGAAAAGGTGCGTCACGGCACGAGGCGGCGAAGCACGTCGCGCGCGACGTAGCCGGCCAGCTTCGGGTTCTCCTGCAGGCGGCGGAGCGAGTACTCGTACCACTGCCGCCCGTAGGGCACGTAGACGCGGAGCGGGTGACCGGCCGCCACCAGCTCGCGCGCCCTGTCGACGCGAATCCCGAGCAGCATCTGGAGCTCATAGGCGGCCTGGTCGAGACCGGCGACGCGCTCGAGAGCGCGCTCGATCAGCCACTCGTCGTGGGTCGCGATCGCGGGCCGGCAGCCGGTCTCGAGCAACGCGTCGAGCGCCGAGACGAAGCTCTTGCGGATCACCTCGAACTCCTGGTAGGCGATCGCCGGCGGCTCGATGTAGATCCCCTTGCAGAGCCGGACGCTCGGTCGCAGCGGCGCGAGCGCCGCGATGTCGTCGAGCGTGCGCCGCAGCGCCGCCTGGAGGACGATCCCGACGCCCTCGTGACCCTGCCCACGCAGCGCGCGGTAGAGCTCGAACGTCTCGTCGGTCGTGCTCGAGTCCTCCATGTCGATCCGGACGAAGATCCGCTTCGCCTCCGCGTCTCGGACGAGCTCCGCGACGAGCGACCGGCAGAGACCGGGATCGAACTTGAGCCCGAAGGCCGTGAGCTTGATCGAGACGTTCGCGTCCAGCCCGTCCGCCTCGATCGCCTCGAGCGCCGCGTGGTAGGCGCGGGCGATCTCCTCGGCCTCGCCGGCACGCGAGATCTCCTCGCCGAGCACGTCCACGGTCGCGCGCATCCCGGTGCCGTTCAGCTCGGAGACGACGCGACGGGCGTCGCCGAGCGTGGGGCCGGCGAGGTACGGCGCGGCGACACGTCTCACGATCGAGCGGGGGACCGCCGGCAGCACGCGGACGATCGCCTTGTCGAGAACCCTCACAGACCCTCAGCCCGGTTGCCGCTTACTCGCGCATGAAGCCCTGGCGGGCAGCCGAGACCAGGGCGACCGCCTCGGGGAAGAGCACCCGCATCGCCTCGCGGAGCTGCATCGCCTGCTCCTCGGGCGAGCCCGTGGGCTGCACCTGACCGAGCGCCGCGCGCGTGAGCTCGACCGCGGTCGAGAGCGTCAGGGTCGCGAACTGCTCCCGCTGTGCTTCCTTCACTCCTTCAGCCTGCTGCTCCGCAAAGTCGCGCAGCCCACGGAGGATCTCCTCCGGGTCGCCGCCGAACGGGAAGAAGCCTCCGCCTTCCATCACCGGGAACGCTACTGGAGCGGGCCGCGGTAGGCGGACTCCACATCCGCCCAGAGCGCGTCGGCGACGGCCGTCGCACTCCTCATCGCGGTCGTGAAGGGCGACGCCGCAGTGGGGTCGAGGGCGATCTCGAGCCGGCGAGCGGCCGCCCCGATCTCGTCGAGGCGCCCGGGCGAGGCCAGCTGCGGCGGCGCGCCGAGCGCGTGCTGGAGCTCGCGAGCGGCAGCCTCCGCCTCCTCGATCCCCTCTGGTGCCTCCGAGATCCGGAGCGCGACGAGTTGGGCGCGAAGCTCGTCCAGGTCGCCCGGGAAGGCAGTCTCCTCGGCCACCTCGCAGAGCGCCGCGATCGAGACGGCGTCGCGCACGCGACGCCGGTCGAGTACGGGGTGTGCTTCGTCGTCGAGCGCGAGCCACGTCGGGCCTGGTCCCGGCTCCTCGAACGCGCAGACGTACACGCGGACGCCGGGACTCGGCTCGGTCGCGATCACGCCGCTCACCGCGCCGGTCTCGGCAGCCGCGCCCGCGATCCTCTCGAGATCCTCTGCGAGCGCCACCGTGCCAGGATAGAAGCGCATGTCCGCCCGCACCGAGCACGCCCGCACGCTGTTCGCGCCACTAGGCCGCTCCTACGACCGGGTGGGCGCGACGCTCTCGTTCGGCCAGGATCCGCGCTGGCGCCGGTTCCTCGTCACCCGGCTCCCCGCCGACGGCGGCCGCGTGCTCGACGTCGCGACCGGAACCGGGCTCGTCGCGGAACGCCTGCTCGCCCGCGGGTTCGAGGTCACCGTGCTCGATCAGAGTCCCGAGATGCTCGCCCGCGCCCGGGCACGCCTCGGGGCCCGCGTCGAGCTCGTCGACGGCTCGGCCGACGCCCTCCCCTTCGCCGACGGCTCGTTCGATCACCTCACCTTCACCTACCTCCTGCGGTACGTCGACGACCCGCGCGCAACGCTCCGGGAGCTCACGCGGGTCGTGCGCCCTGGTGGCACGATCGCGATGCTCGAGTTCGGCCTGCCCCGTGGGGTGTGGCGGCCGGCGTGGAGCCTGTGGGTCGACGTCGGTCTCCCGCTCGCAGGGCGGCTCATCTCGCCGGGCTGGCACGAGGTGGGGCGCTTCCTCGGCGGCTCCATCCGCGAGTTCCACGCTCGCTATCCCGAGACCGAGCTCGTCCGCCTCTGGCGCGAGGCGGGCATCGGCGGCGTGGCCACACGCCGGCTGAGCCTCGGTGGCGGGCTCGTCGTCTGGGGGCGGCGCGATGGGAGATAGCAACAGACTCCTGCAAGCGCCCCGACCCGCGTTCTACGCCCTCCGGGGCGGCGGGTGGCGGGACTACGTCACGCTCCTCCACCTCCCCTATACCGCGTGGCACCTCGCGTACGTCGTCGTCGGCGGGTGTCTCGCCCCCCGGGTCGACTGGTCGACGCTCGCGCTCACGGTCGCCGCCTTCGCGCTCGCCATGGGGGTCGGCGCGCACGCACTCGACGAGCTCGACGGACGCCCCCTGCGGACGGCGATCCCCGCGGGCATCCTCGTCGGGCTCGCCGTCTCCTCCGTCGCCGCGGCTGCTGCGATCGGAATCGCGGTCGCCGTCGACCGGACGCTCTGGATCCTCCCCCTCGTCGCAGCCGGCGTCGTGCTCGTCCCGGCGTACAACCTCTCGCTGCTCGGCGGGCGCATCCACACGGATCTCGGCTTCGCGCTCGCGTGGGGTGCATTCCCCGTGCTGACTGCATTCGTCGCCCAGTCGGGCACGGTGCGCGTCGAGCCGCTCCTCGCCGCCGCCTGGGCGACGCTGCTCTCGCTGGCGCAGCGACGACTCTCGCACGTCGTCCGGCGGCTCCGACGCCGGGTGGTCGCCGTCACGGGCGAGGTCGAGCACGACGACGGCACGCGAGAGCCGCTGACCCGCGAGAGCCTCATCGAAGCGCCGGAAGCGGCTCTCCGCCTTCTCACCGCCGCGACGGTCCTCGCCGCTGCCGCGCTCGTCGCGCTCCGCCTCTGAACGTACCCTGCAGGCGTGCTCGTCTGGATCCTCGCCGGCACCCTCGTCGCCTCGTTGGGGGCGGCGACCGTCCTGCTCCTTGCGCTGCGCCGGGCCCGCCGCGACTCCGCGGCGACCTCGCGACTCGTGGTCGAGGCCCGGGACGCCGTTCGTGAGGCGGTCGGCGCGGAGACCGCGGCACACGCAGAGGAGATCCGGCGCGTCCTCGCCCGTGAGCGCGCCGATATGACGTCGCTGCTCGCCGCCGAGGAGCGGCGGCTCGGCGAGGAGCGCCGTGTCCAGTTCGCAGAGCGCGAGGAGCGCTCGAGTGCCTCGCTCACGGAGGCGATCGTCACGGCCGAGCGTCGGCTGGACGAGCGCCTGCGGAGCTTCACGGCCGACCTCGAGCGCGCGCAGCGGCACCTCGAGGCGCAGCTCACCCACCTCGAGCAGCGCTACCGGCACGCGATCGCCGAGGTCGAGACCCGGCTCGAGTCAGAGGCAACAGAGCTCGGATCGACCGCGGACGCGCAGCGGAAGACCGTGCTGCGCCTCCGGGAGGAGCTCGAGCGAGCGGCGGGCCAGGCGGTAACCGAAGCCCTCGACGAGCTCGAGGCGCACACGCTCGAGCGGCGCCGCGC
>Ga0183260_10001107_pt1 | contig 22914 bp, 21 predicted proteins | sample AntDrymUQ4972206_2_FD_129768 | JGI IMG/M metagenome (GOLD analysis project Ga0183260, IMG submission 129768) | Polar desert sand microbial communities from Dry Valleys, Antarctica - metaG UQ497 (22.06) (version 2) (version 2) | ecosystem: Environmental > Terrestrial > Soil > Desert | place... | reverse complement strand
CCCAACTCCCAACTCCCAACTCCCGACTCCCAGCGCCCGACTCCCAACGCCCGGCATTTGATCCCGGGCTCCCGGATGTACACAGTCCGTTCGAGGACGTACGGGCCGCGACGTCCGCGAGTGCGTCGGGCGGTGGCATCGCGGGTGCCGGGATGCGTCTGGAAGCGGCGTTGTGGGGAGCTCTGGGGCTTGCGATTGCACCGCGACTGCTGATGTTCTCTCGCCGCATCTTCATCGACATCTACATCACGATGTTCATGGGGCTCACGCTGCTGTTCTTCGCCCTGGCCGAGCGGTACCCCGCGCGGCGCCGGACCTTTCTCCCGCTGATGTACGCGGCCGTGGGTCTTGGCATCCTGACAAAGGGGCCGATCGCCATCGTTCTGCCCGGAGCGGTGTTTGCGGCCTACCTGCTGGTGCACGGCGAGCTTCGACGAATCCGGACGCTGATGATCCCGTCCGGCATCCTGATCATGGCCGCCCTCGTGCTCCCGTACTGCATCGCGCTGTATGCGCGGCATGGCTGGCCGCCTATCGAAGGGTTCATCTTCGGAGAGAACGTGGCGAGGTTCACCGAGGGCGTCGGGGTCGACAGCAGCCGGGGCCCAGCGTTCTACCTGCCGGTGATCTTCAGCGATTCGTTCCCCTGGTCCGTCTTCCTGGTCCCGGCGGCCGCGGCCTGGTTCGCGAGCCGCCGTACGCGGACACACCACGAGGATCGGGCCGCCCGGGTCAGGACACTGCTGTGGTTATGGGTGGCGGTGATCGTGCTGTTCTTCACCGCCTCGGCCGCCAAGCAGGATCTGTACATCTTCCCAATCGTGCCGGCGGTCGCCGCCCTCGGCGCCCTGGCGGTGGCTCACCACCACGGCGCGGCAGTGAGATGGAGTGCCGTTGCCGCCGGAATCATTGTGGCAATTGCAGGCGCCGGCATGCTGTATCTGGTTGGCTCGCCAAACGGGGTCTACGGAGTCGACGGAGCGCCTGTAATGGGCCTCATCGGGGTTGCCGGTGGGCTGGCAGTCGCCATTCTCGCCTTGACCCGTCGATACAGCGCAACACTGCTCGCGATCGCGATCACGTTCATCGCGCTCAACTGGATATTCGTGCTGCGCGTGCTCCCCGGCTTCGAGCGGTACAAGCCGGTGCCGGGTTTCGTTCAGACGCTCGCCGGCCGGCTGCAGCCGGACGACGTGCTCGTCACGTACGACGAACCCCTGCCCAGCCTCGTGTTCTACCTCCGGCGGCACGTGCACCCGCTGTTCGATGCGGAGGATTTGATCACGACATTCGGTGCGCGCGAGACGGTATACGCCATTCTCTCGGCGCAGAACTATGAAGACCTCGCCCCGCTCCTCGGCGTCTCCACCTGCGTCATCGACCGCCGGCCGACATTCGACGTGAAGCTGAGGAACATGCTGGCGCGCGAGCCCCCGCCGGAACTCTTGCTTGTGACCAACATGTGTGGGGGGGCCAGCAACTCCCAACTCCCAACTCCCAACGCCCAACGCCCAACCGGGAGGGCACCCTTTGGGGGTTGGGAGTTGGAAGTTGGGAGTTGAGAGTGGATTGCGCGATGCGGCTCTGGAATCCGGCGCTCGGGCGTGAGGAGCCAGCGGGAAGCGGGAAGCCTGCTACTCTCGCCTCAACTCCTCGACGGATACCGTCGCGGGACCGAATTTCCCGACAACGATCCCTGCCGCGCGGTTGGCGAGGCGGGCGGCATCCACCAGCGTGCCGCCGGCCGCCAGGGCGAGCGCCATCGTCCCGATTACGGTGTCGCCGGCGCCGGTGACGTCGGCAACCTCGCGCGCCTCCGCCTCGAGCATCACGTCGCCCGAGGGCATGTGGAGCAGCATGCCGTGCTCACCGCGGGTGATCAGGACGTTCCCGCAGGAGGCGCGCTCGCGGAACCGGCGCGCGGCTTCCGCCGCTTCCTCGTTCGACCGGATGCGCAGGTGTGCGACCGCTTCCGCCTCGTGGTGGTTGGGAGTAATCAGCGTGGCCCCCCGGTAGTAGTCCACGTGCGGTACTTTGGGATCGACGAGCACCGGGATCCCGGCGCGGGTGCCGGCCTGCACTGCGGCTACGGCAACCTCTCTGGAGACCACACCCTTCAGATAGTCGGAGACGAGAATGGCGTCTGTTGATGCCGCCCCGTCCTCGATCCTTTCGATGAGCGCCCGCTCGACCGCGCCGCTCACCTCCAGATCACTCTCGTAGTCGATGCGCGCGACCTGCTGATTCCGGGTGGTGACCACGCGGAGCTTTCGCGTGGTGCAGCGGTCCGGAGCGGTCACCAGGCCGGTGTGCCCGATCCCGAGCGCCGCGAGATCGGCGCGGAGGCGCTCGGCTTCTCGATCGTCCCCCACGAGGCCGACGATCTCTGCACGGCCGCCCAGGGCCCTGACGTTGTGCGCGACGTTGGCTGCGCCGCCAAGCCGGAACTCCTCGTTCCGGAACGTCACGACAGGAACGGGGGCCTCCGGGGAGATGCGCTCGACCCGCCCGATGACGAAGTGGTCGAGCATGAGGTCGCCAACGATGAGCACGGAGCGGCCGTCGAGCCGCCGGAGCAGCTTTTCCTGCGGGTCCGGCATGTTCAGGCGGCGTGGCGCTGCGCGACGGCAGGCGCCGTGGTGGCAGGCAGCCGATCGGCGGCGTACGGCAGGGTGACCAGCAGCAGGAACAGCATCAGGAATTCGGAATCGCCGAAATTGTACTCGAACATGCCGGCCGCGAGCATCGCGCACACGCCCGCCAAGGCCGCGGTCGGCAGCGACCGGAGGGGTGACGAGCGCGTCTTCCGGGCCATGTCGCGGATCAGCACGACGATGAACCAGAGCCAGATGGCCAGTGCGGGCAGGCCGCGCTCAGCCGCGATCTGCAGCGGCACGTTGTGCAGGTGAGGATTGAGCTGCCGCTCGGCCCGGGGGTCCCGGTACGTTGGATAGACGAGCCGTATCGCGTCGGGCCCGACGCCGGTCAGCGGGTGATCCTTGATCATGCGCCAGCCCGAGCGCATCATCGCGACGCGGTCCCGATTGGTAGGATCCTCGAGGTTGAAGGTCGAGTACAGGCGATCCGTCAGCGGTGCGGGAGCGAACGAGATGAAGAGCGCGGCTGCGACCGGCAGCAGGGCTACAAGACGGAAGTCACGCAGCAGGAAGAGCAGGCCGATCCCGGCGCACACACCAACCCAGGCGTTGCGGCTCATCGTCAGGGCGAGCGCCACCAGCAGTGCCGGCATGACGATCGATGCCCAGGCCTTGTCCTGTGGGCGGAACATGATCCGGGCAGCCGCCGTGCAGGCCACGAGCATGAGGACGCCCGAGTAGGTCATGTAGTGCGTGAGCGAGCCTTGGACCCGCTGCCCGAGGTTGTCGAAGTCGAAGATCGCGTACTGAACGATGCCGACGACAGCCTCGATGGCGCCGACGGTGATGATGACGTCAACGGCGGTGAGGCTGCGGCGGCCGGGCAGGAGCCTGTAGGCGATCGGAATGATGGCGAAGAGAACCAGTTGCTTGGTGTCGGCAAAGCTCACGCCGCGATGCACGGAGAACACCGCCGCGACGACGGTTGCACCCGCGTAGACGGCCAGCGGCCAGAACATGCCGGGTACTTCCACGCGTTCGCGGTTCCGCACGAGCAGTGTGAGCCAGAGGACCGCGGTGATGGCGAGGAGCACGTGGGCCGCCGCGATGGAAACCTGCAGCGCGGCAATGAACCCGAGGAAGACCAGCCACGCCACCCGCTCGAGGCCTTCCGGGCGTTCGGCGTGCTGCAGGGGGGCTGTCATGCCACACACTGCAGGGCGCGTTCGGCAGCGTCGAGCACCATCTGCGGCTCGATGGTGGTGAGGCACCGGTAGTCCCCCGGGGCACAGACCCGCTGGTCGCAGGGCCTGCAGGGAAGGCCCGTTCTTTCCACGGCGGCCGTCGCGATGGCCGGGTCGCGCCACGGGCGCGAACGTGACGGCAGCGTCGGACCGTAGATCGCTACAACAGGGGTCGCTGTGGTGGCCGCCACATGCAGCGGCCCCGTGTCGCCGCCAATGAAGAGGCGGCTGCGGCCAATCAGCGCGCGCAGTTCGGCAAGGCTGAACTCCCCGAAATCGAGCACGCGAGGAGCGGACGCCGCGCCAAGCCGCTCCCGCGCGCCGGCCACGATCCGTCCGGCCGCCTCGCGGTCGGAGGGGCCTGAGCTCAGCACCAGGCGGCGGCGTGGCGAGTTCGTCGCGAGCCCGGCGACGAGCTCCACGAAAGCCTCTTCGGGCCAGCGCCTGAAGAGGTTGTTCGCGCTCACGTGCACCAGCACCAGTTCGTCGCCGTCGGTGACCCCTGCCCGGGCGAGCCGTTCCGCGATGCGCTGGTCCGCGGGCGGATCGGTCAGCATCTCGACGGCGTCACGGGCTTCTTCCGGATCTTCCGGCGCCCAGCCCTCCACCGCGTGGAGGAGGTCCCACTGATTGAGGACGGAATGCCGTGGACGGAGATCCCGCGCGCGGGGCACCGTGCGGGTATACATCCAGTGCCGCCCCGGCATGGCGTACCCGATGCGCTGACGGGCTCCGGTGGCGAAGGTGAGCCAGGAGCTGCGCGGGCCGCCGTGCATGTCGATCACCACATCGAATCGCCGGCGCCGGAGGGCCCATGCCAGCCTGACGTCCTGCGCCAGGCGCGCCGTGCCGCGGGTACGCTCGACCACGATGACCTCATCGAGGTGCGGATTGCCGGCCACCACCGGCGCGGCCTCCCGTTCCACCAGGTAGGCGAGAGAGGCGTCCGGGAACCCCCGCCGCAGCGCGCGGATCACCGGCGTCGACAGTACGACGTCGCCGATGAGGCGGAGGCGGATGAGAAGGACGCGCACGGCTCACGGCTCGACGGTGGCCTCGTCGAGCAGCATGACGGGGATGTCGTCCCTGATCGGGTACACGCGTTTGCACTGCCCGCACTTGAGTGCGGCACCGTCCTTGACGAGGTCGACCTTCGTCTTGCAGTTCGGGCAGGCAAGGATTTCCAGGAGTTCCGGATCGACAGGCATGAGTTGATGGCTCCGCGGGTGCGCGGACGTTTGCGTCCAGTGTCCGCAGGGGTCATTATAGTCATGAAGATGCGGCGGACACTTCTCGGGGGTCTTCTGGTTTGCCTCTGGGCGCCTGGCGCCCTGGTGGCGCAGTCGGTCGAGCTGCCGGACCCGGCGGGGCCCGGCTATTACTTCGTGCTCGGGCGCCACTACGAATCCGCCGGTGAGATCGACCGCGCCATTGCGGCCCACCGGGAGGCGATTGCCCGTGCCCCCGGCTCAGCCGAGCTTTACGCGGAGCTGGCCGGTGTCTTCGCGCGACAGGATCGCGCGGCCGAAGGGATCAAGGCGGCTGAGGACGCGCTCCAGAGAGATCCGCAGAACCGGGAGGCCAACCGCATCCTGGGGACCATTTATGCCGCCCTGGCGGATCAGCGCAAGCCTCTGCAGCCAGACGACAACCCCGCGCTCTACGTCTCGAGAGCCATCGCGGCGCTCGAGCGTGCCCGCCAGGCCGGGCAGAGTGAAATGGGGCTCGACGTGACCCTGGGACGCCTGTATCTGCAGACGTCGGACTACGACAAGGCCATTCCGCTGCTCGAACGCGTCTCGGCCGATCAGCCCGGCTATCCCGAGATCGCGCTGCTCCTGGCCACGGCCCAGGAAGGCGCCGGCAAAACAGCGGAGGCGGTCGAGACTCTCCGCCGGGCGCTCGCCGGCAATCCCCGATTCGTCCGGGGTTTCGTTCTCCTTGCGGAGCTCAGTGAAAAGCGCGGGGACTGGGACGGGGCAGCCGAGGCTTATGCTCGCGCCCAGGGACTGAATGCCCGCGGGGTGGACTTCAGTTCCCGCCGCGCCGCGGCCCTCATCAACGCTGGCAGACCGGGTGAAGCACGCGACCTCCTGCAGGAGTCGGTGGTGAAGCCCGACGCCCAGCCCATGCTCCTCTATCTCTACGCCGCGGCGCAGCGCCGGATGGGTGACCTCGAGGGAGCCGAAGCCACAGCCCGCCGGTTGCGGACGGCCGCCCCCGACGATCCTCGCGGAATGTATGTGCTGGCCCAGGTGCTGGAAGCGCGAGGGGATTACTCGGGCGCGGAGGAATCACTGCGCCAGCTGCTCAAGCGTGATCCAGACGACGCCACGGCGTTGAATTATCTGGGGTACATGTTTGCCGAGCGCGGCGACCGTCTGGAGGAAGCGGTCGGGCTCGTCCGCCGCGCCCTCGAGATCGAGCCCGGAAACCCGGCTTTCCTCGACAGCCTGGGTTGGGCGTACTTCCAGCAGGGGAACGTGGACCTGGCGGATGCCCCTCTGACCGAGGCCGCCGGGAAGATGCCTGGCAACTCCGTCATCCAGGAACACCTGGGCGATCTTCGCTTCCGGCAGGAGCGCTTTGCCGAAGCTGCCGCGGCGTGGGAGCGGTCGCTCGAAGGGGACGGCGAGTCGATAGACAGGGAACGCATTCAGAAGAAGATCCGCGACGCCCGGTTCCGCATGGAATCCAGGTAGCCGGATGCGAGGTCCCGCGCGCCAGGCCGCGCTGGTGCTCTCCGTCGCGATCGCCGCCGGTGGCGCGTGTGCGCCAAGGCGCCCAGCCCTGCCGGGGGGCACCGCGTCCCCCTTTCCCGGCGCAGCCCACGCGTACGTGGCCGCTGTGCAGGAGTGTCGCGGAGCCAAAGCGATGCGGGCAACGCTCGGCCTCTCGGGCCGGGCAGGTTCTCAAACCCTTCGTGGCAATCTCGATGGCGGTTTCGAAGCTCCCGACAGGGTGCGTCTGGAGATGCGTGCCCCGATCGGGCGCCCCATCTTCATTCTCGCTGCCGCGGACGCAGGGGCCACGCTGTATCTCCCGCGTGACAACCGCGTCCTCCGGGATGCACCCGCCGCCGACATCGTAGAGGCGCTCGTCGGCGTTCCAATCGGGGGCGCCGAGTTGCGTGCGCTTCTGAGCGGGTGCGGCTTCGGAGTCGCCGAGCCCGAGGCTGGCAGAGCCTACAGCGGAGGATGGCTTGCCGTCGACACAGCGGGTGCGGCAACCTTCCTGAGGGAGATCGACGGACGGTGGCGAGTCGTGGCGGCAAGTCGGCCGCCCCTGTCGGTGCACTACTCCACGTTCACAGGGGCCCGGCCCACCGCGTTGCGGCTGCAGGCCTCGGGACCGTCGGTCGCGGACCTCACCGTGCGTCTCTCGGACGTGCAGATCAACGTGCCGCTCGGACCGGACGTCTTTGCAATTGATGTCCCCGCAGCGGCCGACCCCCTGACCCTGGAGGAATTGCGGAGGGCTGGCCCGCTCGGCGCATCATGACGCCGCCTCCCGGGCGGAAAGCCGACCGCTCCGCTGTCGTCGTCGGACGTGCCCACGCCAAAGTCAATCTGGACCTGCGCGTTCTCGGCACCCGGCCCGACGGCTACCACGAGCTGCGGACGGTCTTTCAGAGCATCGAGCTTCACGACACACTCACGGCGCAAGAGACGGCGGGCCCGTTCACCCTGAGATGTGAGACACCGGGCGTGCCGCTCGATTCCCGGAACCTGGTATGGCGCGCCGCAGGGGCGTTGTGGAAGGCGCTCGGACGCGATGGCGATCCGGCAGACACCCTGATCACGCTCAAAAAAGTGATTCCCATGGAGGCGGGGCTCGGCGGCGGGAGCGCCGACGCCGCGGCAGCGTTGCAGGTGCTTGGCCGGTTGTGGGGTGGAGCACCCGCCGAGTTGCTGCGGGAGGTCGGGGCGGAAATCGGCTCCGACGTGCCCTTCTTCCTGTCGGGTGGCACGGCGCTCGGGCTGGGCAGGGGGGAGGAGATCTATCCCCTGGTGGACCTGCCGCGCCACTGGATCGTCGTGGTCCGGCCGCCGTTTGGCGTCTCGACCGCGGAGGCCTACGGCTGGTATGACGAAGACCGGGCCGCGGGGGTGCGGGAGCCCAGGGGGGAACTGCAGATTCTTCCCGTGCCCTGGCCTACCCGTGCGGCACAGATGGTCAACGACCTCGAGCCGCCGGTCATACGCAGACACCCCGAGATTCTGGCCATCAGGGGGGCGCTGCGCGAGGCGGGAGCAGTGGCCTCGGCGATGTCTGGCAGCGGCTCTGCGGTGTTCGGCCTGTTTCGAACCCGCCTGCAGGCGGCGCGGGCGCAGGGCAGCCTCTCCCCCATGGGAGGCACCATCGTCCTCAGCCGGACCCTGTCCCGGCTGGAGTACGAGAAGAGAGCCAGGCCAGTCCTGCGCCGGGTTTGACCGCAGGAGCTGCAAACGGCTACACTTTCCCCCTTTGTAGTGGTGCCCACGGGCGTGGCCAGGATCGAACCCGGCGCTCCGCACCGGCCGACCGGGACGCGCCCTGGGCGGGTCGGGGGACGATGGGGCGTGGCCAAGCTGGTAAGGCGCGGGACTTTGGATCCCGTATTCGAAGGTTCGAATCCTTCCGCCCCAACCATAAAATATGAGTCGTGGACAGCTGAAGCTGTTTTCCGGGAGCGCGCATCCGGCGTTGACGGCCGAGATTGCCGAGTTTCTCGGTGTTCCGATAGGGCATGCGCGGCTGCAGCGGTTTCCGGACACGGAGTGTTCGTTTCAGATCGACGAGAACATCCGCGGCACGGATGTCTTCATCATCCAGCCGACCTGCGCCGATGTCGACCGGAACCTGATCGAGCTCTGCGTGATGATCGATGCGTTCCGCCGTTCGTCGGCCTCACGCATCACCGCTGTGGTGCCGTATTACGGCTACGCGCGGCAGGACCGGAAGGACAAGCCGCGGGTGCCGATCTCGGCCAAGCTCGTGGCGAACCTGCTGAGCGCCGCCGGGACCAACCGTGTGCTGACGATGGATCTGCACAAGGCGCAGATCCAGGGGTTCTTCGACATCCCGGTGGATCACCTGTTTGCCGCACCGGTGATCATCGATTACTGCTCCAGGCTCAACATTCCGGATCTGACCATCGTGTCGCCGGATGCCGGCGGCGCAGAGCGGGCAAGGGCATACGCGAAGCGGCTGGGCGCCGACCTGGCGATTGTCGACAAGCGGCGCTCGGATGACGGGACTGCGGAAGTGATGAACGTGATCGGTGACGTCAGCGGCAGGACGTGCATCCTGCAGGACGACATCATCGATACCGCCGGCACCATCGTCAAGGCGGCGAATGCGCTGAAGGCGAACGGGGCGGGTCGGGTCTTTGCGTGCGCGGTGCACGGGGTGCTGTCGGGGCCGGCGATGGAGCGGCTCGAGGCGGCACCGATCGAACAGGTGATTATCACCAACACGATCCCGCTGCTCGGTGAACGGGCGAAATGCTGCCCGAAGATCCGTCAGCTGTCAGTCGCGCGACTGCTCGGGCAGGCGATCCGGAGCATTCACGAAGAAACGTCGGTGAGCTCGTTGTTCGTCTAGCTTCCCGCTGCCAGCTTCCAGCCGCCCGCCTGGGGATCGGTGAGTCTGTAAGCAGGTGTTGCCGGAGCAGAACGCAAGCCGCAGGAAGCAGGAAGCAGGGACTGGGAAGATTTAGCGGGAAGCAGGAAGCAGGAAGCTGGAAGCGGGAAGCAGAGATATGGCATCAACACTTCAGGTCGAAAAGCGCGAGACGCGCGGCAAGAACGAAGCCCGGCGGCTGCGCGCGGGCGATCGCATCCCGGCGGTGGTCTACGGGGCGGAGAAGGGCAAGGCCACCGCAATTGCGGTTGATCCGAAGCTGCTGCTTCGCATCCTGCACTCCGAATCGGGCGCGAATACGCTCATCGGGCTCGAGGGGCTCGAGGGGGGGGAGACACGGGTGCTCGTGAAGGAGTACCAGCTCGACCCGATTCACCACCGGCTGCTCCACGTCGACTTCTACCAGGTCGCGATGGACAAGGCGCTCCGCGTCACCGTCCCCATCGTCCTCAAAGGGGAGGCACCGGGCGTCAAGCAGCAGGGGGGCATCGTCGACTTCGTGAACCGCGAGATCGATATCGAGTGCTTGCCCGGCGATATCCCGGAGAACATCACGGCCGACGTGTCCGAGCTGATGCTCAACCAGGGGCTGCGCGTTCGTGACCTGCTCACCGACGGCACGCCGTGGAAGCCGGTCAGCGATGCAGACACGATGATCGTGCACGTGGTTGCGCTCAAGGCCGAAGAGCCCGTGGCAGCCGATGCGGCGGCGGCCGCTGGTCCCGAGCCGGAAGTGGTCAAGAAGGGCAAGACAGACAAGGACGACGAGAAGTAGACGCGCCGGGGTGGGGCCTGGCGGTCATGAAGCTCATTGTCGGTCTGGGCAACCCGGGCAGGAAGTACGAGGCCACCCGGCACAACGTCGGGTTCGTCATTGTGGACCTGCTCGCGCAGCGCACGCAGGGAGAATGGGAATCGGCGCCAAGGGGCACGGAGGCGCTGATTGCCAGGGAAAGGTCCAGCGGCGCGGTTCTGGCCAAACCGCTGACGTTCATGAACGCGAGCGGCCCGGCTGTCATCGGGTTGCTGCAGTTCTTCAAGATCGGGCTCGAGGAACTGCTCGTGGTCGTGGATGACGTGCACCTGGAGCTCGGCCGGATCAGGGCACGAACCGGCGGGTCGGCGGGGGGCCACAACGGGCTCAAGTCGATCATCGGGACGCTTGGCACCGACGGATTCGCACGGCTGCGGGTGGGCGTGGGGCGAGGGGATGCCCGGCGCGACCTGGCGGATCACGTGCTGGCCACGTTCGAGCCCGACGAACGGCCAGTCGTGGCGGAGGTGGTGGGGCGCGCGGCCGACGCCGCCACCCTGTTCGTGACCGAGGGTATCGCCGCGGTGATGAACAGGTTCAATCGGAAAGAAGACGGGGACTAGACGAACCTATCTTCTCCTTGCTACTCGATTGTCAGTTCCCGGTTGCCAGAGGCCAGTTGTTCTCAAACTGGAGACTGGGAACGGGAAACTGGAGACTATCAGTAGCCGTTCAGTCCAGAAGGAGACGCATGAGCACGACAAGACAGTACGAGCTCGTCTACGTGATGACGCCGCAGGCGTCCGACGAGCAGGTAGCCGAGCTGCACACCCAGATCGAACAGATTGTCCAGCGGTTCAACGGCACGCTCGACAAGACCGAGAACTGGGGACGGCGGAAGCTCGCCTATGAGATCGGGCACCATCGCGAGGGCACCTACGTCGTCGAGACGATCACGGGCGGCGGGGACCTGATGAAGGAAATCGATCGGCGCCTGAAGGTGCTCGACTCGGTCATCCGCCACCTGATCGTCCGGGTGGACGAGGAGCTGCGCGTGGCGGATCGCACGCGTGATGCGCGGAAGTCCACGCAGGCCAGGCGGCGCACGGCCCGCGGGCTGCCGCCGGAGCCGCAGCCGGGTGAGGGGCGCGGCGACAACATGGATCAGGACGACGACCGGAACGACAGGTACGAGGTGCAGCGATGAGCGAGGAACGAGGAGGGCGCGGCCGAGGCGGGGCGAAGGGGCGCGACGCCGACAAGGCCAAGGCGGGCGAGCGTCCGCGCGGCGGCTTCTTCCGCCGGCGGCGGGTGTGCAAGTTCTGCGCGGAGAAGATCGATTACGTCAACTATAAGGATGTGCGCCTGCTGATGCCGTTCCTGCCCGAACGCGGGAAGATCCAGCCGCGCCGCATCTCCGGTACCTGCGCGCTGCACCAGCGGAAGCTGCAGACGGCGATCAAGCGTGCGCGCCAGCTCGCGCTGATTCCTTACGTCACCGAGTAGCCCGGGAGTTGCCAGGAGCCAGGATCAGGCGGGCACTCTCTGGCACGCCCGGGCACGGCGGCACTTTGCATTTCGGAGATCGACACCATGGAAGTCATTCTGAGAGAACACGTCGACAACCTCGGCCGGCGCGGCGACGTCGTGAAGGTGGCGGCCGGCTACGCCCGGAACTACCTGCTGCCGCGTAAGCTGGCGCTGGCGGTCACCGAAGGCAACCGCAGGCAGATCGAGCGGGAGCGGAAGGTGGCGGAGGTTCGCGAGAGCGAGGAGAAGAGCCAGGCCGAAGCGCTCGCGCAGCGGCTCGAGGCGACAGACATCGAGATCGCGCGGCGCGTCGGGGAGAATCAGACGCTCTACGGGTCGGTGACCTCGGCTGACATCGCCGAGGCGCTCGGGGCCAAGGGCTTCGAGATCGACAAGCGGAAAATCGCGCTTGCAGACCCGCTGAAGGCGCTCGGTGAGGCGACCGTGCCGCTGAAGATCCACCGTGAAGTGACCGCGCAATTGAAGGTGAAGGTCGTCGCCGATCAGCGCTGACGATTTTTCACTCGCGCAGACCGGAACGGGTGACGTGGATGGTGCTATCATCCGGGTCGCCCGTTTTCATTTCCGGCGGTTCCTTCCATGCCTGACGTCGCCGCGCCCGAACGCACGCTTCCACACAATCTCGACGCCGAAAAATCGGTGCTCGGCGCGATCCTCATCGACAACGAAGCCTTCAATCATGCGGCTGAGCTGATCGATTCGCACGACTTCTTCCGGGATGCGCACCGGCGCATCTTCGACAAGATGGTGGCGCTCAGCGAGCGCGGTCACGCGATCGACTTCATCACCCTGAAGGAGGAGCTCTCGCGCGCGGGCGAGCTCGACGAGATCGGAGGCCCGGCGTACATCGTTGCGCTCGCCGACGGGGTGCCGCGTTCGGCCAACGTCGAGTACTACGCGCGGATCGTCAAGGAGAAGGCGACGCTGCGGAGCCTGATTCACTCCGCGAAGAAGATCCTGGCGGACGCCTATGAGGGGGAACAGGAACCGGACCTCCTGCTCGACGAGGCGGAGCGTTCGATCTTCGCGATCGCGGAGGACCGCATCCGCGAAGGATTCGTGCCGCTGCGCGATCTGGTCCAGAACAGCTTTGCGACGATCGAAAAGCTGCAGGCGCATAAGGGGCTCGTCACCGGGGTGCCGAGCGGGTTCGTGGATCTCGACGAGATGACGTCCGGGCTGCAGCCGTCGGACCTGATCCTTGTCGCGGCACGCCCCTCGATGGGGAAGACCAGCTTCGTGCTCAACATCGCGCAGCACGTCGGCACGGTCACCAACATGACCGTCGGCTTCTTCAGCCTTGAAATGTCGAAGGAGCAGCTGTTCATGCGCATGCTCACGGCGGAGGCGAGAATCGACGCGCATCGCTTCAGGAGCGGGTACCTGAGCGAGAAGGACTACGGCCGCCTCTCGCAGGCACTGGGCACGCTTGCCGAGGCACGGGTCTACATCGACGACACCGCCTCGATCGGGGTCCTGGAGATGCGGGCCAAAGCCCGCCGCCTCAAGGCTGAGCACGGGCTCGACCTGCTCATCATCGATTACCTCCAGCTGATGACGGGGCGTGGACGCTTCGAGAGCCGGCAGCAGGAACTGGCCACCATCTCCCGGTCGCTGAAGGGGCTCGCCAAGGAGCTGCACGTGCCGGTCGTGGCCCTGTCCCAGCTCTCCCGCGCGCCGGAAACACGCTCGGACCATCGTCCGCAGCTGTCGGACCTCCGGGAGTCCGGCGCACTCGAGCAGGACGCCGATCTGGTGATGTTCATCTTCCGCGAAGAGCAGTACCGGAACGCTGACGGGGAGCCGAACACCGAGGCGGAAGGTGTCGCCGAAATCATCCTCGGCAAGCAGCGCAACGGGCCGACCGGCACGGTGAAGCTCGCCTTCATCAAAGAGCACACCCGCTTCGAGAACCTGGCGCACGGCGTGGCCTGAAGGAGTGCCTGCCTGATCCGCCAGACTGTCGCGCACGTGGACCTGGAGGCGATCCGGTCCAACCTTCGCGCCGTCATCGATTTTCTGTCTTCCAGCGGCCGGCCGGCTCCCGGCGTGATCGCGGTGGTCAAGGCCAACGCCTACGGACACGGGGCACACCAGGTGGCCCTCGCGCTCGAAGGGGCGGGGGCGGCGATGCTGGCCTGTGCCGACATCGAAGAGGCGATCGCGCTCAGGGACGCCGGGGTTCGCGCTCCGATCCTGGTGTTCGGCGCGCTGAGCGTGTCAAATCTCGACGGAATATTCGAGTACGACCTCACGCCCACGATCTCCACACCCGGTGCGGCGCGCGCGCTGCAGGCGGCGGCCGCCCGCCACAGCGCGCGGCTCCGGTGTCACCTGAAGATCGATACCGGGATGAATCGACTGGGCTTTCGGCACGACAACCTCCCGGGCGCCCTTCCCGAGGTCGCGGCCTCTCCGAATCTGGAGATCGGGGCCGTCTACACTCATTTCGCGACGGCGGACCTTCCCGATCACCCTGCGTTCGGCCTGCAACGCGAGCGCTTCGAGCGTGCGTTGGCAGCGCTGCCGTCCATGGGCATCCAGGCACCGGTCCGTCATGCGGCCAACAGCGCGGCGCTGCTCCGCGACGAGCGCGTGTGGTACGACTTCGTCCGCCCGGGGCTCCTGCTGTACGGGATCGTTCCGCCCCCGCTGGCGGCGACGATTCCTCTGCGACCTGCCCTGTCACTCCACAGCCGTATCGTGGCCGTGAAGGGACTCCGGGCCGGGGAGGGTGCTGGTTACGGGCTGCTGAACCTCGCAGACGGGGCCACGACTCTGGCCGTCGTGCCGGCAGGGTATGCGGATGGCCTGGATCTGCGGCTGGCGGGGCGCGGGCATATGCTCGTGCGCGGCCGGAGGGCTCCCGTCGTGGGCTCGGTGTGCATGGACATGACCACGATAGACGTGACGGGCATGGACGTGAAGCCCGGTGATGAGGTCGTCATCATCGGGGAGCAGGGGGGTGAGTCGATTGGCATGCGCGAAGCCGCTGCCGGAGTAGGGACGATTCCCTACGAGCTGCTGTGCCGCGTGGGCACCCGGATACAGCGGATCTACTGATCGCCCGGGTCGTAACGCTCCGGGCCAGGACGCGACATGGACGGCAATGAAACAGAAAACCGTATTCGCCTGCCAGGAGTGCGGGGCCCAGTCCCCGAAATGGCTTGGACGCTGCGCCGAGTGCGGCGCCTGGAACTCGCTCGTCGAGGAGAGGCCTGCGCCTGAAGGGGCGGTGGCGGGGGCCGGGGCCGGGGCTGCACCCCGGTACAGTCTGGCGCGGGCGGCTGGACCGCAGCTCTACGCCGAGATCGACACCGTTGTCGCAGAACGGCTGTCTACCGGCGTGGGGGAGTTCGACCGCGTGCTGGGGGGTGGTGTGGTCCCCGGATCCCTGGTGCTCATCGGCGGCGAGCCGGGCATCGGGAAATCAACCCTCCTTCTCCAGGCCGCAGCCCACTTTGCGAAGTCCGCGGGAACGGTGCTCTACAGCTCGGGTGAGGAGTCGGAACACCAGATCAAGTCCCGCGGGGAACGCCTGGGGGTGACGCCGGCGCCGCTCTACATTCTTGCCGAGACCTGCCTGGAGCGCATCCTCGAGGAGATCTCCCGGCTCCGGCCGGCATTCCTGATCGTCGATTCAGTGCAGACCGTGTTCTCGCTCAAGTTCCAGTCGGCTCCCGGCAGCATCGGCCAGGTTCGCGAGGCCGCCACACAATTGCTCTTTGCCGCCAAAGGGCAGAACATCCCTACGTTTCTCGTGGGCCACGTGACCAAGGACGGGAATCTTGCCGGGCCCAAGGCGCTCGAGCACATTGTCGACACGGTCCTGTACTTCGAAGGGGAGAAGCATCATGCGCACCGGGTGATCAGGGCGGTTAAGAACCGGTTTGGCGCGGTGAGTGAACTCGGGGTGTTCGAGATGACCGGCACCGGTCTGCGTGGTGTATCGAACCCCTCGGAGCTGTTCCTGTCGGAGCGGCGGGCAGGGGCCCCTGGCTCGGCGGTGCTCTCGTGCGTGGAGGGCTCGCGGCCGCTGCTGGTGGAGGTGCAGGCGCTGGTGAGCAGCACCAGCTACGGCAACGCCCGCCGCATGGCCAGTGGAATCGACCACAACCGGTTATCGCTGCTCCTTGCAGTGCTCGAGAAGCGGGCCGGGGTGAATCTGGCCGCCGACGACGTGTTCGTGAACGTCGCAGGAGGGCTGACGGTCGACGAGCCGGCTGCGGACCTGGCCATCACGGGGGCCGTGGCCTCGAGCCTGAGGAACCGCACGGTACGGTCGGGCACGGCCGTGTTCGGGGAAGTCGGGCTCGCCGGAGAAGTGCGGGGGGTGAGCCACGCAGCCCTCCGGGTCCGTGAGGCCGCGCAGATGGGGTTCACACGCTGTGTGCTCCCGGAAGGCAATTGCTCCCCTGACGACGTGCCGCCAGGCATCGAACTGGTTGGCGTGCGAACCGTGACGGAGGCTCTCGAGGGGCTGATCGACTGGTAGCCCGGCGTCGGCCGTTCACCGCCTGCCGGCAGTATCATAGGGGCGGAGTCGAATCCGATGGCCTGGTCTCTGCTCGTCCGCGCGCTGTTCGTCCTGGCAGTTGTCTACGCAGCCTACCTGACGCGGCCCTTCAGCACGTTCGCGGGTGTCAACGTCGGGGTGGGGATCCTGCTCGCGGGGCTGATGATTGCGGTCGAGGCGCGCCTCCGCGAAGCGGAGATCACGGACCTTCTGGGAGCCCTCATCGGCGGCGCGATAGGTCTCGGGCTGGCCAAGACCATCGGCGCGGCGCTGTTCTGGGCCGACACCGGCGACCGGCGGGTCATGTTCCTGCACAGTTTCCTGCTCCTGGGCTTTCCCTATCTGGGGATCGTCATGGGGGCGCGCAAGGGAGAGTGGCTGAAGCCGGCGAGGCTCGTCGGGCTTTTCCGTGATACGGCTCCGCAGCAGCGCTACTGCATCCTTGACACGAGCGTCATCATCGACGGGCGCATCGCCGACATCTGCGAGACTGGCTTCATCGACGGCACCCTGGTCGTGCCGCAGTTCGTCCTCAAGGAACTGCAGCTCGTCGCCGACTCCGGTGATTCGATGAAGAGGAACCGCGGCCGGCGCGGGCTCGACATCCTGCAGAAGATCCAGAAGATGGCCGGGGTCAGCGTCACCATCTCGGACATCGACTTCCCTGAAGTGCGGGAGGTGGACCTCAAGCTGATCGAGCTTGGCAGGGCGCTGCACGGCAAGATCGTCACGAACGATTTCAACCTGAACAAGGTCGCGCAGCTCCGTGGGGTGGAGGTGCTCAACATCAACGAGCTCGCCAACGCCGTGAAGCCGGTCGTGCTCCCCGGCGAGTTCATGAAGGTGTTCATCCTGAAGGAAGGCAAGGAGTACAACCAGGGAGTCGCCTATCTCGACGACGGCACGATGGTCGTCGTGGACAATGCCCGCCGGATGATCAGCAAGAACATCGACGTGGTGGTGACCAGCGTCCTGCAGACGACGGCGGGGAAGATGATCTTCGGCCGCTACATCGAGCCCGCGCCCGCTGCCGCGCATGCCCACGCCGCCCCGCACCATGCCCCGTCCCCCTCGCCGCAGCCGGTCGCATCCGTCCAGACGGCGCGGGTGCAGAACGCGAAATGACGGGCCGCGCTGCCCTTCCTCCTTTCCACTGGTGGCGCACCGTGTTCTTCCTGATACCGGTCATCGGGCTGTACACGATCGCGCTCGGAACTGTCTCAATCGTCTCCTCCTTCATGGATCGATCGGGTGACCTCGGCCACCGGTGTGCACGGGCGTGGTCCTGGCTCATTCTCCGGACGACAGGCGTGCGTGTACACGTCTCGGGAGCCGAGCGACTCGATCCGGCGCGCAGCTACGTGCTCGCCTCGAATCACCAGAGCATCTACGACATTCCCGTTCTGTTCTCCGCGCTCCCTCTGCAGCTTCGCATTGTCGCCAAGGCGTCACTTGGCTCGTTTCCCATTCTGGGATGGCACCTGCGCCGGACGGGGCACCTGCTCGTGGACCGCAGCAACCCTGGCGCCGGGATCGTCGAGAAGATGCGGCGTCTCGTCAGCGAATCGCACTCCCTCATTGTCTTTCCCGAGGGCACGCGCAGTGTCGACGGTCGTGTCGGGCGCTTCAAGAAAGGAAGCTTCCTGGTGGCGATCGATGCGGGGCTGCCGGTGGTGCCCGTGAGCGTCTCCGGAAGCCGGCACGTCATGCGTAAAGGGCGGCTCATGGTGTGTCCTGGCGATGTCCGTGTTGTCGTCCACGAGCCGATTCCCAGCACGGGCGTCGACAGGGCCGACGTCATTGCCTTCGCCAATCACGTCAGCGACATCGTGCGTCGCGGGGTGGATGCTCATGGCGGCGCCCCGGCTCCGCATGGCGCGCCCGCCGCGGAGATGCAATAATCGAGGGTTGTTTCGACCTCGACGAGCTCATCGATGCAGGTGACGGCAATCATTGCGGCTGGGGGGGTTGGCCGCCGGCTCGGAGCCGACGTTCCCAAGCAGCTGCTCGAGATAGGGGGCCGGACCATACTCGAGAGGAGCGTCGACGCGTTCGCCGCCCATCCTGACGTGACGCACGTGATCGTCGTGCTGCCTGCCGATCTCGCCTCTGCCCCGCCCGTCTGGCTGTCCGACAGGTCGTCTGTCCGGGTGGTGGCCGGCGGCGGGCGAAGGCAGGACTCCGTGGCGCGCGCCTTCGCGGCAGTGACCTCCGGTACGGACGTGGTGCTCGTCCACGACGCTGCCCGTCCGTTCGTCACGACGGACCTGATTTCGGAGGCGATCGCCGCGGCCGCACGTCACGGGGCCGCAATCGTGGCCCGGCCGGTTTGCGATACGGTGAAGCGGGTGCAGGGCTCGGGTGACGAGTTGCACGTGATCGAGACCCTGCCGCGCGACTCGATCTTTCTGGCGCAGACGCCGCAGGCGTTCCGGCTGAATGTGCTGCGTGAAGCTGTCGCGCTCGGCGAGTCCGGTGTCGAGGCGACCGATGAAGCGGGTCTCGCGGAGCGGGCCGGGCACAGAGTGCACGTGGTGCAGGGCTTCGCCGACAACATGAAGATCACGACGTCGCAGGATCTCGACACCGCGCGGCTCCGGGCGGGGGCAGGCGGACCCGACGGGGAGCGGGTTGGCGCCGGTTATGACCTGCACCGGCTCGTCGAAGGGCGCCCCCTGATTCTTGGGGGCATCCACGTGCCCGCCGATGCTGGTGCGATGGGGCATTCAGACGCGGACGTCATCTGCCACGCGGCGACCGACGCGGTGCTCGGCGCCGCCTGCCTTGGCGATATCGGCCGCCACTTTCCAGATACCGACCCTGCCTGGAAAGATGCGTCGAGTATGGACCTGCTCGGGCGTGCCGTCGGGATCCTCGAGCGCGCGGAGTTCCGGGTGGTCAACCTGGACGTGGTGGTGATCCTCGAGCGGCCGAAGATCGCGCCGTATATCGACCGCATCCGCCAGGCACTGGCCGCCGTCCTGCACGTTGACATCGACCATGTGAGCGTCAAGGGAAAGACCAACGAAGGCGTGGATGCGGTCGGCCGGGGGGAAGCAATCGCGGCGCACGCGGTGGCGCTCGTGCGGCGCACTGCCGGAGAGCCTATGGCGCCGCGCGCCGGACGGGCCTGAAGCAAGATGCGACTTCGTTTTGCTCCCTCTCCGTCCGGCCAGCTGCACGTGGGGAACGCGCGTACGGCCCTCTTCAACTGGCTCCTCGCCCATGGCCAGGATGGCACCTTCGTGCTTCGCATCGAGGACACCGACACGGAGCGTTCCTCGAGGGAATCCGAATCGAGCATCCTCGACGACCTTCGATGGCTGGGGCTGGACTGGGATGAGGGGCCGGACATCGGCGGCCAGCACGGCCCGTACCGGCAATCCGAGCGCCTGCACCTGTATGCCTCGTACGCGAACGAGCTCATAGGCGCGGGGCACGCGTACTACTGCTTCTGTCCGCCCGCGAAGCTCGAGTCCGAACGCAAAGAGGATCTGGCGGCGGGCAGGCCGCCGAAGTACCGGGGCACCTGCCGGGGGCTGCCGCTCATCGTCGCGCGCGGGCGCCTGGAGGCCGGCGAGCGCCCGGTGGTCCGCTTCAAAGTGCCGGAGGCGGTGGAGGTCACGTTCAACGATCTCGTCCGGGGAGAGGTCACTTTCAACACCGGTGTGATTGGCGACCCGGTGCTCGTCCGCTCCGACGGCCGGCCCGCCTATAACTTCGCCGTCGTCGTGGACGACGCGGTGATGGAGATCACACATGTGATCCGGGGGGAAGACCACATTTCGAACACGCCGCGGCAGCTGCTCCTGTACCGGGCACTCGGCTTCACGCCGCCGGAGTTCGCGCATCTGGCGCTCGTGATGGGGCCCGACCACACGCCGCTGTCGAAACGGCATGGCGCCACGTCCGTTGCGGAGTTCCGGTTGCGCGGCTATCTCCCCGAAGCGCTGGTGAATTACCTTGCGCTGCTCGGGTGGTCCCCCGGGTCGGGATCCGAGGAGTCCGGTACCCCCGTCGACGAGTTGCTGCCGATCGACGAGCTCGCACGCCGGTTCGCGATAGGGGACGTTGGCCACAGCGCGGGGATCTTCGATCCGGACAAGCTGGCGTGGATGAACCGTCACTACATGAAGGTTGCCGCACCCGGCCGGATATCGGTGGAGTCTCTGCGGTACTTCATCGCGCGCGGGTTCATCCGCCGCCGTACCGACGAGGCGCTGGAGTTCGTCGCGTCACTGCTGTCGATGGCCGTCGGCTCGGTTGATCGTCTCGAGGAGATCCCGGAGCGCGTCGCGTTCATCTTCGAGTTCGATCCGGCCGCCTCCTTACGGCAGGCCCACATTGCCCGGCTCCTCGAGGAGCCCGGGGCGCGGGAGGTGATCAAGGCGCTGCCTGACGCCGTGGACGGGACTCTCGCCGATCGGGAGGCGTTTCGCGCGGCTGCAGCACGCGTCCGGGAGCGGACCGGATGCAAAGGCAAGGCGCTCTTTCATCCAATCCGCCTCGCCCTGACCGGATCCGATGGCGGGCCCGAGCTGGATCTGGCGGTGCCGGCGATCGAACGTGGCGCGGCGCTCCCCCCGCAGGCCGGGGTTGCCAGGATCGTCGGGTGCCGTCAGCGGGCGGAGATGTTCGCACGGGCGATCTCCTGAGGAGCCGGATCCGGGCGGCGGGTGTGACGGCATGATCATCTACGGCCTGAATCCGGTGATGGAGGCGCTGCGTGCGGGCCGCGCCCGGCGCGTGCAGGTGGCCACGCGATCGGATGCGCGCGTGGAGGAGGCGCTTGCACTGGCCCGCGAGCGTGGTGTGCCTGTCGAGCGGGTGGAGCGGCAGGCGCTCGAGCGTGCCGCGCGCGGCGGCGTCCACCAGGGGATCGTCGCGGAGCTGGCGCCGCTTCGTGACTACACCGTCCAGGAGCTCGTCGGCGCGGCGGCCCCCGGCGCGCCCCTGATTCTCGTGATGGACGGCGTCGAAGACCCGCACAATATCGGAGCCGTTCTGCGTGCCGCCGATGCCGCCGGCTGTCACGGTGTAGTCCGGCAGGCACGGCACGCGGCGCCGCTCGAGGGTGTGGCCATGAAGGCATCAGCGGGCGCCGCGGCACACGTGCGCGTGGCGACCGTCGTAAACATCGCGCGGGCACTCGAGGAACTTGCTGACGCCGGGGTCTGGACGGTCGGCCTCACGGGGGATGCGCGTGACCGGTATTACGAGGTGGATCTCACGATTCCCACCGCGCTCGTTCTGGGCGCCGAGGGCAGCGGGCTGCGGCGCCTGGTCCGCGAGCGGTGCGATCGCCTCGTCTCGATTCCCATGCAGGGGGCGGTGGACAGCCTCAACGTGTCGGTTGCGGCGGGCGTGACATTGTTCGAAGCCATACGGCAGAGGTTGAAACAACCTTCCTGAATCGAGTTGACTCCGGCAGCTTGCACCCGTGGCATGCCGTGTGCTACAAATACTCTTTTGTCTGGGCTGGCGTAGCTCAGTCCGGTAGAGCAGCTGATTTGTAATCAGCCGGTCGGGGGTTCAAATCCCTTCGCCAGCTCCACGAATCACAACGACGGGAATTCGCAACTGACACAATCCTGACAAGTTACTGGTCCGGCGGTGAGCGGCGGAGCATGCTCTGGCGCCTCTGGCGGAAGGGTCTCGGCGAGGTAGCGAAGCGGTCAAACGCAGCAGACTGTAAATCTGTCGCCCCAGCGGCTTCGAAGGTTCGAATCCTTCCCTCGCCACCAGCCTCCGTGCAGAGGGGTCATCGGCCACGCAACGGAACGACGGATTGTGTTCGGGAAGGGCCTGTGGTGTTCGAGGGGCGCAGCCGGAGCGGCGGTGGGCAGGGCGGAACGAACAGGGCGGATAAGAATTGAAGAGAGCGGCGGCCCGGGCCGCCGTGGCGGCAGCCGGCGGATCCGGGTGAGCCGCGAAGGCGGGAGTAACTCAGTGGTAGAGTCACAGCCTTCCAAGCTGTTGGTCGCGGGTTCGATCCCCGTCTCCCGCTCCACATTTCCGCTCGCCGAACTTCCGTCGTATTGGAGCCGGTCCACAGGGGGACGCTGGCACGGCAAGGTGAGAGCGGCCGACCTGCCGGTCGACACCGCGACGCGGCGAGGCCGATGTAGCTCAGTTGGCAGAGCGCGTCCTTGGTAAGGACGAGGTCACCGGTTCAATCCCGGTCATCGGCTCCATTCTCGCGGCACGGGCAGAAGGCGCAGGGAGCAGGAATGTAGGGCGGACGTCGGGTCCGCCGTCACGCCGGCGGGGTGGACGCCCCGCCCTACAGAACGAGGACAAGTACGAACATGGCAAAAGAGAAATTCGATCGTTCCAAACCGCACGTCAACGTCGGCACCATCGGCCACATCGACCACGGCAAGACCACCCTCACGGCAGCGCTGACGAAGGTGGCGGCTGACAAGGGCTGGGCCAAGTTCGTCCCGTACGACGAGGTGGCGAAGGCCTCCGAGTCGCAGGGGCGCCGTGACGCTACGAAGATCCTGACGATCGCGACGAGCCACGTCGAGTACTCGACGTCGAACCGCCACTATGCGCACGTGGACTGCCCGGGCCACGCCGACTACATCAAGAACATGATCACGGGCGCCGCGCAGATGGACGGTG